>NPID01002293.1_pt1 | contig 44043 bp, 34 predicted proteins | sample 8637491 | NCBI WGS metagenome assembly NPID01 (sample SAMN07420843, study PRJNA396082) | bioreactor metagenome | isolation source: sample BA6 brine-fed electro-methanogenic bioreactor BA | place: Japan: Kochi | collected 2016-06-14 | reverse complement strand
CCTGAAAGTGGTGAAGAAATAGTGAAACATTAATAATAGTTGTTGGGAAAGGGGTGATTTTTTCACCCCTTTTCTTTTTTTATGCCTTGTAAAGCAATAAAAATGGATTACATTTGACTGTTAATCTCAAAACATAAAGCCTTTTTTTGTGAAAACTTTTTCAATTTTCAGCAGGCGAACATACCGCTACCTATACTTTTCTGTAATTACTTTATATATAATCATCTCTACTTTCTTTATTCTTAATTCAGTACCGCAAATAAAGCGGAACAAAGAGTTGAGGATTAGCAGCATTGTGGAAAAGGAGGTAAGTATGGTATATGCTGAATACTATTCTTACTCAAAGTATTTTAACCAAACTATTCATATTCTAAATAGTAATATTGAATTATTAACTGCTCTTAAGAATGACGATATAACAAAAATTAAGAATGAAGCGGAATATCTTTACCATACTGTACTGGTACCCTATAAGGCGAATCTTTCTATTTATAAAAATCAGTTGCCTCTATTTTCAACCAAAAAGAACTTAACTAATTTTTCAGAGCATTTTTTTATCAACGATACTCTTCAATCTGATATTAAGAATACGTTTGTACTAACAGAAGAGGGTGTTGATTTTTTGGCAATCTCGCCATTTAAACTTGATGATAGATATCAGATTTCCGTTTCGATTAGTGATTCATCCGTATTAAGCAATTTAGTTAAAACTAATAATACGCTTTTTGTCATTATAGACAATACAATTGTTTCATCGAAATATCCAAACTTAGCGCAAAACCAAAAATATATTACGAAAGCCAATGGTAATAAGTATTTTCTCGATAGTATTTTAAACCAAATTAATGTTATAAAAAAGCAACAGAATATAAAAATTAACGACAGAAGGCATTGCATTGTAAAAATTACCGACTTTTTAAATGATAATAACAAAGTTGTAGCTGGAGCCTTTTATAGCATTGATATTACAGCAATTCATAAAGAGTACACAAGGCAAATAGTACAATTGGCAATAGTGGTTTTGTTAATACTAACACTAATAGTTATATCGCTTTACCTGTTTCAAAATCGAATTATTGGAGCTGCTTTATTTTTAAAAACGAGTTTGGAGGAGAAACTTAGAGAAAGAACAAAAGAAATTATTGATAAAAACCAACAGTTTTCTCAAGTATTTAATTCAACTGCCAATGGTTTAAGAATTATTGATTCAGACTTTAATGTTCTGCTGGTTAATGATGCGTTTTGCCGAATTTCGGGTGTATCGAAAGAGAAGGCCAAAGGAGCTAAGTGTTTTAACGTTTTTCCAAGCATTTACTGTCATACCGATAACTGCCCGTTGGAGCAAATAAAAGGTGGAAGAGAAAGCATTTTGAGTACCGAGGAGAGATTTTCGCGCTTGGGCGAAAAAGTAATCTGCCAATATCGTGCAAGGCGATTTGAAGGAAAACATGGAGAGTTCATTGGTATAATTGAAGATTTTAAAGATGTTACCGAATTAGCTCAGGCAGAGAATAAGCATAAAGAAACGCAGAAACAATACGAGTCATTACTTAATTCAATGCCTGTTGGGGTTTTTATTCGCGATTTTGAGGGAAATATGTTCTATCAAAACTCATATATGGACAAAGCATTTGGCCCCTTTAATTTTGAGAAAAAGAACATTAAGTATGTTTTTCCAACTACACAAGTAAGTAGATTTTTTGAGGAGGATAAATTTGTAGAAAAATCAGGATCAGTTATTATTGAAGAACAACTAATTGATAATAATAAGATTGAAAGAACATACGTAACGCATAAGTTTAAATTTTCGGGGGCGAACAGCCAACCCTTAATCGGCGGAGTTTCAATAGACATATCTAAGAGAAAACAAGCCGAACATAATGCCTATGTTTTATCAAAAGCCATAAATAATATTCCTATAGGAGTAGTGATTACTTCACCTAAAGGAGAGGTTGAATTTTGTAATCCAGAGTTTGAGACAATCTCCAACACTACAGCAGATTTGGTTTTAGGTACTATTTTTCCTCCATTCGCGCATGAAAACACATCAATTCATGAAGCTTTGGCAAAAGCAATAAGCGAATCGTTAGCGGGATCAGTATACCAAGATGAAGCTATACTTTCGTTTTATGAAGGCGAAAATAAATGGTATGCTTTTTCTGTATCACCCGTTTTTAACAGGCATGGAGATGTTGCTCACCTGATTTTTGTTTTCAATAATGTTACTGAACGGAAAGAGAGCGAAAAGCAAATGGTAATTGCAAAAACGAAGGCTGAAGAATCGGATAGGCTGAAAACTGCATTTCTCTCAAACCTATCACATGAAATTAGAACTCCCTTAAATGCAATTTTAGGATTTTCTTCATTGCTAAACAATTCTACCATATCATATGAAGAAAAACTTGATATACCTAATCAGCTATTAAGACATTCAAATGAACTTCTCGATCTTATTAACGACCTAATTGACATTTCCTCTATTGAAACGAACCAATTAACCATTAAAAAGCGTGAATGCAGGCTTAACGAAACACTCCAGAATGTTTTTAGTGAGTTTGTTGAGCATAACAATGAATCTAGACTTAAAACATATTTAAAGCTAGGCGTTGCTGAAGAGAGTTTTACCATTTTAACCGACCCCGATAGATTAGCCCAAATAGTAAAGCACTTACTATCGAATGCGTTAAAATTTACAAGCAAAGGTTTTATAGAACTTGGCTATACATTTAGAGATCCAAGTACTCTGCTTTTCTATGTAATTGATACTGGAGTTGGATTACTTGATACTGACAAGGATATTATCTTTAACCCCTTTCGGCAAGCCGATGATAGTACAACACGAAGCTATAGCGGGCTAGGTTTAGGTTTAGCAATTGCCAAAAATGTTGTTGAACGACTAGGAGGTAAGATTTGGGTAAATAGCTTGAAAAATGAGGGTTCTACATTCTTCTTTACATTACCGTATATACCTGTAAGAGCAAAATTCGACGAATTTATTCCACCTAGTAAATTCGATGAGTACAACTGGAAAAACAAAACCATTTTGGTTGCCGATGATATTGACTCAAACTTCATGTTTATCCAAACGCTTGTAAAACCAACAGGAGCAAACTTGGTTTGGGCTCGTAATGGCAAGGAAGCAATAAGCATTGCTAAATCGAGAGAAATTGATGTTGTATTAATGGATATTGTAATGCCAGAGGTTGATGGTTTTGAAGCAACCAAGCAGATTAAACAGTATAGAAGTGATATTAAAGTAATTTGTCAAACAGCATATCCAAGTCCTGAACATCAAAAGGCAGGAATTGAGAGCGGTATGGATAAGTTTTTAACAAAGCCCATTCCCGTTAACGCAATCCTCGAAGCTATTGATGAGTATATAGCCAACTAAAAAGGGCATGAATTTATATAATCATGCCCTTTGAAATAAATATCAAAAGTATACTTAAAAGGCCTTAATTTTAGCTCTTCTTAGCCTAAACCTTTCCGCATCGCTTAACCCTTTTTTATGATCGTAAACATTTTTTTCCCATTCGCCATACATGGGATTTGGAAAAACTATAAAACGCTTGCCAAATTCATGCTTATACTTTTCAACTAATTCCAAGCCCCAGTCATCACCCCTATTCTGAAATACCTCTGCAAAATCATTTAGGTTATCACCTAAAAGCATAACTATTTCATAATCTTCTCCTACCTTTTGTCGGCGAGGTTCTTTATCGCTTGTTTCATCCATTAAAAAGAAGTTATCAGCATTAACAAATGCAAAACCTAGCGAATCAAGATTTTTCATTGTCCATTCAAGTTCTGTGGTCCTTCTGTTACTCAGGTAGATGACCTCAACACCTATTGAATCGCAAAAGTATGTAAAATCTTTTGCACCAGGAGTAGCGCTTGCCTTGCTAAGCATTGACCATTCAGCCCAAAAATCTGGACTATAGGGCTTCCCTTTGGTTATCATTTGCCCTTGAAAAGGGCTATTGTCAATCATGGTTTCATCTAAATCAACAATTACTGCTTTAGGCTTATCGCTATCCGTTTTAATAAGCTCTGTTAGTTGCCTTTTGGCTATATTAAAACCCTGATGATATAACGCTTTGGCTTCGGGAGAATGCTGAATCCACAATGTAGAATACACCAAATGCTCATGTGAAAGGTTTTGGTCGCTTTGTTTAGTATTACAACCATAAGTAAGAAGGGAAATAGCGGCGGCAAATAGCAATGCTTTTTTCATATTACAATACTTTTGTTTATAATTTTTTGATTACAGCAAAGAAACAAATTTTTTTGAAACATATAATTCCTTTGCATCTAGTGCTTATAATTCACATATAGTATTAGTGTTAGTGAAAACACTTCTATTAATTTTACCTTTGCTGTAACTTTTAGTTTGCTTATTCGTCTTACCCACGAATTGTAGCTACAGATGACCGTTGAAGAATACAATAGTTGCGTAAATAGTTTTGCAGACGGACTTTACCGTTTTGCGCTAAAAACTCTAAATGATATCGATAAAGCCAACGATGTTGTTCAGGATTCTTTTGAGCGCTTATGGGTAAAGCACACCGGTGTTGAGTTTAACAAGGCAAAATCTTATCTATTTACAACTGCATATCACGCATGTATTGATACAATTAGGGTTGACAAAAGATCATCAAGCATTGATAATTCCCCTGAAATTGCCATTGAAAGCCAGTATACCGATTTGCAAGAGCTATTATATGAGGCAATAAAAAAATTACCTGACATTCAACGATCAGTCATTCTATTAAGAGATTATGAAGGTTATAGCTATAAGGAGATTGAAGAAATAACAGGATTAAAGGAAGCGCAAGTAAAAGTATATATATACAGAGCTCGCTTAGCGCTTAAGCAGTATATAGGAACACTTGAAGCAGTAATTTAGCCATGGATATAAACCGAAACAACTACGAATTGTACCTAATCGATTATTTCGACGGCATCCTAAACGGCGAAACCAAAATTGCTGTAGAAAGATTTCTAGTTGATAACCCCGATATTGCTCAAGATGCGCGACAGCTGAGCAGCTTTAAGTTAAATCCGCTAGCTAGTTCGTATAAGCATAAAAGCAAGCTGCTTAAATCGAAGCATTTGCTGGTAGGAGTAGAGGATGAATTCGATTATTTGTGTATCGCAAGTTTAGAGAAAGACATTGACCAACGCGATAAACAGACTCTTGAAGCTGCAATTGAAAAAAATCCACAGAGAGCAATAGAGTTTCAGCAATTTCAAATAGCCAAATTAAAGGCAGATTTAAGTATCACCTATAAGCATAAAGGTAAACTGAAAAGGTTTACAGCCTTTGGTTTTACTAGGCGAATTCTTTATACTGCTAGTTCGGCAGCTGCTGTTCTGCTAATTTTGATTTCTCTTTTCAACTATATGAGTTCATTGAGCGAAGTTCAGCAAATTCGTGAATTAGCAAACACAGTAGAAACTATACCCATTAAAAAAAGAGCATCGGTAAATTCTCAAAATATTGTTCCCGTTAACGAAACTAACAACTCATTGGTCGATCCTAATGCCAACAGCAATAAAAAGCAAGAGCAAGTCAAATTAATGGAAGAAATTTCTGAGGTTACTCATGAATTGGATAGCAAAGAAAGCCAATCTATTCCAAATTACATTAAGCCCATTGATGCAATTAATATTGTAAACAAAGGGTTACCCAATGTGAGTAAAGAACTTCTAGCATTTCAAATGCCTATTATTGATAATTATTTAGAACAAGAAAACCCTGATGTTGAAGGCTCAAGCAGAACAATTGGTTTGTTTGAAATTGCCCAAATGGGTTTTAGCAAACTTGCTAGCACAACTGGCAAAAACCTTAGCTTGCAAGCCCATAAAGATGATGATGGAAAGTTCAAACGTATAGAGTTTGAAACCAACCTTTTTGCTTTATCTGTTCCTGTTAACAGAAAAAAGTAGCAATTCAACCTGTAACTTTTCTAACCACATCTTCGTCATACTTACGAATACAGCAAAAGCAATTTGTATTCATGCACATGTGTGTGTAAACAAAATATTTGTCTAATAAAACATTGAGTATAACTTTAAATAAACTACATCACGATGAAAACACTATTTAGCCTTTTATTCGCAACACTTTTTCTGGTTGTTTCATCCTATGCACAGGATGAAAATGTTGAAAACCTAAAAGTTCAGGATGCCACTACGGTGCTAACCGATAGCACAACCATTTCGGATTTAAGCAAAATTGATGCTGATTCAATAGAGGTTGCTTTAGATGAGAACTTTGCAGAAGAAAAGATTGATACAACAACCATACGCTTTGGTAAAAAACGAATTGTTGTAATAGAAAAGGATGGCTCTACATCCATTGAAATTCCCGAAACCAATGCGAAGTATTCTGTGAGTGAAGATGAGGACTTTGCCTATGTTCGTCGACCAAGGTTTAAGGGCCATTGGGCTGGCTTTGAATGGGGATTTAATGGTTTTATGACTCCCGACTATTCGATAAACATGACTGACGAGCTGAAATTTCTTGAGCTACGCCAAGGCCGTTCATGGAATATTAACCTGAATTTTATGCAGTATAGTTTAGGTTTTGGTACCGATAAGGTGGGTTTAGTAACGGGTTTAGGCTTAGAGTTTAACGATTACCATTTTAGAAACCCAATTACCTTAAAACTGGTTGATGGAATTACGGTTGAAGATGACAGCTACGAGCTCGATCCCGATAAGAACGTAACTAAATCAAAACTATCAACAAGCTATATTACAGTGCCCCTTTTGCTCGAATTCCAAATACCCACATTTGACGACAAGCACAGGATCTTTTTCTCAGCAGGGGTAATTGGGGGAGCAAAAATCGGATCGCATACCAAAATTGTTTTCGATGGAGAAAATAAAGGAAAGGATAAGGTTAAAAACGATTTCAATATATCTCCTTTTAGGTATGGGTTGACCGCTCGAATAGGTTACCGCGGATTGAACTTTTTTGCCAACTACTACCCAACACCAATGTTTGAGGCGGGAAAAGGACCAGAAATTTACCCATTCTCAATAGGATTAATTATAATAGATTTTAGCTAGAATAGAGCAAATATGAAGACGGTTAGGGCACGAGAAACTCGTGCCCTTTTTTTAATTTGCATCTATATATTTGTACTTTTGTAAATAAAAATGTAAAAATGCAAAAAAGGGTTTTAGCGTTTGTAGTGCTGTTGCAAATCTATTTTTCTGCAACATCAAATCCCCAAATCGATAGCCTACGGTTAGTTATACGCGATGCTAAACATGATACAACACGATACAGTGCATTTTACAATTTAGCACAAGCATATTACGATAGTGCATACCAAAAAAGCATCCATTATTTTGATAAAGCACTTGAAATTTCCAATAAGCAAAACAACTGGGAACAAGTAGCCGATATTCATCATCATATTGCTACCGTTTACTTTAACCAAGGCGAGTTTAGTAAGGCCCTATTGGAGTATCAGAATGCCCTTTCGGTTTATATGGTGCATAACGATATAAAGGGAATTGGTCATGTGAATAATAGCATTGGCGTATTATACAAAACATGGGGACAGTACCCAAAGGCACTAGAATACCTTCTTAAAGCATTAACCGATTTTGAGAAAATTGGCTATAGGGCTGGAATAGGCATGGCATCGAATAACATCGGGCAAATATTTTTTTATCAATCCGATTACCAAAAGGCAATAGACTATTTTGTTATTCACTACGATGTTAGCAAAAGCATTGGAAATGCGTTTGCAATGGCAGGTGCAGCAAACAATATTGCAGCATCGTATGTTGAGCTTAACGATTATCCCTTAGCTTTAAAAAAATACCATGAGGCAGTCCATATCTACGACTCGCTCAACATTCAATCGGGTGTTGCTATATTAAATGATAACATTGGATCACTTTTGGCTAAGAGCAATGATTATGAAGCAGCCTTATCATATCACTTAAAAGCGAAGCAAGTATTTGAAAGCATTGGTAGCAAGTCAAGATTATCTTATACCCTTAAAAATGTTGGCTATGCATATTTAAAGTTAAAGTATTACAGTAAGTCACTGGAGTGCTTAACCGAGGCAATGAGTATTGCAGACGAGCTCAATCAGCAGGAGACACTGAAGGAGGTTTACTATCATTTAAGCGAGGTTAACGAATTAATGGGTCAATCGCAAAGGGCACTTTCTTACTACAAGCAATACTCACAGATTAAAGATTCGCTGCATAGCATTGAGAGAAAGCAAAAAGTTGATGAGTTAGAGCTTAAGTACGAAGCCGACAAGCAGCGAAGCGAACTTACCTATCTTTCGGCGAGAATTGAGCAGCATAGGTATTTTCTACTAGCATTAACCTTATTAACTTTTTTCTTCATATCACTTGGAATTTTAATTATTAGAGTGAATCTCAAACGTAAGAACCTCCTCCGACGACTCGTGTCCTCATCTCAGTATAGTCTCTCCGATTTAAACTCCATGGCTCACGAATTGGTAAATAAACCATTGAGCCGTTATGAAGTATTGTGGCCAAAAACGACTAATTCCCTAAAGGATATCAGCCTTATTGAAGCGAATGGATCAAAAACATGTACCTTGGTTTTGCTAGCATCAAAAGCATTACCAATACAATACCTTGGATACCTGGTAAACAGATCGTTAGATCAAAAACAAAATAAGGAATTAGATATTAATATTTCTTCGTTTGACTTTATAGTTAATCATTCTATTAAAACATTAAGTAATAGTTTCCAAATAGATGATAAAGAGATATCAATTGGAGCAATTAATTTTAGTGATAATCCCTTCCTAATTTCAAAAAATAGTGTTGCTGTTTGGGTAATTTCAAAGGGTCAAGCAACGCTTTATACCGATACTAACCAAGCCTTTAGTGATGTTAAAAGGATTAGCATCACCAAGCATTTTGTGTTAATTGCAAATGCTTCACAAAATAATCCAAGTTTTAAATCATTGGTTATCCAGCTCGATAAAACTATTTCGTTGCTAATTGATAAAGACGAAGCATCGCAACGAGAAATACTTCAGGGAACAATTGAAAATTTCTTGAATTCCGTTGAAGAAGAAATAGAGTTAGCATTTCTTACATCTGACGGGACTAATGCCTAATCTCATATGTCATATATGTTTTTATAGCATTTGTTGATGATTAAGGGGTGTTGGTCAAAAAATACAATTATCACAAATCTCATTAGTTCTAAAGGAATATCTTTGTAGATAGTAGCGTTGATAGATAGAGAAAGCAATTACACAAAAAAATTAAGCTAACAATATGAAACTACTGCTCATTTCAAACTCTACGAATGCAGGGGAGGAATACCTGCAGCACCCCAAGGAACAGATAGAGCAATTTTTAAAGGGAGTTAAAAAGGTTCTTTTTTTGCCCTATGCTGCTGTTACGTTTTCGTTTGATGATTACGAAAAAAAGGTTCAGAAGAGGTTTAGCGAAATGGGCATTGAAGTGGAATCGTTGCATCGTTGTAAAGAACCAAAAAAGGCAATTCGCGAAGCCGAAGCGGTTGTTGTAGGCGGCGGTAATACGTTTAGGTTGTTAAAAATGATTCAGCAACTCGATATAATTGAAACGCTAAGGTATAAAGTACTCGACGGAATGCCATACGTTGGCTGGAGTGCTGGAGCAAACGTTGCATGCCCCACCATTTGTACTACCAACGATATGCCTATTGTTGAGCCCGATAACTTTAGCGCATTTAACCTCGTTCGCTTTCAAATTAACCCTCACTATCTCGATGCAAATCCTGACGGGCATGCCGGAGAAACCCGAGAGCAGCGAATTGAAGAGTTCATTACAATGGATCCATTCTCATACGTAGTAGGCTTACGGGAGGGTTCAATGATTCTTGTTAATGAAGGGGATATTACTCTTATTGGGCCAAAACCAGCTAGGGTTTTTAAGCATGGTTTACCACCTAAAGAATACCAACCTGGCGATGACCTAGATTTTCTCTTTGAATAGGCTATATATAACCCAATTTAAAATGTCGCTTTTGCGACATTTTTTTTTGAATTAATTTTTGTGATAGAAGGTGTAACAATTCGCTATTCATAATCGTCTTTTCAACAGTTGTTGTTTAAAATAAAATGATATGCTTTTAAATTATCTGAAAATTGCCTTCAGAAACCTATTGCGTAATCGGTTTTTCTCTTTTGTTAACATATTAGGTCTTTCGGTAGGAATAGTATCAACCATAATGGTTATCCTTTTTGTTAAGGAAGAGCTTGCATACGATAAGCACCATTCAAGGCATGAACATATTTACCGTGTTATTTCTAATTTTCATGTAAACAACAAGCAAGATTTATTTGCGCTATCTGCGGCACCTCTTGCACCAACGCTTGCTGACGAGTATCCGTTTATAGAGAGTTATGTAAGATTTATCCCTTTGGATAATTTCTTTTTTAGACTAAACGGAAAAGATTATAACGAACAAGATATATTTTTTGCCGATTCTACAGCCTTTAATGTTTTCGATTATAAAATTGTTTTAGGTGAAACAAATCCATTAGCAAAGCCATATTCTATTGTACTAACAAAAACTTTATCTAACCAGCTTTTTGGGGCTGAAAATCCTATTGGTAAAGTATTAACAGGTAAAGAAAACGAACCATTTGTTGTTACAGCAGTGATTGAGGATTTGCCACGATCTTCTCATTTAAACTTTAATGCACTCGTATCTACAGCAACAATTCGTCAGCAAATAGGAGAAGATCAGTTTAACGATAGAAGTTCTGGTTCCTTTTGGAACGTTAATTCATATAGTTACGTACTGTTTAGTCCAAATACAGATCCAACGCAGGTTATTAATAACTTTGATTTTTTTAACGAGAAGTATTTAAAGCCTGTTGGCGATATAATAAACGGAACGTTTATTCCAATTTTTCAGCCTTTAGCCCAAACCCATTTTCCTAAAATACAGAGCATTCAAGCCGATTTTCCAACCGGAAACAGGTCGAATGTTTATATATTCTCGTTTGTTGCCTTATTTATTTTAATTATTGCATGTATTAACTATATGAACATGGCAACAGCCCGCTCGGCAAAGAAATCAAAAGACGTAGGGATAAGAAAGGTTGTGGGTGCAAGTAAGCATCATATTGTTTTTCAAAATATTAGCGAAGCAGTTTTTATTGCTCTTATTGCAAGCACAATAGCATATGTATTTTCATTTGCAGTTTTGCCTTGGTTCAATAGCGTAGCCGATAAAAATATTTCAGCCTACGAGCTTCTGAAACCTTCTATAATATTAGGTGTTTTGTGCATATCTATAGTTGTTGGAATTGTATCCGGAAGTTACCCTGCTTTCTACCTTTCCAGCTTTTCTCCAATATCAATTTTAAGATCCACTATTAGCAAAGGAAGAAGTAAGGTGGGATTGCGTAAATTTCTAGTAGTTTTTCAATTCGCAATCTCATTGATTATGATTACAGCGACTATTGTTGTTAGTCAGCAGCAAAGGTTTATAAGGACTAAGGATCTTGGATTTAACGAGGAAAATCTTTTGGTACTGACCGATGTTGATACCTTAATTGGAAATAGGTTTGAAACTTTTAAACAGGAACTCTTGTCAAATCATTCAATTATAGCCGTTGCGGGCTCACAGGATGTTTTAGGTATTGGGAATGGAAAAATTGTGAGCCGAATCGAACAACAAGGTGAAATGATGGAAGTGGGCATCAACCTTATTGGTTGCGATTTTGAGTACTTGAAATTGTTGGGTGTTGAATTGGATGAGGGCCGATATTTTAACACGTTGCTAAGCACCGATTCTACACAAGCATTTATAATAAACAAGGAGGCTGAAAAAGTCTACGGTTGGACTAATAATGCTCTCGACAAAAGAATTCAATTAGGAATTAGAATGGATGGTTCCGCTTCGCGTGATGGACGCGTTGTAGGTGTGGTTAATAACTTTCATTACTCATCAATACACAATCCAATTGAGCCATTCATGTTTTATATAAGCACTGCACCGCCTCGGAATGTAAGTATTCGCTTTAAGCCCGAAGAATCAAAACAAGTGCTCGACTTTGTTAAAACAAAGTTTCAGGATTATAACGTTAAGCGTGATTTTAGCTATTACTACCTAGATGAAAAGCTCGAAAGTCTTTACCGTTCAGAGCAAAAGCTAGGCTGGTTATTCAGAGTGTTTTCAATGGTAACCATCTTTATTTCGTGCCTTGGTCTTCTGGGTTTAAGCTCATATGTAACTGAGCAAAGAACCAAAGAAATTGGCATACGTAAAGTAATGGGTGCTTCAACAACCAGCATATTAAACCTACTAAATCGTCAATTCTTTAGCTTGGTACTTATTGCTAACGTGTTTGCAATTCCTATTGCATATTACGCAATGCTTAAATGGTTAGAGGGGTTTGCGTATCGTATCGATTTTGGTAGTACAATTTTTAGTACAACTACCATATTGCCTTTTGTTATTGCAGCCATATTAGCAATACTAATGGCTTTTCTAACGGTAATTACTGTTTCCTGGAGGGCTGCTGAAAGCGATCCAGCATATTCGTTGAAATACGAATAACAAAGTTTTCATCAATTATTCGAGCCTACTTTATCGGTAAACAGAATTCCGTTTAAGTGGTCAATTTCGTGTTGAAATATTCGTGCAGTATATCCCTCAACCAGTTCGGTATGCGAGCAGCCGCTAGGCGTAGTATAGTTAATCATAATTGCGTAAGGTCGAACAACCTCAGCCCTAATGCTATCTACCGATAAGCAACCTTCCACCATCTTTTCTGTAAACTTGGTTGTCTGAACAATATAAGGATTCAAATACGCCTCAAACGGATTATCCACTTTATCGAAACGCTGAACAAGAATAATACGTTTGTTTATACCAATTTGAGGTGCAGCAATGCCCACTCCAAGTGTTGCAGAGTCGGTTACAGTAGCATATAATTGTGATATTATCTGTTTTGTATCGTCATCTCCGTGGGCTACTTCTTTTGAAACAGTTCGAAGGGAAATTGAATCATTGGTATTGGAAATTTTGAAAACTCGTTGAGGATTCTCTTTTTCAGTAGATAAGTAATCCTGCGAAAAATCACTGTTTGCTAATACTATAAATAAAAATGCCGTAATTATCTGTTTCATAGCGATAAATTTTTATTCTTAATACAATATTAGTGATAAAGAAACAAAAATAGCATTACCTTTGCAGCCCAAATTAAATAATTAATGCCAAACCTAAGAAATATCGCAATTATTGCGCATGTCGATCATGGCAAAACAACCCTGGTTGACAAGATGATTATCCAAAGCAAGCTATTTAAGGAACACGAAACCCCTGGCGAGCTAATTCTCGACAGCAACGACCTTGAGCGAGAGCGAGGTATTACAATTCTTGCCAAAAACGTATCAGTTACTTACAAGGGTGTTAAAATAAATATTATCGATACTCCTGGTCACGCCGATTTTGGCGGTGAGGTTGAGCGAGTTCTGAACATGGCCGATGGCGTCCTTCTTTTGGTTGATGCATTCGAGGGCACTATGCCGCAAACAAGGTTTGTCCTTCAAAAGGCACTAAGCATTGGTCTAAAGCCAATTGTTGTAATCAACAAGGTTGACAAGCCAAACTGTCGCCCCGAAGAGGTTCAAGAGCAAGTGTTCGAGCTTATGTTTAACCTCGATGCCACAGAAGAGCAGCTCAATTTTCCTACCATTTACGGTAGCGCCAAAAACGGATGGATGTCAGCAGATTGGCGTCAACCATCTGATGATATAACGCCTATACTCGATGCTATAATTGAGCATATTCCTGAGCCTAAGGTGAACAAGGGTAACCCCCAGCTTTTAATTACATCGCTCGACTACTCTTCTTACGTTGGGCGAATTGCAATTGGCAAATTGCACCGAGGAGTTCTAAGGGTTGGACAAGGAGTTGCTTTGCTTAAACGCGACAAAAGCATTGTTAAGACAAAGATTAAAGAATTACTTACTTTTGAAGGGCTAGGTAAACAAAAGGTTCAAGAGGTTGAGGCTGGCGATATATGTGCTCTGGTTGGAATCGAAGGCTTTGATATAGGCGATACAATTACAGATATTGAAAATCCCGAGGCGCTTCCTACAATTGATGTTGATGAGCCAACCATGAGCATGCTTTTTACCATAAACGATTCGCCATTCTTTGGCCGTGATGGTAAATTTGTTACCTCGCGTCATCTTAAAGATAGATTAGACAAGGAGCTAGAAAAAAACCTTGCCCTTAGGGTGGAGCCAACTCAATCGGCCGATGCGTTTAATGTGTTTGGCCGAGGTGTATTGCATCTTTCAATTCTTATCGAAACTATGCGACGCGAAGGATACGAACTGCAAGTGGGTCAACCTCAGGTTATAATTAAGATGATTGGAGGCGAAAGGTGTGAGCCTATTGAAATGCTTACAATTGACCTTCCCGATGACGTTTCTGGAAAAGCAATTGAGCTTGTAACCCAGCGTAGAGGAAACCTACTAATTATGGAGCGAAAGGGCGAAAGGGTTCACTTAGAATTCGAAATCCCTTCAAGAGGAATTATTGGTTTACGAAACATCCTATTAACAGCAACAGCAGGCGAAGCAGTTATTGCTCACCGGTTTAAAGCCTTTGAGCCTTACAGAGGTGAAATTGAAAACCGCCAAAACGGCTCGTTAATAGCAATGGAAAGCGGAACAGCTTTTGCCTATGCGCTAAATAAGCTGCAAGACAGAGGTCGATTCTTTATCGATTCACACGAAGAGGTTTATGCCGGCCAGGTAGTTGGAGAGAATAGCCGATCGGGCGATTTAGTGGTAAACGTTACCAAATCAAAAAAGCTTACCAACATGCGTGCATCAGGCGCAGATGATAAGGCTTACCTAGCCCCTCCAATAAAATTTAGCCTAGAAGAGGCTCTTGAGTATATACAGAATGATGAGTATGTTGAGGTAACGCCTAAGTCGATGCGACTGAGAAAAGTACTTTTAAATGAGCACGACCGTAAAAAGCAGCAGAAAAATTAACATGACGTTAGGTGTGCATACGTCTGTTATTAATGCGTTTTGTAATTTAATAATAATGTTTACCTTTGCGGGATGTTTTTTGGGGTATTGTGAATAAGAGTTTAAGCAAATATACGGTTCATTTTAAGGGCCTTAAACAGGGCGAACACATCTTTAACTTTGATGTGGATGATGCCTTTTTTAGTGCTTTTGAAGGGAGCGAAATTAGTAGAGCTAATGTTGGGGTAGAACTTAACTTTTTAAAACATAGCAATATGCTTGAACTTCATTTTGCCATGGGTGGCAATGTTGAAGTGGCTTGTGATAGATGTTTAGAGAGGTTCTTTATTCCAATTACCTATAATGGTGTTTTGTTTGTTCGAATAACCGATAGCATACCCGAAGAGGAGAACATTGACGATGTTTGGTATTTAAACAGCAACGAACATGAGATAGATTTGGCTCAATACATATACGAAAGTATATGTTTAAGTTTGCCAATTCAGCGTTATCATGGAATATTAAATACTTCTGAAGAAGATTGTGATAAGGTAATGGTTGAAAAGTTGAATAGCTTAACCGTTAACGATGACTCCGAAGAAGAGCAAGAATACGATTCCCGTTGGGATAAACTTAAAGATCTTTTAAAAAACTAGAAATATTTAAGTGTAACATTAATAATTAATACAGAAATGGCACATCCAAAGAGTAGAATTTCAAAGCAAAGAAAGAACAAGCGTAGGACACACTACAAGGCTGAGTTACCAACATTAGCCACTTGTTCAAACTGTGGAACAACTATTCAGTACCACAGGGTTTGTCCTGAGTGCGGGTTTTACAGAGGAAAATTAGCAATTGAAAAAACCGTTACCGCATAAGAGGTTATAATAAACCTTTATCTTTCACCCGAAACCTAATAGAATGAGAATCGGAGTTGATGCAATGGGAGGCGATTTTGCTCCAGAAGCAGCAGTTAAAGGAGCAATACTTGCCAATCGTGAGCTTGAACCAAACCAACGAATTGTTTTGTTTGGCGATCAAGAGCGCATTCAGAATATTATCTCCCAAAACTCAGGTAGCTTAAACGATTTTGACATTGTGCATTGCACAGAGGTTATAGGTATGGGTGAGAATCCGGCTAAAACTTTTGCCAAAAAAGCGGATTCGAGCATAACCGTAGGTTTTAAGTGGTTAGCACAGAATAAGATCGACGGATTTGCTAGTGCCGGTAATACCGGTGCCATGCTGGTAGGTACTATGTACACAGTTAAATCGGTTCCTGGTATTATTCGCCCAGCAATTGCAAGCTATATACCCGTTTCCGAAAATAAGTTTAACCTCTTGCTCGATGTTGGTATTAACCCAGATTGTCGTCCTGATGTTCTCTATCAGTATGGTATTCTGGGTTCGTTGTATGCCAAACTTATTTTTAATATCGATAATCCGAGGGTAGGTTTACTTAATATTGGCGAAGAGGAGGAAAAAGGTAACCTGATTACCAAAAACACCTTTGAACTCATGAAGGATAGTAACGACTATACCTTTGTAGGGAACATTGAGGGTAACATGCTTTTTAATGATGAGAAAGCCGATGTTGTAGTATGCGATGGATTTGTAGGAAACGTAATACTTAAAGAGGCAGAGGCATTCTACCACATCCTTAAAAAGCGAAAAATTTCCGATCCGTTTTTTGAGAGGTTTAATTTTGAAAACTACGGAGGTACACCTGTACTCGGAGTAAATGCCCCCGTTATTATTGGCCATGGCGTTTCAAACGACAAGGCAATAATGAATATGATTTTGCAAACCAGAACGGTAATTAGTACTAATCTGTGTAATAAAATTAAAGAAGCATTCAGCTAATGGGAAAAATTACAGCAGCAATTACAGGAGTTGCAGGTTATGTGCCTGATTACGTACTTACTAATCAGGAATTAAGCCAAATGGTCGACACTACCGACGAGTGGATAATGACCCGAATTGGTATTAAAGAGAGAAGAATTCTTAAGGGCGAAGGAAAGGGAACAAGTGATATGGCTATGCATGCCGTTAACGATCTTCTGCGTAAAACCAACACCCGCCCCGAAGAGGTTGATATGCTTATTTGTGGCGTGGTAACTCCTGATATGCAATTCCCTGCTACAGCAAATATTATTAGCGATAAATGTGGTATTAAGAATGCATTTGGTTACGATATGAATGCTGGATGCTCTAGTTTTCTTTATGCATTGGTTACCGCATCAAAATTTGTAGAAACAGGATCACACAAAAAGGTTGTTGTAGTTGGTGCCGATAAAATGTCTTCAATAACCGACTATACCGACCGAGCTACCTGCCCAATTTTTGGTGATGGAGCAGGAGCTGTTATGCTTGAACCTAACGACGAGGGTTTCGGTGTTGTTGATGCGCTTATGCAAGTAGATGGGTCGGGTCGGAAGCATTTGCATCAAGTTGCCGGAGGATCAATGTATCCCGCTTCAATTGAAACGGTTACTAAACGTCAGCACTTTATTTACCAAGAGGGACAACCAGTATTTAAGGCTGCCGTTTCAAACATGGCCGATACTGCCGTACGTATGATGGAGCGCAACAACATTGCCCCTGAGCAGCTATCTTGGTTAGTACCTCATCAAGCAAATATGAGGATAATAGAGGCTACTGCTAAACGTATGGGGATTAAAAAGGAGCAGGTAATGATTAATATCCAGCGTTATGGAAATACTACTAGCGCTACCATACCTCTTTGTCTTTGGGAGTGGGAAACACAACTCCGCAAAGGGGACCAGATTATTATCGCCACTTTTGGTGCTGGTTTTACCTGGGGAGCCTCCTATATTAAGTGGGCATACGATGGAGATAAAGTAAAGTAATGAGATTATAATATGAATAAAAAATGGCGCATAAGCGCCATTTTTTATTCATATCTTACTATAATATAGTAGTATTATTCTAAAAGAGGGAATAAATATTAATAACTGTGGAGAAGAGAAGGGAAAGCGTATTTTTTGGATACAGCATAAAAAGTATAATAGTATTGGTTCTTTCCCTTTTGTTTTTTGTGCATTTATTCAAAAACTGGGATGCATTTAAATTGCTAGTTAGCAATTTTTTAGCGACCTACAATTAACCTTTTTACAACTTTCACCTCCTTTGAGGTAACGCAAACAATGTAAATTCCATTGGGTAAGTTCGAAATGTTTATTGGGGTATTTGTGTGGGTTGTGTAGTTTCTACTTTCTAGCATTTTATTTCCTAGCAGATTATATACATCTACTTTATAGCTATCTATACTAGATACTTCAATGCTAACCAAATCTTTTGCTGGGTTAGGTGAAAGCGTTACACTGAAAGCTTGTAGGCTATTTGAAATACTTGAGTTTGCGTATCGCCAAATGTCATTAACAAAGTCGGGGTTATCGATAAATGGGTTTCTGTTTTCCTGATAATCGTTGTATATAGTGTTGTTTCGGTCAATTTCTTTTTGGCTTACAGGGTCAAGTTCATGCCAGTCAATCAGCAGGTTTAAGGCCCACTCCTCAAAAGCAGGGAAGTTCGTCCCGTTTAGCATAGGTGAGTCCCATGTTTGTGTATTATCATAGTACCGAGTTACCATATAAAAATATGTACGGGCAAAATCACCTTTATATTCATCTATTGGTTCAAACACGGTTCCTGAGTAGCCTGTATATGAACATGAACCAAGTTTGCTCCCGTTCGATGAGGTGTACGACGCGCTTCCTACTTCACCAAAGGGGTAGTTTGCCCTAACAGAGTTAACCTTTTTATCGGTAGGGTAAACGTGAAATAGATCGGTATACATTGGAGAGCTGCTCCCAAACCAGCTAGCGGGAAGCGAATGCTCCCTGTTGTAGTATTCACACTCTGAAGTGCCTCCACTTCCTGAGTCCTGATCGTCAAAAAAGGTAAAGCTACAGGTGCTATACATATCCCAAACCGTTCCATCATCTTTTCTGTCCGTATCGTAAAAAGCGTCCCACAGGTCGCTATAGGAAAGGCTTATATGGTTGTCAATTATTTCGTGAAGAGCCTGAATTAGCTCTTCTCCATTTTTACCCTCTGCGCTATCGTAGTAGTTGCTAGGTGGTTGGGCAAGCAAGGATATCGCTGCAATGCTGGCTAAAAGAGTTGCGAAAAGTTTTTTCATAGTTGTAAAATTTTTTAAATATACTTATTATTAAGGGCATATAACGCTATCCATTGCAATATCAAATGTGTCGGAGGGAACTTTTTCCACAAGTTGAAACGAAAAGCAAACACCAATAGTTTTCATGTTCATTTTCTTAAGTAGCTTATCGTAGTATCCCTTGCCTCTTCCGAGCCTGTTTCCTTGCAAATCGAATGCCATACCCGGTATAATTCCAAGGTCGATGTTGAGATTGGTATATGCAACCCCATTTTTGGGTTCGAGAATGCCGTACGATGGACCTTCTTCCATACATTCAGGTCCAGTATAAATTTTAAGTTCAAGGGTGTCTCCAACAACCAGTGGTAGAATAATGGTTTTATGCTTATACCACTTTTCAATAAACGAATGTGTTTGAATCTCATCGGGCAACGACCAGTATGCAAGTACTGTTTTGGCATTAGCAAACAAAGGCAGCGATTCGATTTCTGAAAACACCTTTTTCGACTGATTAATACGCTCTTCATTGCTATATAAACCCTTTTGGGTTTTTATTAGTTTCCGTAGCTCTTTTTTTTGCTCTTTAATTGAGTTCATAACGTTATAATAGAAACACATAAACAATATTTACTTATTTCGAGTTATAGCTATTTCCGTATAAGCTACTAATATCAAATCCTAATATAAACTGGTGAAAGAAAGATTGGCTATTACGATTGTATCCGCCCCTGTATCCTAAGCGAATAGGGTGTTGAATTCTTAAGAAATGCATATCGCCCGATAATTCGAATCCAACAGATGACCTTTTTATGCTTTTGAGTGCCCATTGGTTTTGTTCGTATAAGTATGACTCGCTCCAGTGGCTGTCGCAAAAGGCATTAAGAATAATACGCTTAAGGTAAACCAGTGATCCAGCGGCCAAATCAGGATAAAGCACAGGAAAAGCATAATCCAATTTCAGAATTAATAGCTGCTTGTTAAGCAAATCGGTGTGTCCACGAATAGGGTAAAATTTTGACGGCCTTAGGTAATCCGAATTAGTATGGTATTCGAATAATCCATTTATCATTAAACTATGATTCGTAAAAAAACCCGGGAAATAAAATGTTGATCTAGAGTAGAATATGTCCCCAAGGCTGCTTTTAAGATTTAATACCCTATTTGCTCCTCCAAAAATACTTAATCCAAGCTTTGGTCTAATATCCCTGTGAGCCATTCGCGTGAAGCTAATCAAGCTAAAATAAGGCTCAATAGTATTAATTCCTTCGTTATATTGGCTAGTGCCAAAATCCCAAATCGATGAATTTGTATAGCCGTATTTAATGGCTGTATTTACTGTGGTTATTAAGTAACCCGACGATAAGCTCAAAGGAATCCTGATTGTAGCTTCTGCATTTATATTCGGAGTACTTGAATAAATGGAGTATGCTAAAGGACCTCCAACTATTTCAGAAAATGTGTTGCCGTAATCAAATTTCAACGATATTTTTGGGAACCAGCCTAACCATTCAACATAACCGTGCAAACCGTGTGTTTTGTTATGGGAATATCCTGCGCTTGCAACGAGGGTGCTGGTTAAGTTTTGTGAAATTAGCGTTGCTCCTGGGTAAATCTCAATGTTTCCCATTGCAAGCTCGGATGGATTATAGTATAAAGGAGCCCAACTGTGTATGTTAATGAATTTTTTCAAAAAAGGTATTCGACTTTCCTTTAGTTCAATGCTGTTCGAGGCAAATAAGCTTTTTGATGTCTTAAAGTTGCTTCGAATTTCTTCCTGAAATAGAGCTGCTTGATAATTTTGGATGTTAAAAGGTTTTTTACTCCTTGGCAAGCTTACTATACACGGATTTGATCCATTGCTACTATAGTATGATGCAAGTATATGTTTTTTAGATGATAAAGATATTTTACTTACACCAAAAGGTGAATTAGTTAGTTTTGTTGTAGTATTGGTTTTTGTATTATACTCAAATAGCTGTTCGCGGTATTCGTCAGTCATGGTAAATAGCAGTTTGCTATCGTGAAGTGCAATATTCGAAATGTCTCTGAAGTATGGTCCAAAAAGGGTATCGCACGAGCTGTTTTTCAGAGAATGCTTTAGTATAATTGCTCCGTTTTGCGAAGCACTTCTTGACACAATAGTTCCTGCTTGATCCGAAGCAATCTCTTTTAGTTCTAAATCCTCAGGTAGTTTTATTCTCTTAATGTCATTGCCCGCATAATCGATAACGGTAATTGAGCCAATGCCTTCGGGACTGTATTCTATGGCAGCAATTCTGTTTTTTTCAACAACAATTGGATTGAAATACTTCGTCCTTTTGGTAATTCTTTTCCTTTTTTTCAATCTAAAATTGTACATCCAAATATCAGAGAAGTTTCGATACTCCCAGCGCAAGTCTGATTGGTACTGACTCCATAAAATTAGAGTATCGTTTATAAAGGGCTTGTGGGTTAGGTACCCTGGTTTAGATAGCGATTCTTCTTTGCCACTTTCTAGATAATTGCAAACAAAAGTAGAACCTTTGCCTAACGATGTTTTTAGAGATATTAAGAGCGAGTCGGATGTTAGGTAAGGATATTGATATTCAGAATAATCCCTGTTTGATTTATTGAGCTTGTAAACCCATATATTGCTAGTATCGGCAGCATATTCATTCCACACCGAATCCGAATAGGATAGCGATTCGTTAAATAGTTTCGGAAGAGAACGCTTTACCGACTTTTTAACCGATACCCTAAAGGGGAAAATGTGATACGGCTTTTTGAAAACATCGTTGAGTGCCTTTGCCCAAATATTGTCGTTATACTTTAGGTTAGTGTATCCAACCATCATATAACCAAAATTATAATGGTTTGGAATATAGTTTTTATACGATCCTAATAGCCATTTGCTATGGCTATACAAATTCCCTTTTTCTGCAAGTGTTGCAAGATAATGCCTGTAGAACGAAGCCTGTCTCCCTCGTCCGCCTTTAGTGTGCATTGTTTCGGCAAATACAGCATCGCCTTCCAGAAACCAAAGCGGAACCATGCCAGCTGCCATACCAACGGACTGCTGTCCAAGTAGTAATGAGCCTAAACGAAAAAAACCCTTATTAAGGGCGTTCATTTGGCTAACGTGGCGAGTTTCGTGAACCGCAAGGGTAAGGAACCAAGGTTCGGGTTCACTGTCGAACGCAGGAGTTGTGACCACCTCAATTCGCTTGGGAGCCCAACTAACAAATCCATTGCTTGTTATGCTATTTGGATGAAGTACTATGGGTGTTTGGGAAATTTGCTTTGAATTGCTATTCGGAATAGTCGACCAAGCAAAACTCTGGTAAATAGCATACCTTTTGGCATGAGCAGCGGCTTCAACAGGAAATAAAATGTTTAAAGTGTCATTTTTAATTTGCTTCCATTTTGTGCCCGATGGTTCCTGCCCACCCAAGTAGTATTGTGCTTGAATTTGCGAAAGAGAGAGTAAAAGTAATATGGCTATCCAAACTCTTTTCATCACTGCTTTACAACTCGAATTGTTTTGGTAAAACAATTGCCTTTTAGCTGCAAAAAGTATATACCCGAACTTAATCCATTTGTTGGCAGGGAATATCGGTTGCCATTTTCAATAAGCAAACTACTATTTAGCACAATGCTGCCCATGCTGTTAACCAGCCTAACAGAAACCTGTTGAGGTGTAATGCCATCTATCCAAAAATCAATAGCATTGCCCATTGGATTTATAACTTTAACTGATGGTTCGTATAAATCATTATAATAAGCGTTTGTGTACAAATCGTAATCAACATTAATTTTTAATGTTACGGGCAAGTGGTCGGACATGTTATAAAGCGCATCAATAACACTCGAGGGCAAAGTGTAGTTTGTTGGGGAAGATATTGTTCCGTTAAACCTGTTACCATCCTGTCCCATTGCCCAGTAGGAATTTTCAACATATTTAGCCCCTCTTGTTCCGTCGAGCAAATGGGTTGAGGTGAGAATGAAATCAAACCGATCATCCATGCCGCCACCCGAATGGCAGTCGCCATATGTATGTGTCGATTGTGTATGGTAATCGGCAAAATAATCGTTGTTGTTCCACCAACCAATTGCGTCAACAGGGTCGAGTAGCTGAACACCGTTTTGGGTTTCCGTTAAAAAATACTGAAAGGCAAGTTCATCCGAATTGTATAGGTTTAAATCGCCCATTAGCATAATGTTCCCTTGCAAATTTCGATTTTTAATGTAGTTCATTATTTGTTGAGAGGCCAAAGCTCTTTCGTTGGCTTCATCTGTTCCACTGCCTGCCTTTAAGTGTGTAACAATGCAGGTGAAGAATACTGTATCGCCATTAATGAGGTTGTCGGTTTTTGCGTAAAGGGTATAAACATCGGTTTGCCGCGGACTTGTGAGTATATGCGATTGGTGCTTAAGCACGAGCTTATCGGTGTTAAAGTAAAGCATGTTTATAAGAAAATTGCCCGTATATGTTGCACGTTGATAGCGGTTTTCGCCGTTAACATTAAGGGCATTGTTTAATAGCAAGTCAACGCTGTTAACGCTTCCGTTCATCTCATTAACCGTAAAAATATCGGGCTGATAATTATCAATTATCGTGTTGAGGTAAATATTCTTGTCGTTTACATTGTTGTTTGTTTCGTTGCAGCTGTAAATAATCTTATCGTAATATAGAAGATTATAGTGCATAACCTTAATGGTATCGCCAGCTAAAAGCTTACTTGAAAAAACAATGAGAAAAACAATGGACGTAAAAAACTTCTTCATTTTTAAAAAGGTAAAATGATTAACAAAAGGAAAAATTGGGGGGGTAGGTTGCTATTTAGGGTAGTGGGCTATTGGTGCTATCCACCAGATTTCTTTACATTATTATACCCCATTTCCTTTAAAAGGTTTAAAATCCTATCGCGAAAATCACCTTGAATTATTATCTCTCCATCTTTTACTGACCCTCCAACTCCGCATCGGCTTTTAAGATGCTTGCCCAAATCTTTTAAGTCGGACTCGGTACCCACATAGCCCGATACAATGGATACGGTTTTTCCGCCACGATTCTTTTTTTCAAGTCGAACCCTTAGAACCTGTTTGTTTGGTTCCAAAGATTCTTCTTCCTCGTCGGTGTTATCGTTTGGATTGTAATCTGGGTTTGTTGAGTATGCAAAAGCAAGCTTATCCTTCCAATCGTCGCTAAACATATGTGTAATATTTTGGTGCAAAGTTAGATAAAAATCGAATAGTTTTTTGAGCAAGCCAATGATATGCGCTATGGCTAGAGTAATAGTGAGCTAAAAACGATGAAATAGTGTGGGGTTCATTCAAAATAGATTAAATTAGCTCCTCTAATTTGAAATCAATTTTTCTCAATTTTTACACCCATGAAAAACTATAAGCAGGCAAACATCTATTTGGGATGGTTTATTTTTCTGATAGCAGCAACGGTATATCTCCTTACCATGGAGTCATCGGCTAGTTTTTGGGATTGCAGTGAGCGTATTACAGCAGCTTATAAACTAGAGGTTCCGCATCCACCCGGAGCGCCATTTTTTATGCTAATGGGTAGGTTTTTTACTCTTTTTGCTGGCGACAATGTTGAGCTTGTTTCGGTGATGATGAACTCCATGTCGGCATTAGCTTCGGCATTTACTATACTATTTTTGTTTTGGTCTATTACACACCTTGCCCGAAGGCTTGTTGTAAAAATTGACGAGGAGCCAAATTTTGGACAGGCGTTGGCCATACTTGGTAGTGGAGCCATAGGCGCCTTGGCCTATACTTTTACCGATAGCTTTTGGTTTATATCTGTTGAGGCTGAGGCATACGCAACATCATCAATGTTTACCGCTTTGGTATTTTGGGCAATTTTAAAGTGGGAAAATGTAGCCGACAAACCCCATGCAAATCGTTGGCTTGTGCTTATAACATTTGTAATGGGACTGTCCATTGGTGTCCATCTGCTAAACTTACTAACCATTCCTGCAATAGTATTTGTATACTACTTCCGAAAATATAAGGTTACAAAGTGGGGAATAGTTGGTGCTTCAGGAGCAGCAATTGCTTTGCTGGGCGCAGTAATGTATGTTATTATTCCCGGAATAATATCAATGGCTGCCAAATTTGAACTTCTGTTTGTTAATTCATTTAAGCTACCTTATAACTCTGGTGTAATTTTCTTTATCGTATTAGCATTTAGTTTGTTAGCCTTTGGTCTGTGGTACACTACAAAAAAGCAACGCGTATTGCTACATACACTTATACTTGGTGTAGCAGTAATATCAATTGGGTATTCATCGTACACCATGTTGGTAATTAGGGCACAGGCCAATCCACCAATGAATCAGAATAGCCCATCAAATGTTTTTGCTTTGTTACATTACCTTAACCGGGAGCAATATGGTGATAGACCTTTGGTAACAGGACCCTACTACAATGCTCCTGTTATAGATAGTAAGGACAAGCAAACCTATATTCGCAAGAATGGTCGTTATGAGAAGACTTACCTTAAAACCGTATACATTCACGATGAGCGATTTCAAACCTTTTTCCCTAGGATGTGGAGCTGGCGAGACGATCACATTCAAGAGTACCAAAAGTGGGGTAAGGTAAATGGAAGGCCAATTAGAACCCAAAATTCAATGGGAGAAACCGAAGTGCTCAGAGTTCCAACTTTTGGCGAAAATTTGAGGTTTTTCTTCACTTACCAAATTGGCCATATGTATTGGCGATACTTTATGTGGAACTTTGTTGGTCGACAAAATGATGTGCAGGGGCATGGCGAACTGCTTAACGGCAACTGGATTACAGGAATAAAATCGCTTGATGCCATTAGGCTTGGAAACCAGGATAAGCTAACATCGGAGATGAAGAATACACCTTCAAGGAATACATACTACATGCTTCCTTTGCTATTGGGTATTCTTGGTTTGGTTTACCAACTTGTTCGTGATAGGAATAATTTTTGGGTTATTGCTCTTCTTTTCGTCTTTACAGGTATGGCCATTGTGGTTTACCTTAACCAAACGCCAATTCAGCCTCGTGAGCGCGACTATTCGTATGTAGGTTCATTTTATGCCTTCTCTATTTGGATAGGTTTAGGTGTTTTAGCGCTCTACGAAACCGCACGAAAGTATCTAAAACCTAAGTCAGCAGCAACGCTAGCAATTGCTTTGTCGTTAAGTGTTCCGCTTGTTTTAGCTGCTGAAAATTGGGATGATCACGACAGATCAGGTAGAACTTTTGCTCGCGACTTTGCATATAACTATCTTAACTCATGCGAACCTAACGCCATACTATTTACTAATGGCGATAACGATACTTTTCCATTATGGTATGCTCAAGAGGTTGAGGGTATTCGGCGCGACGTAAGGGTTGTTAACCTAAGCTTGCTGGGAACAGATTGGTATTCCGAGCAAATGAAATGGAAGACATACAATTCCGAGCCTTTGCCCATAACAATGGATTTTGACAAGTTTGTGCAAGGAACTCGTGACGTTGTTTATATAATCGATAAGGTTAACAAACCCTACGAGCTTAAACGGGTTATGGATTTTGTTGGAAGCGATAACCCCGAAACCCGCCATCGCACCCCAAGCGGACAGTATATTGACTATTTACCTACCTCGCAGCTAAAGATTACCGTTGATAAAGAAAAAGTAATAGCCAATGGTGTGGTATCGCCTGAAAATGCCGATTTAATTGTTGACGAGATGCTTTGGACCATAAACAAAGAGTATATCCAAAAAAACGACATGATGGTGCTCGAAATACTTGCCAACAACAACTGGGAACGACCAATATACTTTGTTTCAACTGGGGGCGATTCTGACTTAGGGCTTTCAGAATATCTTCAGCACGAGGGTTTTGCATACCGTTTAGTGCCAATTAAAACCGAACCCGACTACTATTCTGTTGGCCGAATGAATGTGGAGAAGGTTTACGCTAACTACATGGAAAACTTTAAGTGGGGAGGTCTTGAGCATTCCGATGTTATGGTTGACCATAACGTTCAGCGAACAGCTCTTGTTCTTCGTTTAAGGAGTAACTTTAATCGATTAGCAGAGGAACTAATTGCTCAAGGAAAAATTGATTCAGCAGTAAATGTTATTGACAGGATAGGTGAACTTTTGCCAAAAAGTAAGTTCCCATTCGACTTGTTCACAATTGGCCACATTGAAACATACTATAGTGCTAACGAAACCGATAAGGCTAATGCACTACTTAATGAGTATGCTAACTATTGTGTTGAGAACCTTGAGTACTATTACAGCCTTAAACCGCATCACCGAAAGGTTGTTGAGTATGAGATTAGTCTTAATACACAAATATTCCAAGAACTAGTAGAAATAGCAAATCGATCGGGACAAAGCGAAATAAAAGAGGATTTGGAGCCAAGGCTAAACCATTATTTATCGCTTTACTACCAAATGTATCGCTAGTCTAAAGAAGTTTTTCTAAAAAGGGTAGCTAATATCATCAACAAAAAGATGATGAATTTGGCCGATATTTTTTCAATAAGGTTATTTTTGTATAACGAACCTCTGTAAAACGAATATCATGTCAAAAATAGTTGGTGAAATTATCCAGGTAATTGGACCTGTAGTAGATGTATCCTTTCCCACCGAAGAAGAGGGTTTACCAAATATTCACGAAGCGCTTACCGTTAAACGCGACGATGGAACAGACCTTATCGTTGAGTGTCAGCAGCATATTGGCGAAAGTACTATTCGTACAGTTGCAATGGATTCAACCGATGGTTTACATCGGGGCATGAAAGTACATGCCACAGGTAAATCCATTACAGTTCCAACTGGTGAACAAATTAAGGGAAGGCTATTAAATGTTATTGGATCACCAATTGATGGTATGGGGTCTTTGTCGGAAGATGGCGAATACCAAATACATAACAAACCACCCAAATACGAGGATTTAAGCACCGAAACCGAAGTGCTTTTTACGGGAATTAAGGTTATTGATTTACTCGAACCCTATGCTAAAGGAGGTAAAATTGGTTTGTTTGGAGGAGCTGGTGTTGGTAAAACGGTTATTATTATGGAGCTCATCAACAATATTGCAAAACGGTACGAGGGAATGTCCGTTTTTGCAGGAGTGGGAGAGCGTACGCGTGAGGGGAACGATTTGCTCCGCGAGATGATAGAGTCAGATGTTATTAGGTATGGGAAAGAGTTTAAGGAGAATATGGAAGCTGGAGGCTGGGATCTTTCCAAGGTTGATAAAGAAGAGCTAAAAAAGTCGCAGGCAACCCTAATTTTTGGACAAATGAATGAGCCTCCTGGGGCAAGGGCAACCGTTGCACTTTCAGGGCTTACTGTAGCCGAAGCTTTTCGCGATGGGGCTGGTGGCGATGGCAAAGGACACGACATCCTTTTCTTTATCGATAATATTTTTAGGTTTACTCAGGCAGGTAGCGAGGTTTCTGCACTTCTTGGCCGAATGCCTTCTGCGGTTGGCTATCAGCCTACGTTGGCCACTGAAATGGGGTTAATGCAAGAGCGTATTACATCTACACGCAAAGGATCAATTACTTCGGTTCAAGCAGTATATGTGCCTGCAGATGACCTTACCGATCCCGCACCAGCAACAACATTCTCGCATCTTGATGCAACCACTGTGCTTAGCAGAAAAATTGCAGAGCTTGGTATTTATCCTGCGGTTGATCCACTCGATTCAACATCTCGTATACTTTCGCCCGATATTGTTGGCGAAGAGCACTACAATACAGCTCAGCGTGTTAAACAGCTGTTGCAACGCTATAAGGAGTTGCAGGATATTATCGCAATTCTGGGTATGGATGAGCTTAGTGAGGACGATAAGCTAGTTGTGCATAGAGCACGACGAGTACAGCGTTTCTTGTCTCAACCATTCCATGTGGCCGAAGCATTTACCGGTTTAACCGGCGTTATTGTAGATATAAATGACACAATTAAGGGTTTCAACATGATTATGAACGGCGAAGTAGATAAGTATCCCGAGGCTGCTTTTAACCTGGTTGGAACCATTGAACAAGCAATTGAAAAAGGCGAAAAGCTACTTCAAAGCGCAAAAAGTTAGAGCGATATGAGCCTAATGCTGGAAATAATTACCCCCAATCGGGTTTTCTTTAACGAAAGGGTTGACCTTGTTCGCGTCCCAGGATCAAAAGGGTCGTTTGCAATGCTTAAGGGTCACTTGCCAATAATTTCAACCCTTGAACCTGGCATTATTAAAATAGTACAACACACGGAAAGTAGGTATTTTGAACTAGGTGAAAAGGCAATAGTTGAGCAACATAATAACAAGGTAACAATTATTGCTACTGTTATTGAGGAGTCGTCTCCAATATTTGTTCGCTAAATATTCTTATCAAATTAGTACTGGCCATAAATTAAAGAGCATATGTTGTTTGAATACAAACAAAAGGTTGGAATGAATCTGGCTACTCAATTAAAGCTTTTTATTACTCTGCTGTTTACGCTGGTGCTTTTTATAAATCTGAATGCTCAACAAACGGTTCGGTTTACCTCAGAGGATGGGGTTGAGGTAATAGCCGATCATTACGTAATATCTACCCAAAATCCATACATTATTCTTTTACATAAGGCCGAATCGAGTAGAGGCGAATTTCGTGAAATTGCACCCAAGCTTGCTAATCTGGGCTTTAACTGTTTAGCTGTTGATTTGCGCTGTGGAAACGAGAGTGCCTTCGTAAAAAACCTTACATACTTAGATGCTGAAATTAAATCGAAGTCCATTTCAATGCTCGATGCACAAAAGGATATTCAAGCGGCAATCGATTTTGTAGCATCCCGCTCGCAGAAGCCCATCATTCTTTTGGGTAGCTCTTTCTCCGCGTCCTTAGCCCTTATTGAGGCTACGTCAAATTTTAAGGTAAAAGCGGTTGTTGCCTTTTCGCCAGGGGAATATTTTAACGATTCGTTAAACGTTAGGCAATCAATTCACAACATTTACGTACCTATACTTGGCTTAAGCACAAAAATGGAATACTCCCAAATGTCAATGCTTCTGGGCGATGTAAGAAAGAAGCATCTCACCCTTTTTAGGCCATCGAATGGTGAAGGTATACACGGTGCTGAAGCGCTTTGGGAAAGTAACCCAAACCAAGAGGAGTACTGGATGGTGTTAACCCAATTTTTTAGCCAGCTTGATTTTAAGTAGATGCCAATTCCGGTATAGTCCATTTTTTCTCTCCTAAAGCACTATCTTTGTAGCCAAATTCTGAAATCAATTTCGTTGGTTTTACTTTTATATTCAACACATAGCAACAAATCATGATTAATCGTACAGCCGATATTGAGATAATGTCACCAGCCGGCAACTTTGAGTCGTTAATGGCTGCTATTCAGGGAGGTGCAAATTCTGTATATTTTGGCGTTGGTCATTTAAATATGCGAGCTAAATCAACAGTAAATTTTACGATTGATGATCTACCCGAAATAGTTCGCTTGTGTAAACAGCATAATGTTCGAACCTACCTAACGGTAAATACCGTTTTGTACGATCATGATATTGAGCCAATGAAAAAGACCATTGATGCTGCGAAAAGTGCTGGAATATCGGCAATTATTGCAAGCGATCAGGCTGCAATCTCCTATGCTCGCGAAAAAGGGTTAGAGGTACATCTTTCAACACAGCTAAATATTAGCAATACCCAGTCGTTAAAGTTTTACTCCCAATGGGCCGATGTAGTTGTCTTGGCAAGAGAACTTTCGTTGAGCCAAGTTTCAGAGATTTCCAAAAACATTCGAGAGCAAAATATTGTAGGGCCTTCCGGCAAACTTATTCGAATTGAACTTTTTGCCCACGGAGCCTTGTGTATGGCTATTTCTGGAAAGTGTTACATGAGCCTTCATCAGGCTAATTCATCTGCTAATAGGGGAGCTTGCCTGCAAGTTTGCCGTCGTTCATATACTTTAACCGATACCGATACTGGCGATCAGTTTGAAATTGAAAATGAGTACATCATGTCGCCTAAAGACTTGTGCACTATTGGGTTTTTGAATAAAATATTAGATGCTGGCGTCACAGTGCTCAAGCTAGAGGGAAGGGCTCGAAGCCCCGAATACGTAAAAACTGTTACAAACTGTTACAAAGAGGCAGTTGATGCAATTGCCGAGGGAACATACAATCAGACTAAAATTGATGATTGGATGGTACGTTTATCCAAAGTTTTTAACCGTGGTTTTTGGAATGGTTACTATTTGGGTCAAAAGCTTGGTGAGTGGAGCCACGAATATGGCAGCGTTGCTACAGAGAGAAAGGTTTATGTTGGAAAAATCACCAACTTTTTTTCAAATCTTGGTGTAGCCGAGGTAAAGGTCGAGGCCAGTAAGCTATACAAGAACGATAAGCTACTTATAATAGGACCTACAACTGGTGTTGTTGAGCTTTCAGCCGCTGATATTAGGATTGAGGATAAGTCGGTTGACGTTTGCGAAAAAGGTGTAAAGTGCTCCTTTTTAACACCTTCCTTGGTTAGGCGTAACGATAAGCTCTACAGGATAGTTCCTGTAAAAACAAATTAGTAACATGCATAAATCCTAAAGCTATTTTTACCCAATCTCGGGTAGATGATTTTAAGCAAAACTATTTCAAAAAATCTTACCTTTATCCGCATAAATAAATTTTCTATTAATTCTTTTAAAACTAATCATCATGGAGTTTAGCCAGCTGTGTAACAAAATTTTTAGCGACTGCACAAATTATTATCACACTATGGATAATGTTGATGCAGTGCCCAAAAACCCTTACCAAACTGGAACAATTGAATATAGGCTGTTTCAAAAAAATTGGATAGATGCAGTTCAGTGGCATTTAGAGGACATTATTCGCGACCCAAACATTGATCCAGTTGAGGCTCTTGCCATCAAAAGAAGAATTGACGCTTCAAACCAAGATAGGACAGATCTAGTTGAGATGATAGATAGCTACTTTTTGGACAAGTATAAAGATGTTACACCAAAGCAAACCGCCACAATAAACTCTGAAAGCCCCGCTTGGGCAATAGATAGGCTGTCGATTTTAGCGCTAAAAATTTATCACATGGAACAGGAGGTTGTCAGAACTGATGTATCAGCCGACCATGTTGAAAAGTGTCAGCAAAAGCTAAACGTTTTACTTGAACAAAGAGTTGATCTTTCAACAGCAATTGATCAATTAATCAAGAATATAGAGTCTGGAGATGTTTACATGAAGGTGTACCGTCAAATGAAAATGTACAACGATCCAGCACTTAACCCTGTGCTTTACGCAAAGAAGTAGAAAACGTTGATTAACAATAGTAAAAACATTCTGGTTTTTCGGTTTAGCGCACTAGGTGATGTGGCAATGACCATACCCGTTTTTTGGGCGCTATCTAACGATTATCCCGATGTTAAGATAACCTTTGTTTCGAGAGGGTTTGCTGGCCCATTAACTAATAGTTTGTCCAATGTTAAGTTCATCAAACTTGATGATAAAGGCAGACACAAGGGTTTATGGGGAATTGTAAGGCTTTTTTTGGATTTAAAAAAGGTTGAAGACTGGGATGCTTTGGCCGACTTGCACGATGTGCTGCGCACAAAAATTCTCCGATTCCTATTCCTTTTCGTAGGAGTAAAAGGCAAATCTATAAACAAGGGAAGAGCCGACAAAAAGAAGCTTACACGAAAATCGAATAAAAAATTAGTACAAGTTGAGCATTCTGTTGAGCGATATGCTAATGTTTTTAAAAGAATTGGGTTGCCATTAAAAAGCTTAAGTAGCTTTAATGGAGTTTTTTCCTCAATGCCCGATCTTTTAAAATACGAATCTCTTATTCAGAAAACCGAATCGATTCGTCTTGTGGGCTTAGCACCATTTGCCAAGCATAAAGGTAAAATGTATCCTTTACCCCTTATGCAAAAGGTTATTGATGAGCTTTCGGCTGACAAATCAATTTCCCTTATTCTGTTTGGAAGTAGAGGAGACGAGCAGAAAAGCCTCGAAAAAATTGCATCCGAATGCGAAAATGTTTATTCATTAGCAGGCTTGCTTTCGCTCGATGAGGAGTTAGAGGTAATGGCAAATTTAGATGTAATGATTTCAATGGATTCAGCAAACATGCATTTGGCTACGCTTTCAGGGGTGAGGGTTGTTAGTATTTGGGGCGCAACACATCCATTCGCCGGTTTTTACGGATGGCAACAAAATCCCGAAAATGCAATTCAGCTTAATCTGTTTTGTCGACCCTGCTCAGTATTTGGGAACAAGCCATGCTACAGAAAAGATTATGCGTGCATGAACGATCTGGCTCCGAGTTTAATTACAGCTAAAGTAAAAGAGTTGCTGGCAGGTAGTTCGCTCAAGTAGGCAAACAAGTCAGTTTCAATAGTTTTTTCAGGAAACCATACTATGGCAAAGCCTAATATGCTTACTTTTCCAGTAAAGCTATACCGATTGCGTTGTATAGCCTGTGGCTATTGTGTTTCACTGGCACCAGAAATATGGACACTCTCAAAGGCCGATGGTAAGGTTGCTTTTATTGATAATGGTGATGAGACTAAAAGTGAAGTAAATGTTTTTATCGATAGGGATTTCTTACATCTCGTAAAACAGACTGAAGCAATCTGCCCAGTAAGGGCAATTAGGGTTATGTAATTTTGGAAGAACTGTTCAATAATCATGACTAAATTTAGTTATTGCTAATTATTTTCCCTTTGATGTGTTGTAATTAAGCAAACTTTCATAATTTTATATACAGAAACCAAAGTCTAAATTTACCTAAAACCCTTAAGGTCATGGAACTACAGTGTCAAAAGTTAATAGTCCCATGGGATTTTAGTCCCGTAACCGAAAACGCTCTTCTATACGCCCTAAAAATAGGACAGTTTTCCGACCAATTTAGTATAGATCTAATCCATGTGGTTGAGTCGGGAGGTTTATTTTCCAAAGGAAAACTTTCTGAAAAAGAAGCGAACGAAAGGCTTAAAGCCGATGCTGCAAGAATAAAAGAAAAGCATGGAATTGACGTAAAGGCAATTGTTCAGGAGGGAAGTATATTTCATACCATAAGTGAGCATGCTTTTGATGTTGAGGCCAGCATGGTTATAATGGGAACACATGGCATTACTGGGGTTCAAAAGTTAACAGGTAGCCGCGCTCTTAAGGTTATTGCAGGCTCAAACGTTCCCTACCTAGTTATACAGGATGCACCAACAACTGAAAGGATTTTCGAGAATGTGGTTTTCCCCTTAGATTATAGGGTAAACGAAAAGGAGCGCTTACGCTGGGCCATTAAAACAGCAATGCAGTTCAACTCTCGTATTCATGTGTTTTTACCCCATGCAACCGACTCGGGAATACAGAAAAAGATTAACTATAATCTGGCTTTTGCTAAAAAGCATTTCGAGGCACATAACCTAAACTTTGAAGTTCATAGTGCTGCAAAAGGAGGAAGTTACTCGGCAGAGATAATCAAACTTGCAGTTGATATTGAGGCCGATTTAATTCTGATAATGACCACACCAAACCTCGATTTTACCGACTATATTTTTGGCGCTCAAGAGCAGTATGTTATTGCCAATAACGCAAAAATACCAGTGATGTGTGTAAATCCAGCCATGGTTTAAAGTCGATACTTATTCTCATCATCGCTTAGTATACTAAGGTAGCTATAGTAGCGCGAAGGATTTATTAGGCCGTTTTCAACGGCCTTTTTTACTGCACATCCGGGTTCGTGCTCGTGGGTGCAGTTTTTGTATTGGCATTGTGCCGAAACCTCAAATATCTCAGGAAAGAAATGGAATATTTCGCGTTTATCCATATCGACTAATCCAAAACCTTTAATTCCCGGAGTATCAATTATAAAACCTCCATTGGTTAAAGGAAACATTTCGCTAAACGTAGTTGTGTGTTTTCCCTTTAAATGGTAATGCGAAATATCGGCAGTTTTTAGCTTAAGGTTTGGTTCAATTCTATTTATCAGCGTACTTTTCCCTACTCCCGAATTGCCTGATATTAGGCTAATTTTCCCTCCCAAAACAGAAGCAATGTCATTAACGCCAATACCTGTATTTGCTGAAACTTTATAGCAAGGGTATAGCGATGAGTAAATGGACATGTAATAGCTAAGCTTTTCTTCGAACTCACCCTCTAAAAGATCAATTTTATTGAAAACCAGTATTGCAGGAATTTGGTATGCTTCAGCAGTTGCTAAATACCTGTCGATAAAAACCAAATTTGTTTCAGGAAACTCAACGGTAACAACAAGTATTGCCTGGTCGATATTGGCTGCAATAATGTGGGCTTCACGCGACAGGTTTGACGATTTACGGATTATATAATTTTTTCGAGGAATAACTGCGGTAATATTACCAGTGGAATCATCGTTTTCAGGGTCGAACTCAACATTATCGCCAACAGTAATAGGATTTGTCGTTTTAATTGTCTTTAAGCGGAGCTTTCCCCTTACCTTACACTGATAATTTTGGCTATTTTCACCCAATACCGTATACCAACTTCCCGTTGATTTTAGCACCTTTCCTTTCATCGTAAATAGCGAATAGATTAATAGGGTAAAATTAGCGTTTTAACGCGAAAAACAATCCCGAAAATCAAACTGTAGCAAGAAGGGGCGTTTGTGCCTTTAACAGCACGTTACGCCCCTTTAAATTCGTTTTTTAGGTTTTGACTAGTGCTATTCCTCGCGAATAGGTTTAAATCCGTTACCCAAAATCTCGTTAGCATCAATTACGGTAATAAAGGCCCTAGGGTCAATTTGCTCAATAAAATCCCTTAAAATATAAACCTCTCTTCTGCTAACATTGGTGAAAATAATCTTTTTTTCTTGCCCTTTATACATGCCTATACCATTAATGAGCGTACCGCCTCTATCTAAATCTACAATTAGTTTTTCTCTAATTTCCTCGTATTTCTCCGAGATAATGAAAAGCGTTTTATCGTAGCTAACCCCTTGAATGGTCATGTCAATTACCTTACCGGTAATGTATATTACAATCCAAGAGTAAAGCGGAATTTTCCAGTCCTTAAATGCCGCTAAGGCAATTAAAACAATGGCCGAGTCGACGTAAATCATTAGCTGCCCTAACGGAAGTCGAGTGTATTTTGCAATAATCATTGCAATAATATCTGAACCTCCGCTAGTAGCCTTCGATTTAAAAATTAGGCCGAGCCCAAAACCAACCAGTACTCCACCAAATATGGACGAAAGTAGTGCATCATCAACCAGTGGATCATAGCCAAACAGGTAGTGTTGCGCATCGATAAATATTGAGGTGAGAATAAAACCGATAACTGTTTTTACGCCAAAACGCGGCCCGAGTAGCTTTATACCAATAATGGTTAAAGGGATGTTGAGTATTAACCCAACGGTACCAATTGGAAATCCTTCGGGTGCCCAGCTAAACATTCCTTTTGTAAGGTAGTGTACAATAATACCAATACCATAAACGCCGCCAGGGGCTATTTTATGGGGATCAATAAAAAACACAAATCCTGAGGCTAGAATAAATGCCCCAACTGTAATTAGGCTCCATACTTTAAACCACTCTTTTGTGAATAGCCTCTCCTTTGTAATGTAGTTCATGGCTCTGTTTGTTTGTTCTGCTAATATTGATTTATTTACCGATGATGCGTCATTTATTTTTGTACTGAACTTTGCTAGCTATTTCTGTTCATTATTTTTTTGGCAATGCAAGTTAAAATATCCTTACGTTCGGGTTTTACGGATAGCTTATCGAGGGCATTCATTGCCAATTGGTAGTACTCATCAATTTTTTCTTGTGCAATTTCTTTAACCCCAACTTCGTCGTAAATTTTTAGTACGCCTTCAATTTTTTTCTGAGGAACAATGTTCTCTGCTTTAAAGTAGCTGTTTAGTAGTTCAAGCGATTGTCCTTTAGCAAGGCTATATGCTTTAATGGTAAGGAATGTTTTTTTGTTGGCAACAATATCACCCCCAATTTTTTTTCCGAAAGCATTAACATCTCCGTATGAGTCGAGTAAGTCGTCTTGCAGCTGGAATGCAAGCCCAATATTTTTCCCAAATTCGCCAATTTGTATTATGTCCGATTGCTTTGCTCCTCCTACAATTGCGCCAATTTGTAGTGCTCCCTTAAGAAGAATTGAGGTTTTAAGCTCAATCATGGTGAGGTACTCATCTTGAGTAACGTATTGGGTCGACTCGAAATCCATATCCAATTGTTGGCCATCGCAAACGCCAAGGGCAATGGTGTTAAAAACATTCAAAACGGGGGTTAAATGCTCCTTGTCGGTTTTTGAAAGAAGCTGATAGGCCAGAATGTTTAGCGCATCGCCTGAGAGTATGGCTATGTCGGATCCCCATTTGGCAAAAACGGTTGGGTTATTTCGCCTTAGGGGCGCATTATCCATAATATCATCGTGAATAAGGGTGAAATTATGGAAAAGCTCAATGGCGAGTGCGGGGTTAATGGCCTTATCAATAGATTCCGAGAAAGCATTACATGCAGCCAAAACGAGCACAGGCCGAATTCGTTTTCCTCCTGACGCCAAGGTATATTTAATAGGTTCGTAAAGCTGTTTTGGTTCGTCGGGTATTGAGAGGTTCAAAATCCCTTTATCAATAATTTCGCTTAGGGTTTCAATGCTATACATTGCTTAGGGTTTAGGTTGACGTTATTGTAAATTTATACGTATTCGAGTAAATATGCAATTTTACGTATCAATACATTCCGATTCGATTGCATTTCCCCTGCCAATTTTTAGGAGTATTGATGGCAATAGAATTAGGTTGTTAAAAAGCGCAATTAAAAGGGTTAACGAAACTAGCAATCCCAGTGAAACGGTACCGCCAAATTTTGAAGCCATAAAAATCCCGAAACCGAAGAATAGTACAACTGAAGTGTATATCATACTGACGCCAGTTTCTCTGATTGCGCATATAACCGATGCTTTTGAGTTGTTGCTTGTTCGAATAAGCTCTTGTCTGTATTTGGCAAGAAAGTGTATGGAGTTATCTACCGATATCCCGAAGGCTATGCTAAATACAATAACGGTGCTGGGTTTTAACGATATTCCCCAGTAACCCATTGCTGCTGCTGTTAACAATAATGGAATAAGGTTCGGAAGTATAGAAAGAAATACCATGCGGGGTTTTTTAAACATTCCGGCCATGAACAGTGATATAATTCCAATGGCAGCCAAAAGACTTATGAATAGGCTGCGTACAAGGTAGTCGTTCCCCTTTGCCGAAATTATACTTCCTCCTGCAATGGTAACACGGTTCGATTGGCTTCCAAAAATTGAATCAACCTCGGTTCTTATGCTTTGCTTTATCTCGCTAATTCTGATTGAACCCACATCGGCAACGTTGTATATTATTCGTGTTACACTAGCAGTAGTATCAACAAAGCGGCCAAGTAGCTCATTATTCCCCATCTGCTTGGGTAGGTATGCCATTACAAAACCCCTTTCGAAACCCGAAGGTAACTTGTATTGGCTGGGATTGCCATTGTAATAACCCTGCCGCGCAAACTTGGCTGCTTCGGCTATTGATAATGGGCGCGAGAGTTCATGGTATTCCGTAAGCTTATTCTGAAGTTTATTAATTCTGTTCAGTGTAGCCTCTTGCATTACGCCCTTGGGCTTTTCGGTGTTAATAACAATTTCGAGAGGCATAACTCCCGAGAAGTTTTTTTCAAAGAATTTTAGGTCGATGTATGCCGGGTGATTTTTTGGAATATCATCAACCATATACCCTTTACTTTCAACCTTAAGTAAGCCAAAAATACCGAATACTACAAGAGCAATTGTAACAATAAACACCATTCTCCTCCGGTAAAGCGTTGTGGTAATAACCCTTGTGATAACATTTTTTAGCCGAAGGCTCTCCAGATGCTGAAGATGGCGAGGTTCGGGCGGAGGTAAAAAGCTGAATATTGTTGGAATTAGCAGGATTGAGATTAGGAAAACGCCCATAATATCAATGGCTGCAATTAGCCCAAATTCTTTGAGAATACCTATTCCGGTGAACATGAAGGTTCCAAATCCAGCCGCGGTTGTTAGGTTAGTTAGAAAAGTTGCACTACCAATTTTTTGGATAACCCGTTGCAACGCCTTAACCTTATTGCCGTGGATACTGTACTCATGATGATATTTGTTGATTAGGTAAACGCAGTTGGGCACTCCAATTACAATTATAAGCGGCGGAATTACTGCTGTAAGTAGCGTTATTTGATAACCCATTAGTGCCATTATTCCTAAGCCCCATACAACCGAAGTTGCAACAACAAGCATTGAGAACAGTACTATCCTGAACGAACGGAAAAGCAGAAATATGAGAATTGCTGTAATGGCTATGGCTAAAGCGATAAACATGTACATTTCGCTTTCAATCAGCTCTCCAACAGTTGTGCGAATGTAGGGAAGTCCAGAATATCGCAACTCGTTGCCTGTAGCTTTTTTGTAAGCTTCTGTTTTATCCACCAAGTTGTCCATGAATTTAACTCGGCCCTTGCTGCTTATCACCTCATACTTAATGGAAATCATCATCAAGTAGACACTTTCCTCTTTGTTGTAGAGAAGCTGATTGTAAAATGGCAACGACAGTGCAATCGATTTTAGCGAATCGAGTTCGTTTTGTGTTGACCATCCCCTATTGAAAACCTTATCGAAGGTGAAAACTCTATTTTCGGTATCCTTTCCTAACGTAAAAATATCCGAAACAGAGAATACGTGCTCAACGCCATTGATAGCCCTAATGCTATCCTCAAGTGCCAGCCACTGATCAAATTTTTGGCGCTCAAAAAAAGTACTGTCTTTTACGCCAATAATCATTAAGTTTTCGCCTTTGCCAAAAATTTTATTGAACGCCCTTTGCTGCTGCAAAAGGCTATCGTTTTTGGGGAGTAAAGGAGTGGGCTCGAAGTAGAACTTCAAGGAAGAGATGTTGTAGCCCATAAATAGGGTAACTAACCCTACTGCAATAATTATTAAAAGCCTGTTTCTGAGAATTAATCTTGCTATATGCTGAAAAATCATAGTTGCTTTTCTGTAATAATTTCGCAAAGGTAGCAAATAAGATTTAAGAGCGATATATGCTTAAAATCATTCTTAAAAAATACCATTTAATCTATCTTTACTGTACATTTATTTTTTGTTTGCATTATTGATAAAAAATTAGCTTTAAAATAACATTAGTCTATTCTCTTGTAAACTAAATAGCCATATTTTTACGGCCATTTTTAACCTATTACAAATATGGAATATAGTGTACTGCAGTTTTTAACCCTAGTGGGTTCATTGGGTCTCTTCCTTTTTGGAATGAAGATGTTAAGTGAGTCGTTGCAAAAGGTAGCTGGCGATAGGATGCGGACCATTTTGGCCGCTATGACATCGAACCGGTTTAAAGGTATACTAACCGGTTTAATTGTAACCACTGTAGTACAATCGAGCTCGGCAACAACGGTTATGTTGGTTAGCTTTGTTAATGCTGGCCTTATCTCCCTAACCCAATCTGTGGGAGTGGTAATGGGAGCAAATATTGGTACTACATTTACAGCTTGGTTAATCTCACTTTTAGGTTTTAAGTTTTCTATAAGCGCAATTTCATTGCCACTTATTGGTTTAGGGTTCCCACTTATTTTTAGCAAGAGCAATACTCGTAAATCGTGGGGAGAGCTTCTAGTGGGGTTTGCACTTCTGTTTTTGGGATTACAATTTCTAAAAGACTCTGTTCCAAATATCAGTAATAGCCCAGAAATATTGGCATTTTTGTCCAATTATACTGATCATGGTGTATTCTCAATGCTACTTTTCATAACCATTGGAACAATTCTTACCGTTGTTATTCAATCATCAAGTGCTACAATGGCCCTAACGCTTGTTATGTGTAATAGCGGTTGGATATCGTTTGAGCTGGCTGCAGCTATGGTGCTAGGTGAGAATATTGGTACAACCATAACAGCTAATATTGCGGCGGCAATTGCCAACGTTTCGGCAAAACGAACGGCTCGAGCTCACCTCATTTTTAATCTATTTGGGGTTGTTTGGATGATGCTTGTTTTTAAAACCTTTATTGGCTATGTTGCCGATTTTGCTATTGATATGGGTGGGCAAGATCCTTTTGAAAACCCCGAAGGTGTTCCTGTAGCCCTTTCCATATTTCACTCGGCTTTTAATATAATCAATACTTTGTTGCTGGTGTTTTTAACCCCATACATTGTAAAAATTGTTACGAGGCTTGTTCCCGCCCGAACATCTGAAGATGAAGAGTTTAGACTTCAGCATATTGGCATTGGCCTGCTTTCTACTGCTGAACTTTCACTGTTGCAAGCCAAGAAAGAGATAGTTAACTACGCCAAGCGTACCTATAAAATGTATGGTTTCTTTAAGGAACTTTTTGCCGAAACAAACGACAAGAAGTTCAAAACCATATACGAACGCATTGAGAAATATGAGGAAATAAGCGATAGGGTTGAGGTTGAAATTGCAACCTATCTTACAAAAATTTCAATTCACGACTTAAGTGATGTAAGTTCTAAGCGTTTACAAGCTATGTTCAACATTATTAACGATATCGAGAGTATTTCGGATTGTAACTATAACCTCGCTCGGACGATGCGCCGTAAGCGCAAAGCTAACATATGGTTTAACCAAGAAGTACGCGATAACCTAAACCACATGTTTACCCTTGTTGAGGACGCTTATCGTGTTATGCTTGAGAATTTAGAGGCTGGGTATTCTAACATTAATCTTGGACCAGCATACGAAGCTGAAGAAAAGATAAATCAGTTTAGGAACAAGCTTAAAAAGGAGCACATTAAGAATGTTGAAGAGGTTAAGTATAAATATCAGGCAGGAGTGATTTATAACGATTTATACTCTGAAGCCGAAAAACTGGGCGATTACATAATAAACGTTTCTGAAGATATAGCAGAAATTAACAAGCCTGTGAAAAAGGCAGTTCTAAAGCACCAGTCTTAAAGGGTTTATCCCTTTAGGGCTTCGGCGCCCGACACAATTTCAAGTATTTCCTTGGTAATTGCAGCTTGACGAGCCTTATTGTACTGTAGTTTTAGCTCTTTGTTCAACTCGTTGGCATTTTCTGTGGCCTGATGCATAGCGGTCATTCTAGCGCCGTGCTCGCCAACAGCATTTTCAAGCAGTGTTTCGTAAAAGAGCGTTTTTAAGGCAGTTGGAATAACCACCTCCATTATGTATTCCTTTGATGGTTCATAGATAAGGTTGGGTTCAACCTGGTTTGGCTTGTCGTTTTTTGGAATGCTAAACGGTAATAAACGTTTTAAGGTGGGAATTTGTAGAGCAGGGTTCTTAAATTCGTTATAGGCCAGGTAAACAGCGTCGTACTTTTTTGAAAGATAATCTTGCGTTAGGCTGTCAATAAATTTGCTTGAGTCGTTAAAACTAGGGGCGTTAACAATTTCGGTATTTACTTCAAGCACATTAACCCTTTGTTTGGTTAGGTAATCGCCTCCTTTTTTGCCAAGGCAAAAAATGTCTACATCATCGCTCCATGATTCGCCAAATAGAGCAGGGCCTTCCTCAATAATCTTTTTCCCAAGGTTCAAGTTAAAACCTGCACACATGCTGGAGTTTGAGGTTAGCACTATCAGGGCTATTTTGTTTAATTCGGTAGGCTCAACAAACCATTTGCTGAGTTGCGGATCGCTTTCGTTAACCGTGGGCGCTACCTGTAGCAGGATGTCAAATAATTTATTGGAGTATACGCTATAACGAAGCACAGTTTCTTGCGCTTTATGAAATTTTGCTGCAGAAACCATCTTCATGGCGCTAGTTATTTTTTGCGTCGATGTGATGGAGGATATCCTAGTGCGTATTTCCTTTAAACCAGACATGCTTACTTGCTAAGTTTTTTTGAAATTATTGCTGCTGCTTGTGTTAGCGTATCCGCTATTTCATCATTAAATACACCGCTGGCAATTTGCTTTAGCAGCTCTTCGTTGCTACTTCTTAGCTCCTGTAAAAATTCAATCTCAAACGTTTTAATCTTTTCAAGTGGAATATCTTTTAGCAAACCAGTTGTTCCACAGAAAATAACTGCAATTTGCTCTTCAATAGGAAGAGGACTATTTTCGTTTTGCTTGAGCAGCTCAACATTTTTTGCTCCCCTGTCAAGTACGTTTAGTGTTGCCGCATCGAGGTCGGAACCGAATTTAGCAAAGGCCTCAAGTTCGCGATACTGGGCCTGATCGAGTTTTAGGGTTCCGGCAACCTTCTTCATCGATTTAATTTGCGCTTTCCCTCCAACTCGCGAAACGGAAATCCCCACATTAATTGCAGGGCGAACACCGCTATTGAAAAGGTTCGACTCTAGAAAAATTTGACCGTCGGTAATTGAAATAACATTGGTTGGGATATATGCCGAAACGTCGCCTGCTTGCGTTTCAATAATGGGTAACGCCGTAAGCGATCCGCCACCTTTTACCATTGGCTTAATTGAGTCGGGCAAATCGTTCATTTTTGAAGCAATATCATCTGACTCGATTATTTTGGCTGCTCGCTCAAGCAAACGGCTATGCAGGTAAAAAACATCGCCCGGATATGCTTCCCTTCCTGGGGGACGGCGAAGCAAAAGCGAAACCTCTCGATATGAAACGGCTTGCTTTGAAAGGTCGTCGAATATTACCAGTGCATGTCTGCCAGAATCTCTAAAGAACTCGCCAATGGCTGCACCTGCAAAGGGTGCATAAAACTGTTGCGCAGCGGGGTCGGATGCACTTGCCGATACGATAACCGTGTATGCCAGCGCCCCATGCGTAGCAAGGGTTTTAGCTATTCCCGCAACAGTTGACCCTTTTTGCCCAATGGCAACGTAAATACAGTATACCGGTTCACCCTTATCAAAAAGGCTTTTTTGGTTGAGAATGGTGTCAATAGCA
>NPID01001326.1_pt1 | contig 44244 bp, 39 predicted proteins | sample 8637491 | NCBI WGS metagenome assembly NPID01 (sample SAMN07420843, study PRJNA396082) | bioreactor metagenome | isolation source: sample BA6 brine-fed electro-methanogenic bioreactor BA | place: Japan: Kochi | collected 2016-06-14 | reverse complement strand
AATTCGAGCATGTTGTCGAGGCTGGCGCTGTCGCTGACGCCCTCTTCGAGCAGGGGCAGGATCCGCTCCAGCTCCTCTTTGCTGAAGACCGGGCTTTCGGCGTCGGTGAACTTGGCCAGGGCGTTGAAGCGATTGCCCCGGATCGAGTTGATTTCGCCGTTGTGGGCCAGGGCGCGCAGCGGCTGGGCCAGCTTCCAGCGCGGCAGGGTGTTGGTGGAGAAGCGCTGGTGGAACAGGGCGAAGCTCACCTCGAACTCCTCGCGCTGCAGGTCGGGGAAGAGCTTGCGGATGTAGGTGGGCATCACCAGCCCCTTGTAGCTGACCACCTTGCGGGAAAACGAGGCGATGTAGAAATCGGCGTCGCCCTTCAGGCGGTGTTCGATTTCCTTGCGGCTCAGGTAGAGCAGGGCGTCGAAGCGCTTGGTGGCGATCAGCGCCGCCGGCACGACAAAGGCCTGGACGATCTTCGGCAGCATCCCCAGGGCGTATTCGCCCAGCGCGTCGGTGTCGAGGGGAACCGCGCGGAACAGCACCACCCTCAGGTCGTTTTTCTCGCAGCCCTCCTCGAAAACCGCCCTCTGCCGCGCCGCGTCGGTAAGAAACAGGGTCGCCACGGCGAACTGTTCGGGCAGCGAGACCCCCTGTTCGGCGGCGACGCGGCGCATGAAGCGCACCGGCATCGAGCAGAGCAGGCCGCTGCCGTCGCCGGTCTTGCCGTCGGCGGCGATCGCCCCGCGGTGCATCATCCGCGACAGGGCCTGGATCGCGTCCTCGAGCAGCTGGTGGCTGGGCCGGTTTTTCAGATCGGCGAGCAGGCCGAAGCCGCAGTTGTCCCGAAACTGTTCGGCGAGATGGCGCATGGGCGATGATCCTTCAGGGTGGGGTGGGAATTATCGTTAAAGGCTAGCACCTCCCGGGGCTTCTGACAAATCGGTAAACCCCATAATAGGGGATTTTCGGTCGGTTTTTACCGCGGGAGGCAGGTTTCCGCGGATTACGCCGGTCTGGGCCGGAGTGCAAATGGGCCGCTCCTGTTGCCGCGGGGCTTCTTGAGAAAGGCCTCATCTTGGGTAGAATCAAGATGGAAGGCCCGGGAGCGGGCAGGCGATGTGGATCCGCCCCGGGGCGTTCAACGGCTTTTACGAGACAGGATGGCGGTTCGTGGACATCACCGGCGAGATTCTCAATCATTCCCTGGAAATGGCACGCAAGGTCGAAGCCCGGGCGGTGATGGTCTATGCCGACGTGTTTCCCGGGATGGCGGCGATCGAGGATTATCTGGAGCGCCATCGGGATCAGCCCGTGCTGCTGGTGACCCGGGACCGCGCCAGCTTTACCAAGATCCGGGAGCGGGGCTTCGAGGTCATCCTGGTGCCGGGTCTGCAGCTTTCGCGCGTCGGCCAGATCAAAATCGCCATTCTGCTGGGGCTTTCCAAGGGCTTTCTGCAGCGCGGAGACCGTCTGTTGTGCCTGACCGGGGTGGCCGAGACGCAAACCCTCGACACGATCATCTTCCTCGAGGTGGGGGAGGAATATGAGCTCTTCGGTGGGGGGAGGCTCGAGGAAATAGGTCCCTCGATCAACCCCGAGGTGTTTGAACGGGTGCTCGACATTGCCGTGGCCCTCGGGTCCGAGGGGCGGGAAGGGCATCCGGTGGGGACGATTTTCGTCATCGGCGACGTGGAGAATGTTCTGCAACACAGTGCGCCGCTGGTTCTCAACCCGTTCAAGGGGCACCCCGAGGAGGAACGCAATATCCTCGACCACAATCTGACCGAGACGATCAAGGAATTCAGCACCATCGACGGCGCTTTTCTGATCCGCGGGGACGGTCTCATCGAAGCCGCCGGCGTCTACCTCAAGCCTTCGGTTCCCGGCGCCAAGCTCCCCTGGGGACTGGGCACCCGGCACGCCTCGGCCGCCGGCATCACGGCCTCGACCAAGGCCGTCGCGGTAGCTGTCAGTGCATCCACCGGCAACGTGACGGTCTTTCGCGAAGGTCGGATCTTTACCGAAGTGGAACGTCTGCGAACCATCGGCAGGGAAACCGCGCCTGATTCTTTTCCAAAGGCCGATTGACATGGCCGATGGCCGACACCTGGATTGGTCGTTGACAAGTCGGTGGGAGCGGGGTTAAGTAGGATTAAACCGTTTTTCGTCAGGAGGAACCTATGACCTCTGTCATCCCAGGCTACACCCCCCCGGATTTCACCCGCCCGGAACTGGCCGATGCGCCCGTGGCCAAGACCGAACCCTGCCCCAGCGACGGGGTGGTCCCGGGAAATTTCCACGGCACCTCCAATCATCCCGAATATGTTCATCTGGGCGGCGGCAGGTGGATCCTGGCCCCGGAAAGCCGGATGGATTCGGTGATGGTCCTCAAGGGTGAAACTCTTGAGGTAGTGGAGGCCCGGCGGGTGGCGAAGGGCGACCCGGTGGTGGTCGGCCGCACCGAAAACGGCGAAGAGGGAATTTACGTCCACATTTCGGGATTCGCTTCCCCGGCCGAAATCGCCGTGGACAAGTTCTCCTTCCGCACCCGGGGGACCCGGGAGACGCCCTTTTCGCGCTCCTACGACGAGCTCTACCAGGTGCTGCGCCACGACCGCGACCATGGTTACATCGTTTGGGTTCTCGGACCGGCGGTGGCTTTCGACAAGGACAGCCGCGACGCCATGCAGGGGCTGATCGAAAACGGCTACTGCCACGCTCTGCTGGCCGGCAACGCCCTCGCCACCCACGATCTGGAGGCGGCCCGTTTCCGCACCGGTCTGGGGCAGGACATCTACTCCCAGCACCTCAGGCCCCTGGGTCACTACAACCATCTGGATATCCTCAACGAGGTGCGCCAGCGCGGTTCGATCCCCCGGGCCATCGAAGAGCTGGGGCTCAAGGACGGCATCCTCTGCGCCTGCGAGAAAAAACACATTCCCTACGTGCTGGCCGGGTCGATCCGCGACGACGGTCCCCTCCCCGAAGTCATCGCCGATGTCTACCGGGCCCAGGATGCCATGCGCGCGCATGCCCGCAAGGCGACCACCGTGGTCGCCATGGCCACTCAACTTCATTCCATCGCCTTCGGCAATATGGTGCCCAGCTACCAGGTGATGGAGGATGGAGCCGTGCGGCCGGTCTTCTATTACATCGTCGACATGACCGAGTTCAGCGCCGACAAGCTGGCCAACCGGGGATCGGACCAGGCGGTGGCCATTCTTACCAACGCCCAGGATTTTACCGTGAACCTGTGGAACAATCTCAAGCAGTAAACGGCCCAATCAGCAGCGGGGTGGCAGGATGAAAAAAATCGTCCAGATCATCGGCGTCCCCCTCGATCTCGGCCAGTCCCATCGCGGGGTGGACATGGGACCCGGGGCCCTGCGTTATGCCGGGTTGCAGGCGCGCCTGCAGAGGCTGGGCTACGAGATCCGCGATGCCGGCAACCTGGATGTGCCGGTTCGCGATGCCCTGACCGAAGAGCGCGAGGTCCATTACCTGCCGGCGATCCGCAAGGTCTGCGAGGCGACCTATCTGGCGGGGCGCAAGGCGGTGGAGCAGGGGGTCATCCCGGTCTTTCTCGGCGGCGACCATTCGCTGGCCATCGGCTCCATCGGCGGGGTGACCCACCTCGAGCCGGCCGGGGTGATCTGGATCGACGCCCACGGCGATTTCAACATCCCGGAAACCTCCGACTCGGGCAATATCCACGGCATGACGCTGGCGGTGTTGCTCGGGCAGGGATTTCCCGAGCTGGTGAACGTCGGCCGAACCGGCGCCAAGCTCAAGGCTTCCGACGTGGTGATGATCGGCGTGCGGGATCTCGATGCCCGGGAACGGCGCCGGCTGCGGGAGAGCGGGATCATCGTGTATACCATGCGGGATATCGACGAGCGGGGGATGAGCGCCATTACCAACGAGGCCCTCGACCGGCTCAAACACCGCAAGCGGCTGCACGTCAGCCTGGACGTCGACGGGCTCGACCCCATGGAGGTCCCCGGCGTCGGCACCACTTCGCCCGGCGGCCTGACCTACCGGGAGGCCCAGCTGCTCATGGAAATCATCGCCGATGCCGAACGGCTGGTTTCCCTGGATATCGTCGAGATCAACCCGATCCTCGACCAGCGCAATCAGACCGCCCGGATCGCCGTGGAACTGGCCGCTTCGCTGTTCGGGAAAAGGATTCTTTGATGTAGCTGGTCCTGGGGCGCGGGCTGGGGGCGAGCCCTCTCCAGGCCTCCGCTGGCAGATGGGGCGAGGGTTCCCCCCCCTCAATGGCCAAGGTGCATTTCGACCTTGGCGAACAGTTCCCGGATATGGATCGGCTTGGACAGGTAGTCATCCATCCCGGCCGCCAGGCACCGGTCCTGGTCTTCTTTCATGGCATGGGCGGTCAGGGCGATGATGGGGATCGGCTTAAGCCCCCGGGCGGCTTCTTGAGAGCGGATGGCGCGGGTGGCTTCAAAACCGTCCATCTCGGGCATCTGCATATCCATCAGCACCACGTCGAAGCCTCCCTCCTCCCAGGTCTTCACCGCTTCCCGACCATCGCCGGCGATCCGGTACTGCCAGCCTTTCTGCTTAAACAGCAGCGCCATCAGTTCGCGAATCGTCGGATCGTCCTCGGCCAGCAGGATCCGAACCGGTGATTTTTCGGCGGCCGGCTGCGGCGCCGGCGCGAGGGGTGTCGCGGCGAGGCCGGCAGCGGATTCGGTTTTCGTCTCGCCCTGGCCGAAGCTGGCGGTGAAGGAAAACACACTCCCTTGCCCTTCGCTGCTTTCCACGGTGATTTCGCCCCCCAGTCGTTTGACGATCCCCTGGCTGATCGCCAGCCCCAGGCCGGCGCCGCCGTGTCGCCGGGTCAGGGAACTGTCGACCTGGCTGAAGCTCTTGAACAGGCGATCGCGTTTTTGCCGGGCAATGCCGATTCCGGTGTCGCGGATATCGAAGCGCAATGGCCGTCGATCCGATTCGCTGCCGGCCTCCTCCGGACAGGACACCGAGATGGCGACGGAACCGCGCTCGGTGAATTTGACGGCGTTGCTGATCAGGTTAACCAGGACCTGGCGCAGGCGGGCCTGGTCGCCGACCAGAATCTCCGGCACCTGCGGATCGATCTTGAAGTCCAGATGCAGATTCTTCTCCCGGGCCTTGACGGCGAACAGGTCGATAACGCTTTCCAGACACTGGCGCAGGGCAAAGGGTTCCACGCGCATCTCCAGCATGTCCGCTTCGATCCGGGAAAGATCGAGGATATCGTTGAGCACCTGCAGCAGCGAGTCGGCAGCGGTTTTGGCCATTTGCAAGTAGCGTCGCTGTGGTGACGAAAGCTGGGTCCCCAGAACCAATTCGAGCATCCCCAGCACGCCGCTCATCGGGGTGCGGATTTCATGGCTCATGTTGGCCAGAAATTCACCCTTGGCCAGGTTGGCGGCCTCGGCGGCCTCCTTGGCCCGTTCCAGCTCTTTGACGATTTTTTTCCGATCGGTGATGTCGGTCGAAATTCCGCAGAGAGCGTAAATCAGGCCGGCGGAATCCCGCAGGGGAAACTTGATCGAGATGTAGGTCCGCGGCCCCCCGGGGCCGGGCGCCTGCTCTTCGAATTTGGCCGGTTGGCCGGTTTCGAAGACCTGCCGGTCGTTGGCTTGAACAGCCTCGGCCAGTCTCCGGTCTTGGAAAATATCGAGGTCGGTTTTGCCGACGATCTGCTCGATGGGCAGCTGGAAAATCTTTTCGAACAGGCGGTTGACCAGGATGAATCGGCCTTCGCGGTCCTTGAGGTAGATGGCGGCGGGCGAGTTGTCGAGCATCGTCCCGAACCGGGTTTCGCTCTCCTGCAGCGCGCCTAGAACGTTCTGCAGCCGCTGCTGCTCCTCCTCGACTTTTCGGCGCGCCGCCACCTGTTCGGTAACCTCGGTGGCCAGGATGATCAGGTCGTGATGGCGACCGGTGCTTGCCAGGGGGAGCAGCGACCAGCGCCAGTAGGTCACCCCGCGCTCGAAGCCGATGTGGGGGTATTCGGGGTCGGTGTAAGGGGTCCCGGTTTCTGCCGCTTGGCGAAAGATTTCGAGGAGCCCGCTTTCCTCGAACCGGGGGATGAACTCCTGGACTCTCACCCCCGCCAGGTCCATGCTCCGATAGGGTTCGTCGAGGAATTGCCGGTAAAATCCGTTGACCCATCGGGCGGTCAGATCGCCGCCGTCAAGGATGGCGATGCCGACCGGCGCGTTTTCCATGATCGTCCAGCAGAAGCGATTTTCGCCCTCCGGAGTCTCTGACGAACAGAACCTTTTGCGCAACAGGTCCTGCATTTTCCGGTTTTTCCGCTCCAGGTCCAAGATCCGGGCCCGGGCCTGTTCGAGTTCTGTCTCGGGATCCACGGTTCGCCCCCTCTTAGCCCCCGTGGGGGCAGGTAATTTATCAAAACATTATTTTATTATCGATCCCCATGCTCCGTTTGTCCATATCCGACAGTGATTTTGTCGGCAGGTTATCAACCCTGGTCGCATGAAACGGGTTGCGACCGCAGGGTCGCTGAGCGGTTATGAAAAAAACAGGACACTTGTTCCGGGGATAGATCGTGCCGCACGAGGTGATTCGCAACACCGGCGTTTTGGGCGAGTATCGATGGGGCGCGGCCCGTAAAAAGGCTTTGCTTGGCTGGGAGGCGGCCCGCTTCGGTGCCGATGGGGACTCGGCCGGCTCAGCGGGGGCGCGAGATGGTCACCCTCCGAACGCCTCTGCTCTCCCGGGCCTCGGCTGTCTGTGGTCCAGTTCCGTCGGTCTGATTCGCCGCTCTTGCCAGAATGCCTTTGCTCCCGGATGCAGCGGCAGATCGAGGTCAGGCAGTCCCGTGCGCAGCGAAAGGCTGCCGGCAACCGGATGGGTCTGCCGCATCCGGGCCAGTCCCTGCTCGCGGAACAGCAGTTCCAGGGCCCGGTAGACCAGTTGCTCGTCCATTTCCTCGGCCGCGACCCACAGGGCGGCGTCCTGAAACGTCCGCACATCATAGTCCTGGCCCGGATAGGTCAGGGGGGCGAGAAGCGACTCGGTGTAGTAGGGGTGTTGGGCAAAGAAACCGCTTTTCCGGCCCGCATCGCTGAGATCAAGGAGTCTGACGGGAATGGTGCGGCCGATCTGTTGGACCGATACACTGGGCGCGCCGACCAGCTCCCAGACGGCTTCGACGGTGCCCCGGCTGAGGTCCCCCATGGCCAGTGAGTACCCAAGGTGAATCGGGATCAGCTCATCCCAGATGCCCAGGGCACGAAAGTACGATTCCGCGGCCTGGGCGGCGCCGGAACCGGCCCCGCCGATGGCCACCCGCTTGCGACGCAAGTCGAAGGGGGAGTAAATGCGGCTGCTCTGCAGTACCACCAGGTGAGCCGCCGCCCCGTAGACCCTGGCCACCAGCCGCAGGTTGTGCCCCGCGGGAAGTTCGCCGCCGGTCTCGCCGCGAAAGATGTCGCCTGCATATACCAGGGCCATCTCCCGTTTGCCTGCCAGAACATCCCTGAGGTTGGCCAGCGATCCCCCCGAGTGCTCCACCTTGACCCGGATTTCGGGCATGCCCTGCTCCATGACGTCGGCAATTCCTTCGGCGAAGCGCTGAAAGGTTCCCCCGCTGGGGCCGCCGCCGAAGATGATTTCCCGACCCTGCTGGCGACAGGAGAAAAGGGCCACGACGACGAGCGCCAGCAGAACCAGGCCCGCGGTTTTCGCTCCTTGGATCATCCCATGTTGTCCGTTCCGACGATGAAAAAATCGCCCATCAGCTTTGCCTGAAACACCTTGCCAACCCGGTTTCTTAATAGAATACCCTCTGTTGCGCGACAGGAAAGGGGCGGCTCGCAACAGCGGTCGACATCAATCGGGACCATTTTTCAAGGATCTCCCTCCCGATTTTCCGAAAACAGGGTGGCGTCGGGAAATGGTACGCCAAAACGAATTTGCGGTAAAATAATACCAGTGGAAGCGGCATGGTTTAATCAGTGAGCGATTCCTTTCACCCCTTGCCACGGGAGAGAATCATGCAAAAGGCATTTCTGGCGATTCTGGCCTTCATCTTTCTGGTCATCCTTTCCCCGGTCTTCATGTTTTCTATGCTTGCTCCCAAGCTGTTCGGAACCATTCTGGTCTACTGGTCGGCGCTGGTCCTTGTCACGACCGTCGTTCTCGGAGGATTGTTCGCCTACATCCGGGCCGATCTGCGCTAACCTCGGTACTTGCCTTGCCTCCCTGAGGCCCCATCAGCGAATCGCCGCGCCTGCGGTGGTTCGCTGTTTTGTTTCCGGAACCCCTTGCCTGCCAGGTTCGGAAGATTTGGCGGTTGATCCTGGTGGTGCGCCACGGTTGTGACGCTGCAAGTCGTCGCATGCGACGACCCGGCGACGCGGCAATGAACTTCATTAGACCTGCGTCTTGGTCTAAGTGTCTGAACTTTAAGCTTTTTGGTCTCAGATTGGATCTGGCATGCTGGTTGATATGCTAGTGGGCGGATGGTTCGGGTAAGCGAAAACCAACCAACGAGAGCGTATCAAACCAAAAGGAGGCAAGATCATGGCAAACTGGGACCTGTTTCGGGAAATGGACAACCTGCGAAGGGAAATCGACGAGGCTTTTCGTGGGTTTGGCAGCGGCCGTGGGCTTGACCCGGTGTTTCTGCCCGGCCTGGGAACCGGACGCTATCCCCAGGTCAATCTCAGCGAGGATCAGGACAATCTCTACGTCGAGGCCCTGGTGCCGGGCCTGGAGGCCAAGGATATCGAATTGACCGTGATGCGGGGCATGTTGACCCTCTCCGGGGAGCGCAAGGCATCCGAGGGTCCGAAGAAGACCTGGCATCGCAACGAGCGCGGCGCCGGAAAATTTCTGCGGACCGTCGAGCTGCCCGTGGAGGTCGCCGCCGACAAGGTCAAGGCCGAGTACAAAAACGGCGTCCTGACCGTGGCTCTTCCCAAGCACGAAGCGGCCCGGCCGAAAAAAGTCGAAGTCAAGGTCGGTTAACGGAATTCAACCAAACCATTTTTTAATCATGACGAAAGGAAGAGAAAACCATGGCTGACAAGGATATCACCCTCACCCAAAAGGGCGGCAACCTCGAAGGGCGCGAAGAAACCCGTACCCGCGAAAGCTATATCAAGCCGGTTGTGGATATTTACGAAACCGAAGAGGGACTGACCCTGGTGGCCGATCTGCCCGGGGTCGAACGCGAGGGCCTGACCGTCGATATCGACAAAGGCATCCTGACCCTCAAGGGCAAGGCCCAGCCCAGCCTCAGGGGGGAGCTTGTTCACCGGGAATTCGCGCTGGTCAATTACTATCGCCAGTTCCAGCTGCCCGACGAGATCGATGTGGATAAGGTTTCGGCGCAGCTCAAGGACGGGGTGCTCACCCTGGGCATGCCCAAGGCCGAAGCGGCCAGGCCGCGGCGCGTTGAAATCCGCGCCGCATGACGCCGGTGGCTGGAGAAGACCGGGGTGGCTTGGTACCTGCTGGCTACCGAGCCAAGCGCTGAAATCTCAACGGCCGCGGATCGGGACTCCCGACTCGCGGCCTTTTTTAGGTTCTTCCGATGAGCTGAATCAGAATGCCGACGGTTTAATCAGGCGAGAGTAATCAGAACCACCCCGACGACCATCACGGTCACCCCCAGCAGCCGTTCCCGCAGGGCCGGCTCGCGAAACAGCAGGCAGCCCCAGAGCACGCTCATCACGGTGCTGGTGCGCTTGATGGCGATCACGTAGGGGACCAGGGTCAGGCTGATGGCGGTCATCTGGCACAGGATGGTCAGCCCGCCGCACAGGCCGATGGCCAGTAGATTGCCGAGATTGCCCCGCACCTGCCGCCGATCCCGTCTGATCCGGGTGGCGGCCCAGGGCAGCAGGACGGCGGCGATCAGCAGGTTGACGGCGATGCCCCAGAAGACCGGTGAAGAGTGCTGCAGGCCGATCTTGTCGACGTTGGCCGTTACGCTCCAGATCAGGGCCACCGCCAGCATCAGGCGCGGCCCCGTTTCGGACACCAGCGCCCGGAAGGGGGCGAGAAGCCCCAGGGAGCGCTTATGGATGTTGAGCAGGTAGGCGCCGAACACGATCAGCCCGATACCGAGCATCCCCAGCGGGCCTGCGCGCTCGCCGAGGATCAGCGGCGAGGTCGCCAGCAGAAACAGAGGCGTGAAGGTAATCATCGGCGCGGTCACCGAGAGGTCCGAGTGTTTGATGGCTTGGAGGTAAAGGAGGCTGGTAAGCACGTTCAGCCCGCCACTCACCGCCAGGGCTCCCCAGAAGGTGCGGTCCAGTTCGGGGATGTCGATGATCAGCAGCAGCGGCAGCAAAAAGGGCAGGGCGAAAAAGCGCCACGCCCACGCGACGATCAGCTCGTCGCTGTTCTGCAGTCCCCTTTTGCCGAACACATCCTTGGCCGACTCGAAAAAGGCGGCCAACAGGGAAAAGAGCACCCACACAGCCGAAAACTCCCCCCGGGGTCAAAACGCGCATCATGGAACCCGCTCCGCGAACGGGATAGCTCCTTGGCGGCCAGGCTTCAGGGGTAATTCCACCCGTTGGTCCCATCTTGCAACAGCCGACCCCTTACCCGGCCCTGCCGGTGATTACCTTCGCGGCCCTTCGCTGCTGCTGGAGAGCTCCTCGCAGTTGTCGGCCAGCCACCTCTGGCGCTCGCCGTTCACCTCGACTTCGAACTCGTCGTTGCGGCAGAAGATGACCTTGCCGAAGATGTGGCTGCTGGTGTTTTCCAGATTGATCTGCACCCCTTCCTCGACGGCCTGACAGCATTTTTCGAACTCGCAGCGTTCCATGGATGCCCCTTTCTCCCTCCCTGGCTCCATCACTGGGGGCCTGTCTTTATTATACTTTTTTTAATGGTGACCAAACCGATTTATCTTTTGATAAAATCGGGAACAGGAAGGCCTTAGCATTCCAATGCGTCAAACTTCGTCCCCCGTATGGATCATGGACCAGCGTTATTACAAATTCACCCAGCTCGCCAATACGCTCGCGCCGGCAGTCGGCTGGCTCCTGAGCCTGCCCGGGCTGGTTGCCTTGATCATCCATGCCGCCCGCAACGGAAATGGCTGGCATATCGTGAGTTGCACCATCTACGGATCAAGCCTGGTCATCGCCTACGCGGCGTTCACCCTATATCACATTTTCAAATTTCACGAACGCTGGGGAAAGGTTTTCAAGATCCTCGATCACTCGACCATATATTTTCTCATCGCAGGAACCTACACCCCGTTTACTCTGGTCTACCTGCGCGGCAACTGGGGCTGGACGCTGTTCGGTGCGGTGTGGGGGCTGACCGTTCTGGGTGTCTTTTTCAAGATCTTTTTCATCCATCGTTTCAAGATCCTGGCGCCGCTGATGTACCTCTTGATGGGCTGGCTGCTCATTTTTGCCATCAAGCCCGCGGCCGAGTTGATTCCTCGGGCCGGGCTGCAACTTCTTCTAGCGGGTGGCCTGTTTTACAGTTTCGGTCTGATTTTTTACGCCTGGAAAAGGCTTCTTTTTCATCACGCCATCTGGCATCTTTTCGTGCTGGCGGGAAGTGTCTGCCACTATGTTGCCGTGTTTTACCATGTCATTCCCCACCCCGGGGCCGAAATTGCCCTGTGATTTCACCAAAAAGCGCAACGTGGCCGAAAGTTCGAATTCCGGTCGGATGGAGGAGGGAGGCGCGCTTGATTTTCTGGCCCTCTTTGCCTCCTTGGGAGGCAGCGGGAAAAGATAGCCGTTACCCCGTTTTTTTACCCCCTTTCGGGGCTCTGCCTGATGCTGCGGACAGGCATCGATTCGACCCGTGCAGCCGTCTTCTTTGCGGGCTTTTTTTTCCGCAAGCGGAGACGCGGTCTTTAACCCTTTGTCAACCACCCAGGGTTTGTTCGACAAAGGTTCCTACCTCGGCGAGGACTTTGCGATAAATTTCGTCAAAGACCGGTTCGTAACTGTAGCGGTAATAACCGACAAACCCGCTGCCCTCATAGTACCAGTAGTGGCTTTCGGTGTGTTCGACTTCCACCCTTTTTTCTCCCACCTGTTGCCCTGCTCTCTTCAACTGTAGGAAAAGTGTCATCCTCGCTGTTTTATGGGTTACCTCGGGCAACGGAAAGCCATCCTGCCCGTCGGGATCGCTTGCCAATAACAACTGGCCGCCTCCTGCCACAGCAGCCCCTGTCATGGCTACAAGGACCTGTTTCTCCGGACGGTTTTGACCAATTTCATCAAACTCTGTCTGCAGCTGCTCGATGTGGACCTGGAGCACCGCCTGGCGGGTAGCCCCGGTGGATGACTGGCGTTTTGCCTGTTCCCGGAGCAAGGAAGACAATCGTGCATTGACCGGGAACCGGTCATAGGTAAAAGCAGGTCCGGACAGTACATAATGTAGGTCTTCCAGGGCTGAAGAAAACTCCAGTTTCAGCTGATAGGGGACCACCGTCGGCGACGGAAGATTGCTTAAAGAGTACGGCCTGCTGCAGGCCAGCACACTCAATGCTACCGTCAATGAAAGGAGCACTCTCAAAGGGATGTTGCTTTTCACGGGCCTCTCCTGTCTCGTTTTTACTGTCATCTGGCTTCTTACCTACTAATTGTACTCCAAACAAACGAAACAGTAGATGTGTTCCGGTTTGAGCCCCTGAAACAACGTCATGGATGGGCGATGCTCGCCGCCGATTCTGACGATTCCCCGATACAAGGGGGGGAGAATCGTCGAAAAGCGGCTAACAATCAGGAATTAACTTGTGGAATGAGACGGCAACGATGGTTTTAATGATGGAGCAGAAGGGTCTGTCGACGTTCTGGATCTCGGATTGCCGTTGAGGGTTTTGGGGGGGCTTACCGGTATCTCCAGTGGAAAGGCCGAAAAAAGTCGAATTCAGGACGCGGGTGGTGGGCTACCCCCAATCAGGTCTTGCCTGCGGTCCCCCAATGAGTAAAGCCGGCAATTCGCGGCACCCCAGGCAAATAGTCGGAGTTCATACAGGCAATCCTGAAACCCGCGTCTTCAATATAGTCGGGTATCGGACGGTCCAGATGGCATCCTCCCGCTATTCTTTTCCAATAGGGAGTGAAGCGCGTCTGCCATCGCCGTGTGGTTTCATCGGGCGCCGCGCCGTGCTCACAGAAAATGAGCTTTCCTCCCGGCTTAAGCACCCGGCGCATCTGAAGCAGGGCCGCGTGCCAATCGGGGATCGTGCAGAGCGTGAAGGTCAACAGCACGGTATCGACGCTATCGTCATCCAGCGGGATCTCGCCGGCGGGCAACGTGATCCAATTCACATCGATGGAGGCCTGTTTCAGATTCTTCCGGGCGAGCTTCCGCATTCCCTCGGACGGTTCCAAACCCCAGACGAAATCAACTTTTCCCGGATCGTAAAAAGGAAGATTGAGCGCCGCCCCCATGCCGACTTCCAACACCCGTCCTTCGGCCAGCGGCACCACCTTCTCGCGTTGTTTGTTTATCGCGTTGAAGCCACAGACAAAATTTATGAAGTGAGGCAGACAATACCGGTCATAGAAATTCATGGGGACCTCTAAAGCTGGGGGTGTAATCCTGTCCCTGAGCTGCTCCAAGAGAGATGTCTCGGAAGGCAGATCCATATCCGCAACAGCCGTTTTTCACTGCCCATTACGGCGAAAGCATGGGAGAAGGCGGAGCGAGCAAGGCGATAATCTGCGAAGGCTTGTTCCGGCTGCCTCATTATCGGATCTTACCATTTTGTCGAAGAACGAAGAAACAGGTTTTAAAAAAATCGCCGGTCTGCGAGCGGCCAATTGGAGCAGTTAGCATCTTCATGGACTCCAGAATTTCTGCCAGTTGTGTTTTTCATGTCCTATCCCTCCAGGCTTGAAAGTTAGTTGCCGCCTTGCCCCGGAAGAATTCCCTGCCGAAGACTCCCACATCTCAATCCGGACCTCCGTTACTCGGGCCCTGGGCGACAAGGCCTCCACGGCTGGCCTGTTCCATGGGCCGGTACTTAAGACGCCGAGCCAGGCGTCGAGGGCATGTTCTCCCTTGGTTTTAGGGCCAGCATCCCCTTGAAACCAGCTACCCAAACCTCAAACGCCCCCGAAGCCATGGCTCCGGGGGCGTTGCCGTCAGTGGGACGGGTTGGGGGGAGGGTCAGACGCTTTCGGTCTCGACAGCCGCTTCATCGAGAACCAGTTGCGGCTTGCGGAACTTGACCAGGAACAGAACCAGGCTGCCCAGGGCGACCAGCACGCCGATGACCGAGGCGAGCTGCAGGGAGAGGCCGAAGCCGATCTTGTCGAAGAAGATGTAGGTGGTGGCCACGGCGGTCATGAAGGTGGCCGGGACGGTGGCGATCCAATGGAGCTTGGCCTGCTTGGCCAGGTAGGCGGCGCCGGTCCAGAGCACGATGGTGGCCAGGGTCTGGTTGGCCCAGCCGAAGTAGCGCCAGATCATGCCGAAGTCGCCGCGGGAGACCAGGAAGCCGACCGCGAACAGCGGAATCGCCAGCATCAGGCGCTTGGTGGCGACTTTCTGCGGCAGGTTGATGAAGTCGGCGATGATCAGCCGGGCGCTGCGGAAGGCGGTGTCGCCGGAGGAGACGGGGAGAATGACCACACCGATGATCGCCAGCAGACCGCCGACGGGGCCGAGCAAGGTGGTGGAGATCTCGTTGACCACGAAGGCCGGGCCGCCCTGGGCCAGGGCCGCGTTGAGGGCGGTGGAGCCGTTGTAGAAGCTCATCCCCAGAGTCGCCCAGATCAGGGCGATGATCCCCTCGCCGATCATGGCGCCGTAGAACAGGGGCCGGCCCTGGGTTTCGTTTTTGACGCAGCGGGCCATCAGCGGAGATTGGGTGGCATGGAAGCCGCTGACCGCGCCGCAGGCGATGGTGATGAACATCAGCGGCCACAGGGGCAGCTCCTTGGGATGCAGATTGGTCAGGGTCAGTTCGGGGTAGAAGCGGTATCCCTGGAAGATCAGCGCCGCGGTCAGGCCGACGGCCATGAAGATCAGCACCGCGCCGAACAGCGGGTAGACGCGGCCGATGATCTTGTCGATGGGCAGGATGGTGGCCAGGAAGTAGTAGCCGAAAATGATCGCCACCCAGGCGGGAACCGCCAGGCCGGTCAGGTTGCCGAGCAGCTTGGCCGGGCCGAGCACGAAGACCACCCCGACCAGCAGCAGCAGCACGATGGAGAACATGCGCATGAACTGCTTGAAGCCGACCCCGAGCTCCTTGCCGACCACGTCGGGGATGCTGCGCCCTTCATGGCGGATCGACAGCATGCCGGAGAAGTAGTCGTGGACCGCTCCGCCGAAGATGCAGCCGACGACGATCCAGATCAGCGCCGAGGGGCCGTAGAGAGCGCCGAGGATCGGGCCGAAGATCGGGCCCAGCCCGGCGATGTTGAGCAACTGGACCAGGAAGATCTTTTTCGGCGACATTTCGACGTAGTCGACGCCGTCGCTGAGGGTGGTGGCAGGGGTCAGGCGGCTGGGGTCGGGGCTGAAGATCCGGTCGACCAGTTTGCCGTAGACGAAGTACCCGGCGATGAGCAGGGCGACGCAGGTAAAAAAGTAGAGCATGGGACACCTCCTTCATGGGTTAGCTTCAGTCTAGGGCAGGAGGTATCGGCCAGGAAATTGGTAACCGGCCAGCGGCGCTATGGGCTGGCGAACGGTCGCCTGGGGCGGCGAGCGGTTTTGCCGCAGCTCAGATGCCGACCAGTTTCTTGAGGTCCTTCAGATGCCGGCGGCTCACCGGAATGGTGTGGCCGCCGGTGGTGCGGATCTCGGCGCAGCCGCCCTCGTGGAGGCAGATCTGATCGATACAATCGAGGTTGACCAGGCACTTGCGGTGGCAGCGAACCAGGGCGCTGCGCTCCTCGAGGGCCTTGAGGGTCAGGTCGGTGTAGAAGGCCTCGCCCCCCACCACCACATGGACCCCGCTCGGCTCCGAGATGGCGTATTCCACCGCGTCCGGGGCGAGCAGCTTGATGTTGCCCCCCTTGATGCAGGGGATGCGGGTCAGCGGCGCGGTCTCGTAATCGGGGGCCGCCTGCCTGCGCAGGTGCTCGCGAACCTTTTCCACGGTCTTCTCCAGGCGCTCGGCGCGCACCGGTTTGAGCAGGTAGTCGAGGGTCTTCTCCTCGAAGGCGCGGATCGCGAATTCGTCGTAGGCGGTGACGAACACCACGTGGGGCATGATTGCGCGATCGATCATGCTCAGCATTTCGAAGCCGCCGATGACCGGCATCTGGATATCGAGAAAGACCACGTCGGGGCGCTCGCGGTTGATCGCCTTGACCCCTTCCACCGCATTGGCGCACCGGCCGACGATCTCGAAGGCGCCGGTCTGCTCCAGCAGCTTTTCCAGCTCGCGGCGGGCATGCAGCTCATCATCCACGATCAGCGCCCGGATCATGCCGCACCTCCCGCCGCCGGAATGGCAATGGAAACCTGGGTCCGCCGGTCCGGATCGCAGGCGATGGCCACCCCGAACTGTTCCCCGTAGAGGTTCTTGATGCGCTTGTCGACGATGTTCATCCCCAGCCCTCCTTGTTTGATCTCCTCGCAGTAGGTTCCGGCGTTGTCCTCTATACAGATGACCACCCGGTCCCCCTCGCGCCTGGCCGAGAGCTTGATGATCCCCTGGCCGAAGATGGCGCTGATGCCGTGCTTGACGGCGTTTTCGATGATCGGCTGCAGGGTGAAGGTCGGCAGCCGGATGCCGAGCAGGGCGGGGTCGATTTCGTTCTCGATCACCAGGCGGTCCTCGAAGCGGGCTTTCTCGATGGTCAGGTACGAATTGACGTGGTCCATCTCCTCCTCCAGGGTGGCCAGATCGCTCGAGCGCTTGAGGTTCTTGCGGAAGAAGTTGGACAGGTGCAGCAGCAGGTCGCGGGCCCGCTCGGCGTCCTCGGCGATGATGGCGATGATGGTGTTCAGGGTGTTGAACAGGAAGTGGGGATTGATCTGGGCCTGGATCAGCTTGAGCTCGGACTGGATCAGCAGGTTCTTCTGGTTTTCGTAGCGATAGCGCAACAGCTGGTCCGAGAGCAGGGCGGCGATCCCCTCGCCGAGGGTTCGGTTGAGGTTGAGAAACAATTTATTCTTGCGCTCGTAGAGCTTGATGGTGCCGATCACCTCGTTGTCGACCCGGATCGGTACCACCAGCGAGGAGCCCAGGGGGCAGTCCGGCGCCAGCGAGCAGGTGAAGGGCAGCTTGATGCCGTCGGCGTAGATAACCCGGTTTTCGCTGATCGCCCGGGCGGTGAGCGAGGAGCCGACCGGACTGCCCGGCCGGTGGTGATCGGAGCCGTGCCCGGTGAAGGCGAGGATCGTTTCCCGGTTGGTGATGGCCACCGCCCCGACCCCGGTTTCGCGGTAAATGACCTCGGCCATCGCGGTGGCGGTTTCCTGGTTGAAGCCGCGGCCCATGATCTCGAGGGTTTTTTCCGCCACCTTGAGCGCCCTGGCGGAAAAGATCGCGCCGAACTTGTCGACCATCTGCTTCTGGTCGCGCATGATGCTGATGAACAGCGCCGCCCCCACCGAATTGGCCAGGATCATCGGTACGGCGATGACCTTGACCAGGGCCCAGGCGTCGCCGAAGGGCCGGGCCAGCGCCAGGATAACGAGCATCTGGATGGTTTCGGCGATCAGGGTGGCGACCAGGGCGATGCGCGGGTTGAAGATATCCCGGTCGCTGCCCTGGCGCATCAGGTACAGGTGGAAGAGCCCGCCGATCAGCCCCTCGAGGGTCGTGGAGACCCCGCAGGAGAAGGCCGTGAACCCCCCCAGGGTATAGCGGTGCAGGCCACCGGTGAAGCCGACCGCGGTGCCGAGCAGCGGTCCGCCGACCAGTCCGGCGAGCACCGCGCCGATCGCCCGGGTGTTGGCGATGGCGTCCTGGACCGGCATGCCGAAGTAGGTCCCCATGATCGAGAAGGCCGAGAAGACGCAATAGAGGATTACCTTGTGCCGGGGCTGCAGGGTTTCGCTGGTCAGGGGCCGAAAGGCCGGGGTCTTGGTGAACAGATAGGCGATGACCAGAAAGACGCTCATCTCCTGGAGCAGGGAAAAAACCAGTTTCATGGCCGATACCTCCACGGGCCGGGTTGCGGGCGATCGTCACCGGCATTGCGGCATTCTAGCACGTTCGATGCCCGGCGTAGAAGCCTGCACAATGTCCGAAACTTCCCGGCACGTTGATCACCAGGGCAACAAAAAATATCCGGTCGGATGACTCACTTCGAATCTCGCGGTATAATTATCTAAATCCAGCTTAATAGAGGGTGCCGGACTCAATCGGCGGAATAGACGCGAGGTGCAGCCATGTCGATGCCGCTAAAGAATGACCCGACCGAAAAAATCCTTGCCCAGCTCACCGGGCTTTACCAGAAAGACCCGGAAGCGTTCGAAGCGCTGCGCAAAAAACTCATCCGCCGGACGATCGAAGAATTTCCCGAGCCGCACCGGCAGCGCGCCTATGGCATGCAGTTTCAGATCGAGGCGCAGTTGCACAAGTACAAAGATCCCCTGGTGCGGATGAACCGGATGGTGGAACTGTTCTGGGAGCAGTTCGAGAAATTTCAGGTTGCGCTGACCGATCCCCTCCGGCTGATCGCCGAAAGGGAGCAGCAAAAGAAGGCAAGCAAGGTGATTCCCCTGCGCAAGCTGCACTGACGCTGCCGGTGCGGTTGGCCGCAGGGAAATTTCGCAGGCAAAAGCCGCCTCTTGGTAAGGGGGCGGCTTTTTCAGTGAACTGCAGGCAGGGAAAGACGATGAAACGAATTGGACACTGGTGGGGGCGCATCGCCGGCCCGTTGCTGATCTGGATGCTGATTCCGGTGGGCGTCGCGGGGGGGACGGCAGCCGAGATCGACCGCTATCGCGAGGCCCGGGAACGGATGGTGCGTACCCAGCTCGAGGCGCGCGGCATCGACGATCGGAGAACCTTGCAAGCCATGGCCGAGGTGCCGCGCCACCGGTTCGTCTCGGCCGGCCTTGCCGCAAAGGCTTACGATGACGGGCCGCTGCCGATCGGCTACGGCCAGACCATCTCCCAGCCCTACATCGTCGCCCTGATGACCGAACTGGCCCGCCCCGGTCCGGGGCGGCGCATGCTCGAGGTCGGTACCGGCTCGGGTTACCAGGCCGCGGTGCTGGCCGAAGCCGGCGCCGAGGTCTATACCCTGGAAATCATTCCCCAACTGGCCGAAAGCGCGGCCAAGCGGCTGAGCGCCCTGGGGTATGACCGGGTCCGGGTACGCACCGGTGACGGTTACTTCGGCTGGAACGAGCACGCCCCCTTCGATGCCATCATCGTTACCGCCGCCGCCGAATTCATCCCGCCGCCGCTGGTCGAACAGCTCAAGGACGGGGGGCGGATGATCATTCCGGTCGGCTCGCCCTTCTTTGTCCAGACCCTCATGCTGGTGGAGAAACGCGACGGCGAAACCCGCACCAGCAGTCTGCTGCCGGTGCGCTTCGTACCCTTCCGCAGAACGCCATGACCCGGCCGGCGGGTCCACCGATACGGCTTCATCTGGCGCTGGCACTCCTTTCGGTGGCGGTCATCGCCTACCAGCTGGTGCTGATGCAGATCCTCTCCATCACCCAGTGGCACCACTTCGCCTACATGGTGATATCCATCGCCCTGCTCGGTTTCGGTGCCGCCGGGACGGTGCTCGCCCTGGCCAGGGAATGGTTGCTGGAACGAACCGAACAGCTGCTGCCGCCGCTGATTTTTGCCAGCGCCGCCGCTATGGCGATGGTCGTCGAACTGGCCCAGGACCAGTTCGGCGGTTTCGATTCCTATCTGTTGTTCGTCGACCCAGGTCAGGCTCTGCGCTTGTTGCTGGTCAACCTGCTGTTCGCTGCCCCCTTTTTTCTCGCCGCGCTGGTCATCGGCCTGGTTTTCGTCCGCCATGTCGCCGGCATCGGAACCCTCTATTTCGCCAATCTGATCGGTTCGGGGGCCGGCGGCGCGGTGGCGGTGCTGCTGCTCGGGCAGTTGGTTCCCTCGCGGCTTCCAGCCCTGGTCGCCCTGATCGCCCTGGCGGCCGGCCTGCTGACGATCCGTCGGCTGGGGTGGCTCACCGCCTGGGCGGCGGCCCTGGTGGCGGTCGTGGTGGTTGCCCTGGCCCTGTCCCGGCCGGTGCCCCTGCGCCTTTCGGAGTACAAGGATCTGCAACGCGCCCTGAGCCTGCCCGAGGCCCGGCTCCTGGCCGAAGCTCCGAGTCCCTACGGTCTGGTGCAGGTGGTCGGTTCACCGGCGCTGCGTCAGGCCCCGGGGGTCAGTCTCGCCTATAGCGGAGCGGTGCCGGTGCGACCCGCGGTCTTCAGCAACGGCAACGGCATCGGGGCGATTCCGCAGTGGCCGCCGGCCGGGAACGCCGTGGTCGAGGATTTCACCACCGGGGCCCTGCCTTACGCGGTGGCCGATCCCCGATCGGTCCTGGTGCTCGGTGCGGGGACCGGCACCGAGATCGCCAAGGCTCTGCGCCATGAGGCCGGGCGGGTCGTGGCGGTGGAGCCCCATGGCGCCCTGATCGAGATGCTGCAGCGGGACTTTTCGCCGAGCGCCGGCGCCCTGCTGGGGCATCCTGCCGTCACCCTCAGCGTTCAGGAGCCGCGCACCTGGCTGGCCACCACCGCCGGCCGCTACGATCTGATCGTGCTCCCCACCATCGGCGCCTTCGGCGGTTCGGCGGGTCTGTTCGCTCTGCAGGAGCAGCATCTGCTGACCCGGGAGGCGATAGCGCAAATGCTGGGACGGCTTTCCCCGGACGGGTTGTTGTGCGTGACCGCGTGGCTGGACTATCCGCCGCGCCGGCCGCTGCGGCTGGCCGCCACCCTCGCCGAGGCCCTGGCCATGGAAGGTTTCAGCGAGCCTCTTGCCCACTTGGCGGCGGTGCGCGGTTGGGGGACCCTGACCTTCTGCGTCAGCCGCTCGCCCCTGACCCCGGAGCAGATCGCCGGGGTCAATCATTTCTGCGAGCGGCTGCGCTTCGATCCGGCCCTGCTGCCGAACCTCGACCCCCAGGCGCGGGAGCGCTACAACGTATTCGAGGGGCGGGGCTTTTTCGAAGCCCTGGAGCGGATCTTTTCGCCGGCCCGGCAGCAGCTTTATGCCGAATATCCTTTTCGCCTGCGCCCGGCCACCGATGATCGACCCTTCTTTTCCCAGTTTCTGCGCTGGGAGCATCTGCCCGAGTTGCTGCGGCAGTTCGGCGAGCGGACCTTTCCCTTTATCGAGATGGGCTATCTCATCGTCGGACTGGCCTTTTTGCTGATGCTGTCGGCCTCGCTGGTGCTGATCATTCTGCCCCTGTTCCGCCTGGGGTGGCGCCGGGGCGGACGTTGGCGCACGCTTTTCTATTTCGGCGGCCTGGGGGTTGGCTACATGCTGGTGGAGATCATCATGATCCACCGCTTTGTCCTCTATCTGGGGCATCCGATCTACGCCGCGGCGGTGGTCATCGGTGCTCTGTTGACCTTTTCCGGGGCCGGCAGCTTCGCTTCCACCTGTCGCTCCTTTGCCCGGCTCCCCCCCTTCATGTGGGCCGGTCTGGTTGCCCTGCTGGTGCTGGGCTATGGCCTGCTGCTGCCGCAGGTGCTCGAGTCGACCATGGCGCTCAGCCTTGGACTCAAGGTTCTGCTGGTGCTGCTGCTGTTGTCGGTTCCGGGATTCGTGATGGGGCTGCCCTTCCCCCTGGGGCTTCGGGCTCTGGCCGTGAGCCGCGAGGCCGATATCCCCTGGGCCTGGGGAATCAACGGCTGTTTCTCGGTGCTCAGCACGGCTCTGGCCACCATCGCCGCGGTCGAGCTGGGATTTTCTGCCGTTTTGCTGTTTGCCGCCGCGGCTTACGCCGTCGCCGGTTTGTCCCGGCTTGCCGGGTGACGGCGGCTTTTGCCGGGGACGGGCACGGTTTGTTCCCGGTTCCGGCCCGCGTTAAATAGCCTCGCAACTGGAAATTCTTCGCGGGCCGGGTAAAATAAATGACGCTTTTTCGGCCGCACCACTTTTGCAGAACATAAGTCGTACGGCCCTGTCGACCGAAAAAATCCATGTCAAAGGAGAGTGAATCATGAAACAAACGATTGCGGTGCTGGCCGCCGCCGGCGTGCTTCTGTTTGCCGGGGGGGCGCTGGCCGGCCAGGATGCCCAGAGCGGTGAAGCTCTGTTCCAGCAACACTGTACGGCCTGCCACGCCGACGGGGGCAACATCATCAATCCGAAAAAGACCCTCAACAAAAGCGACCTCGAAGCCAACGGCGTCAACAGCGTCGAGGCCATCGTCAACCTGATGCGCAATCCCGGCCCGGGTATGATGCAGTTCGACGAAAGCACCCTCTCCGATGAGCAGGCAAAAAAGATTGCCGAGTATATTCTGGCCACCTACTGAGCCAGGGATATCCAGACTGTTGGGGGCGGAGGATCTTCGATGATCCTCCGCTTTTTTTTTCACGGAAATCAGGGGTTTCTGAAAAGAGCGGGAGGGGGGCGGCCCGGGCCGGTTGACATCCTGATCCGTGGCGCTAAAGTTGTCATTGATCGATGCTAATGTTGTTGGGTGAAAACCGACAGGTGCCCGTCTGGGGTACCCCCAACGCTGGAGGAGCGAAGATGAAACGAATGATCATGGCAGGCGGAGTGATGCTGCTGGCCATCACCATGGCGCTGGCCGGGTGCGAAAAATCCCAAAAAGAGGAAGCCCCCGCGCCGGCGGAAACCCGGGCTCCCGCGGAAGATACCCAGCCCGCGGCCGCCACTGCCGCCTCGGACAAGAGCGGACAGGAGTTGTTCGGACAGCACTGCGCGGCCTGTCATCCCGATGGCAGCAACATCATCAAGCCCGAGAAAACCCTGCACAAGAGCGATCTCGCGGCCAGCGGCATCAAGACGGCCGAGGATATCGTCGCCACCATACGCAACCCGGGACCGGGGATGCCCAAGCTCGACAGCCAGGCCCTTGCGGACGCGGAGGCACGGAAAATCGCCGAATACATCCTGGAGAGCTTCCAGTAAGATATCCGGGAACCTCCTGGGGATAAGGAATTCCTCTTTCCGAATAACCCGGCCCGCCTGCCCCTTAATAACATAATCCCCGAGCGACCACTGGTCCGTACGGCATCCCTGACGAAATTTTGGAGCATTTCATCTGTTCTGGACGAAGGGAGACAATCTTGTACGGAACAAAAAAACGGCGAAACGCGAGGCGCGGGCTGGTTTGCCTGTGGCTCCTCGCCGCCGCGCCAGCCATGGTTCCCACTCAACTCGCCGCCCAGGCCCGGTCGCCGGGCGGCGAGATGCATTTTCCGGCCGGCGAGTGGGTGGAAATGCCCGCAGAAAGCCAGGGCGTGGATCCCTTTAAGCTGGAGCAGGCGGCTCGATATCTGGCCAGTCGTTCGGGAACCGACGGAATCCGCGAGCTGGTCATCCTGAGCAATGGTTATCTGATCTGGAAGGGGCCCCATGCCGACCGGGTTCATCACACCTGGTCCATCGCCAAGATCTTCACCAGCACCGTCTTGGGGCTGTTGGCCGATGATCGGATATGCACCCCGGAGACCCGTGTCCGGGGTCTTGTCCCCGGCCTCGCCCACCAGTACCCCGAGGTACGATTGAAGCACCTGGCCGCCATGTCCTCCGGTTACGACGCGGCCGGCGGGGCCGCCTGGGGCAACCATCTGGATGGCAGCAATACCCCTTGGCTTCCCGCCGACCCGTTGTTCAAACCGGGGACGGCCTACCTGTACTGGGACGATGCGGCCAACCTGATGGCCCATGCATTGACCGAGGCGGCTGAAGAATCGATGTACGATCTTTTCAAACGGCGGATCGCCGATCCGATCGGAATCGCTCAAAACCAATGGAGCTGGGAGAGCTGGGGGGAGGTCGATGGCTACACCCTCAATCAGGGGGCGATGGGTCTCCGGATCTCGGCCGAGGATCTGGCAAGGCTCGGCCACCTCTATCTGAACCGGGGCAACTGGAACGGAAAACCGTTGCTCAGCGAAGCCTGGGTTGACGACGCCACCCGCAACAGGGTCCCGGTAACCATCCCCCTTTATCGTGAACTCAATGCCGATCCCGGAAACTACACGGCCCACATGGACGCCGACGGCCGGGGGATCTACGGCTTTCACTGGTGGGTCAACGGCGTCAAACCCGACGGAAGCCGAAGCCTTCCGGATACACCCGCCGGCACCTTCTACCGCACCGGGTACAATCACAATATGCTTTTTGTGATCCCGGACTGGAACATGGTCATTGTGCGCCTGGGACTTGACGGCTCCCCGGAGCATGGCGAAAAGGTCTGGAACCTGTTTCTGAAAAAGGTTGGCGAATCGCTTGTCGATTATTATCCCGGGGCGGTCGAGATCCTCACCCTGCCGGCCACCGCCGGCGTCGCTTTCGAACTGGATGGCATCGCCGCCCCGCCGTTCAGCGAAGCCCGCGGCGGCGGAACTCCCGGTCAGCCGGTGACCGTCGCCTTTGCCGTCACCAAGACGAGTTCTCACTCCAAGGACCTGCTTTCGCTGCATTACGATCACGCACCGGACAAGGATGACGGACACAGCGCCGCCGCCGACCGGACCCTGCTCCAGTCGCTTTTCGGCGTCGATTGGATACGCGCGCATGTCGTGCCGGTGTCCGGGGCCTACGGCGTGAACCAGGACGACTTCAATCCCGACTCCGACGCGGTCATGGATGCCGCCTGGAACGACTGCGGCGGCTGGCTGGCGGCCCACGCCGATCGGGAATCGGTACTGGCCGAACTCACCTCCCGATGGCGCGGCGTCCTGAAAACAGGCGGTGATGTGTGGGTCAAGGAAGGCGGACAGTCGGATGTGACGGCGGAGGTGCTGAGGAGGGTCAAGGAGGGCCTGCCCGAGGTCGACACCAAGAAGCGCATCCACGTGGTTCAGCACAGCCAGTGGAACGAGAACCACACGAGCGAGGCGGCCCTTGCCTACACCAGGGAACACAGCGATTACATTCGGATCAACGATGCCAACGCCTATCTGAACACTCCGGGAGGCGACGAGGCCTTCGTCCGCGCTGCGCGCGATCACCCGGTCTTCGGTTCGGTATGGCGGGCCGCATTTGCCTATTACAACCCTGAGGAGCGACTCGATTTTTCCGACACCGGCGAACTCTTGTACATCCTTGGGATCGGCGAAATCGGCTTCGCTGAGTTCAGCAAGCGGTTCCTGTCGGGAGAATGAACCACGCCGGGGGGCAGAGGCTGGTCCTGGCGGTTGTCGAGGGGGCCTATCGTTGCCCCTCCAGCCCCTGCTTGGCCCGGCGTCCGGCCTCCTCGAGCGCCTCGTGGAGACGGCCGGTCCAGGCCGCCACCGGTTCGCCGCCCAAGGCGGGCTCGACGGTCAGGGGCGGGCCGACGACCAGGCAGATCCGGCTGAAGGGGAGGGGGATCGCCATGCGGTCCCAGCGCCGCCTGAGGACCCAGCTGCGGCGGGAGGCGGCGGCTACGGGCAGCAGGCTTGCTCCGAGGCTGCTGGCCAGCCGAATGGCGCCGGGTTTGACCAGGTGGTATGGGCCGCGGGGGCCATCCACCGCAAGGCCGGCTAACGAGTGGTGGCTCATTTTCGAGCACATCAGCTCAAGGGCCTGCGCGCCGGCGTGTTCCGGGACCTGTACGCACTCATAGCCGAACCGCCGGCAGATGCCGCAGATCACCTCCCCGCGCCGGGAGCGGCTGACGAAGACGCAGCCGCCCCGCCCCTGCAGCAGGGTGAACAGGGGCAGATAGCCGCCGTGCCAGAAGACCACCACGGCTTTTTGGTTGCGCGCCAGGACCTGCTCCAGTCTTTCCAGGCCGATGATCTCGGTTCGCCAGCAGCGCTGCAGCAGGGACAGGATCAAGGAGCCAAGCCAGGCGAGGAACCGGGTCCGGTTGTTCACGGTTCCGGCGGCTCGTGGGAGCGCCAGGCGTCGTCGGCAGCCTGGGCAAGGTTGCGCAGGATCTTCCACTCCTCGCCGAACAGGCGCCGGGTGGCCGCCCAGCGACTGGTCGGTAGATCCTTTTCGCGAGGCCGTTGTGCGGCCAGCAGGCGGTAGAGATTCAGCATCCGCTCGGCGCAGCGGGGCATGGAAAATCTTTCGGCGGTCCGCAGAGCGCCTTTCTGCAGGGCCTTTTTGCCATCGGCGGGCAGGGCGGCAAGGCCGGTCAGGGCCATGGCGAAATCCGCCTCGTCCTCCCTCGGGAGCAGCAGGCCGTTGCGGCCATCGCGCAGAACCTCGCGGACCCCCGGGGCGTCCAGAGCCACCACCGGGACTTCCGACGCCATCGCCTCGGTCAAGACCATCCCCTGGGTTTCACTGCGGGAGGCAAAGGCAAAGACGTCCATCGCCCGGTAGGCCGCTGCCAACTCTTTGCGGTCAAGGACTTCGACATGATGGAGGCGCTGCGAGAGGCCTTCCCCTTCGAAAATGCCGCGCATGGCTTCCAGCGAGGGGCCCTTGCCGATCAGCAGAACATGACTGTGCGGCATCTGGTGCAGAGCGCGGACCATGGCGCGGGCCAGAAACAGGGGGTTCTTTTCCGGCGCGAGCCGCCCCAGGTGGCCGATCACGAAGGCCTCGGCGGGGATGCCCAGCTGTCTGCGGAAGGCGCCGCCGTCGCCGGCGGCAAAGATCCGCAGATGGACGCCGGTGGGGATGGTTTCGATCAGCGTGGTCACTCCCCGGATTTTGAGCAACTCGGCCAGCGAGCGACTGGGGGCAACCACCGCGTCGCAGAGATTGCAGTAGCCGGTGGCAAGGTCAATGGCGAAGCGCTGCAGGCGCGGCGACTGGCCGGGGATATAGTGGGTGTAGCGCTCGTACATGGTGTGGTAGGTGAAGACCACCGGCAGGTTGCGGGCCGCGGCCACCCGCAGCGCGGTATCGCCGAGCATGAAGGGGTGGTGGGAGTGTACCAGGTCCGGGGAAAAGTGCCGCAGGGCCCGGGGCAATCGGCCGGGAAGGGGGAAGGGGATGGAAAAGTCGCTGCCGGTGACATGCTGGATCGCCGGCATCCGCACCACCCCGGGCTCGTCGGCCGGCATCCCCGCGAAGGTGGGTGCCACCACCAGGACCCGGTGCCCCCGCTGCCGGAACTGCTCGGCAAAGGCCTTGACGCTGCGTGCCACCCCACCCACGTGAGGGGTGTAGGTATTGGTGAACATGACTATTTTCATGGCCGAACCTGGTCTTCGAGGTCAACGGTGAAAATCCCCGGGCCGACCTTGACCGGGGCGAACCCGGGGAGGCGAACCTCCACCGCCGAAGGCTTGCGGCGCCACTCGGCGTCCCACTGAACCCGCACCTTTCCGCGCCGGGCGAGGATGCTGATAGTCACCGGGCCGAACCGGGTGAGGCCGGGGCCGAAGGCGAGTGGCTGCCCCTGGGCCAGCCACTCGGGCGGGATTCCCGAGCCGAGAATCAACCGGTCCCCCTCCTCGCGCAGGAAGCAGGCGCGCTGCATCAAAACCCATTCGGCCGCGGCCCAGACATGTTGCCCGTCCCCCATGCAGCCGCCGGCGGTGCGCGGGTGCACGGCCTCCGGCCACTGACCGGTGGGGGAGGCCAGTTCGGCCACGGTCCGCATCAGCTCCAGGGCCCGCGGGTCGCCGCAGCGCAGCAGCACCTGGGCCAGGTGCAGGGTCAGGTAGGGGTTGATCCCCGAGTGAATGACATCCAGAAAGAAACCGCCCCCCACCAGCGAACGCTCGAGAAGAAAGGCCGCGGTATCGAGCAGACGGGGATCCCGAGGGGCAAACAGCTGGAGGGGGTAGCCGGCGGCGAGCGAACCGATGGCCCCCGAATCGAGGCGCCGGGTCGGTGCGGCGGGCATCCCCGGTCGCCCCAGGCGCTGGGCGCACAGGACCAGGCTTCGGTCGATGGCGGCGGCCAGGCTCCGGGCCTCGGCGAGGAACGCGGCGGCCGTTGCGACGTCACCGAGCGTTTCCAGCATCTCCGCGGCGGCTCGCAGCCCGGCCACCGCCCAGAAGTCGTCCCAGTAGTAATAATCGTTGGGCCCCAGGTGTTCGGCGCTGAACCCGGGGGGGAGCAGCCCGCCGTGAAGCGGATCCTCCCCCTCGGGCAAGCGCTTGCGCTGCAGCCATCGCCCGCCGCGGCGGATCGCCCTGGCCCACTCGGCCTTGGGCCGGCGGCCGGCGAGCTGGCAGAACCGCTGCAGAATCCACAGCGCCTCGCCGTTGGAATCCCATTCGCCCTCCTGCGAGAAAAAGAAGCCGGTGGCGGTCTGGCGACCTGGAAAGCTGTCGAGCACCCGTTCGACCCGGCTTTCCAGGCCGAGGCAGAGCAGGGCGTGGAGGATGAAGGTGGCGTCGCGGAACCAGAACCGCTTGTAGGTATAGGGGCCGGGGTAGACCTCGCCGGGGGAATGCAGCACCAGCGTGCGCACCGCCGCATCGAAGAGGCCCTGGAACAGGGGCTCGGGGAGCCGGGCGCCGGCTGCTCCGGCCAGGGCCTCGGCCCAGGAAGGCCGGGGCGGCTTGTGGTGCCGGAGGCGGGGGCCGTCCTCCAGGGGGATGGCGATTCCCATCCGGCGTTTGCCATCCTCAAGGGCGAACAGGGCGGCCGCCGAAGCCAGCCCAACCTTGCAGTGCACTCGCTGGTCGCGGGTGTTGCCGAACAGTCGGGTATGGACATCGCCGGAGCGGTAGTCGGAAAACCGCAAGCTGTCGGCCGGAGAATCGAAAATAATCCGGCGATGGTGCTCCAGCCGCCAGCCGCGCAGTCCGTCCTCCGCCTCGATGCGGTGGATGAAGCTGACGCCTTCCGGGTTGTAGGGGCGAAGTGCCACCACCAGGGAGGCCTTCGGGGAGCCCTGAGCAGTTGCTTCGATGCAACAGACCGGGATTCCGTTTTCGGCCTCGACCCTGACCCGGGTGCTGAGCTCAAGCCCGTCCGACGCCGCCCGGGTGACCACCGCCATCCCCCCGGCCAGTTCCAGATGCTGGTCGATCTGCGCGAGCCGCGAGGGGAACAGCCCCCGGCCATCTTCGGTCACCACCCAGCAATCGAGGGACCAGCCGTCGAAGAAGGGCGTGGTCAGTCCCCGGGGATCGACAATCGGCAACTGATACTCGTCCGGCAGGCCCACCGCGGTCCAGTTGCGGTGGGTCAGGTTGATGTGGGTGATGGAGAAGGCCCGGGGGATGAAGGCTTCGTCGCGGGGATCGTACTGGCGTTCGACCCAGTAAGGCCAGATCCAGTCGAGGTTGTGCTGGATGGCGCCGGTGTTGAGCAGGCCCCGGGCGTGGAACACCACCCCGGCGCGCAGCAGCTCAAGCGGCTCTTTGACGGCCAGGGGCTGGCCGAAACTCTCCAGTCGCGACAGGAGGCCGATCGGGTCGACCAGGCCCCGGGATTTCGCCAACCGGCTGACGACCTGTTTCCAGGGAAACCATCGCAGCAGCATTCGGAGTCCTCTTGGAGGTTGTCGGACTATCCATGAGCCGGCTGCAAAATCGGCTGTCTGGTCCATATTTCGGCTCCTTTTCGACAAATAGCTACTGCTATTCGCTCTCAAATGAGCCAAAATCTGTCCTTCGACATCCAATTTTTCGCTTCGTCCCGGATAGTTCGACAGCCTCCTTGGCTCAAGCGGTTTGACAAGCAGTGTTAAGAGTATAAATTAAATTTAAGAATTATCTAATTTCGGAGGGGGCGGGGGGCGGCTTTTCGGAGAGGGGAGGTCGATTTTGCGGATCGAGGTCGAACGGTTGGGCGGCAAGGCGATGGCGACACGGGGGCTGGAGATCGTTGAGCGCAAGGGGGCGGGACACCCCGACACCCTGTGCGACAGCATGATGGAAACCGTTTCCCTGGCCCTGTGTCGGGCCTACACCGAGGCGTTCGGGCGGATTCTGCACCATAACATCGACAAGGGCCTGCTGGCCGCCGGCCGGGCGGAGCGCTGGTTCGGCGGTGGCCGGCTGCTGCAGCCGATGGAGCTGATCATCGGGGACCGGGCTACTGCCGAGGCCGAGGGCAAAACGATTCCGGTGGCCGAGATCGCCGTTAACGCGGCCAGGAACTGGCTGCGGGATCACCTGCGGTTCGTCGATCCGGACCGGCATCTGAGCTGCAGGGTCGTTCTGGGACCCGGCTCGGAGGAACTGACCGGGCTGTTCGCCGGCCCCGCAGAACTGCCCGGGGCCAACGACACCTCGGCCGCCGTGGGTTACTATCCGCTGACCCCCACCGAACAACTGGTCCTGGACCTGGAGCAGTTTCTGAATTCCGGGGACTTCAAGGCCCGGTACCCGGAAACCGGCGAGGATGTCAAGGTCATGGCCCTGCGCCGGGACCAAGAGCTTGAGCTGACGGTCGCCATGCCCCTGCTGGCGCGGTTTGTCCATTCCGAGGGGGATTATTTCGCCCGCAAAGATGCCATCCGGCGGGAAATGGAGCGCTTCGTGGGGGAGCGGGGGGGCTTCGCCTCGGCGGCGATCAACTACAACGCGCTGGATCGGCCGGGGTCAGGGCTGGCCGGAATCTATCTGACCCTGCTCGGAACCTCGGCCGAGGATGCCGACTCGGGACAGGTCGGACGGGGCAACCGGGCCAACGGCCTGATCGCGGTGGCCCGGCCCCTCGGCACCGAGGCGGTGGCCGGCAAAAACCCTTTGAGCCACGTGGGGAAGATTTACAACATTCTCGCCCATCGTCTCGCGCGGGATATCTACCAACGGGTGGAGGGGGTGCAGGAGGCGTACGTCTATCTGGTCAGCCGGATCGGCGACCCCGTCGACCGGCCGCGGCTGGCCTCGGCGCAGGTCGTGCCGCTGCCCGGCTGTCGCCTCGAGGAGATCGCCGGGCAGATCGAAACGGTGGTCGCCGACGGGCTGACCGGGGTGGCGGAGTTGTGCCGGCAGATGAGTCGGGGCGTCTTCCCGGTCTGCTGAGGCAATTGTTCCTGCTTGCGGGAAGTCTCTGACAAATGCTTCTTGCCCGGTATCGGGCAGCGGTGAGATGACCAGGGCCGACGGATACGGATCACCGGCTCACCGGCCGGAACCCGCGTCGATCATCGCCCCTTCGACGATCGGGCGGCGGTGAGTTCGTTGCCCTTCGAGCCGATCAGGCGGTCTTTGCCGCAGCGGGTCATTTTCTTGATCAGCGACTCCCTCTGGGCTGCGCTGCTTCGGCTGTGTCCACGTTCAAGATACACCAGATTGAGCGGTTTTCGACCCCGGAAATACTTGGCGCCGCTGCCCCCGGCGTGCTGTCGCAGGCGCCGGTCGACATCGGTGGTGATGCCGGTGTAGAGCGAACCGTCGGAACAGAGGATGATGTAGACCTGCCAGTTCATGATCATCCGTCGTTGCCGATCAAAGACGGCAGGTCCATCGCAGGCCCAGGTAATCGCCGGCCGCCTCGGGGACGATCCGGAAGCGGCTCGGTTCGGGGCGGCGATGCATCCGGTGGATCGCCTTGCCGGTGAAATAACCGATGGCCGATCCGAAAACCACGTCCGAAGCCCAGTGCTCGTTGTCGTTGACGCGGGAGAGGGCGGTGAGCAGCGAGGCGCCGTAAGCGACCACCGGAACCCAGCGGACGTCTTCGTATTCGGAAGCGATCACCGAGGCCACGGCGAAGGCCGAAGTGGCATGTCCCGACGGAAAGGAAAACCCGTCGGGGTCGCCGCTGTCCGCCCGCGAGGACAACCCGGGTCCGTCCCAGTGGAAGGCCGAATCGCCGCTGTTGGGTCGGTGGCGGCGGCTGGCGACCTTGAGGGTTTGGGTAAACAGGTTGGCGACCAGCAGGCTCTCCAGCCCGAGCAGGCCGGTTCGTCGGGCCCTGGGGGCGTCGGCCAGGGCTCCGTACAGGTAAAAAAGACCCACCGTCGGCAGGGTCACCACCGGATCGCCGAAGTTGAAGGCCACATCCGAAACCTTGTCGGTAAAGTCGCTGCGGTTGCGCTGCACGGTCCGGCGAATCTCCTCGTCGGCCCAGAAAAGGCCCACCGTCACTCCCGAGACGGCCGCCGCGGTCAGCCACTCTTTTTTTTCCCACCTTGCCGGGGCAACGGCTAGCCGGCCGGCATCGCCGGCGACCTGTTTCCAGTAGCCGAGGGTGAAAGGGGGATCGATTTGCGGCGTCGCGGCTTCGGGAATCTCCGCGGCGAAAGCCTGGACGCTCAAAATAACCAGCATCGCCACGAAGCCGAAGATGGCGGGGAGGTTGCGAAAAAGTCCCATGGGCAAACCGGATGAAAGGGGTTGACGGGGCAAGTCGGAAAGGGCGGGGAGCTGTATGCCTGGAGGGCGATTCTAGCGGCGAAAAAGGCCGCCGTCAACCGGGATACGGCTTAATTCGGCGCGGCGGCCGTGTTTCTTCCTGTGCCTGCTCCCAGATGCCGGGATCGCCTGCCGAAAATCGTTGACTCCGCCTGGGCATTTCTTTTATGATCGGCCCTTGTAAAGGGGAGTAGCAATCGGCCGGCAAGCGGCCGACCCGCGCTTCGTCATGACGGTGGCTCGGCCGCCCGGACGCGGGGTTTGAACCGACGGTTCGAATCTGCAAGACCTTTATCCGACGCATTTTATCAATGCCGCGGGTAAAGGTCTTTTTCTTTTACCCCGGCGCAACCCGCAAAACGGAGGTAAAAGAACCATGAACCGGCTCAAAACCACTCTTCTGCTCACCTGTCTCACCCTGCTCATGATCGCCATGGGCAGCGCCATCGGCGGCCAGGGCGGCATGATCGTCGCCTTTCTGCTCGCCGGCGCCATGAACTTCTTCTCCTACTGGTACTCGGACAAGATCGTATTGAAGATGTATCGGGCCCGCGAGGTCTCCGAGGCGGAAAGTCCCGCCTTTTACGACATGGTCAGGCGCCTGGTTCAGCAGGCGGACATGCCGATGCCCAGGGTCTACATCATCCCCTCGGCGAGCCCCAACGCCTTTGCCACCGGTCGCAACCCGCAGAACGCCGCCGTCGCCGCCACCGAGGGCATCATGGGCATCCTCTCCGCCGAAGAGCTCGAAGGGGTCATGGCCCATGAGTTGGCCCACGTGCAGAACCGCGATACCCTGATCTCCACCATCGCCGCGACCTTCGCCGGCGCCATCTCAATGCTCGGCAACATGCTGCAGTGGGCCGCCATCTTCGGCGCCGGCAGAAGCGAGGACGAGGAGGATGGCGGCGGCATGCTCGGCGGCCTGGCCATGGCGATCATCGCTCCGCTGGCGGCGATGCTGATCCAGATGGCGGTTTCCCGCTCCCGCGAATACCTGGCCGACGCGTCCGGGGCGAAAATCTGCGGCAAGCCGCTGGCCCTGGCCAACGCCCTGCGCAAGCTCCAGCAGGGGGTGCAGGCTGCGCCGATGGCCGATGCGACCCCCGCCACCTCCCACCTGTTCATCGTCAATCCTTTGAGCGGCGGCTCGCTGCTCAAGCTCTTCTCCACCCATCCGCCCATGGAGGAGCGTATCGCCCGGCTCGAAGCGATGGCCACGGGGCGGGGATGATTTGCTCCCTGCCGCAAACGGTGCGGAAACAGGAGATGACGGCATGGACTGGTTGACCGCGATCCTGTTCGTAATCGGCCTGACGCTGCTGATCTGGGGCGCCGAGCTGCTGGTGCGGGGCGCCTCGGGTCTGGCGGCGAGTTGGGGAATTTCGCCGTTGGTCATCGGCCTGACCGTGGTGGCCTTCGGCACCAGCTCCCCGGAACTGGCGGTCAGCGTCATGTCGGCCTCCGGCGGCCAGGCCGGCCTCGCCCTGGGCAACGTGGTGGGGAGCAACATCTGCAACGTGCTGCTGATCCTCGGCCTCTCGGCCCTGGCCGCGCCGCTGGTGGTTTCCCGGCAGATCGTCCGCCTCGAGGTGCCGCTGATGATCGGGATTTCCCTGCTGCTCTTCGTGATGGCGCTCAACGGTGCGGTAGGCCGGATCGAGGGGGGGCTGCTGTTCGCTGGCTGCCTGACCTATACCGGATGGGCGATCCGGCGCAGCCGCCGGGAGGAAGCCCGGACCTCGGCCGGGGATGAGGCTCCCGCGCCGCCGCCGGGCGGTAAAACCTACCTGGTGCAGGGGGCGCTGGTGGTGGTCGGGCTGGCCATGCTCGGGCTCGGTTCCCACTGGCTGGTAAGCGGGGCGGTGGCCATCGCCAAGACCTTCGGGGTCAGCGACCTGGTCATCGGTCTGACGGTGGTTGCCTTCGGCACCTCGCTGCCGGAGCTGGCGACCTCGATTCTGGCGAGCCTGCGCGGTCAGCGCGACATCGCCGTCGGCAACGTGGTCGGCTCCAACATCTTCAACATTCTGGCGGTGCTCGGCCTGACCGCGGCGGTTTCGCCGAACGGGGTGCCGGTCGGGGCCTCGGCTCTGACCTTCGATCTGCCGGTCATGGTGGCGGTCGCGGTGGCCTGCCTGCCGATCTTTTTCACCGGCCACCGGATCGCTCGCTGGGAAGGGGCGCTGTTTTTCCTCTACTACCTGGTCTACACCGGTTTCGTGGTGATGACCGCCATACACCACGACGCCCTGCCCATGCTGACCCAGGCCATGGTGTTTTTCGCCCTCCCGCTGACCCTCGTCACCCTGGCGGTTTCCCTGGTGCGGGGCTGGAAGCAGAAGCATCCCCAGTCCTGAGCGGAGGGCGGTTCAAAAACATCCCCCCCAACCCGTTCGGGTTGGGGGGGATGTTTGTTTCAGCGCCTTGCGCTGGCCTCAGAAGTCGGCACCCGTTCCGGGTATAGGTTGAGAGGCTTCTCAGCCCAGGTTGGCCGCAAGGGGGGCGCCCTCCCTGGCCGGCGCGGGCAGCAGGTCATCGACCGGGGTATACGCCAGGTCGAAGGCCTCGGCCACCCCCTGGTAGGTCACCTTGCCGCAGGCGACGTTGATCCCCTCCTTGATGTGGGGATTTTCCTGAGCGACCCGCTGCCACCCCTGGTTGGCGATGGCCACCGCGTACGGCAGGGTGGCGTTGGTCAGCGCCACGGTCGAGGTCAGGGGCACCGCGCCCGGCATGTTGGCCACGCAGTAGTGGAGCACGCCGTCGACGATGTAGGTCGGGGCGCCATGGGTGGTCGGGCGGGAGGTTTCGAAGCAGCCCCCCTGGTCGATGGCGACGTCGACCATCACCGCCCCCGGCTTCATGGTCTTGAGCATCTCGCGGGTCACCAGCTTGGGCGCCTTGGCGCCGTGGACCAGCACCGCGCCGATGACCACGTCGGCCTCCTGCGCCAGCTCGCGGATGGTAGCCGGCGAGGACATCATCGGGAAGCAGTTCTTGGGCATGACCTCCGAGAGGTGACGCAGCCGCTCTAGATTGGTGTCGAGCAGGTAGACCTTGGCGCCCAGTCCGCAGGCCATCTGCGCCGCGTGGGTGCCGACCACCCCGCCGCCGATCACCAGCACGGTCGCCGGCGGCACCCCGGGAACGCCGCCGAGCAGGATGCCGCGGCCGCCCTGGGCCCGCTCGACATACTTGGCGGCCTGCTGGGCCGCCATGCGTCCGGCCACCTCGCTCATTGGGGTGAGCAGCGGCAGCGAGCCGTTCGGGGCGGTGATGGTCTCGTAGGCGATGGCGACGGAGCCCGTCTTGAGGATCGCCCGGGTCAGTTCCTCCGAGGCGGCGAAGTGGAAATAGGTGAACAGGATCTGCCCCTTGCGGATCATCCCGTACTCGGAGGGCTGGGGCTCCTTGACGTGCATGACCATCTCGGCGCGCCGGTAGATTTCGGCGGGGGTTTCGACGATCTCGGCGCCGGCTTCGAGATAGGCCTCATCGTTGAAGCCGCTGCCGACGCCGGCGGATTTCTCCACCAGCACGCTGTGGCCGTGGTTCTTCATCACCTCGACTCCGGCGGGGGTCATGCAGACGCGATTTTCCTCGGCCTTGATTTCCTTCAGAATCCCTACGATCATTTCTGTTCTCCTTGTTGGTGAATGATGGGCAACTGCCACGAATGAACGACGTTTTATTTTCCTTTTCAGCAAAGGCCTTGCCAAATGTGAACCGGAAGCAAAAAGAGCCCCCCGGCGGGAGCCCCTGAAAGGCCAAGCAAAACTTGAAAACTGGCGTTAGTTATTGAAATAAGAACCTGTTTTTAAACATTTCCGAGAAATGGCCAGGGTGGAAATTTTTTTTGCCACAGTTCAGGCATCGGGCGCATCCTAACCGAGGTGTCCGCTTCATGGTGGAAACTATTTGTGCCAATGCTTTGGGGTGTGCAAGCTAAGATGTTGATATTCTGATATCTTTAGTTTGTGGAAAAATTCGTTGCCAATGGTTCGCTTTGCTTCCAAAAAACCGATGCCCAGTTCGGCTTGGGCTCGCGGCCCGCTGACGCTTCCGCCGATCCGCACTACGGTTTTATCCACGGTTCCACCCGCAGGACCACCAGGGAAACGTCATCGTTAAAGCTCTGCCGTCCGGTGAACAGCCGGACCTGGTGCAGCAACCGGTCGATGATCTGTTGCGGCGGCAGAGTGAGATTTTCCCGCAGCAAGGCGCGGAGCCTCTCTTCGCCGAAAAAGGCTCCCTCAGGACTTTCCGCCTCAATGATGCCGTCGGTGTAGAGCAGCAGGAGATCTCCCGGGTCCAGATGCACCTGACGCTCTTCAAAACGGACATCTTTCAGGACCCCGAGGATCAGGCCTTCGGCATCCAGAGACTCAAAGGCCTGGGGCGTGGTCCTCCAGGGCAGCGGCGGGTTGTGGCCGGCACTGACATAGGAGAGCCGCCGGGTGCCGGCCTGGTACTTGAGGTAAAACATGGTGATGAAAAGTTCGGCGCGGGAGAGATCTTCGTGGAGGAACTCGTTGAGGGCGCTCATGATTTCGTGGGGATTCCGCATCGATCGCGCCCCGAGTTCGAGGAAGGTATGGATGAAGCTGCGGGCAGCGGTCATGATCAGGGCGGCGCCGACGTTATGCCCGGAGACATCGGCGATGACCAGGTCCAGGTTGTCCTTGCCGCTGGGCAGAAAATCGTAGTAATCGCCCCCCACCTGGCGAGCCGGGACACAGCTCCCCGCCAGCGAGATCCCCGGAATGGCGGGGATGCGATCCGGCAGGAGCCCGAGCTGGATGGTCCTGGCGATCTGCATCTCCCGCTCCTGCTTCTTGGCCTCGATGAGGGTCTCGGTCTGGCGGGCGTTGCGCCAGGCGACCCCGACCTGGCCGGCCAGGCTCCGGTAGAGCTCGAGAAATTCATCGGAAAATATCCCCTTGACCGACCGGGAGAAGGTCGAGAATACCCCGATCGGCTTCCCCTCGATGGCGATCGGGGCGTGGGCGAAGGCCTTGATCCCCTCCCGGTGCAGGATCTGGGCTGAGGCCGGCTTGGCCAAAAAATCGGTATCGTTGACCACTCTCATCGCGTTGCTCAGAAAGGCCTCCCCGACGTAGGTGTCCATGCTCAGTTCCCGTTCCGAATCCCCGAGGTGCGCGGAACTCATCCCCTTTTGGCTGACCACCCGCAGCACCCTCCGCTCCTCGTCGAGGATGCGGATGACGCAGAGATCGAAACTGAACTGCTGGCGGAATTTTCGATGACCATGATGTGGAACTGGCGGGGCAGGAGCATAAAGGCCATCATGGAAAGGAGGTTCAGGGTGAACCAGCTCGAATAGGGGATCTGTTCGGTTCCCAGCCGCAGCAGATGCTGCCGGTCGGGAAACTCGGCGGCAAAGCGGGCGAAGATGTCGGTGACGCCGTCGAACAGGCCGTAGGTGACGAACAGCCCGACGGCCACGATGGCGACGAGCTTGACCACCGACTCCAGGGCGATGTAGGGCATGATCCCCACCACGGTGAACAGGGTGACGAGGGCGCCAAGGGCCACCGATTTGCCGTAGCGGCTGGAAATGAAGTCGGCGATGGTGGTGATTTTCTCTTCCTTGCTGACCCGCACGACCTTGCGCAGCAGAAACCACCAGGCGAAGGCCATCAGGGTGGGGCTCAGATCGGGAGGGAGGAAATCGAGGCCGACCGTGGCGACGCGGCCGATGTTGCCGTAAAAACTCCAGGCGGTGAAGTAGACCGCCAGCGAAAGGGAGTAGGCATGGGCATTGGAAACGATGCTGCGGCCGGCTTCCCGCTGCTGGTCGGCGTAGAACGCGACCGCAAACAGGATCGCGAAATAGACAAACGAGATGGTGGCGACAAGAGCGGCCGGGATCATGGCTGCGCCTTTCCTTCTTGGCCTCCGGATTTATCAGCATTTTCCAGACCTTAAAAGCATAGCGCAAAAAAATGGCTCTGCCCGGCCGAGGCCGCGCGCCAGGCCGGCGGTGCGGGGACTTCCCTGTTTCTGGCCCTCTTAGAAAAAATCGGCCCGGGCTGAAATCTCTCGATTCAGCCCGGGCCGGGGAGCCTGTCCTTGGGTCGGAAAAGGCTTGGGATCAATTCCGCCGAGGGATGAGCGCGGCGTGTTATCCAACCAGGCAGCCCCGGCCGGAGATGTCGCTCCGGCCGGGGCTCTGCCCAGGGTTGCTTTACGATATCACACTTTCGACTATTCGGCCCGGACCCGGATCCGCTCGGCTTCCGATTCCCGGTCGAAATCCCCGCCTTCGCTGAAGTACTGCCGGGTGATCCTGACCAGCACCGGGGAGAGCATCAGCAGGGCGATCAGGTTCGGCAGGGCCATTAGCCCGTTGAAGACGTCGGAGATGTTCCAGACCAGTTCAAGCTTCATCACCGCGCCGAGAGCCACGAACACCACCCAGGCAATGCGGTAGGGCTTGATCATTTTCTCGCCGCCAAGGTACTCGATCGACTTTTCGCCATAGTAGCACCAGCCGAGAATCGTCGAGTAGGCGAACAGCACCAGCCCGAGCGCAACGATCATGTTCCCCCAGTTGCCCGGCAGGCCGCTCTGGAAGGCGATGGAGGTCAGCTCGGCGCCGTTTTTCCCCGAGGTCCAGGTCCCGGAGAGGATGATCACCAGGCCGGTCATGGTGCAGACGACGATGGTGTCGATAAAGGTCTGGGTCATGGAGACCAGCGCCTGGGTGACCGGGTGCTTGGTCTTGGCCGCGGCGGCGGCGATCGGGGCGCTGCCCAGACCCGACTCGTTGGAGAAGACGCCGCGGGCCACGCCCATGCGGATCGCCATCATCACGCCGGCACCGGCAAAGCCGCCGGCGGCCGAGGTCGGGCTGAAGGCCTGGGTGAAGATCAGGCCCAGGGCGGCCGGGATTTCAGCGAGGTTGAGCAGCAGGATAACCAGCGCGCCGAGCACATAGAAAACGATCATGACCGGCACCAGCACCGAGGTCACCCGGCCGATGCTCTTGATGCCGCCGATAACCACCGCGGCGGTGGCAATCGCCAGGACGATGCCGGTCACCCCGGCAGGCACGCCGAAGGTGGACTGGACGGCAGCCGCCACCGAGTTCGACTGGACCATGTTGCCGATGCCGAAGGAGGCCACGGCCGCGAAGACGGCGAACAGCACCCCCATCCACTTCCAGCCCAGGCCGCGCTCGATGTAGTACATCGGGCCGCCGCACATGTTGCCCAGTTTGTCCTTGACCCGGTACTCGACGGCCAGAACCGCCTCGGCATACTTGGTGGCCATCCCGACCAGGCCGGTGACCCACATCCAGAAGAGGGCGCCGGGGCCGCCGATGGCGATCGCCGTGGCGACCCCGGCGATGTTGCCGGTACCCACGGTCGCGGACAGCGCGGTCATCAGCGCCTGGAAATGGGAGATGTCGCCCGGCTCGTCACTTTCTTCCTTGCGTTTTACCAGGGCCAGATAGAGGGCATGGAAAAGCTTGGTAAACTGCAGGCCCCGCAGGGCGAAGGTCAGCCACAGCCCGGTACCCACCAGCAGGATCAGAAGGGGCGGTCCCCAGACAAGACCGCTGATCTGGCCAATCAATGCGTTGAAACTTTCCATCACTGCTCCTCTTCAGTTGGTTTGGCCTACCCGGAAAAACCCCCAAGCAGACGTTCACGGTTGATTGTTCATTTGAATGCTGACGAACTGGCGATTTTTTTAACATTGTTCTATTTTTTTCTTGGAGCAAAGGGCCTGCCAATTTGGCCAGACCAAATCAAAAAAAGAGCTCCGGGGGGATTTCCTCTTCCGAAGCTCAGAAGTGAAAAACAACGTTATTTATTGAAATGATGGAGAATTAACGGCAGGCGAAAAACCGGGGAGAGTTGTCGCGAGATGGCCGTTCCGGCATTTTACCGGGGAAGCAGCACAGGAGCACAAGGGGTGAGAGGGCTGAGAATGGCAACAAAACATTCCAATATCGTTCACATCTAAACTCAGGTACCTTAAATCAATAGGCTTTCACAGTGTGGAAACTTTTCCTGCCATTGGTTCATTTTCCTTCCATGCTGCCCGTAGTTTTCGCGGACTCCACCAGATGAAGCCTTTGCTGCACATAGGCCTCGGCGGCTCGGTAGGATGTGCGCACCAGGGGACCGGCGGCGACGAAATCGAACCCCATCCGCCTGCCCATCTCGGCCCAGCGCTCGAAGGTTTCGGGCGGGACGTACTCCAGAACCGGCGCATGCTCCCGGGTCGGGCGCAGGTACTGGCCCAGAACGAGGATCCGCACCCCGGCCGAGACAAGCTCGCCCATGGCCGCTTCGACCTCTTCGTCGGTTTCGCCGAGGCCGAGCATGATCGAGGATTTGGCGACGACGCCGGCACCGGCGATCTGCTCGAGCACCCGCAGGGAACGGCGGAAGCTGAACCGGCGGTGGCGATGCTGCAGGGAGAGCCGCTCCACCACCTCGATGTTGTGGGCCGCTACGTCGGGCCGGGCATCCAGCACGGTCTCGAGGGGGGCGTCGCGGTAGTCGGGGATCAGCACCTCGACCCTGGGGACCGGATCGAGCTCGCGGAGGCTGCGGATGGTTGCGGCGAACACCGAGGCGCCGCCGTCGGGCAGATCATCGCGGGTGACCGAGGTGAGGACCACGTACTCGAGCCCCATCTCGCCGGCGGCCTTCGCCACCCGCGCAGGCTCCAGGCGGTCGACGGTGCCGCCGGGCTCCCCCCGGGTCACCGCACAGAAGGCACAGCCCCGGGTGCAGGTGTCGCCGAGAATCATGAAGGTCGCGGTCCCCGAATTCCAGCACTCGGCCTTGTTGGGGCAGGCGGCCTCCTCGCAGACCGTGTGCAGGGATCGATTGGCCAGGGTCTTGCGGACGCTGCGGAACCGTTCGCCGGAAGGAAGCGGCACCCGGAGCCAGTCCGGCTTTCTGCTGTGGGGGGGATGCATGGAGGATCTCCTGTTGTGTTTCAGGTTTTTTTACGCTGGCGGTAGGCCTGGGCGATTCCTCCGCCGGCGGTCTCCCGGTAAAGGGACGGCAGGGCCTGGCCCGTCTCCTTCATCACCTGGACGATCTCGGTGAAACTGATCTTGTGGACCCCGTCGGAGAGCAGGGCGAAGTGGCAGCAGCTCAGCGCGCGCGCGGCGGCGTGGGCGTTGCGCTCAATGCAGGGGATCTGCACCAGCCCCTGGACCGGGTCGCAGGTCAGGCCGAGGTGGTGTTCGAGGCCCATTTCGGCGGCGTATTCGATCTGCCGGATGGTGCCGCCGTAGAGCTGGGTGGCGGCCGCCGCCGCCATGGCGCAGGCGGTGCCGACCTCCCCCTGGCAGCCGACCTCGGCACCGGAGATGGAGGCGTTGTGCTTGACCAGGTTGCCGACCAGTCCCGCCGTGGCCAGGGCGCGCACGATCTTTTTTGGCCCGCAGTTGAGGGTTTCGTCGAGATGGCGCAGCACCGCCGGCAGCACCCCGCTGGCGCCGCAGGTCGGAGCGGTCGCGATGACCCCGCCGGAGGCGTTTTCCTCGGCAACGGCATAGGCGTAGGCGCAGAGCAGGCCGCTCTGCCGGAACTCGGGGCCGTAGAGCGAGGCCTTGCGGTAAAAGGCGTGGGCCTTGCGCGCGAGCCCCAGGCCACCGGGAAGCACCCCCTCGGTGTGCAGCCCCCGTTCGATGGAATCGCTCATGGCCTGCCAGACCTCTTCCAGAAAGCCCCAGATCTCCTTGCCCTCGCAGGCCTCGACGTATTCCCAGAACCCTTCGCCCGTCTCGGCGCAGCGCTCGAGGATCTGGTCCATGGTTCCCAGGCAGGCGACGGACAGGGGGGCGACGGAGACCTCCGCTTCCTTCAGGGCGCCGCCGCCGACGCTGTAGACGTCCCAGCTGCGGACCACCTCCCCCGAAGCGTCGAGCGCCTCGAAGCGCAGGGCGTTGGGATGCAGGGGGAGTTCCTGCTCCGGTTTCCAGGCCAGGCTCAGTTGCCGGGCGCCGAAGACATCCTCCAGGGCCCGGTCGGTGAGGTGGCCGCGCCCGGTGGCGGCCAGGCTGCTGAACAGGGTGACCCGGTAACCGGCGGCGTCGGGGACCTGCCCCAGAAACCGTTCGGCCGCCTTACGCGGCCCCATGGTGTGGCTGCTGGAAGGGCCCGTGCCGATACGGAACAGCTCTCTGATCGATTCCATCGATTGCACCATCTCCGGAGGGTTAAAACAAATACTAAAGACCGAAAAGCGGGTAAGCCACCAAGGCACCAAGGACACCAAGAACTTCTATTTAACGCTGAGACGGAGAGATCGCAGAGATGTAGCGGGGGCAAGGTTTTCCCTCTGCGGCCTCTGCTTCTCAGCGCCTCTGCGTTGAGCTTTTCTTGGTGCTCTTGGTGTCTTGGTGGCAAAACTCCCTTTGTTTTTCGATTATATCGCTTCTACGCCAAGCGATGCGCGTAGAGGGGAAAAGCCCTGCACAGCTCGACGACTTCGGAGCGGATGGCGGACAGCTCCTGCGGGTTTTCGATGTTGTCGAGGGCCCGCCGGATCCAGCCGGCCACCTTGACCATCTCCGGCTCCTTGAGGCCGCGGGTGGTCGCCGCCGGGGTGCCGATGCGGATGCCGCTGGTGACGAAGGGGGAGCGGGTGTCGAAGGGGACCGCGTTCTTGTTGACGGTGATGCCGGCCTCCTCCAGGGTCTTTTCAGCCACCTTGCCGGTGATCTCGGTGCCGCTGAAATCGACCAGGATCAGGTGGTTGTCGGTCCCACCGGAGACCAAGTTGAAGCCGTGCCCGACCAGCTCTTCGGCCAGCACCCGGGCGTTGCTGACCACCTGCGCGGCGTACTCCTTGAATTCGGGCGACAGGGCCTCCTTGAACGCCACCGCCTTGGCGGCGATGACGTGCATCAGCGGGCCGCCCTGAATGCCGGGGAAGATGTTGCTGTTGAGCTTTTTGCTCCAGGCCTCGGTGCAGAGGATCATCCCGCCGCGGGGGCCGCGCAGGGTCTTGTGGGTGGTGGTGGTGACGAAATCGGCATGGGGGACCGGATTGGGATGCAGCCCGGCGGCCACCAGACCGGCGAAATGGGCCATGTCGACCATCATCACCGCCCCCACCTCGTCGGCGATGCGCCGGAAGACGGCGAAGTCGAGGGTCCGCGGGTAGGCGCTGTAACCGACCACCAGCAGCTTGGGGCGATGCTGCCTGGCGAGGGCTTCAACCTCGGCGTAGTCGATGGTGCCGGTCTCCCGGCGGATGCCGTAGGGGACGATGTTGAACAGCTTGCCGGAAAAGTTCACCGGCGAGCCGTGGGTGAGGTGCCCGCCATGGGCGAGGTTCATCCCCAGCACCGTATCGCCGGGCTCGCAGACCGAGAAGTAGACAGCCATGTTGGCCTGGGAGCCGGAATGGGGCTGGACGTTGGCGTGCTCGGCGCCGAACAGCTCTTTGGCCCGCTTGATGGCCAGCCGCTCGGCCTCGTCGACCACCTCGCAGCCGCCGTAGTAGCGCTTGCCCGGGTAGCCCTCGGCGTACTTGTTGGTCATCACCGAGCCCTGGGCCTCCATGACCGCCTCGCTGACGAAGTTTTCCGAGGCGATGAACTCCAGGCCGTACTCCTGGCGCTCGGTCTCGCGGGCCAGGGTCGCGGCGATTTCGGGGTCGATGGCGGTCAGATTCTGTCGCAGCATGATTGTCCTCCGGATCTGAAAAGCGTTTCGTCGGCGGGGCGGCCCAAGCCGCCCCGCCTGCTTTTTGGTTTAGCCCTCAGGGCTCGACAGGGCGGTGACAGAGCAGCGGCTGGCGGGCCGCCGCGGTCTCGTCGAGGCGCCGCACCAGGGTCACGCGCGGCGCCGTCTTCAAAAGCTCGGGGTTCTCCTCCGCCTCGCAGGCGATGTCGAGCATGGCGTCGCAGAACTCGTCGAGGACCTGTTTGCTCTCGGTCTCGGTCGGCTCGATCATGATCGCCTC
>NPID01001471.1_pt1 | contig 44260 bp, 49 predicted proteins | sample 8637491 | NCBI WGS metagenome assembly NPID01 (sample SAMN07420843, study PRJNA396082) | bioreactor metagenome | isolation source: sample BA6 brine-fed electro-methanogenic bioreactor BA | place: Japan: Kochi | collected 2016-06-14 | reverse complement strand
GCGGCATCCACTATCTCAGAAAACAAGTGCAGAATAGCTTTAGCTTTTAACTCGGCCAGGCGTGAAACCAGCAGCAAGCGAAAAGAGGGCTGCTCTGAAAAATTCAGAGATGAGCATTCTGTTTTATTTTTGAAGTATTCAAAGTCTACCCTGCCAGATGCCAGAGTAATGTCTTCGGCTTGCAGATGATAGCGTTCAGTGAAAACTTCTATAATTTCTTGGGAAAAAACAACCATGCCGGGTGCCCAACAAAATGCCGTACTTACACCAGACCCGCCAGCCACTACTTGAACCAGGGGAATTTGGTAGCGAAGCACAGCCAGAACCGATTGAAATGCAGAGTACCAATCCATGGCTATGATGTGGTCGTAGTTATGCTGCTGGACGATTTTCAGAATTTGCGGGGGGCTTGATATATGCGGCCTGATCCGGCCCTCTGGGTAGGGAGCGAAATGAACCGGAATACCCAACTTACCTAGTTCATCCAATTCAGGGAGATCGAATGCCAGCGGCGCTACAAGCAGACCTACTTCGTAGCCCTGGCGATGGTAATGTTTAGCCAGAGTAATGCCTGATAACAAATGCCCTCCAATACTTTCAAATGGCCAGGCAATGATGAACACTCCCTTTTTTAATTCGCAATTACCCATTGAAACCCTTTATTTTGAATTGTAGTAGAAATTGCTGAAAATCAGATTTCTGAAGTAAAAACAGTTGGGTTAATTCCAGCTCGCTAATCCGAGCATATACAATTGCCAGGGCTAGCGCGCCAACGGCATAGCTGAAATTTGACGCCCAGGCACTGCCTATCCCTCCATAAGCTGGTATCCACAAGAAATTGAGCAGAACGTTCAATACTAGGGCGACGCTGTAAATGCCTAACGCGATATTTGGCTTACCCCGGCCAGCGAGATCACTGCTAAGTACTTTGTGGATGAGCATAATCCAGACACCGGGAAGGATGGCCTGCACGATTTTTGCGCTTTCCGCGTATGCTTCACCATAAACCAGCGGCACTAGCCAGGGTGAAACAAGATATAGCAGAATTACCGGCGGTATGGCTCCCCATAACACGATGCGCAGCAATCGTGCATTTTTCTGAGCGTACTGCAGATGGTTTTTAGCTCCTGCGCTGTGAGCAAAATTGACCGTCGATAGAGCAGTAGGCAAAAACCAAAGGAGTTGCGCCAGATTTACTCCCACAGAATAGAGACCAACTTCTGTACTATTCGAGAGTCGAGTCAACAAAAGGATATCAACCCGATAATTTAAAGCTAACACAAACAGCGCAAGCGCATAGACAACTCCCATTTTCAAAAAATAAAAGGGAAGGCCAGGAATATACCTTGGCCGCAGCGAGCCAAATCGCTGGACATCACGCAGGATATATAATGCACCAAAAGCGAACGATAGTGCTGTTGTCAGTAACGCGCCGCCAAGTCGATAATCTGCTGGCATTGCTAGCACGAGAGGAAATAACAAGAACAATTGAAGGATCGCCACTAGAATTTGACGCTGCGCTGCTATGTTTATGCGTTTCTTACCCAACAATACCCCAGTGCCATAATTGACGACGATACCAAAGGGGAGTTGGAGCAGGGCAATAGATAAAAGCGTCCAACCGTAGGTATGCCCAAAGCCATTGAGCATATACACCAGGATCGCCAGCAGCATCGCCAGTAATGAAGTTATGAAGCTGACCAAGGAGAGCGTGGAAAGAATGTCCTGATCTGCACAAACTTGTTTTCCAATAAAGTAGGTTGTGGATTGGCGAAAACCAAGGTCGGCAAAAGATAGCAGCATATTAGGAATGACCAGGATCGCGGTCAAGGCACCCTTGTTTTCTGGGCCAAGAATACGCGCCAGTAGGATACTGCTTGCAATACCAAGCCCCATGCTCAAAAAACGAGCATTGAGTAAGGCAGCTGTATGTGTTAGAAATTCGGATAAATGGATACGCTTTAGCATGACTTGGCTATATCGTTGCCAGACGGGGATGCTGTATCCCAGGAATTTTGTTCTGGCCAGTAAATGATTTCTCGCTCAAGAGTAATGTTATGGATTCGCAATACACGAGTTATGATCTTATCAATAAGCTTTTTTACGTCTTCTGCTGTAGCTCGGCCCAGGTTGACGATAAAGTTAGCATGTTGCTCACTGACCTGCGCATCTCCAATACGATACCCTTTCATACCGGCAGTTTCGATCAACCAGCCAGCAAATGGGCCTGCGCCGTTCTCTGGCCGTTTGAAAACGCTGCCGGCGTTAGGCTGGGTCAGTGGGAATTTCTGGCGCCGTTTGTTGATGATGTCTCGCTGCCTTTGCCTGATGATGGCGGCCTCTTCTTTGTGTGTTAACCGGAAGCTAGCTTCGACAACGATTACCGGCTGATGCAGCAGTGTCGAGTGGCGATATTGTAGGTCTAGTTGATTGACCGTCCAAGTATGAAGCTGGCCGTGCCGATCGAGAAATGTGACTGACTTTAAGATGTCTTTGATCTGAGAACCACCAGCGCCTGCATTGATCAACACCCCGGCTCCAACCGTGCCCGGAATTCCGATCAGGAACTCGAAACCAGTATACCCTTGAGCAGACACCTTTTTTGCCAGGGTGGGCAGTGAGACACCACCGCCAGCTTGAATGGTTGAATCAGATACTTGCATGTCGCGCAGAGTTTTCGCCATATACAATGTGATGCCAGGCAGCCCCACATCATCAATCAACAAATTCGACCCGCGCCCCAATACAAACAATGGTATCTGTTCTTTAGCCACAAATTCCACTACTGTGCACACGTCATCAAGTCCGTCTGGGATCACAAAAAACTCAGCAGGACCACCAATATTCCATGTAGTGTGTTTGTTCAGAGGCACCCTAAAACTAAAGTCGCTAATAAGCCGATTAGTTAATCTAGAAAAATCAGGCGGAGTTGAATCCATACTATATAGTCCTATTTGCACTTTAGAAATGACAGCAACACAGAAAAGGTAAATCGTAAATAGTTTCTATATTCATTTTTGATCGTAATTGCCTGTTAAGAACATTCCTTACATAATGGTTTCTCAGAAATTAATTCATTGTAATCGCTAAAGTCAACCTTATTCCCGCAGTTGCTACAGTGGTAGCCACGAATTCTTGCTGGGTTGCCATAGGCAATACTGTAGGGTGGAATGTCGCGAGTTACTATTGAGCCAGCGCCAATAGTTGCACCAAATCCTACATGTATGCCCCCTAGAACAATGGCCCCAGCATACAGCGTTACATTGTCTTCTACGATAGGATATTCATTTGGTTTATTGGCATAACCGTGGCTTCCTAAAGTGACGTTCTGGAAAATCCTGACATTGTTTCCTACTATCGTATTCTTACCAATTACGATACCAGTTGGGTGGGGAAATGAACAGTTTTCGCCAATTCTCGCAGATGGGTGAATGTGACAACTGGTTATGACTTGTGTCAAATAGACTAAAGCTCTTACTATAATCCCAAAAGGAAGCTTAGTCTTGTTTCGTAGGTTTATCAGATTTCGGATTAGTCTGTGGCATGACAATAGCTGCAGCTCAAGACTGAAGAGTTTGTCCCGTAGGGTTTTTGCTTTGTTTGATAATGACTTGACGCTGCTGAATCTGATTGTTTCCATTACGAGATATGAGCCCCAAGCTTTGTCAATTTTTCGATCATATTCTCATAACCGCGATAGATTTGATGTGCATTTGAGATTGTTGTTTCGCCAACTGCTATCAATCCACATAATACACATGCTGCGCCGCCACGCAGATCTGTGGCTTTTACATTGGTACCTCGAAGCTCTCGACCACCCTCGATTATTGCTGTGTTGCCAAATGCTTCGATATTTGCTCCAAAATGCTTGAGTTCTTCAACGTATTGAAATCTGTCAGTGAAACGCAGGTCAGTAATGACGCTTGTTCCAGGTGCTTTTAGTGCGAGAGCTGCAAAGATTGGTTGCATATCTGAATTTACACCTGGATACGGCGCGGTAAACAGATTGAAGGGTTGCAAGCCTGCTTTTCCAGAAATATAGATATTCTTACCCCACTCAAAAATTCTCAATCCTGCTTCTAATAAATAGCGTACCTCTTCGCCAATTAAATCCAAGCTCATGTCTTTTATGACAATTTCGCCTTTTGTCATACCAGCAGCAGCAATATATGTTACAGCTTCATCCCAACCTGGCATCACGCAAAAAGTCACTCCCCCTTTTAGTTTTTTTGTACCTTCAATTGATACCAATCGGTTCTTCACTTGGACTGATGCGCCCATTTCTGTTAGCAGATTCCCCAATTGTTGAACTTCAGGGCGGGTGTTTGCATTGCGTATGAGAGTTGTTCCGGTGGCCCGAGAAGCCGCAATCATTATGTTTTCTGTACCAGATGTTGTTGGTAAATAGAAGTCAATCTGTTTTCCGTACAAGCGTTCTGGCATCAGAGTTATTTGATCTTTACACTCTTCAATATTCGCACCTAATGCTTTGAGGCCCATTATGTGAAGATCATATTTACGATCACCGATCTTACAACCTCCGGGAGTTGGCAAACAGATGTTGTGTTCTAATGCAGAGAACAACCCTAGAAGTAGAAGTGAATAGCGAATTTTGTTTGCTAGATCGATTGGTGCTTCAGAAATCTCGCCTAGCTTACCACGGGCACACATAACAATACCTTTTGAGTTTGTTTCGATGCTTGCGCCAAGAACCTGCAATAGCTGAACCAAAGTTTTTACATCATTCAATTCTGTGGGAACATTAGTGAGCGTAGTTGGCTCTTCTCCAAGACAAGCCGCAACAATTAGTGGCAGAGCAGCATTTTTTGCTCCAGAAATCTCAATCTCGCCCTCTAAGCTATATCCACCAGTCATATGTAACGTGTCTTGCATTGGTCACTCCGTGACAATATTTTGTACCCATGTGCGATTCTGAGTGTACCATGCGGCCAGGTGTGAGAACCCCTCAGTATACGGAGTCTGAGAGTTCCATCCTAGTATTGCATGCGCTTGCGTCACATCCGCCCAGGTCGTATCGACATCGGCGGGATGACGCGGCTTATAACGCAGATTCGCTTTTCGTCCCACCTGTTCTTCTATCAGATGGATTATGTCTAGCAAGACAACCGGGCAGTCAGACCCCAGATTGATCACCGCATAACCTAACGGTTTCAGCCCCAGAACCGTTCCGCACGCGATGTCATCAACGTAAGTGAAATCGCGTGACTGCGTGCCTGTTCCAAAAACTGTAACCGGTCGACCCTCGCTGATCCACTGCACAAAGCGGAACGGCGCCATATCCGGGCGGCCCGCCGGACCGTAAACCGTGAAATAGCGAAAGACTGTGATATCCAGTCCATGCAGATGATGATAGGAGTAGCACAGTTCTTCAGCAGCCTTCTTAGAGGCTGCGTAAGGTGACACAGGGTGGTTGGTATCCGCGTCTTCGCGGTAGGGCACAGCATTGTGATTACCGTAAACACTGGAGCTGGAGGCCAGCACGAATTTCTGCACATCATGCTGCACACATAGGTCGAGCAGATTCAACGTGCCAATGACGTTGGTCTCGTAATAAATCCAGGGGTTTTCAACCGAGGGGCGTACACCCGCACGAGCTGCCAGATTGATCACGCCATCGAAGCGAGCAGTCGCAGTCCATAGACGGCCCAACGCCTCACGATCCACAATATCAACCTGATGAAACACAAAACCAGGCTGACCCGTAAGTTGATTCAGCCGCCATTGCTTCATGCGAATGTCGTATGCGTCACACAGGTTGTCAACCCCAACAACTGAATGCCCATCTGCAAGCAAGAGTTCGGCCACTCTACTGCCAATAAAGCCTGCCGTTCCTGTGACAAGATAGTGTCCCATATTACAGATTTCCATTCATTTCATTTTGCATCGAGTATGCCATGTGTTGGGTTAGACAATTTAGTTTTTATGACATAATTGATTGACTAACCCGCAGCTCAAAATATTGAGATAGTCTAAAATCATTCTCAAGTTGATGATTCTTTTCTTGGAGGCCAAATTCTATTGATATACCCGGTCACACCCTTGTAGGAAACAATGCGGCCAGGAACACCTACCACAACACTCTTGGGAGGGACATCATCAATTACGACACAATTTGGTCCAATTAGCACGTCATTTCCAATAGTAATATTTCCGATTACTTTTGCTCCAGCACCAATCCACACTCGATCACCAATTGTAGGACAGCCCTTTTGGGGGCCTCTGTTTGAAACTCCTATCGTTACTCCTTGGGCAATATTACAGTTATTACCAATTATTGCATTATGGTTTACAACAATGCCTCCAAAATGTCCAATATAGAAGCCTAATCCAATCTGGGTTTTACATGGTATTTGGATACCATACTTAATCATATAATGCCTGAGCAGTATTCTGAAGAGCACATGAATTGGAAACATGTATCGCCTTTGGTGTGTCGCAGAACATATTCGCAATGCAGTGGAATACTGAAATCCTGGATTTAGTATGATCGCCCTAATAAATGAGGTGATTAATGTGTTCCCTGTATATCGATACAAATCAGAACGAATGAGTGTTGTCAACGCATGCATCCTTGAGCTCCAATACAGCTAAATTCTGCGGCGGAAGAAGGCTTTTATATGGTACTAGATGATTAGAAAACATCTGTAATTTGCAAGCCTTTTGCAGAAAGAGGTAATGAGACACCCACGCTGGCAAACGATTATGTCTCATGAACAGGTGATCCCTCAGATAGTGCAACACCTTGTAAACAGAGATGGCTGATAACGCTACTAAGATACCCCCCTATCTATATCTTTGTCATGTGAAAAATGTCTAAAGATATTTACGATATCTCAAGGCTTTCATGATAGTCGGCGTTTTACAAGTATCAACCTTAGGGGTTGAAGGCGCTAAATTACTTATGATAATGCCCCTTATCAAAATTATTTTTACGGGCTATAATCAGCCTCAAAGCAGGCTCCAGAACCGTTCTGAACAGACGGGACTGCGTTAACAGTTTACTACGAAAGTGGATGGTAGCCATGCGCCAGATCATTCTCCACGCCGATGAAGACGGCTACTGGATTGCCGAATGCCCCAGTTTACCAGGCTGCATCAGTCAGGGCGAGACCAAAGAAGAGGCCCTTGCAAACATCACTGATGCGATCCAGGCATATGTTGAAGCTCTGATCATCTCCGGCGATCCGATTCCGCCAGATTATCACTATCAAGCCTAAACCCAGCCCATCGTCATTTTTCCGAAACCACACACAGGCAGGAAACGCATGACTTCTTCTAATCTTCCCGTACCACAGGCTTCCACCGTACTCGGCATACCCCCCTCCCCTACACCAGGTGCATACAATCCCGTGCGTGTCTATCTAGGCCGTCTGACCAGCTCCAACAGCCGGCGCACGATGGGCCGTGCCCTGGATACCATCGCAGACCTTCTTATTGCCGGCCTGCCCGATCAGCTGGATGAGAACGACAACATCCTGCACGGCGCGAAAGCCGCCCTGCTCGGCTCTGCCTGGGGGCAGCTACGCTACCAGCATACCGCCAAGCTGCGGGCCGACCTGATGGGCCTGTACAGTACCAGCACGGCCAACACCTACCTCAGCGCCCTACGCGGTGTACTCAAGGAGGCCTGGCGTTTAGGCTACCTGTCCGCGGAGGACTACCAGCGCGCGATAGACATCCAAAACGTCAGCGCTGAAACGCTGCCCTCCGGTCGTGACCTGGCCGAAGGGGAGATCAAAGCGCTGATCCAGGCCTGCATGGATGATCGCAACCTGGTGGCCGGCATTCGGGATGCAGCACTGATCGCGGTGCTGTATGCCGGAGCACGACGCTCTGAAGCGGTGAAGCTCAACCTGGGCGATTACGACCTGGCCAGCGGACGGCTGACCATTCGCAGCGGCAAGGGCCGTAAGGCGCGCACCACTTACGTCGACCCGGGCGGCCAGATGGCGCTGGAGGACTGGTTGATGCTGCGCGGTGAAGAACCGGGGGCGCTGTTCCTCAAGGTGCGTCAGAACGGGCAAATAGACCCGTTTGCCCAGGGCCAGCATCTGACCTCCCAGGCGGTGTACAACATGCTCGTCAAGCGGGGCAAACAGGCAGGTCTCGCCGATTTCTCTCCGCATGATTTCCGGCGCACGGTGATCGGGGACTTGCTGGATGCCGGGGTGGATATCGCAACAGTGGCCCGTATGATGGGCCACGCGGATGTCAAAACGACAAAGCGTTACGACCGCCGCCCGGAACAGGTCAAGCAAACCGCTGCCGGTAAGATCCGCCTGCCCTATCGGCGGCAAAATACCCTCACAAGATCGATAACTTCATAGAGGCAGCAATGTCACCACTAAATACGTTACTGCACAAAATCGAGCAGTTACCACAAGCCGAAAAGTGGCAGTTGGTGAAGTTTATATTGCAATCTTTGGAGCAGGAACAAACTATCGCACTAGATCAACCTGGCTGGCTGCAGTTTCTGCACGACACGTATGGTTCTTTACACGATACTCCCATTGAGCGCTGGCCACAAAGCGACTATGACAGAACATAGAAGCACAACCTACAATAGAGTTTATGCCCTCGTTATGCAGCTCTCGCGGGCAGATCGCGCACGCCTGATCGCTCAAATTGCCCCAACGCTCGTTGAGGAAGCTGGGCAACAACCCAAACGCTCTTTGCGTGGCCTTCTAGCTGGTTTAGGGCCTGCACCCTCTTCCGAGGATATCGATCAGGCACGCCACGAACTCTGGAACAACTTTCCACGAGAGGATCATTGAACGCTGGCTGTAAGGCGATCATGAAGGTCGTAGCCTTTGAATTGAAGTACCTACTGGATACCACTAAAGTGGGGAAAACGGGATGAGCGAGCAGCGATGTATGTACTGCCGGGGAATGTTGGAACGCCGTTTGGTCACCCGCGCCCAGGAACATGAAGGCCGCTGGATCGTAATTGAAAATTTGCCAGCGCTAGTTTGTCAACAGTGTGGTGAGCGCTACTATACGCCCGATGCGCATGCTTTGGTAGTAGCTTTGGTACAGGGTCATGCCAGCCCGATCCGTACCGAGGTCATTGCTGTTTATGACGCAACCCGAGTAGCCTAAAGGGGAGCAACGGAAACCCGATGAAAGACTACCATATTAACATTTTCTACAGCCAGGAAGATGGTGCATACATCGCTGATATCCCTGCCCTGAAATATTGCTCAGCATCTGGCGCAACCCCTGAAGAAGCATTGCACGAGGTCTTGGTAGCTAAAGCGTTATGGCTGGGAGCAGCTCAGCAAAATGGCAAACCGATTCCCCGCCCGCGCTACCGTTCAAGTCAACCCAATCAGTGATGTCCAGAACCGTTCTGGCGTGTAGTAGGTTCATAAGCAAATGCGACTTGTGATTATCACCCCAGCAGAAGAGAACGGCTACACCGTTGAAGTGCCGTCATTGCCTGGCTGCATCAGTCAGGGCGAAACTGTAGAAGAAGCTATTGCCAACATTCGAGAAGCTATTGCTCTGTATATCGATTTGTTGAAGACTGAAGGCCGTCCTGTGCCACCAGAGGAGCAACTCACCAAACGAACGGCGGCTTTTGTATGAATAGACTACTCCTCTAAATCCAGCTCGCGTTTGACAGCCTCCAATGCGTGATAAACACCTTTCTGCTCAGTGGATTGACGTAGGTATTCAGCGATCTCTGGGCGCAGAGTTTCACCGATATCAGGATCGGGCATCTGCTGCTCAATCTCCCACAGAATTTTCTGCATTTGGTCTTACCCTGAAATAGTAGATACCGTAATCGATCCAATCGTAGATCAGTAGGTGGTCAGGTAGAGGGCAAACATCAAGTGCATCTGACTAATCTGCTTTAGCCTGCAATTATAGGCCGCATTAAGTGGGGAATCGATAGATGGATGCCAGAAAATACGGGGTTTGGATGCTCATCCTGCTTGCACTGAGTTTGGCGGCGCCGATTTCGGCACAAGCCGATATACACACGATTATGTATGACAATATCCGTTTCTCGTTTCCGTCATCTCTTGCTACAGGGATTCAGGTTGAAGCGATAGAAGCTTATCCGATTACACAGCCTGAAGAACAGTTTTTGTATGCGCACTATCCAGAACACATCCGCTTCGGTTTTCTCAATTACCTGGACGGCACTGAATTTCGGCTGCCATATCTCATTGCAGGGCCGCAGATTCTCGTCTATTCGACAGATTCCATGCGCGAGTTTGGCTATGATTTTGTCGATCAACCCTATGCCCTGGAGTCGTTATTGCAGGAACGGCCCGATCTGTCTGCCTATGTTGGGGCATCGGTTCGCCTGCCTGAGATACATCTGCCCTTTCTGCCTTGGGTGAACTCCGGTCAGATGCTGCGCTCACATGCACAATATGTTGAAATTGCCGGGGTCGGCAGCGGGATTCGCTATGTGTCTCGTCATTCACAGGAGGCCGACCATCTCACCGATAGACAGCTCTTCTACACCTTTCAAGGTATCACGACCGACGGCGCATATTATGTTTCAGCCGTCTTCCCGGTTAAAACGGGCGTGCTGCCAGAAGAAGTCGATACCAGCGGTATTGACTGGGATAACTTTGCTGCCAATTACTCAGAACACTATCTGCCAGAGATCATCGCAAGAATCAACAGTCTGTCTGATGATGCATTCAACCCAAGCCTGACCACGCTGGACACGTTGATACAATCCATAGAATTTGCGCCAGGGGGTACTGGATTCTAAACTACTGCGGCTGACGCCACACTACTTGGGTGAGGTGCTCGTATGACTGGTTGACAGCTGTCCTGGCAGAATGATTAGGGAGAGGGTTCATCCCAGACCAGCGTAACATCAACCTATCACAATGGGAGGAAGATTTGCTTACCTGTACAGGTGAGCATCTTCAAACTGTTTATCAATAAGTATCCAAAATATAGCAACAGAATACCTGAAGAAACCACGAAGAAATACGCGTTTTGACTTCTTACAAGCCGTTAATTTATTTTGGGATACTTGCACGCTTCAACCAATAGATCGCTTCAGAACCGTTCTGAATCCAGCAACTTGAGAGGGCAAGCGCGAATGAATATCCGACAACTTATTGAACTGCTGGAGCAGTACCCGGACGATATGCCGGTTGTCGTTCAAAGCTATGAAGCTGGCTACGATCCGGTAACGGATGTCAGGCAGTTGACCGTTGCTGAGGTAGAAGACAAAGCGTGGTATGTAGGTGTTTATGCTGACGCTGAGAAAGCGGGCCAACAAGCGCTACTGATCGCATCCAAGTTTCGCAATACCGACTAACCTACCACCTCAATATGCGTTTTCAGTTTTTCCCAGCCGCATTCAACAATAACTGCTCATAGGCATCAAATGCGGGTTCCGGCGCAAAGTGCACTTCCGCGTAGCGACGAGCGTTGGCGCTCAACGCATCGCTGAGCTGAGGATCTTCCAGCAGTTGCCGAATCGCCCCTTCCAGTCCGGCGGCATCCCCTGGCGCAACCGTGATGCCTGCTTCGGCTCGGCTCAGGATATCGCTCATCAGCCCTTCCACTGCAATCACGACTGGTGTGCCACTAGCCAGCGCCTCATAGAGCTTGGCCTGAAAGCGCATGCGGTCTACCCCGTTATCATGCAGCGCCCAAAAATTCACCGCGGAGGCTGCCCAGAAGCCAGGCAACGCATCCTGGTCGATCCACTCGATCCAGCGGCAGTGAGCCATATCAGGCATCTCCAGCGCAGCGGCTAACCGATCTTTCTGCATCCCGGTTCCCACAAAAAACACGCGTACATCAGGCAGATCAGCCAACCCACGCGCTGCCATGAGCATTGTCTCCAGGTCAATGTGCGGCCCAAGCCCGCCCAAGAACGTTACCAGTTGTGCATCACCCAGATCATGTTTAGCACGGAAAGCAGCACCATCCGCCGTCGGGTGAAAACGCTGAAGATCGACCGTGTTATGGATCACAACCCCGTTAGCCACCGGCCCGATGCGTGCCTCGATTTTGACGAGCAGGTCATCCAGCATGGCCACGATGCCCCCTGCCCCACGCTGAGTGAGGTTGGTTAGCGCCCGGAAGAGCCGGTAGGTCAAACTGCGTTCAGAAACTATTCCCGCCACCACAAGATATTCCGGCCAGTAATCAGAGACGTTCAGGACATAGGGCGCGCGTTTCACCCGACTGATAAACCAGCCAGCCAGCCCGGTGAAAATCGGCTGGTTCTCAATCAGGATCACATCCGGACGGGGAAGGAACAAACCGCGCAGCATGGCGCTAATCATGAATGACAGCTGGCTGAACAGTCGCGGCAAAATGTGCGTATCAGGTCTGGCCCACAGCCAAACCTGGATCACGCGCACTCCTTCACGATCCTCTACAACGGTGAAGCGCCGGCGATACTCTGGGGGGATGATGCCCAATGGATAATGTGGCATTGTGGTGAGCACAGTCACCGCGTGGCCACGGGCTTGGAGCGCATGCGCAAGCCGGGTGAGCCGGTTGGCCGCCGCACCGCTGTCTGGGGCGAAGTAGTGGGTGATTAACAGGATATGCATGCGCGCATTTTAACACCAAACACGGTGAACCGCGTTTGGGCTTGAGATCAAGTCATGCTCGCGATCTGGTGAACTACCACGCTCAGCCCAACGATCACAAGTGACAGCACGATCATCAGGCGCAGGTCATTGGTGCGATCGGTTTTTAGCACAATCCGCACGATCCCCGCATGTAGGCCAAACAGCACCGCGTATGAGATCAGCGTAGTCCAGCCAGCGATTAGGTAGCCAAAACGCGGGATCAACACCAGGTTCAGACCGATATTCAGCACCGCCGTGACTAATGTCCCGACCCCGGTATACCATGTCTTGCGCTCGTTGGATTCAATCGTGATGAAGAAATACTGCAGAAAACTGAAATAGCCGCCAGCCATAACCAGCGGCACGATACGCGTGGCTTCCGCATAAGCGGGCGGCGAAAGCAACATGACCACCATCGGGCCAAGCACGATCATCACCGCGGTCAGCGCCGTAAATCCAAACAGGTACTGGCGGGTGCGTTTGCGCACCAGCGCATAAGCCCCACTTTTTATAGTTTCATAGAACCAGGGCATCCAGGCATAAGCTAGAGAAGCCGCGATCATCGCGACCACATAGCCCAACTGATAAGCAAAGCTGTAAATTCCAGCTTCGCTCGTGCCAACCTGCTGCGCAATGATTACCCGGTCGAAATTGGCAAGTAATTCGATAGACAATGCATGCGGAATCAAGGGAACGGCGTACAACAGGGCGTAACGCCAGTATTCACGATGGTAGAACACGCGCCCTCGGAGCAGCCCGGGCAGGTAAATAAGGCCCGCTACACAACGGACTACGGCCACTCCAAAAATCCGACCCAACGCCCGGTCAAATGACGGATCGAAAAATGCCGGAACAACGATGAACAGCAGTGACGCCACCACGATCAGGACCTCAACGCTGACATTTAGTCGCGTATAGCGACGGGCTTCTGCGGCAGCCTGCCACATATACAGCACCATGCGGTATATGGCGAAAAAGGGAACTGTTCCAGCAGCGATCAACGCCAGTGGTTTGGGCAGCCCCAGCAGGGCTTCCACTGTTTCCGCAGGAATCAGCCACAGCAGGAGCAGAAACCCAACAGATGCGATCAGGCCCAAGCTAGTGATTGATGAGATAAAGCTATCATACTCATCTTCGGCGATGTCAAAGCGTCCGCGTACAGGAACCATGTACATGTACAGTGGGAATGCCACGATGAAAATGTTCAGCCAGGTGAGAAAGATCGAGGCTGTGCCATAGGCCTCGGTATCCATCAGCCAGGTGTAAACCGGCAGCACCGCAAAATTCAGCCCGCGCACAAAAAAAAGGCTGACCACGTACCAGAAGCCCGTCGTCAGTAATCGGCTGGACTGCGCATAGGTTCGAATTTGCTGAATGAGGCTCACACCAGTCTGCCTGTGACGAGATAGATCACGCTTCTAGTTCAATTCTGTTGCGGGTTTCCATACCGTGATTTCTTCATTGTAGTAAGGATGAATCCATCTGGAAGCTATAGCATATCGCTCAGGAAAATCCAGCGAAAAGCCCCTCAGGATACCCGGGTCTAAATGTCTGTCTCCCTCTGATGTCAGTATCCAGGCATTCATCAAATCGGCGCGGGGCCAATGCCCGATAATAATCCGCGCCAGTTCTTCCGAGTTGGCATATCCCCCTAATAACCAGGGCGTCACCGGGCTACGGCCATTGAATGCGTATATCAATCCAGGAGCGTGCCCGGTTAAATCGAGAATTGGTGTACCGGCTGTGAAACCAAATACATAGGCGCCATTCTGCAGATAGTAGTAAAACGCCGCTTCAGCAGGTGTAACGGTTATTTGTTCCAAGCCGCCCCTGATGTCGACGCTGGTTGTCATTTCTGAGAATTGCGACTGCCGATACGGTGCGCGTGGAAAAAAGAGAAAAATACCGGAAAGCGTGACTGTAAGCAAAACAGGCACGGTCTTCAGCAAGTTATGGGCAACGTTGGCGGGGAATAGGGTTAATGACAGCAGCAGAGCAATCACAATAAAACATATTGCCCAGGCCATCACAAACGGATAAGGATTATTTGTGCCTAATGTGTATACAAAAGCAAACGCAACCGCTGCCATAACCCAGAATAATCTTGCCCGAACCCGCTCTGCAGGCCAAAGCAGCCCTCTTCTAAGTAGGCTCAGAAGAGAAGACAGCAGCACCAATAGCAATATGCCAAGAAGCAAGATATCTACTCTGCGAATATCAACTAAATATCCGACAAAAACCATTACACTTAAACCCAACAGGAACAACAACATCAGGGCGATCCCAATATGCCCTCGACGAATGCTGGAAAACCTCGACCGGTATTTCACAACAACAAACACACATACAAAACTAATTGGGATCAAAAACCACCACAAAGAATTTATTCCAAGCCTCACCAGGAACGGCTGGATATCAAAAGTATAGATTTCTCCTGATGTGAACGCATTGAAGCCCCTCAAGTACATTGCAATAAAGTCAACCAATGATTGGCGCGCAAGCCATAATGGGATGAAGAATACTGCGTTACCTCCAATGATCGCGCCTGCGAAAATGAGTCTTACATTCTGTGGTCGAAGAATGAAATACGCAGCAACAGCTATCACAAAAAGACCAGCTGCTGTTGGTGGCCTTGAGTGAAAAGAGAGCGCCATTCCTGAGCCGATCAATAACCCAGCGCCGAAGATTTCCAATGGGCGCTGGAGCCTCCCCGGAATCATCAGGATAAGGCCATTCCAAACCAATAGACAAGCAAGCAGGTTGAGCCAGTTATAGCTGGGGGTGGAAAGCCAGATATAGTAATAAAATGCGGCTGCTGTGCAGATCGCGGTTGCCAGCGTTATCTGGGTATAACGCTTCGCTTTTTTGATGTCATTTGTAACCAGGGGAAGCGTTACCCAGCACGTAAAAAATGCTACTCCCAATAGAATGACAGCCCCAAGCAAGTTGAAGCGCGCCACTGTTTGGCCAGCTGCAAAATAGAGCAACCGAGTAACAAGACCAAAACTTGTTACGCCGATGGATACATCTTCATACCTGCTGGCGTATAGCAGATAATGCCCTGTATCACTGATGTCGAATCCCAAGGTTACATTGGATAACACTGTCAGCCAGACAAATAATGCAAAGACTATGCAGGCCAAAGGGCAAAGCGCCGAAAAATACTTAGCAGATGGCATTGTTGTTACCATAGAATTTGCGCCAGGGGACACCGGGTTTTAACCCGGTGGTGAATGGCGCTGCCGCCTTTCTGTTCTGATGATATAATTCGTTTGCTCATAGCAAACGAACCAGACATGCAACATATCACATCAACTACCACCTGGTCTGGTGTCCGAAATACCGGCGTCCAGTGCTTGCAGATGCTGTAGGCAAGCGTCTTACCGAGCTATTGCCTGAATACGTCCAGGAACTTGGCGGCGAGGTGCTTGAGCTGGTTGTGATGCCAGATCACGTTCATCTTTTCGCCTCGTTCCCACCAACGCTGGCGATTAGCCAGATCATGCATCACCTGAAGGGAGCATCCAGCCACCAGCTTCGCGAGGAGTTTCCGCACCTCAGAAGCCGCTTGCCTTCGTTGTGGACGCGCTCGTACTACGTGGGTACGGCAGGGCATGTCAGTGCCGCTACAATTCAGCGGTACATTGACGAGCAGAAGGGGCGTTAGGCGATGCTCCGCACGTACAAGTACCGGCTCTACCCCACGAATGCGCAAGCGCGGGCGCTGGACTTTCTGCTCTGGCAGGGCCGCAACCTGTACAACGCCGCGCTTGAGCAGCGGATCGCCACCTACAAAGAAACCGGTAAGGGTATCCGCTATCCGCAGCAGTGGGCGCATTTCCGCGACCTGCGCAATGCCAACCCGGACACACTCGGCCACCTCAACGCGACCAGCGTTCAACAGCTTTTGCGCCGCCTGGACAAAGCATTCACCGCATTCTTTCAGCGCCTGAAAGCGGGAGAAACGCCCGGTTTTCCGCGCTTCAAGGGCCGCGACCGTTTCAACAGCCTTGAGTACCGCTATGCTGATGGCTGCAAGCTGCGCTTTGACAAACAACAGCGTGCCCTGTTTTACGTTCAGAATGTGGGTGAAGTGAAGGTCAAGTACCACCGCCCGCTGCCGGATAACGCCACGATCAAACACGTCATCCTCAAGCACAGCAATCGCAAGTGGTACGTCTGTCTGCAACTGGAAGCGCCTGATCTGCCTGTTCGCCAGCATAGCGGCCCGGCGGTTGGCATCGACATGGGCTTGCATCATCTGCTGGCCCTGAGCGACGGGGCAACTGTTGAGAATCCGCGCTGGCTGCGGGCTTCGCTGGCGAAGCTGCGAGTGGCCCAGCGTCGGATGGCCCGCTGCACAAAGGGCAGCCAGCGCCGCCGCAAGACCGCTGCACAGGCGGCGCGCCTGCATGAACATATCGCCAATCAGCGCCGCGATTTCTGGCACAAGATGACGCGCCAGCTTGTTGACGCTTATTCTGTGATCGCGCTTGAAAACCTCACGCTTAAGTTCATGACCGCCAATCACCACCTGGCCCTGAGCGCGCACGACGCCGGGTTGGGCGAGTTCCAGCAGTTGCTTGCATACAAGGCTGAAAGCGCCGGTGTGCAGGTCGTGACCGTGAATCCCGCCTATACCTCGCAGGCATGCTCCGGTTGTGGTGTGATTGTCGAAAAGAACCTTAGCGTTCGTGTTCATCGTTGTTCTGACTGCGGCCTCACGCTTGACCGTGACGTGAACGCCGCCGCGAATATTCTGAGACTTGCGGTCACACCCGCCCGGACGGGGCGGTCAGGGCAAAACGTGGGCGGTTACGCCGAGCGTGCCCTGAGAAGCTTCCCTCTTTAGCGGGGAGAGGCGTCACGACCAGGGAAAAATAGATCAACCACATTGTAGCTGCAAGTGCATGTGCTTGCATTCTCTAGCACAGGGGGTGCTGGCAGGTGAAATGCTGCACCGCTGTGCCCAGAACCGTTCTGACGCCTTGCTTCGAAATTGAAAGCCGTCCTGCCACTCTGGTATAATTGCGCCTGAAACTGCATAGATTTGCCCCGACCTGAGCGACGTGAACCCTTCGTTCATCCCCTTTAGCTCAGGAAGCTCCTCGCATGACAACCCATATCCCCCTCACGCGCGGCCAGACCGCGCTGGTCGACGATTCCGACCACCCTGCCCTCCTCAAGCACAAATGGCATCTCACCACCAGCGGTTACGCCGCGACCAACATCAAGGTCAATGGCGCACGCCAGTACACGTACATGCACCGCCTGCTCCTGGATGCTGGGCCGGACGACATCGTAGACCACATCGACGGCAATCGCCTCAACAACACCCGCGCCAACCTCCGCCTCGTAACCCGTAACCAAAACCAGTGGAATCGCAAGACCCAGGCCAATGCCAGTGGCTACAAAGGCGTAGCCTGGCACAAACGCAAGGGCAAATACTACGCCCGCATCCAGGCCAATGGTCACCGATACTTCCTCGGTTACTTTGAGACGGCCCAGGAAGCGGCTCAGGCCTATGCCAGAGCAGCGAAACTGGCTTTTGGCAGCTATGCCCCTATCGCAGGCCGCTAAAGCCCTCAGAACGGTTCTGAGGCAGTTTGACGCCGTTTGCTATGTCTATCCCATTCGAGGACTTCATCAACGAGTCCCTGGACACGAACACGCTGCTACAGGTGTCCTGCAAGACGGTTCACCCGCTGGTGAAGCGCATCATAGAGGCGACCACCGCCGACCCGGTGATTGATATGTTCACGTCGATCATTGACAGCCAGGTCGCGGAGTGCGTCGGCACGGAATACGCCAACCGGTTCGTGAGGAAGGCGAAGGAACGGGGCATGATCGAGCTTAACGAGGATGGCAGCGAGGTCGTGGTGATCCCGACTGACTTCTTCCCCGACTATCTCAAGCAGATAGCCAGCAGCGCGCTGTTGACTTCCAACCTGGCCGAGCAGGAGCTTGGCGCGAATGAGTCCAATTTCGTGCCGACCGCGTTCCTGGCCCTGTTTGATGCTGTGGTGTCCCTGCTGAACGCCAGCGAAACCCAGGACACCGAGGCCGCTGACCAGGCCATGCGCAAAATCATAGAGGTCGGCATCCGGTATTCCGATGCGCTGACCCGCATTGGCATCAGTATCGTGCCGCGCACGCCCCTGCCGGATGAGGACTCGCTCAACTCGAACATGGACGAGCCGCCCAGCGACGAGGAGTTTGACGACATTGACTTTTGACGAGGCGCGTTACCAGGCACGTCACAGCATGTTCGTAGATCGCGGCGGTTACGGCAAGGCCATGTGTGATCTGTGCGGCAAGAGGCCCGCGACGGACATGCACGAGCTAATCAACCGTGGGCGCACTATGGGCAACCCGGAAGCCCGTAGTGCGTCCTTCGCGCCGGAGTTGTGCGCCCTGTTATGCCCGGCCTGCCACCAGCAGGCACACAACCCCGATGTCCGGGATGAGCTATTCAGGCGCAACATGGAGCGTTATGGCGGAGGCGCTGTCATAGAGGCTGCAAATGCGTTTTACCGCGCCACGCGAAGCGAGCCAACCATTATCCTGCCATTCAACATCCTACCATTCGATTTGGAGAGCAAGACCGATGAGACTGCTAGTCAAGAAGCTGCACCCCGACGCCCGGCTTGATGCCCCCCGCCCCGGTGACGTGGGCTACGCATGTGGAGCTATCCCCGCGCGCGGTGCCAGAACCGTTCTGGAACAAGGAGACTGCCAAGATGGCAACAAACACGTTTGACACCGTAAGCGACCAGCTGGCGCAGCAGTTAGCGGCAGCCAAGATCGACATCGTGAAGGACTACGACCCGACCGAATGGCAATCGACCGGCAGCCTGGTGCTGGACTACACGCTCGGCGGCGGACTGCCGATGGGCCGGGCTGTGGAGATCTTCGGCCCGGAACACTCCGGCAAGACCACGCTGGCCCTGATGTTCGCGGCAGCCGCCATCCGGCGCGGCGGCTTCGTGGCCTATGTGGACGCGGAGCAGTCGGTAGACATCGGCTGGGCCTCGATGTTCGGCATCCCGGTCGGCGACGAGCCAGGAGCGCGGCGCTTCTTCCTGGTGCAGCCGGAAACGCTGGAGGAAGCGCTTGACGTGATCGTCAAGATGGCCGGGATGCGCAGAACCGTTCCGGGAGCAAAGGCGCAGCAGGGCGCGTTCGACCTGATCATCTTCGACAGCATCGCGTCCGCGGCCCCGCGTGTGGAGATCGAAGGCGAGATGGACGACCAGCACATGGGCGTCAAGGCCCGGGCCATGAGCAAGTTCGCCCGCAAGGTGGCCGGCCCCCTGCGTGAGAGCAAGACAACCACCCTGGTCGCCATCAACCAGACCAGAGAGCGCATTGGCACTCTATTCGGAAGCCCGATCACTACGCCCGGCGGCAAAGGCTATCGCTTCCTGTCGTCCATTCGCATCGAGATGTTGACGCAGGGCAAGACCCTGATGGACAAGGAAACCGGTGAGATTGCGGCCTATACCCTGCGCGGCAAGACCAAGAAGAACAAGTGCGCCCCACCCTTCCGCGACTTCGAGTTCCTGTGCTACATCGACGGCGACCTGGCCGGCCCGGATGTCTACATGGAAGTCGCCCAGGTTGGTAAGGAACTTGGTGTCTTCACCGACAAGAACGGCGACAAGATCAACGGCAACGTCAAGTGGCATCTGTTCGGGGAGCCGCTGGCGGGAGGCATCAACAACGTGGTCGCCATGCTGGAGGACGACGAGGAGCTGTTCGAGCAAGCCCTTGCGGCAGTCCAGGCGCAGATCGCAGCCAAAGCCCGGCTGCACAGGAAACCCCAGAACCGTTCTGAACCCGAAACCCCTATCGAGGAGGAAGTAACCCATGATTACAGTCCAACCGTTTGAAGCCCAGGAGGCCGACTTCTGGGAGCTATTGGTTCCGTACAGGAATACCATGACCATCCCGCTGCCAGTCCTGATCGCCTGGTATGAACCTCATGAACAGGATGTGATGGAGCTGATAGATATCGCGCTTGAAGCCCTGGCTATCGCTCAGCTTGCAGCCAGACGGGATGATGCTCTGCGCCCCCAGTGGGACTTTGTTGCGAAGAAGGCTGCCGCCAAGGGATTGATTACCCACCCATGAGAGATACCATCCTGACCAATACAACCCTTGCCCACCATAGGCTGATCATCAAGCTGCTGACCTTCTTCTCCGACCCAGAGCAACCCCACCGGCTCAGCGAGATGGCAGCTTCAGAACCGTTCTGCGGGGAGGAACAGAAACAACTGCATGACCTGGCGCTATCCCTCTACCGGGTAGGCATGTTGTGGCGGCCACCCCATCTGGGCAGTACCAATACCATCTACTTGATTACACCTTTAGGGACGGCATTACTCCAGCAGCTGCAAGCGCTAACCCGGGTCAAGGACGGCCAGAACCGTTCTGGCTACACCTGAGCGCGTATACTCTAGTGTAGGATATGGTAGGTCATCCATTTGGCAGTGGGTGATAGTCTCCTAAGCAAAATCCCCTGGAACGGTTCCGGGGGATTTTGTGTTTTGGGGGCGGTTGTGTGGGTGAAGAGGTACAAGTACCTCCTCAGCATTTCTCGGGGAATTTGCACTTCACAGGGGGCCAGACCATGAAAAAACGTGAAACACTGTGCAGTCGTTATTGCCTCACGCCAGCCTATCATTCACGCCCTGGGGGAAAGGCATCAAGTCGACATGCTCTTATCTCCATCATACGTCAAAGGGCAATGTTCTCCCCCACGATGAGATCGCATTATCCATCTGGACGGCTGGCAGCATATTGCGTCGTTATGTTCTCCTACAGGATATGCCCCTCTGGTCGGTGATAGTCCTCAGGGAGCTGAGACATTCAGTTCCTCCCCTACCGTGGTAGTTATGCTTCCCTATGGTGTTATGGACCATTACCTATCGGTGGAGCGAATGGACTTGGGGCTACTGCCGTCGGCGGATATCTATGCGCTACAGCTTATCGCCCATCCAGTGGGGAATGACAGTCAGCCCTTATCCGGACCGCAATCCCCCAGAACGGTTCTGGGGGGTTTTGTGGCATGGGGAGGACATATGCCCTCTCTTCACATCTCAGGGGATTTACACTTCACGAGGCAGCAAGGTGTGAAGTACCCATGCAGCCAGATCATCGCCACTGGTGAGCATATCGTTCACATCATGACGGCGTGGCTTTAGTCGTTGCGCTTTGCTGCCCAGCTTTTGTCGCCACCAGGTCGCTGCCTTCTCCCCAGCGTCATCGGCATCAAAGGCCAGTAGTACCTTATCAGCTAACGCGATCCGCATCAGCCATCTGGTTGACCGGGAACCTGCTGTACTGCCGGTAGCCACTGGTACGATATCTACCTGGTCGGTAATCGTCATCAGGGATAGGGCATCCAGTTCTCCCTCTACCATGACAATCGTACACCCTAGCTGGATAGCATCCGCGTTGTAGAGGCCATTTGCCGACCCTCTGGGGCCGATGTACTTGGGGGTTCCCCGCCGTCTGCGGATATTGACCCGCCATAGCCTGTCACGTATCCACCAGGGGATAACGATGCCCTGGTGCAACCAGATGTCTTTCTCATCCTCAGCAAAGCCCCAGTCCTCCGGGTGGGCTCTTTTGCTCCGGGGGTTGTAGCCCAGCTTAGCCTGCTCAATGATGTCATCTGGCAGTCCCCGATCATGCAACAGCCGTAGGGCAGGTCTCCCCTTCCTCGACCAGAGGGTTTCCTGGCAATAGGCTGCAAAGTCCTCGGCAGCGTGCTGCCAGGTGTCACTGGTCAGGGCGGGAGCCTTGGGCTTTGCAGTACGCTGTTCTCCAGAACGGTTCTGGGCCATCATTGGCTTTTGTTGCACTCCCCCAGAACGGTTCTGGACTTCCAGACCCAACACCTCGCAGGTCTCAAGGAAGCTCAGGCCGTCACGCTCTTGTACATAGGCTATGGCATCGTGCCAGTGTGGTGAACACCGACGGCAGGACCAACGACTACCCCGTCCATTGCGATTGACTTGGACAATAAAACGATCCTTGCCCCCACAGAAGGGACAGGGACCATGATACTCACCACCCTCGGTGTCAGCTATCCGTTTGAGCTTTGTGTCAGCTTCGATGATCTGTAGAAGATCTATTCCGCTTGTATCCATCATCAGCCCTTTCCCCGGCATCCTTTCCGCACTTACTTTCTTCCACCCCCCTTTAGGGGGGAGAAGTAAAGTAAGTAAGGTGCCCAGCTATTTGGTTGGGTTATTTCCCTGCTCAAGGAAAGTTTGCCCGACCTCGGTGATGAAGTAAGGCTTGCGTGTCTTCACCTGGCTGATGAACCCGAGATTCAGCAAGTGCTCAAGAACAGCGGTCGTGCCGTTATCATTCATCTCGGCCCCGCGCATGACATCACACCGTCTGATACCTTTGTCGCCTGCCTGGGCCACAAGCTTCAGTGCTGTGGTCTGGTCAGCGTTGAGGGTTGGCTCAGTTTCAGCATCAATGTCGGTATCATCGCCGTCAGCTTGTGACGCCTTGGTCGGGTTCCCCATTGGAATGACAACGCAGCTGGTCTGGTCGTCATCCAGCTTGATCTGCTGAAGTTTGAACTTCTGCACCATACCGGATTCGTCATCCTTCATTTTTTGGCCGGTCACTTTTATGACATCGCTGTCCTTTTTCTTGGCCACACTGAACATGGCATAAATAGCACCTTCAATGGTGCTATTGCCCCGATAGGTATTGTCACTGCTCTTGATAGAATGATGCACGAGTAGTACAGCTGCACCAGTGGCACGCTGAATTGTCTGGCATCCAGCAATGAGTTGGCTTGTATCGGCAGCGCCGTTTTCATCTCCGCCAACAAAACACTGGGACAGCGTATCAATGACCACAAGCTTGGGAGCCAATGACGCGATACGCTCAACAAACACATCCACGCTTCTTTCGTCCATCAGCTGCACTGGCTCGTCGTCAAAATAGGCCTGAAGCTCCTCCACATCCTGATTGTGGTGCTTACACCAGGCAGAAGTGCGCTTGAAGTAACCCCGCGCCCCTTCAGCTGCCAGGTAGACAATTGGAGCCTGCATAGCCACATGCAAAGCAAGGCTCAGCACCCAGAAGGACTTGCCGCTTGAGGGCGGACCGAATACCATCATCAACTCACCTGTAGGGATTACATTGTCAACTAGCCAGGACGGCTGAGGTAAATTCTTCAGCTCAGAGATATGCATCAAGGGCTTCATGTAGGGAAGTAGCTCGGGGTGGTCTGGGCTTTCGTTTTCCCAGCTTTCACGGGCCCCTTCAGACCCGTATTCGTCAAAGATATCGACCAATCCTTCAACTAGATCGCCATGACCATTCAGGTGTGCCCAGTTGATGTTTTCTGGACGCTCGTTGTTGAGCAACCCCCGTATGATCTTAGCTGCGTAGGCGCGGTCAGATGGTACGTTATGCTGCTTTGCGTTATAATAATACACAGTTGACTCCTTATGTACGCGCTGTAACGCGTGCTGAAAATAGGAAAATGTGAAGAGCGGTTCTTTTACCTTTCCACGGGCAGAATCCGCTCTTTGCTTTTAGATGATCCGCATTAGAACCGTTCTGAAAACACGATTCCACTCTTCGGCCACTTCGCGTTGTGAAACCGACGACGGTCTCACCCGACCTACGTAGTTCATGAGCGCCTCACCTGTCTTGAGGCCCAGGTAGTCCTGGATATCTTCCAGGGCGACATTCTCCGCGAACAATCGCAATGCATACGCCCTCCGCAAGTCCATTGGTTTAATCTTGATCGGCGAAGCTCCCGCTTCAGTGATCGGATAGCTTGCCAGGATTTTCTGGATCGACCTATGGGCGATCGGGTTGTCCCGGAGCTTCTCCGTTGTTGCCACAAACCCACGAAAGATGTAGCCCTCAGTGATCTCTGCCCTGCTGAGCCAGGCCTTCACAATTTTAAGAACCGCTTCTTGCATATCCCTGTAGGGAATCAAGCGTTCTTGACACCCCGGTTTGTCAGGGACATGCAGGCACAGATCCCCTCGTTCCGACGGAAGCTCTAAATCTTCAACTTGTAGTTGACACACCTCCTGTTCCCGAATTCCAGTCGCGATCATCAAGCCAAAGATGGCGGTGTCACGCAGCCCCTTGAGGCTTTTGACACCCGGCTTGAGTAACAAGTTATGTATATGCCGCTCCGGCACTGGTTGGTAGCCAGCGGATTGTGAGCGCTGCTCCCTTGTACGCTGTTCGGCATTTAGCAGCGTGTCTAACTTCTGTGCCTGAAGCTCTAGCTCTTTATCAGACACCTTACCCCCCTGCCCTTCCAGCAGTTGGCGTAGTTGAGCAGGGTCTTCAAGTAACTCACGATACCGGCCACGAATTGTCGCCAGATGCACGCGGATGCTTGACGGCTTCAGCTTGCCTTCATCAAGCAAATAGCGCTCGTAAACCTCAAGCACTACAACATTGTCCCAGGGGCGGCCATGCTTCTCCAACCATGCTACAAAGAGGCTGAGCCGCTGCCGCCGGTCCTTCTGGGCATGTGCCATCCCATCTGGTAGTAAAATTGGATGCTCCACTTTCTTCACGGGCCTTGTCTCCTGGTTAGAAGCCCATATCCAATGAGCGTAGGATAACACGCCCGCAACGACGAGTCAAGTAGAGTTGTAATTTTGTTTGCGTTTTGGGGGAGGATCTGTCTGCGAACGCTCCAGAACGGTTCTGGACCAGGCGGGTATCTGCCACATTCTGCCCCCTACCCTCTCGCAGGGTAGAATAAGCCCATGATCAACCTGGCCGCCCTACCCCAGCCTGCCGATAAACGAATTGCCATCCGCGTCAAGCCAGCAGCAGAACGTGCCCTACATGATGGCCATCCCTGGATCTTCGAGGGTTCTATCCGCAGCCAGAGTCATGCCGGGCAACCTGGTGACCTGGCCGTCATCTTCGACGGCAATCGGCGCTTTCTGGCCGTCGGGCTGTATGATCCTTATTCCCCCATCCGCGTCAGAGTGCTTCAATATGGACAGGCAGCAACCATCAACCGCGACTGGTTTGGGGCACGACTGCAGGCAGCCGCAGATATCCGCCAGCCACTCCAGACCAAACACACGACCGGCTACCGTCTGGTCTATGGTGAGAATGACGGCCTGCCCGGGCTGGTGATTGATCGCTACGCGGCCACGCTGGTGCTCAAGCTCTATACGGCAGCATGGCTCCCTCACCTAATGGATGTGCTGGAGGAGCTGCCCTCCATCCAGCCCCATGATCGGTTAGTGCTGCGTCTCAGCCGGCATGTACAGCCGCTTGCTGCGCCCTATGGTCTGGAGGATGGGCAGACCCTGCTTGGCAGTCCTCCAGACGCCCCAGTGGTCTTTCAGGAGAACGGTCTGCGCTTTGCCGCTGATGTTGTCCAGGGCCACAAGACAGGGTTCTTCTTCGACCAGCGCGAAAACCGTGCGCGGGTGCGTGACCTGGCGCAGGGACGGCGCGTGCTGGATGTGTTTGCCTACAGTGGAGGATTTTCGGTTTATGCCGCTGCCGGTGGCGCAAAAACAGTTACCAGCCTGGATGCCAGTGAACCCGCGCTGAAAGCCGCAGCTGCCAACTTCGCCCTGAATGACGGCAACTCTCACGTCAGCGCAGCGCGTCACATCATGCTGGTAGACGATGCCTTTGAGGGCCTCGCGCGCCTGCAGGCCAATGGGCAGCGTTTTGACATGGTGATTGTAGATCCGCCTTCATTTGCCAAAAGCGCGGCTGAAGTGAGCCGGGCACTGGCCGCCTACACGCGCCTGACCCGGCTGGCGCTGGATGTACTCACTCCCAAGACTGGCGTGCTGGTGATGGCCTCATGTTCCAGCCGTGTGACCCCGACGGCATTCTTCGAGACGGTGGAGCAAACCGCCTCAGCTGCTGGGCGCAGACTCACGCAGATCAAGCACACCGGGCACGCCCTGGACCACCCTGTTAGATTCCCCGAAGGCGAATACCTCAAGTGCCTGTTCGCGGTGGGATAGCTCCCAGAACGGTTCTGGAACTCAGAACGGTTCTGAACATCGAGACAAAAAAGAGCGCCCCTTCGGTGTGAAGGAGCGCTTGTCAAATTCAGCCTAACTTGCCGCGTTCTATCATCCAGGTTAACGCCTCAAAGATGGCTTCAAGCGAGCTGTAGCGCGGGTTGTAGTCCAGCAGGCGCCGTGCCTTTTCGATGCTCCCGTTTGGACTATGGGCAATGTGATCCCAGGTTGCCAGCGCCTCGCCTTCTGAGACTGTGGTTCGCCACTGTTCCCACCCCATGAACTCCAGCCGCGCTGGTTGTCCAAACCAGTTGGCTACCGCCTCTGCGTAACCGCGCAGCGTCAATGCGGCTGGTGAGACGACATGGAAACTCTCGCCGATACTCTGGCTCCAGTTTGCCAATGCCTTCATAAAGGCTTGCGCCACATCATCACCGTGAACGTGGTGCAGCGTTTCCAGACCGAGGTTTGGCAGCGTCAGGGTTTCCCCAGCCGCCAGCTTGCGGAAAACCTCGACGTTGAAGTTCCCCGCCGGATTGACCGGCCAATGGCCAACACCGACTACATGGCCCGGATGGAGGATCGTGGCTGGAAAGTTATTACGCTGCGCTTCAGCCAGCAGGTAGGATTCAATCGCCGCCTTTTGCACCCCGTAATCGCTCACCAGATAGGGATCAACCTTTGAGGGGTCTTTGACCTCATACCGGGGGAACGGGCGACGAGGTTGTTCCTCGGTAGCGGGAACCTCGGTATTGTAGCCGTGAACCCACATCGTGCCGCAGTGCATAAAGAGCTGCACCTCGCCCCGCAAAGCATCGACGATCTGCTGTGCACTCTCCAGGGTGTAACAGATCAAATCGATGACCACATCACCTTGTAGCGCCCTCACCTGCTCCCCGAGAGTCCCTTTGGCATCTTCCTGTTCGCGATCCAGATGAATCGCCTGCACGCGATCCCAGGCCCCATTCGGAATATACGGTTTGGTTTTCCCCCGTGAGATATTGATGACCTCATGTCCTGCGTTGACGAGGCGTGGGATCAAATATGTACCGATGTGACCACTTCCGCCCAGCACTATGACGCGCATGTTGCCAATCCTTTATCATTTATGCGATGCAGCACACAAGAAAAGAAACCGTGCCATGAAATCCGGGTAGCATGTTAGGGCCTCAAGCCTGATGTCTTGGGGGCTTGTCTTCTGGGGCTCTCAACATGAAAACGATCTGTCCAGCGTCATTGAGTTTGGTGGTTAGTTTAGCCGCTTCTGGTAGGGGCACGTTTCCGAAGATATCGGCAAGACCCAGCAATTTCTTCACATGTTCCGGTTGGTCGATGGCGACCGTAATCGCGTTGGCCGCTATCAATTCAATGCCCTTGTCTTTTTGGGCCACTACCATGTCTTGGATTTTGGCAATGAGTACTTCAACTGCCCGTGTCAAAGTAAGGTCCCTGGATGAATAAGCACTGAACGTCTGGCGGATACTGAATTCAATCTGCGCGCGAAGAATTCTCTCCAGGTGATGTTCACTGATGCTATTCCAATAGTGGCTAGCTGCTTTGCTTGGGTCGTAGTTGCAGACAACTCGTACCGTTGCGTGAAAAGGCATCGCATCATGAGATAAGAGATCCAGGTCTGCAAACTCAATGATGATCACCCTGCCCCGTTGTATCAGCCGATAGTTCTCAAGTGGCCTAATCATGAGGATGCCCGGCCCAACATAGCGAGGGCTCGACCCTGGCCAGAGTCGGACCATCCCGACTTCATGATCTGGAATCTCAACAGGCCACAGCGGCATGAAAGCAAAGGCCGTCGCCAGGCCGATGAGCAGAACAACATTTAACGAGAGGATGGGTAGGATAGAGGTGTCAGCAGTAAACAGAAGGAGATTGCCGACCAGCAAGACCGCGCTTGCAACAACAAGGAAGAACAACACCCTGCGCCAACGCTTGACCAACGAAGAAAGTGATTTGACGTCTTCCTCGAGGAGGATATCGACCAGATGGTAGGCTTCAAATGCTTCTGGCTGATCAGCTGCCAACTGGACTAAGCGAAGTGCGCTCTCCCGTGGTAATTCTAGAACTACGATAATGCTGCCCACCCGTACATTGATGAGCTCGATGTCCTCCACGCCAATATTGATCAGCCCGGCAACGAAGTTTATAAATTCCTGGGCTTCAAATTCTGTCTCGCGTAAATCCAGCCTGAGTTTGACGCATGTCTTGTCTGTTTGGCGATCACCAGAGGCTTGTTGCCGCCGCGGCTCACTTGATATCCTGCTCGCGTGGGTGACATTCGGGGAATCTTTGCCAGAAGCCGGCGCATTGCTCTTTTTGTCTTGGTCCATAGTGCCTATTTGCGCTCTTTAAGCAGGACATCCTGCGATCAAACGCTTAGTCCCTGCATCACCCTACCCCATTGGTGGCAATCAGGACGGCAATCACGATAGCCGCGAGGACAAGCGTGGCAAAAACCGCGATAGCGATGACCTTGAGCCAGTAGTCAGTGGGCTTGCGCTCCGCTTCCACCACATGCAGCTGGCCGCGTAATTCGCCTAACTGCTCCTTGGTTTCGGTCAGCTGGGTTTGAAGCTGTTTACGCTCCCCCCGCTCCTCTTCAAGCGCTTCTTCTAAGAGATCCACCTGCTTTTCAAGCGTGATGATCTGAAGATTGAGCTTTTCCGCCTGCTTGGAAATCGCGATACTGGCTGCTTCAGCGGGGACCATCGGCACTTCATTATCATGCCCTGGTTTGGGCGGGATATCGGGTAATCCCCGCCAGTTGTCCTGCTTCATGCTGACCAGCTGCTGGCGGATCTCATCATGTAGCGTGCCTTCGTCCCGCGCCTGGACCACATAAGCAAGCACCTGGACATCACGCTCGGTGAAATGCCGGCGACGCCCCCCACCCTGCGCGCTCTCGCTCATGAAGTCGATATAATCACGTCCAGACCAGACGCGGATGGTGCTTGTGTCCAATCCCAGGCGGTCCGCAACCTCTTTGGTCTTCATATCACGCCTCGCCCTGCTTTTAATGTGTTATATCACGCATACATGCAAGCATCCCGTGTGAAGCGATTGTTACACGCTTTAGTCCACTTGATGCTGCTTTAATTGTATGCTAAACTGCCCTTATACGGAAAAGCCAGGTAGTGCTGCAACACTCCTGGCTCAGACCACAGTCCGGGTAGGACCTCATGGTGTTGTCAGTATACCAAAAAATGACGCCTAGAGAAACGCACCTGCCCGCTGACTCCACCGTCACCGGGTTTTTTGTTCCAGGTTCAGGAGTTACCGCATGACTATCACCACCACCTCCGGACTCACCGAGTCGCAGCGCCAGGCGCTGGAAACGCTGATCCCTTTGACCGAAGAAGAACGATTGGATGCGCGGGATCGCGCGCGGCAAAACGTGATCCGCTCGTTTGGTCCGCGGCCAAAACGGGATACCTTCAAGGATCACGCGGCAAGCGAGTATCCCGCGTGGCTCACGTATGGCGTAGGCACGATGCTGCTGCTGGTGTTCTTCGCTGCTGCTAACGTCTCCATCTTCCGGGTGTTCACCGCCGGTCGTGATCACTTCATGGAGACCATCAACATCGAATGGCAGGCGGCCATCGTCGGCGCGTCGAGTTTCCTGCTGGCCGAGTTCATGGTCATCGCGGCCACCGTAGCCATGCGGATCTACTTCAAGGGCCGGGACCGCTGGTTGATGCTCATGCCCATCGTCCTAGGCCTGCTGATGGCCTTCGTGGGCAACTGGGCGATCAGCCAGCCGGTCGTTGAGTTCTCCGCTGCAGGCCTGTGGTCCATCCTGGAGACGGCCACACCACCAGCTGCGGTGCTATTCATGGCCATCATCGGCGAGCGCCTGATCCTGGAAACGCTGCGCAATCGGCATCGCAATGAACAGGCTTTCCAGGCCGCGCTGGCCGAATGGCAGGAGCTGACGGCTGAGCCGGAGAAGTCTCCGCGCTGGCGCAAGAGCTACGCCAATGCCCTGAAGGAAATGCTGCGCGAGGCCAATGGCAGCGGTCGCGGCCAGAAGGAACGTCGCGAGTGGATGCAGCAGATGCGCGGGCTGGAATGGTCGGTCGTCGTGATGCGCGAGATGCAGGCCGACCAGTGGTTTGAGGAGGTCGACCTTGACCCTTTTGGCGAGAAGCCGCAGGCTCAATTAGAAGCAGCGCCGAACCTCAGCTTCGAGCCAGTCACACACCTGCACTTGCAGCCGGCGATGAGCAACGGGAACGGCCACGTGAAGAGCAACGGCCACAGCCGGTAGCCTCCGAAAATTTCAATCGGGGGGTGCGCTGGCAGGACCTGGATGACTGGACGCCAACGCCCGGAGAGCGTTATCCCTGTGGTTGCGGTTGTGGCGAAATGCTGACCTACAGTGGCATCGGAAGGCCTCAGCTGTATGTCAACGACAGCCACAAAAAACGAGCCTACCGGGCACGAAAAAGCACGAAATCCGCGAGTTTCGTGGACAAAAGGGTAGGGGGGTGAGCAGGAGAAAGCAGGGCTTCTCAGAACCGTTCTGGGGACAGCAGGGCGGGCATTTTGTGGACACGCTAGCAGTACAGTTAAGGTTTTGAAGTTGGTTTCCGCAAACCCGAAAGCGGTGGTATAGTTTGAGGTACAAAAAAAGACACTCGCTTCTTTTGCCGGGGGGCGAGTGTCTCATCTAGCAACCCTACGCGAGGGCGGCCTGTGGGGTCGGTGCGACCCGTTGTTGACACCCACAGTATACCAGAGAATTCATTTCAAGCAATTCCCCGCCACCAGCTCACGACCGCCTCGCGCCAACCAAAACGGATAGAGCGCGATGTCTGATTCCGATTTCACTTCGGCCATGCAGCAATTCCTTCTATGGGAAGCCGCCAGCCGCGATACGATTGACTTCAAGAAGATATACGTGGACATCACCGGTGATCTGATCGCCGGCCTGATGCTGTCCCAGATCATCTACTGGCACTTGCCCAACCGCGACGGCGAAAGCAAGCTGCGGGTTGAGCGGGACGGCTATCAGTGGCTGGCTAAGGCCCAGCATGAGTGGTGGGCCGAATGCCGCTTGACCGCAAAACAGGTTCGCCGCGCCCGCAAAATCATGGAAGAGAAAGGCATCATCGCGACAGCCGTCTACAAGTTTGGCGGCGCCCCCACGACTCATATTCGGATCAAATGGAATACATTCCTCAATCTGTGGTCAGAGGAGCTACCTGGGCAAATCCTTTTTGACCAAAAGTCAAAATCGATATTGACCAAAGGTCAAAATCCAATTTTACCAAAGGTACTAATGAAACTTGACGATCCGTCAAAATCTTTAACAGAGAGAATATACATAGAGCAACAACAGGAGAACACCACAGAGACAACAACAACAACACCAGGGGTGACCCCAGACGACAAAACGGCTGGTGGTGGTGGTGGTCAAATCGAAAATCAAGAAGTTTACCTGTTTCTGGTCGAAAAATGTGGTGTCTGGGAAAGTAAGGCACAGCAGCTGGCAGCTGAGGAGCATGTGTCGCTGGAGCTGGCTGCGCACTGGTGGGCCGTCATCAAGGATGATGAGAACATCCGCAATCGTGCCGCCGTGCTGGTAAAGCACCTGGAGGATAACGAGCAGCCACCGGAATTTACCGATTCGCGGCAGCGCCATCGTTTCCAGCAGTATCTGTGGGATTATCAATCGGCGGAAGATCTGGACGATGAAGAGGCTGAGTAGGCAACTTCGTGTTGTCGTTTTCAGGTAGTTGATTGTCTGTTGTTGTGATTGACTATACGAATGTATCATGCGACGCAGAACAATCTCGAAATCAAGCAGCAACCAGGTTAGGTCGCATGGAACTTATCGTGTAAATGCCGTCAGAACGGTTCTAAAAAACACGGCCAACCCAACCCCCAGAAAGTTGGCGGTGTAGTCAATCAGGGTGCTTCCCCGCCCCGAAACAAACTGCTGCGTAAATTCGAGACTGAGACACAGCAACAGGGCAATGCTTAGCGCCGTCATCATCGCTTGGCGTCCTGCCAGGTGCAAGTCCAGCGCCCAGGTCCAGAGCAATGTCAGCATAGCATACAGAAACACATGACCAATGGCGTCTGTGAGTTCTGTGCCACCAGACAGCTTTGACACCCAGCTTGCGGTAGTGCCTTCTCCAGCGGGTGAGAGCATCAGATACAGCAGCCCTGCCGTCCACAGCAAAGCAAGGCCCAAGCGGATGGGAGCAGACGTGTTCTGTTCAAAATACGTGAGCATACGCAAAAAATGCTGGCGGCTCAGGTTTGATGTGTTATTCATGTGGTATGGCCTTCTTGCGTTCCTGAAGCAGCACAAATCCTAACAGCCCCATACAGGCCAGTGCGATCATAATAACTCCCAATATCCAGTCCCAGGATTCTGCGTACAACCAGAGCCAGCCCGCAACAAGCCCGAGCAACGACAAAGCCAAATACAAAAGTGTCACCACTGGGTGGCTAAACCTAACAATGATTAGCCGTTGGTAGAGGTGGGAACGATGCGCTGAGAAAACCGGCTCGCCATTGCGCAAGCGGCGCAGAAAGGTAAAAACTGTATCAAAGATAAAGGGCCACAGCAGAAATGCACTAACCGCACTTAGTTGAGGCTGATTGATGTCTGCCGAAATCAGTGGCATGATCGCGAACGTATATCCTAGGAACGCGCTCCCCACATCTCCCATGAAGATGCGTGCCGGTGACCAGTTGTGCTTGAGAAAACCCAGACTGCTGCCTATCAAGAGCAAGCCCAGTATGCGGGTCTGTTCGATCTGCGGGCCTTCTAGGGCGCTCAACAGGATAACCCAGCCGAGGCCAGCCAATGCTGCTGCGCCGCCAGCAATGCCGTCAATGCCGTCCATGAAGTTGTAGGCATTGGTCAGGCCCACAACCCAGATCACAGTGATGATGAGCCCCAACCAGCCTAACTCAAGCGTGCCATCGAACGGCAAACGGATCGCCTGCCAGTAGCCCAGTCCCCAGATAGCTAGTCCAGCGGCCATAAACTGTGCAATGAAGCGTACGGTAGGCGAAAGATTCCTGAGATCGTCAACCCAGCCAACTGCTGCGATTAGCCCGCCGCCAACTAGATAAGCCAATATGATACGGGCAGGCTGTTGCGTGAGTAATCCATAGCCAAGCCAGCCCGCCAGGACAAGTGCAGCAATCGCCAGCCCGCCGCCATGTGGGGTGGGGCGGTCATGCGAACTGCGCTGATTAGGAATATCGACAATATTGCGCCTGTCTGCCCAATTACGAATAAGGATAATGAAGAGATAAGAGAGCAACCCTGTAATGAATACCAGAAGCATATCGACCATGATTTAGGTCATTTCTCTGTTACTGTACGATACCAAACTGCGGTATGCGCGAGCTCCTCATCTACAGTGTAGGGTGGTTTCCACTCTAACATCTGTCGAGCCTTATTACTGTTAACAGCAAGGTCTCCGAGCAATTGCTGAGCCATCTGCTCTTTACCTAGCAATTTTGCTCCCATGTTTAGCAAGCCAACTGGCATCGGGAGTAGATGACTAGGGCGCTCCAGATAACGGGCGACTTTGCGAAGCAGTTCAGGAGTAGAAACGTCCTGGCCGTCACTAATCAGGAAGGTTTCGTTTGCAGCCCTAGGATGTGAAATACATTGGGCAATAAAACTGGCCAGATTACGCACTCCAACAAGGCTGCGTTTATTCCTGACACAGGCCAGTGGCAGAGGAATGCCGCGATATACCCAACCCAACAATGCCCGAAAATTGGCGGGTACGCCCGGGCCATACGCAAGCGGCGGACGGATGATGACAACATCCAATCCCGTCTGATATGCAATCTCGCGCAGGGCCTGCTCTGCCTCCCATTTTGAAGTAGCGTAATCACGGGTTGGTTGCACAGGGGAGCGTTCAGTAAACGGGGCGTTCTGTGGTGATTGATTACCCAAAACGCCAATTGAGCTGACAAATACAAAACGTCTGACATTGGCGGCGGCTGCAGCCTGAGCCAGAGTAAGAGTCGCATTGACGTTAACGCGGCGGTACTCTGCCAGCGGATTGGCCTTGGCTTCACGCAGGATATGGGCACGCCCTGCCAGATGCACAATCGCCTCGATGCTCTCGAGTGCTGATGACCAATCCGGGGCAAAGCCAATATCGCCAATGGAAAACCAGTTAATCGCAGGATTGTGATGCGGCAATTGCTGAAAAATCACTCTGCGCACGACATAATTAGTAGTGTCCAGTATCTGACAGAGATGACTACCAATAAACCCGTCTGCCCCAGTGACCATGATATTCGATAAAGCTTGTCCATCTGTGCTAATCATATTTATTCTGCTTTAATCTGGTGATGCAATCCGTTCAAATAAGCTAACCATCCTCTGAAGTTGTAATCTTCTGTTGAAGTATTCTTCAGCATAGGATCTTCCTGAAAGACCGAGCAACTTGGAATGCTGTGGAGCGTTAGATAGTTCCATTATTGCCTGAGCTAACTGAGTTTCATTACCAGGGGGGACGAACAAGCCACAACCTGCCTCTTCAATCACCTCTCGAATAACACCGTTTATTCCCAAAACTATCGGTTTTCCAGCGGCCATATAGTCAAATACTTTGTTTGGATATACTGTCTTGAACATAGGTATATTTTGTAAAGTCGCAAGACAAATATCAGCTGACGCCAACACTTCCGGCATTCTTGTTTTCGGATATGTACCAGCAAATATTACGTTTTTCAAGTTTAACTCATTGGCGGCTTTAACTAGCCTCTGCTTTTCAATCCCATTTCCAACGAGCACTATACAAATTGAGGACGATTTCTCTTCAATAATTTTGGCTGCTCTAAGTATTGTGTAGATATCGTTAGCTAAACCTAGAGCCCCTGTATATGTGACTACTACTTTATTCTCTAGTTCCAGTTCTCGTCGTACTTCACTTCCATCCACATCAGGGTTAAAAGATTCGATGTCTGCTCCATAGGCAATGAAGGATACTTTATTTTCTGGAATACCTTCCTTGATTAGATGTGTACGATATGCTGGTGAGTTGACAAGGATATGGGTGGCCTGATGATATAGAAAGTATTCTAGCCATCGAGCCAGTTTGATAAGAATGGGGTTGGTGAGTACACCCATTTCTATCGCATCGTCTACCCAGAGATCACGGATTTCCAGCATGAATGGTTTTCTGCGAACGAAAGAGACAATCCATGCGGAGAATGCCTGAAATAGCGGGGGGGAGGTTCCCATAATAATGTCGACCGGGCCGCTTTTCCCTAAGGCGGCCCAAAGTGATGAGAGCATAAAAGTGATGAAGGATATAATCCGCCAGAAGAAATTCCTATGCAGACTAGGAAGAATATGTGCATAGAGGATGTTTATTCCTTCAAAATCCCTACGAAGGGTCATTCGCTTATGCTCTACCTTTTTCTCCCCAGTCTGATAGTTAAGGCCACTAGCTACAACGGTAAACTCATAACCATGATCTACAAAGAATTTCGCCATCTCGTAATGACGTGTGAAACCTGGTTCATCCGGAAGTACAAAGTGTTGGTTGATAAGAAGAATTTTCATCATATCTCCGTGATGGAATATTTGGCACCGTCAAGCTCAAATTCTTTGAGAATCAAATGAGAGTGGGGCGGATTTGTCGATATCACTAAAACATCACTTTTGGATGCTATGATGAGCTCTTCATGTCTCTGTGTTACTTTGCTCGTGTCAGGACAAAAGTATGTCCAGAAACGAACGTTATCTGTATTGCATGTAGCCTTTATAGATATGCGAGGATGTTTTGAAGCGTAATATCGTGATCCCCACCCACGTGTGCTATCCTTATCAGCGCGAATAATAGAAAATATAATTGGCATATTGCACCCAAAAGCCATTGAATAGCCCCCTACAGGTGTGTTGAGTGTGATTTGCCGTTGGCTCTTGTTCCAATTGTAATTAAAGTCTGAGATCAACCAATGAAGACTATAATCATGTGTCTCTGCGCTAGTAAGGTCATCAAATATTAACCATCTATCGTTGTCTATCTTTAGTATTGCCCGTCGGTGCAAGATTGGGCTAGAAAGACGGTTGTATCCTGAGTGCTGAGCTTCCCAATAGACACACCGTTTATTTGCAAGAGTTTGCTTTGTTTTTAGTTTGCCTTGTGGCCATTCAATGAGTGTGAAATGCCCACTCTTGACCATTGGATCTTGACTATCAACCGTTACAGTATTGTGGACTGAAGCAGACCATAAAGCATTATTCCATGGATTGGCGGCATTATAGCTATATGTACCTGGATCACAGGTAATATTCTGTCCCTTCCACCAGAGATCTACATGGAATTGATCGCTTTGAGTCGGTCGATCTTTATAGATCGCTGCGCGAGTCATGAGCCAGCTATTACTACCAACTAGTGTATAGTACCCTCCTGTTGTCGCAATTTCCTTTTTTTCGTGTTTTTTGTGGGGTGTCGTAATTTTGTCTCCACATATCCAAGCTGTTTCTTCATCCCAAGCTCCAGGGACAAATGGGCGAACATCCTTTAGTAAGGAGAACCCAAGTTGGATCAAAGGCCGAAAGTCCGAGAAATCACAGTTACAAAGATGAACTACGAGCCCGCCATCATTTGAACCGTAGTTAGGTGTTTTGCCAGATATAAGATCGGTTAGCTGATATAGAAACTCCAAAGATTTCGCTAGTTGGGCAGTCAATTTCGAAGATAATTCCACTGCGTTTCTGTTTGTCAGCACAAGTGCCCAAATCCCACAATGAAGGCACATTCTCTGGTAGTTGAATGCCGCCATCGAATAGGAGCCATCATCATAGAACTGTTTTTCAAATTCGTTTTCTAGCACTTTCTGACCGAGCTTTTTCCATCTGTTTGTTCGTTTGAACTCTGGAAATAGCAGGCTGATGGTGAGGATTCCTGTTGCCTCGCTGATAGAGTGATTACCTCTTGTTGAGATCGCATACTCAATGTTGCGCTCGATGCGTTCGGCATGGACCGCAAGCATGCTTGCTATAGTAGCGATACGTTCCGGGGTGGAGTGGGGGGATCCAGCGAATCCATATAACCCGAAGCACCATGCCATCACGCGCAGACTAGCTTCCTGGCCGCATTTCCAGTTAGGGCCTCTGTTGGGCGGGTTGTGGCTGGCCCAATCTTCTACCAGAGTCCAAAAACCCTCAGCATAGCGTTCATCCCCCGATAACTTATAGGCCCTGACCAATATGTATACTACCGAGAACCGGCTGGCTTCCCACACAAGCTTGATGTCTCCATTGGCAAAATCATCAATGCGCGACCAATGGCGGTCGGCAGGTAACAATTGCCCTGTCATTGGGTTATGATGCCAGTTAGGCGGGAAGTCAACCTCGTAGACGTTATGAGAGAAATAGCGCCATTTCCCCGCCAGTATGCTATCTGCTTCCGCAATAGTGCGATCAGGCTGCCATTCGGGTTTGTGCGGTAGCGTGAAGGTCTCGTCAAAGAAGAACCTGCCGCCGTGCTTTTGTCGCCATGCAACATACGCTTCAGGTTGAGTGGGAACGTCATCTCGCAACCAGTAGGCCAGCGGGCGATCCTCCCATCGGTACATGGGCATACGGCGCACCAACAGCCCAATGCGCATGCGTAAGGCATATGTCACACGAAATAGTAGCCATGACGTCCCCATATAGCGCCATAGCTTCCACAATAATCGCAGCTTCTTAAGCATATCTTGTCAAGATATCTGCGATCCGCTCGCCAGCTTTTCCGTCCCAGAGTGGGGGGATTTGCTGTGAGTTGATACGCCCATTCAGAATATTGTGTATTTCTGATTCAAGTAGCTGCATGTTTTGCCCAACTAAAATGTTGATGCCCATCGAAATAGTAATGGGACGTTCTGTATTCTCGCGTACTGTAAGACAGGGCACACCAAGGCAAGTCGTTTCTTCTTGGATGCCGCCGGAATCGGTGATTACGACAGTTGCGTTACGCTGTAGGGCCAGAAATTCGATATACCCGACTGGATCAAGCAGCTTGAACGTCCCGTTAGTTGGAATTGTAATATCGTTGTCTTTGATACGTTTGCGTGTGCGAGGATGGACCGGGAATAGAATGGGTAGGTGTTCGTTGACACGTTTGAGTGTGTCAATAATCTCGCGTAGCATATCCGGTTCGTCAACATTTGATGGGCGATGCAGCGTTACCAGTGCGTATCTGTCCGGCATATCCGTTTGGGCTACTGCTTCTGTGCGAGGTAGCAGCCGAACCAGAGTATCGATAATGACATTGCCAACGAAGCAGATTTTGCGGAAGAATATTTCCGACATATTCACGTCGTAGTGCTGGCCGGTGTGAACCAGCACTTGCTTGATTGCCGGATAATTACTCAACGCGGTCATAACCGGCGCGACCTTCATAAAGTTAGGCCGCGCCTCGACGACATGCAGGATATTCAAGTCACACCTCGCGAATTTGGGCCTCAAGGAATTCATCAGCCTCTGCTATACGCTGGGCAAGTCGGGTTGATACCTGTGTACTCATCTCTGCACGTTCCCGGCAAAGGGTGATAGCCGAATTTGCTATCAGTTCTGCTGTGGCAGTCCCCAGTTCAAAGCAGTAAGGAGACAGATCAAAATCGCTCATCATTGACGGTATTTTGGTCCCCAACTCTGAACGCCAGAGGGCAATTCCCGGAGTGCCTTGAGTTAAAGAGAAAATCAGAGAATGCAGCCGCATTGAAATAATAATCGACGCCTGCTTAAAAAATGCACAAAAGTCCTGCGGATCAGAAAAGGAAAGCACGGTACAGTTGACACCAAAGTGCTCTAGCAAGACATCTCTCACCGCTAGCGAAACGTCGCGGTCAGATTCAACCTGGACGACCAGAACGATCTCTTTGCCGGTTTTCTGGTGGATTTCCGCCAGTGCCGGGGGCATCAGGGCAACGAGCTTACTATGTGTCTCAGCCGGGTTATCCTTGTGCGTTGACACATCATGACCTAAAGGCTCGACACGAAAAAGAACCGGGATAAAACTTTGTGGCGTTAATCCTTCAAGCTGAGGTATGTCATGAGTTGCGCCAGTTTCGCGTGAGAGATGAAAAGCCAGATCGGGGACAACCGCATGAGGTACATGCGTTAAATCCGCGATGCCCTGGACATTACGCAAAGAATCTGAATCTCTGAAGAGGGTAAAAGCCGCACGCTCAAAGAGCTTGCCGATCGGCCGGGATGGTCGCCTATCTTCAAATGGACCAGAAGTCTGTGGCAGAAAGCCATAGGGGATTCCGAGCCTGCGTGCCATCACCAGCGGTAGCGCAAAGGCAGTTAGCCTTGCTGGCGAGCGCCTTATTTTACGCCAGTAGAATAGATTGCCGCCATTTAACAGCACCAGACGAGCGTCGCGCAATGCCCCTATGCCCGTATCTTGAGCGAATATATTCAGCGCCAGGCGCGGCAACAGTACGCCCAGGATCGTGACCATGAAGCCGTAGACCTTCTGCATAAAATGGGTTAGCGCATTTTTGCGAGAAAATCGAAAAGGAGCGCGAACCACAGTTACCCCGGGAAAACGTTCTTTGATTTTTGCGGTCGGATCGCCCATATCAGTGTCGCCATAGCGAGAAACGATAACAATATCTTCCTGAGCGACGATAGATGATAGCCATGCCAATGCGCCTAGCGATAGCGCATGATCTCCTGGATTAGTTGTTCCCCAAGCGTAAAAGACGACAATTTTCTTTTTCACACTACCAGCCCTTCGTTTCTAACTCTTGTATGAAGGCGCGCAAAACAGTCTGAGCATCATAACTTTCGCTTATCCTTCGGTTATTCTGTCCCATTTCGCGCCGCAGATCGCTTTGTTTAATGAGCATTTCTACTTTCTCAGCCAGATCAGCAGGATTGTCAGGTTCAGCAAAGAGGCCATTGACCCCGTCCGTGATGATTTCTCGCATACCAGGAAAATCTGAGGCAATCACAGGCAGCCCTGCCATCGCGGCATCGGCGAGAACCCCTGGGAAGCCTTCCTCCTGTTCACGCAAGGTAGGAAACACCATAATATCGTATCCGGCGATTGTTGGGATCACTTTATCATAGTCGATAACTCCACCATAAGAAGCGTATGGTCGGGAGGAAAGCATTTGCTGAAACTGCGCCTCGTAATCAGCTTTAACTATGCCCAATATATCCAATGTGAATGGCACGTCACGCTCAGTGAGCATGTCCAGGGCCTGGAAAAGCACTTCAATTCCTTTCAGTGGGCGCACACGTGAAAGAAAGAGAAGCCTCACGCGAGAAGAATCTTCTCGCGCTGGTAGCGTCCCAGACCAGCTTTGTTTGAAGTTGGGCAGCAGAACAGCGTTTGTTAACCCTGATTGTTCCATTTGCCGGACAAGATCTTGGCGTTCCGGCGCAATAACCGTACAGCGGCGGCAACAAGCCAGTACTGCTCTCCGCAGCAGTGGTGGCAACGCTTCAATCTCATAACCGAAATTCCCACCAGCGGGCAATAAAACGATTTTAAGGGGCTTTACGACAGAAATAGCAGCTAGCAGAGGCAGCAAAAGAAAACGGCCATTCCGCGATACCGACAAAATTACTCGGCGACTCTGTGCAAGTGCGCGAAACAGCGCGTAAAGGGATTTCACGGGCTGACGCTTCCAGTCCAGGGTGTTAACCTCTATGACATGAAGCCCAAAATCTGAAAGCGTGTCTGCCAGGATGCGATTCTTCGCCGCTGGTCCCCAGGGAGGAGGCGCGATAGGGCCAATAAGGACCACCATTTTTTTCATATCGTCACACATCGGCGCAGCCGTTCGCAAGTAAATTCTGATAAAGTTGCGCATAATCACGCGCCATTGTTTCCAGGCTGAAATCTGCTTCTACACGTTGGCGGCCTGATTGTCCAAAGGTCCGCCGCAGATCAGCGTTTTTAGACAAGATAAAAAGCGCCTGGGTAAATGCCTGTTGATCATTAGCCGGAACCAGCAAGCCAGAGCGTTCATGTTGAATCAGAGTCAGATTGCCCCCGACCTGCGTAGTGAGTACAGGCAAACCAGCAGCCATCGCCTCCATGATTGCTATAGAATGCCCCTCCCAACTTGACGCCAGAGCAAAAAGATCACTGGCTGACAGGATAGCCGCAACATCAGAGCGCCAGCCCAGAAGGTGGACCTGTGCTTGAAGGTTCAGATTGGCGATCTGCTCTTCAATTTCCGGGCGCAACAGACCATCGCCGACCAGCAGAAGATGTTTTTTTTTGTCGCCTGCGAATCCATCTGCAAAGCTGTTTAATAATAATGAGTGGTTTTTTACTGGGCGAAATCCTGCCACGCAGACGACTAAGAAATCGTCAGGGGAAAAACCTGCTTGTTCACGCCATTGCAAACCTGCTGCCAGTTCAATTTTATAAGCGTCAATATCGACGCCATTGTGAATGATGGGCGGTGCTGGAATTTTATAAAAGTCCACCAGGGATTGCTGAACTTCTTTCGCGATGGCTACCGTCTGTATCATGCGCTTAAATGTCATTCGCCCAACAATATGTCCAAACCAACTGGCATTGTTAGGGGCTATGCTATGAGGAGTGTGAACAAAGGCCCGAGGCCGGTGTCGGATGGTCGCCAACACCGCAAATTGAAGCGCTGAAAGATGGGAGTGAATGACATCAGGTTGAAAGTCCGCTATAAAGCGGCTTATTTTGGCAATTACCCGTGCGTCAAACTTAAATTTTCTATCCAGACAGCTCCATGGAATATGATGGGCATCCAGTATTTGATAGAGTTCTGTGTTTGAAGGCGGAGGATTTAATGTAAGTACGTGCACATCATGTTGTTCGAGGTCTAACCCGATGGCAAGATTGACGACCATACGTTCAGCCCCTGCCAGAGGCAGATAAGGAATCATCTGAAGTACACGTATCCTACGGGCGCATATCGGCATTTTGTTCTTCTCTTTTGTTGGCAACCCATGTGGCTACGAAAGCGAACAGTAACCATGTAGGCTTTTGGTATGCCCAGGCTAATGTCATCGAGCCTACTCCCCATGATGCTAGTGCAGCAAGCCACATAACACGCTCATGGCGTAGTAAAGAGCGCAGTGACAGAACGAGTGATAGAAAAATCAAGATGAAAATCACTATGCCCACAAGCCCCAACTCTACAGCGATAGACAAAAATGCGTTGTGTGACGAGCGATTACGTGGAACTACTGCATTAAACGTACCAACGCCAGTGCCGAAATATGGATGATCATAAAACACATCCAGGCCATATTCCCATATAATCGTGCGTCCTGACAGTGTACCGCTCGTGATTTCTTGAGGAATTCCTTGAATACGCATGAGCGATTGTTCAGGCAACAGAGATGGCATGTTGAAAAAAATAATTATCAAGACGGGTATGATCATTACTTGCGTTCGCCATTTCGCAAGCAAAAAAGCAGAAAATGAGACCAGCATCGCTACAAAGCCCGTGCGTGAACCAGTGAATGCCACAGCTAAAACTACAACCGGAACGTAGAGCAGATAAAGTATACGAGCTGCCCGACTTTTGGTATGCACGCTTAAATACAGTACAACTGGAATAGTAAGCGAAAGAGTTATTGCCAGATCATTGGGATCAGCCCCTGCCCCTCTAGCGCGGTATGCGCGCATATTTCCAGAAATGTATTGATATGCAGTATCGAATGCCAGCACATATGAGCCCAAGACATAGGCTGTCATTAGCATTTTCAATTTATCAGTATTATCGGCAAATGCCCAAACCAGAACAGTCAGAATGGTAAGTTGATAAATCGTGAACAGAGTAACCAAAGAACGGTCTTGATCAACAGACCATTGATAACTTAGTGTGCACCATATTACGAAAACGATTGAAAGAAAATGAAACCTCCCCAGTTTGCGCATCCCACCTGTTTTTAAGATATCTCCCATGCAAAGGATAAGAACTATAGGGGACACGAGTCGTGTTATAGAACCAATGAATTCAATTTGAACCACTGATTCCAGTGGGATAGTGAAGATCATCAACATAAGTAATCGGTGTGCGAGGATGGGATCTTTGGTGTGAGTGTTCAGTATCATAAAGCCTTACCAGAGACAATGCTGCTGTGACAAGCGTTGTTTTATTCTTGTAATTCGGTTAGACACCCAATATTGAATTAACCTTAGCCAAGCATGTACGTATGCACGTATATACGCCCAACGGCTTGTGCGCCAGTTTGCCTCATAGCGTTGGCGGAATGCTCTGCGAATGCCGACTATACCATTGCTGACATCATACCGATCATACATCACTTGTTGTGTCGCATTAAGTTCTGTCGATTTGTAAGCCGCAAGGTTGTTCAGGTCATCGACCAGAGTTGTCTGTTGCTGCTGGCCGCGACTGCTCAGATTAGTCGTGGCGAACAGCGGTAGTGTTTTTGTTGACACCAATCCCATATAGCCATCATTGCCACATACCGCAGCCGGGACTCCGCTTGCTACTGCTTCAATGACAGATCGACCTTGCGCTATCACCAGGTCGGCCTGTTGGTAATGGCCTGCCTGTATACGCAGGTTTCCTAAGAAACGAATATCTACATTGGGCGCATCGATCTTGGCCGCTTCTTGCTCCAAAAATGGACGCGCTTCACCGTCTCCGACAATACGCAGTTGAATAGCATGTGTTTTT
>NPID01004159.1_pt1 | contig 44306 bp, 34 predicted proteins | sample 8637491 | NCBI WGS metagenome assembly NPID01 (sample SAMN07420843, study PRJNA396082) | bioreactor metagenome | isolation source: sample BA6 brine-fed electro-methanogenic bioreactor BA | place: Japan: Kochi | collected 2016-06-14 | reverse complement strand
GCTGTACTAACTTAAATAATGCAGAGCAAAATCTAATAAACGAGTTAAAAAGCAAAGGCCTTGTTGCCCAAACCATAAGTGCCGAAAACTTTTATAAAGGTATTGCCCCCGCAAACTTCGAGAGGGCTTCAGGAGCAAGCTATAAACCATCGTACAACGAAGAGCCTGAAATTCCAGCCCAATGCTGGATTGAAACCAGCTACGGCACTCAAAATGCCTGCAAATACTGCCATACCGATTACCTTGCAGAGATAAAGCATGGTAATGCATTTCCACTCTCCGACGATCAGGAGTTGTACAGCTTCCCAAGTCCAAATCTTAACCGCATTCTATGGCAAAACATTATTTATCCACAAAACATTGAACAAAGGTTAACCGCTGAAGGGATTGACATACCTAGCATTAACGACGTTGAATACGTGCGTTACGATAACTGGACTCCAGCATTTAACCAAGCCAGAGGAAATGGCGACACCGAATGGCTCAACAGCCAAGCAGAAAACAAAGATTATATCCTTTTTCCCGCCCTAAATCCAAATCATCTATACCCATACAACAGCCAAAACCCAACAAGTAACAACACTCATGGCTATATTGACAATGAAGGTTTTGTCCGTTCCGAAAAAAATGAATACACTGGCTGGCGTGCTGTAAACTTTTTTCCATATGCAATTTTCACACCTCTTACAGGTAGCGTTAGCGGTATTTACATTAGGTTACCTAAAATATTTATGATGGAAAATGACAGTATAAACATTAATGTATACAAGCAAAACCTTAATGTTTTAGAGAAAAATATTAAAAACCAGGAATACAGCCAAACCCATTATCGAGGTGATGCAAGCAGCATTGAAGTGCAAAAAGGTTTTTACCCCGTAGGCACCGAGTTTGCGCACCCCCTTCACTACGTCGATTTAAATGCCGATGGTGAAATGGGTGTTGCCATCGACGGCGTTGTAGGCAACAACAACTACAGCTTCGAATTCCCTGGAACTCGCTCAAAGCGAGTTAAGGAGATTAGATACATGTACAAATGGAAAGAGGTTGGACTTGGAGATATTGGCGAAGAGGAAGAAGAGGAGGAAGAAAATAGCTTTGGGACCTACATTGGTGTTGAGGGACAAGGATGGATTGACAATGGCGCTGGATGGCTAATTGCCGCTTTTATCGAAAATAGGCATGGTGAGCTGCGCCCACAAACTACCGAGGAATTAGCCCAATGTCTTGGTTGCCACGCAAAAGTTGGAAACACCGTTGATGCAGTTTGGTCGTTTCAACGAAAGCTACCCGAAATGGAAGGCTGGGCCGAAATGAGCTACGGAGATTATAATTCCAATGATCCGAGTATAACAAAACTGCAAGATTATCAAAACAAACAGGTTAACATGGGCGAACTTGGCTACTTTTACCACTCGGTAATTGGTGCCGACCTTTACGGAGTTATGCCTACCGAGATAAGGGATGATCTTTTGCAATTTGCAGCAAAAGTAAAAATCGAACTTCCCTTTTCCGCTCAAGAAATTCTCGACGATGAAGCCCTAAAGCACATGGCTAAAGATGATCGAATGCCACGCTTACTCGCTCGACAGGAACTAATGCGCGAGTATAGCAATAGTCTTGAATACCTTCAGTATTTCGCCGATGATGACAAATACTACGTAAAAGGCAACATCTTCTACCCAAGCCTTTCGACTGTGAAAGCAAATATTCTGGGATACCGAAAAATTGTTCTCGACCAGAGTTTCAACCTAGGCAAAGATGTATTTGGTAACACCAGCGACCATATTCCTTTCACATTCCGATCCGACGGAACTGTAACCGACGAAAAAGGGGACACTATCCCAACAGGACATGTTATATACAGCCGCCCTTATGACAATGACGGCATAGGAACCACTCCCACCGGAATTGTTTATGGCAATGCGTTTGACAGCAACGGTAACCCTGTTAGCGTCTTTACCGAAGAAGATGTTTTTGCAGGAAAGATTATTTTTAGCGGAACGCTCGACAAGTACTACAACCCAATACTATGCGACGAAACGATAAGGAAAAAATAGACTTCTTCTAAAACAAAAGCCCTAAACTACCCAGCTGCGCTTAAAGCGTAGTTGGCAATCATTCTAGAAAATCAGGAGTAACCCAACCAATTATTCGGGGAAAAAGCTACTTTTAAGTATTAAATGAAAGAACAATGACTGAAAAAGAACTCACAAAGAAAATTGTTGAATATTTTGAAACATATATATTTAACAATCACATTGAAACATCGCTGAAAAAAAATTCAAAATTAAAATCATATAACATAAATCCAATTGTTGTTAAGTACTTATCAAGAGTACTTGAAGGAAATTATAGTCCTGAAGGAGTTGCAAAAGCACTATTTTACCCAAGAATTCTTGGGACATCTATAAATACATCATTTGGCACCAGAATTCAGAATATGTTTGTGGAGTTAGGCTTAGCAAGTGGGTCATTAATAAAAGGAATGGATATTGAATTCATAGACAAAATTGACAATAGAAAGAAATGGTGTCAATTAAAATCAGGCCCAAACACAATCAACTCCGAAGATGTAAAGCCTTTAGTTCAGAAATTTACAAAAACAATAAATTTAGCAAGAACAAACAAAGCGTTTGAAGGTATTAGCAACTCTGACTTTATAGTGGGAGTCCTTTACGGAGAAAAAAGCGAACTTAGTATGCACTACAAATTAATTGATAAAATTCACCCTGTAATCATTGGTGTGGAATTTTGGCATAGAGTAACAGGATTTTCCAATTTTTACAATGTGCTAGTGACTGAATTACATAAAAGCATAAACAGTATTGACACAAAAAATTTAATAAATAAGGGTTGCCAAGATTTGGCAGAAGAAATTAAAAGTTCACCGCTTTTTGATTTTTCATAGAATAAAACTCATTTAAGAATTTCACAATTGAATATCCAATTTCTTGCCCTAGATTAACAGGCACAGCATTTCCTATTTGTTTGTATTGCTGTGATAGTGGGCCAGAAAAAATCCAATCATCAGGAAAAGTTTGAATGCGAGCATACTCTCTTACGGTGAAAGGTCGTGTTTCATCGGGATGGCATCTTTCCGTTTGCTTTTGGGCAGGACTACAAGTTAAAGTTAATGATGGTTCATCCCAGCCGATTCTTCGTGCCATTCCCGTTTTACCACCACCTAGATAGAAACTGCCACCCATATATTCTTTCTGTATATCGATGGGTAAATCTCGCCAGTAACCTTTAGGAGGAACTAAGTCAAGTATCTTTTTCTTACTTATTGGATACTTTGCTCCATCTGACTTGGGAACATCAGTGTTAAACAGCTCACCTTTCTTCAAAGCATCTCTGAGAGTGAAAATTTTATTGTGAGGTTTTGGGTATTCAAAATTCAGGTCAATATCTTTTCTAATTCCTATTAATATTAATCGTTCTCTTTTTTGAGGTACTCTATAATTTATGGCTTTTAGAACTTGAACAGGTACAACCCTGTAACCAATTTCATCTAGCACTGAAATCATTCCTTGCAAAGTCTTTCCATTGTCGTGACTTAATAATCCACGAACATTTTCACCTAAACAAATTGCTGGATTAATCTCTTGAACAACCCTTGCAAATTCATAGAAGAGTGTTCCTCTTGCATCATTTAGTCCTAACTTTTTTCCTGCATAACTAAATGCTTGACAAGGAAATCCACCTGTTACAATGTCAACTTTATTTTTGAATGTAGAAAAATTAAAATCCTTAATATCACCTTCTAGAACATTCCAGTTAGGTCTGTTTGTTCTTAGTGTCTGACAAGCATATTTATCAACTTCATTCAATGCAACGCATTTTAAACCAGCATTTTCAAGTCCTATTGCTAGTCCGCCAGCTCCTGCAAAAAGTTCAACTACCGAATAGGGATTCTCAGCATGAACGAAATTTGAAACCTTATCATTTGATATTTCAGGGAATAAACTCCCTAATAGAGTCTGAACATCTGATTTTTTATAAACCCTATAATTTGAAACGGGTTCACGGACTGCATTTAAAATGCCTTCTCTATCCCATCTTCTTAAAGTTTCTTTACTTTTACCGACTATATCAGCAGTTTCAGATAATGACAAATACTCTTTCATATAACCACATTATTAAACCTTACACAATGGTTACAAATCTACGGGATTTTTTTTAAAACTACAACCCCTTTTTAAAAGATATAATCGATTTAAGAAAAAAGAACTAGCCAGCAACATGAAACTACAATAGAGTGGGTTGAATGGGTTGGGCACGAGTACTGACACGCAGGGCAGCTCTTAATGTGGGAAAATCCCAAGTTCCGCTCACTTAATTTGCTCACACTGCCATCGCCTTGTAGTTTTTTTTCAAACTAAATATACCTATTGCCTGAACAAAAAAACAACCCGTTTGTTATTCGAATAACAAAAACAAATATTATGAAAGCAATAACAAACATAGTTCAACAACTTGAAGAAGAAGCATCCCTTTGGATGCAGAATTACGGACTAACCCTACTTCGGATTAGCATCGGTATTGTCTTTTTTTGGTTTGGAATTCTTAAATTCTTCCCTGGGGTTAGCCCAGCACAAGATTTGGCTATACGAACCATAAGCCTTTTAACCTTTAACCTCATATCGGCAAAAACAATTATTATAATGCTTGCATCGTGGGAAGTGATAATTGGACTAGGCTTTATTACCGGGCAATTTATGAGAGCCACCCTTGTTTTACTATTTGCTCAAATGGCAGGAACGTTCACTCCAGTATTCCTTTTCCCAAAAGAGGTATTTACGGCAATTCCTTACGCTCCAACGCTCGAAGGCCAATATATTATTAAAAATATTGTAATTATAAGCGCTGCATTTGTTATAGGCGGCAAAGCATTTAAAAGCAAACGAATTGCGAATAGCCGTTCGCACAGCATTGGCTCAACAAACAGGGTTGCATAAGGCACAAATCAAATTCACACCTAGCATAAGAAGTTGAATAAAGGCAATACCTATTTATGCTTACTCTTGGTAATAGCTACTTTTTGCATATTTTATTTCATGCTGTGGAAATTTGCAATTATCTTTAAACTTTAATTTAAGGCATGGGTAGCGAAATGTATCTTCTTAAGGTTAAAGGTAATGGCACCGATGCAGATTTTCTGCAAATTCGCGATGCGAACTTCTCGCTCATAGCAAATGTTCGTTTTGCTCAACAATTACAGAGTCTTAGTCGAATTATTGAAGATGAAAAGATTGTTGTAAAGGTAAAAAGCATGGTCGAAACCCTACCCTATGGCAAGCTAACCAAAATTGAAGTATAAATGGCACTCGACACAATTATTGAGTTTAAAAAAGCATCTATCTTTCAGGACGATAACCTAGTTCTTGCCGATGTTAACCTTAAGGTTGATAAAGGCGAGTTTATTTACCTGATAGGTAAAGTTGGAAGCGGAAAAACAAGTCTCATAAAAACTATTACCGCCGAACTTCCGCTTAAAAAGGGCGAAGGTAGAGTTGTCGATTTTGAGCTACATAAACTTAAAAACAAACATATACCATATCTCAGACGAAAAATAGGGATAGTATTTCAGGATTTCCAGCTGCTTACAGACCGTACTGTGCACGATAACCTAACCTTTGTACTAAAAGCCACTGGCTGGAAGAATAAACAAGAGATGAAAAAGCGCATTGATGATGTACTTGAAAAAGTTGGCCTGAAGCATAAAGATTTCAAAATGACCCATCAGCTCTCGGGGGGCGAGCAGCAGCGTATTGTAATTGCGCGAGCTTTACTTAATAATCCCGAAATAATTCTTGCCGATGAGCCAACGGGAAATCTCGACCCTGAGACCTCGGACGAAATTATGAAGATTCTTTTCGATATTGCTGCATCTGGAAGGGCTGTGATTATGGCAACGCACAATTACGGCTTGCTAAAGAAATTCCCTTCGAAAACATTGCGTTGCGAAAAAACTCGACTTGTTGAAACTGAGCATACATCGGAGATTGACTTTGATAGCCTTATGGATTAGCGCCTAAACGAAAGCACAATCGCCATCGCCCTCTAAAAAATTTGCACCTTTTAGCCTATCGGCTAAAGCATCGGTAGCAAAATAATTTCGATACTGTACTCGCGACAGCAAAGCAAAAGGCACAAGCCTTTTAATTGCATCAGCAACCTCGGCATGGTATACGGTTAGCCTATTACCCCCAATGGCCATAGCATACTTGGCTATGAGCCTAGCAAAAACTTTGTTTTCACTACTCTCGCAATGCAGGTAAGGTACCGAAACCGCTCCATCAGTAAAATTTACAATTACAATACCCAGTAAATTAGCCTCTCGATAAACCTTAACCAAATGCTGCTCAAACCTTTTAGGCGATGCAGAAAAGAAATATTTTTCACCCAATCTATCGCCCATAGGCGATGAAACTAACCACGGATTATCTACAATCCAATCGAGTTCCTGACGTTTTCGCTGTGTTGGTGTGTTCAGTGTTGCCTTTTCGAATATCGCAACTAGCTCGTCGTCGGAATGATATAAATTCTCAAACTGCAAACCTTTTATCCTTAAAAACTTAGCAAATAAGGGCAATGGATTTATAAAGGTTAGAATAAAATCGGCTGTAAGCCAAAGCGGCTTTAAAAGCCGAAATACTTTACCTCGCTTACTCAAAATGGACCAGAAGCAGGGCCTCAGGTATAACCTTACCCCCTTTGCCGATTGAATGAGTTTAAATTGCCCAGTTTTATCGTACACAGCCTTCGACTCAAGAGCGTAATTTGTAAAAAGCAGATTTCCATTCCAATCGCTACTTGCTTCATTAAAAAGCAGTGAGGCTATTCCTTTGCGCCTAAAACTGGGTTTTACCCAGTTCCCGCTTAGCCAAGCAACCTTTTGGGTTGTATTACCAATACTAATAGTATCAGGAAGTAATGTTCTGTAGCCAACCATTTCCCCATTGAAATAGGCCAAATATAGCACAACATCATCGGGGTTTGCCCTTGGGTTTTGCACATACGATTTTGCCCTATGCCTACTAATTGGCACAACGTCCATTTTTGTATATGTTGGACTATTGGTTAAACTCAACAATTCGGAAATTGTATATCTTTTTATGCTAGTCATGTCCCAACTTATCGGTATGCTTACCCACCAGTTTTTTTGCAAGATAATAAAACAGCTCCGATTTCAATTGCCCTTTTGCTCCCAAATTACAATTTTCCATTGGTATCCGATGAACGAAGCGCGAATTTGCAGTTGGCTTATAACCCGATGTTCCAACCATTAAATCAAGTTTAGGGTTGTTGCCAATAAAATGCTGATACAATCGCTTATCGGCTCCAAAGCTGGTAAACGGAAAGGCAAACAACCGTGGCTGATTGGGAATACTACTCTGAACCCAATCAACGCTTTGCTGAATTTCAGCAATCTGCTTTTCGAATGGAATCTCCGAGAAGAGAGGATGCGATAAGCTGTGCCCACCTACGGTGTATCCTTTTTTGCTTAAATCCAAAAGCTGGCTAAGTGTAAGGTAAGGTTTATGCCTTTGCAAATAATCGCTAAAATCTATTCCAACTTCTGTAGCAATGCTATGTATTTGTTCAACTTGATTATAGCCTAAGCTTAGAATTGCCTTTGTGGCCTGCAACTCGTTGGTTATCTTCTTGTCTGTTAATCTGCTTACAGCATCAAACAGGTTACTACTGCTAGTAGCAGAAAAATGGTTAGCAATTAGGCTAAGCTTACACCTAAAAAGCATATCCTTATTGTCGATAAAGTTTGGATTTACAAAGAAGGTGGCCGGAACGCTATACTTTGATAGAATTGGCTCAACTACCGAGTGTATCTCACTAAAACCATCGTCGAAACTAAGGAATATTGCAGCCTTTTTTAGCTTGCGTTGGCCTGAAAGAACCATTGGCACATCGATAGCCGAAATAGGCTCGAAATGCTTAAGGTAGAAAAGCAAATGCTTTTGGAACTGCTCTGGTGTGAATACGCGATATAGCGATGCTAAATGCAGAGGAAGTCTATCAGAAACCGTATGATAAAACGGGGCAACAAGGCTAGGTTTTACCATACTTTTTATAAAGCCAAAAGGCAAAGGCTTTGATATTGCTTTAACAACCGACCGAGTCATCGCCTAAAGAGGTTAATGTACCAAGGAAGCCTATTGATAATAATGTGATTATACTCACATGGCGATCCGCCGAAGCCAGCATAAAATCGGGCAACCGATTCAACATTCGATCCCTCAAAATCGAGCACTAGGTGCGATTCAGCATTCTGCTGAATAAAATGATCGACCAGAGCAAACATGGCTCTATTGCTCTTTCCCTCAGCCGTTGACGATGCCAAAAGATATATTGCCTTGCCATTCGACTTAAGGAACAAAACCCCGCCACAAAGCTCGTTGTGTTTATCGTAAGCACCATAAACCTCTCCTACCCCATTGGCTACCGATTGCGTAACAAGCTTGATGAGCGTATCAAAATGCTTCTGTTTTAAGGGTACTATCTGGTTTCCCTTTTTCAGTTCGATTAACTTTTGCGCACTCAGCCCTTTCACCACGCTTACACTATAGGCTACTGCTTTAGAAATATTTCTTTTGGTATTACTTGAATACCTTGAAGAAATGGCAGGGTAAGGCTCAATAAGATCGAGATGATAGGTAACCCTTGGGATAATTTTTGCTTTAGGATAACTTAGCTTGAGAAATGTATTTAGGTTTATTGCCACAAATCTAAACTGCTCTGGAATTGAATCAAGAAATTTACTTACCAGCTCATGAGTAATATGACCAGCCGAAAACAAACCTAACTGCTGTGTAAAAAAGGGCTGATAAATATAGCTTATACCGAACTTTGTATTGAAGGTTAAAGGGAATACGGCCTCGTAATCGTTACCAATAAGTGCATCCCAACTCTCGGCAACAATATCGAGATACCACGAATAGGCATACACCATACCGTTTACCGATTGGGCAATGCAAGCATCCCATTTAGCAGTATCAATATCGTTGCGCTTTACATAAGCTATTTTCAAAACCGATAAACTCTTTAATAATTACACATTACTTAGTGCTCAGTTCAGCAATTCCAGAAACAACTCTGTCAAGAACTTGTCCCCAGCCTTTCCACTCGTAAATCCCCGACAAACTCTCGTTATGCCACACCAGTGAAAAGGTTCCGTTTACCTCCTTAACCTTTTGAGCCATGCTCAAAGTTTGGCTAACTGCCTCATTGGCCGACAAACCCAACCCTTGCAACAAAGCCCTATCCATAACCTGAAAAGGGACTATTTTCAAAGGTAGCTCTTTTTCATCAACTAAATTGTAAAAAGGGTAGGGTGTACAAGTGCTTGCTCTGAAACCAATAGTATTGGAATACCCCATACTGTAGTCGGTTTGTATTCCTAAACTATAAAGCAACTTATACGTTTGAGGCATTGCAATTCTCAGAAAATGCTGCCGGCTTATTGAAACTTCTTTGGCTAAAACCTCTTGCAATGTATTTAGCTCCGACCTAACTTTTTCCATTGATGTTCCAGAGCCATACGAAGGGTGAATCCCAACCTCGTATCTTTCAGCAATTTGTTTTAATAGAGTTCTCATTGACGAATTATGCATACTAACATGCCTATCGAACTTACTGAGTTTGCCTCCAAGCACAAAAAATTTTGCTTGTGGAATATTTCTGAAAAGATGAAAAAGACTCGAGTAAGTATCGAATGGATCGGGCAAAGCATGAAAATTTACCATTATCCTTCTAATGGCCTCACGGAAACGGAAGTTACAAATTGACTTGCCCATGCTAAGCAGAAAACGCCTAAACCCCTTGTGCTTGTATGCAAATGCATTGTCAATGTCGATTGTGGGGATAAAACAAAACGATGCTAAGTTTGGCTTTGCCAATGGATACTTATTTTCAATTATTTTCGACAGCTCATTCACCCACAAATCAACCAAAGGAATGGTTAAAAAACCTTTCTTAAACGCTAAACTATCCTCAGCCTTAAAACGTCCATGCTCATCGGGTTCAAACTGCAAATACTCCTCGTACCGGGAAATAAGATAGAAAGAGGCCGCAAAAATATCGAAGGGGATATCAGCTTTGCGGTTCGTTAAAAAGAAAACGGGCATATTTCGCCAGCGCAAAACCTCAAACGATTGTTTATGAATTTCACCATCAAATAGCAACCCATGAGGTGTAATATGAATACATTCTGTAGATTTGGAGTGGGAGTAGCAAACCTTAAGACCATGAAACGATGCAAAATCATTTGGATTTTGACTGAACAAAACATCAAAACCCAGCATGTTATTAAAAATATGTTTAACGATATACGTTAACCTATTCGACTTAAAATCAGAAAAGAAAAGAATTTGCATCCTCGTGTTTTTCGTTACGACTAAAGTACCCAAATTATTCTGAAATCCATAAACCAGAAAAAGGCTTAATACTATTTTGTCTGCATTTTAGCGATAACATTTATAACTTAGCAAAACAAGAAATTAATAAAAACAGCATAGTATCATGAAAAAACTAAACACAGTAATTACAGGAACAGGCTGTTATGTGCCAAGTAAAATTGTGAAAAACAGCGATTTTATTTCGCAAGTGTTTTTCGAGAAAGACCAAACAGCCATTGAGAGCGAAGGCGATACTATTGTTAGCAAATTTAAGGATATAACGGGTATTGCTGAGCGCAGGTGGGTATCGGAAAACCAAAACACATCGGACATTGCAGCTATTGCAGCCGAAAAAGCCATAGAGGATGCAGGAATAGACCGTGAAACAATAGATCAAATAATTTTTGCAAATGACTTTGGCGATATTTTTCCTGACACCATACAAACCGATTTGCTTCCCAGCCTTGCCTCGAGAGTTAAGCATTTGCTGAAAATTCAAAATCCCGCTTGCATTCCGTACGATATTATCTTTGGTTGCCCAGGCTGGATACAGGGTGTTATACAGGCCGATGCCTATATAAAATCCGGGTTAGCAAAACGTTGTTTGGTGATTGGAAGCGAAACCCTTTCACGGGTTATTGACGTTTATGATCGCGACTCGATGATATTCTCCGATGGCGCTGGAGCAGCCATTATTGAAGGAGTTGAGAGCGATGAAAAAACTGGAATACTTTCAACTGCAGCTGTATCGCATACAAACGAGGAGGCATACTACCTTTACCTTGGCAAATCGAATGCGCCCAGGAGTAATCCAAATATCAGGTATATTAAAATGCACGGACGTAAGATATATGAATACTCACTTTCCCACGTTCCTACGGCCATGAAAACAGCACTCGACAAATCGGGGGTTCATATTGATGAGGTAAAAAAAGTGCTAATTCATCAGGCCAACGAGAAAATGGACGAGGCCATTGTGAAACGTTTCTTTAAGCTATATGGAATTAGAAGAGATGTATCGAGCATTATGCCAATGAGCATTTACGAACTAGGCAATAGCTCTGTAGCAACTGTACCAACTCTTTACAACATGATTCTAAAGGGAAAGCTAAAAAACCATGAAATTAACAAGGGCGATATTCTTGTATTCGCATCGGTTGGTGCTGGTATGAATATAAACTCATTCGTTTATAAACAACAATAGCTCTTCTTTTTGATAAATGAATTACTGATTTGAACAAACAATTAGGGTGCAATTGAATCCAGTCAATTGCACCCTAAACCTGCCAGAGGCAGACAATCATCAATAAATCCTCTGCTATTCCTTAACCACTTTCATTACCTTTTTAATACCATTCGCTCCCTCAATCTGTAGCAAATACATTCCAGAGGAAAGCTCATAAGTGTTAATAGCACCTTTGATATCGGTAACAACAAGAACTTCCTGCCCAATAATATTGAAAAATGCAATTCTGCTTATGCTATTGGATGACATAATGCTTAGGCTTGTTGTAAAAGGATTTGGGTAAATTTTTACATCGCTAAACCCATCAATAGTAACACTACTTATCGGCGAAAACGATGCGGTTATCTCCATATCTTCGGTTAGAGTTACAACCTGACTAGCCTCGGCAGAAACCAAATCTCCCGACCAACCATCGAACTGATAACCACTCAAGGGACTAGCCACTACGTTTAACAACGATCCTTGCTCGGCTGTAATTGGGCTTGTGTATTCAACTCCATCTACCTCAACTAAACCTTCGCCCACAATATTTATGGTTAGCAAGTAATTTACAACCTGCGGAATTACAACAAAAGTTGGGCTTACGGTTACATTACCGTCGTTATCGGTTGCCTCAACAGCATAATAAACATCGCCTTCGGCTAAAGGCAGTTGAAGCGAAACCGAGTAGCTATTCCCGCTTAAATACTGCATTGAGACACTTTGCGAAAGGGTTTCGGCAGAACTCCCGTAGCTGAGCAATACCTGCTCAATAGTTCCATCCGCATCGGTTACCTCAGCTAAGAAAGTCACCTCCTCATCGTTCAAAGGCGATTCAGGGGTATGTGATATATCGCCAAACACAGGCGATTGTGGAGGATTACTCAAGTTTGTCCAGCCCAAATTATCAATGGCAATGCGTGTGGCACCATTTGAAACAAGCTTTATGGTAAAATCTCCCGAAATGTTAATATTGCTAAATGTTGACGAATTAACCACATCGGATACTGCAACAGATTCACCAATTTGCTGGTCGTTGACAAAAAGGGTAATCTCTCCGCCCGAGCCCGAAAACTTTTGCTGATGCTCAAACGTTACCGAGGAAACGCCACCTGCTAGTGTCTGCGAAATCAGGTAGGTATCGCCCGCATCCTTTAAACAAATGGCTCTGCCATCAATCTCCTGATCGGTTCGTGCGTTTGTTGCCGACCACTCAATACCATTGTCGCCTGTCCACTCACGGGTTGCGTACGACGAGCTAGTTTCGGGCATAAGCGTAAACGTTTCAACCCAATCGCCTCCTGAGCCTCCCTCCGAAACGGTAATATCAAAAGTTTGTGTTTTGCTCAAATCGTTGGTGGTGGCTAAAATTTCCACTCCGTTAACACCTACATTATCTAGCGTTGGCGTTCCGTAAAGTATGGCTGTGCCATTGTCGTTATCGGTTAGCGTAAGCCACTCGGGTAAGGTAGCTGCATCAAACGAAACCGTCTGACTTTCGTCGCCCTGTACGCTTGCCTCAATGGTGTACGAATACTGTTGGCTAGCAGTTGCCGCGGTTATTGGAGTTGATGTAAAAATAATTTCTGGAGTAACAACACTAACCAGAATGGTAAAACTTTGCTCTGCAGCTGATTCGCCATCGGTTGCAGCTAGTACAACGCTATGCTCTCCTTCGTCGGACTCAGCCGGAATACCCGATAGCGAAGCCGTTCCGTTTGAGCCACCGCTAAACGAAAGCCATGCTGGCTTTTGGGTACAGGATATTTCAATTGGGCTACCATTACCTCCGATTGCAGTTACGCTGTAGTTATATTGCTCCCCCGCATTAATGGCTGTAGCTGGAGTTGATGAGAATGACACCTCGGGGGTTCCGTCGCCCCAAATTAGGTTAACATACTCTGGATGATCAATGAAAGGATTACGATTCTTTTGGTGTTCAAAAATTCGATTATTTCGCCTCATCTCCCAATCACTAACAGGATCGGCTTGGTGCCATTGCAATAAAGTTGATAAGTTCCCATGCTCTCCATACTGATAAGCAGTATTGTTGATTGTGTTAACACCCTCAACAACTTCTAAATCGTAATTCCAGTCGTACGAATTTCCCTCGTACCGAACAGCCATATAAAATATAATACGAGCAACATCACCTTTAACCTCATCCCATGGTTCCCATGAATCGCTATCGTAATAGCAATAAGTAACACCATCGCCATCAATATACTGACTGCCTCCATTATCAAAGTCTAGGTTACTACGTGCACCATTTACCGTAACATCGGTGGGTCGGAGATGATGCAAGTCGGTACCTGGACCCGTTGCTGTTCCGAAATCACCATGCGATTTTGCCCAAGTATGCTCTCTATTCCACTCGGAAACCCCTCCTCCATTATTATTTTTAGCATAGGACCAACCAGTATAAAAAAGAATTACATTACTCGTATTATCTGGATCTTCGTCGGTATACATAAGCTTTTCCCATACATCAGAATACGAAAAGGCTACATGCCCCTGACTAAAACCACCAGAACCATTATCGTACCTACTAATAATTGTATGTAAAGCGCTCTTCAAGTTATCACCCGATAATCCATCAGCCTCATCGTAATACCCTGCAGGTGCTTGTGCTAGTGAAAAAGCAATGGAGATAAAAAGGGAATAAAAAACCAGTAGAAATTTCTTCATGATATTAAAAGATTAAAAATTTACATATTACTCATTACGGCCATTCAATAATTTGGTTCTATAATCCTATTGGTAAAACCAAATAAAAAAAGGGGCACAAATATAGCACTTATTAGTTAGCACTCATAAGTACAAGTCCAATCTCTCGTAAAGCAAGCTATTCAATTGACAAAAAGTGTTGCATAAGCAATTTTAAATTGAACAAAGTTTTACTCAAATAAATTGTAAAAACCATAATTAGCCTTACTTTTGCAAAGCAAACCAAAGAATAATTATAACATGGACGAGGACCCTTATCCTAGTAGTTACAAAGTATTAACCAGGCTGTAAGGGGCTGCGTTGTTTCCTTACAGCTACAACCGTAGGGAAACAGTTATGATTGAAACACAAGTTAACTTCCAAGAGTTAATCCAAGAAAAGGAATGGAAGACGCTACGGAACGAGATTGTTGCTCTTGAACCATACCAAATTGCGGAGGTAATTGAGGAACTAAGCGATGAAGAAGATGTAATCCTGTTCCGGCTACTCCCACGCGAAATTGCCAAAAGTACATTCCAACACTTAACGCACGATAAGCAGGAGCAGATTATTGAAGGCTTAGCGCAAAACGTTAGCAAACTTTCGAGCCTGCTTAACGACCTTGACCCCGACGATAGAACAGCATTTTTCGAAGAGCTACCGGGTCAAATTACCCTGAGGCTTATTCAGCTGCTTTCGCCCGAAGAGCGAAGCGTTGCCACAAAACTACTTGGTTTCCCCAAGGACAGTATTGGTAGGCTTATGACCCCCGAGTTTGTTGCTGTTAAACCACAATTCTCGGTTAGCCAAGCACTTGAGCACATTAGATTGTATGGACAAGATTCGGAAACGCTTAACGTGGTTTATGTGGTAGACAACGAATGGAAGCTTATTGATGATATTCGCATTCGCGACATTTTGCTTGCCACGCCCGATAAAACCATTGCCGATCTGATGGATAACCGTTTCGTATCCCTTAGCGCTCTCGACGACCAAGAGGTAGCCATTAGGGTTTTCCAGGATCAGGATAGGGTTGCACTACCAGTTGTTGATACAGAAGGGATGCTATTGGGAATTGTAACCTTTGACGACGTAATGGACGTTGCCGAAGAGGAATCGACCGAAGACTTCCATAAGTTTGGTGCATTTCAGGATGCAATTGTTAACCCGCTAAAGGCTAAAATCTCATTTCTTTACAAGAAGCGCGTTTTATGGCTTACAGCGCTCGTGTTTATGAACATATTCTCGGGTGCTGCCATTGAGAAATTTGAGCTAACCATACAGGCAATTGGCGGCTTACNNCCTTCCATTAATTATTGCAAGTGGTGGTAATGCTGGGGCGCAATCGGCTACGCTAATGATTCGCTCATTGGCCACAGGTGAGGTTGAAAGCAAAGACTGGCTTATTCTGGTGGGAAAAGAGTTTTTAGTATCGTTACTTTTAGGGGTAACCATGGCAATAGGCGTTAGCCTAATTGCAAGCTTTAGAGCACCTGAGATTATTGCTGTGGTATCGTTAACTATGACCCTAACGGTAATTGCCGGCAGCTTAATTGGCCTGCTGTTGCCATTTGTTTTTACAGTGCTAAAAATTGACCCGGCAACAGCAAGTGCACCGCTAATTACCTCAATTGCCGACATTACGGGCGTGCTAATCTACTTCTCAATTGCCACTTGGTACTTTGGAGTGTAAGCTAGTTGGAAATACTTGGCTTATGTTGATAGTGCTATAAGTCAAGCTCAACGATAGTAATGCCTGCTCCACCAAATTCGACATGCTCGTCGGCAAACGATTTTACAAAAGGCATGGTTTTTAAGAAATTCCGAATCTCTTGCCGCAAAATGCCATTGCCCTTTCCGTGGAGTATTCGTACTCTGCGGATGCCAATCATTGCCGCTTCATCAATCAAGTCCTGCACTTCTTCCAGAGCCTCATCGGTTCGGTAACCCCGAATATCTATATCGGATTTGAAGTTTAACCTTTTCTTCTGCAAATCGAATCCAACGCCTGTTTGGGGCGAAAGTACTGTACGCTCGGCTCTTCGATACTCTGTAAGCGAAATGCTCTCGAGTTTGCTAACCTTAACGGTGGTAAGCATGCTACCAAATGCAACAACTGCACTCTTCTTATCAACCTGAATAACCTCACCCACCGAATCTTGTCCAACTATCCGTACCTTATCGCCTGCCGAAATTGGCTTTGGCTTATCGGGTATTTTTTCAGATTTTGGCAAGGTGTCCCCTTTTTTAACCCTGCGCTCCTCATTGCGCTTTTGGCGCAAACGAATCTGCTCCATCTTCTTCTCAATACTCGGATCAGCCTCTACCTCATGTTTTGCCACTGCCTTCTTTTGCTCATCAAGCTGAGCTCGAACTTTTCGGGTTCGCTCCTTATCCGCTGCCGACTCTTTTATCTCCCGAATTGTATTCTCAATTATCCTATTTGACTGAGCCAACAATGCCTCTGCTTCCTCTTTAGCCTTTTTCAGAATTTCCTTTCGTTGGGCTTTTATGGTTTCGAACTCCTCGGCTAGCTTTTTCTCGTACTCCTCCGATTTCTTGTTCGAAATTCTTATCTGATCGCGTTTACGCTCCCAGTATCGCTTATCTCGCGAAATCTCCTTTAAGTGTTTTTCAAAAGAGATGTGATCGGTACCAGTTTTGCTTTCGGCAAGCTTAAGCACTTCTTCGGGCACGCCAATTTTTCGTGCAATCTCAAAGGCAAAGCTGCTGCCAGGTTTACCTATTTCGAGCTTAAACTGGGGCTCAATTCTGCCCATATCAAAAAGCATTGCACCGTTAACAATCCCTTCGGTATTAGCCGCAAAATGCTTTAAATTAGTGTAGTGAGTGGTTATTACTCCAAACGTACCCAACTGTGTAAGCTGCTGAAGAATTGCCTCGGCAATTGCTCCCCCAGCTAGTGGCTCGGTTCCAGCGCCAAACTCATCGATAAGTACAAGCGTTTTATTATTTGCATTTTTTACGAAGAACTTTATACTAAGCAGATGCGAACTGTATGTGCTTAAATCATTTTCGATGGATTGCTCATCGCCAATATCGATGAAAAGATTTGAGAACATACCCATTTCTGAGTTTTCCAAAACCGGAGGGAGGAAACCGCACTGTAGCATATACTGGGCAACGCCTAGCGTTTTTAAACAAACCGATTTACCTCCGGCATTGGGCCCTGAAATTAGGAGTATTCTGTTCTTCTCATCGAGTTCAATATCGAGAGGAACAACCTGCTTTCCCTCCTTTTTAAGGGCTTGCATAAGCAAAGGGTGAATAGCTTTTCGCAGATAAACCTTCGGCTCGGTTTGCATAATGGGCATAGCACCAGCAACAGCAGTAGCGAACAATCCCTTAGCACGTATAAAATCAATATCGCCAAGGAAATCATAAGCATTTAGCAAATCGGCAAGGTATGGTCGGAGGCTATCGGCAAACTCTACAAGAATGCGAACAATTTCGCGACGTTCGTCGTACTCCAACTCGCGAATTTCATTGTTAAGCTCAACCACTTCAACAGGCTCAATAAAAACGGTTTTACCCGTGGCCGATTCGTCGTGAATAATGCCTTTAAGCTTGCGCTTATTCGATGCGCTAACTGGGATAACAATTCGGCCATCGCGCATAGAAGTTGAGGCATCATCGTCGACAAGGCCCTCGGCCTGTGCAGCCCTAAGTATCGAACCTATACGTTTTGAAACTGATGCTTGCTTCGAGGCTATCTCGCCCCGAATTCGGGCAAGTTCAGGAGAGGCATTATCCTTAATCTTACCAAAGCGGTTAAGTATTGTATCAATTCTATCGGCAACAAAAGGGAAATAGTTTACCCCTTGTGCTAAATCTGCCAGATATGGATATTTAGGCTTTTCGCCTTTCAGTAGGAACTTAACAACTGCTTTTATGGCATCGAGCGAGCGACGCAATGAGAATAGTTCGGTTTCGTCGAGCCATGTTCCCTCTCGCTTAATCCTTTCCAAAAAAGGGGTTGTATCGGCATAACCATCAACTGGGAAAGAGTCCTCCATTTGACAGATGGTTTTCATTTCGGCAGTTTGGTGAATTAATCGGGAAACTAAATCGAAATTCGAACTGAAATGTGCCTCCTCGGCCTTCCGCTTTCCAAGCGGGCATAAACAAAGCGCAGCAACCTGATTGCGAATACTTTTAAAACCTATTTTCTCCTCAAAGGAGTTGGGATATATACTTTGCATTAATCCTTATACACTAATTATTTGACAACAAAGATATAAAGAGTTTAGCTACTGGCATTGCTATTCGTATTGGCAGTTGTATACTTCGCGCTTCAATTGAAACATCCATTCGTTTACTGTAAGGTTAGAAATTCTATCGACATTAGCCATTAGCTTCATTCTCACCTCCGATTTGTTGTTAGCATATGCAGGCTGCATATACTCAAGATTAAGCATGCGAAATCCCAACCCTTCATAAAACTTAATTCTCCTTTCGCTCTGGGCATCAAATGGGGGTTCTACTTCTAGAAGTATTGGCATTTGAAAATTCGCAATTAGATGAGAGACTGCGTTTTTCCCTATTCCTTGGTTTTGCATTTTTGGCATTACGGCAAAATGTTCAATAAACAAAAAGGACTCGAACTCCCAAATTACAACAAAGCCAGCCAATTCGCTTGCTCGATAAAACTTGTAAATTTTAGCGTATTTATTGGTTAGCAAAAGTAAAAGTTGATCGTACGCACGGCGTTCATCAACAGGGAAACTACTCTCGTACAATGCCCAAATTTGCTGCAAACTTTCGGCTGTTAAAACACGTTCAATTTTAAAACACATGAAACAAGATAATTAACAAAAAAAGCACCCCTTGTATAGTTCAAAAGGGGTGCTCAGAAATATTAGGCTGGAAACTATTTTACAATACCGGCAAATCCCATAAATGCCAAAGCCAAAATACCGGCAACAACAAGCGCAATGGGTGCACCTTTCATTCCCTTGGGTAAATCAACCAAATCTAACGACTCTCTAATTCCTGCAAAAACGATTAGAGCCAAGGCAAAACCTATTGAATTACCAATGGCAAACACAACGCTTTCGAGAAGAGAGAACTCCTTTTGCACTAAAAGAATTGCTACACCAAGAATTGCACAGTTGGTTGTGATTAGGGGTAAGAATACCCCAAGTGCCTGGTATAGCCCAGGACTAACCTTTTTCAAAATAATTTCAACCATTTGCACAAGCGAAGCAATTACCAAAATGTAAGCTACGGTTTGCATGTACCCTATTCCTAAAGGAATTAAAACGAAATACATGATAAGGTACGTAACAATGGCTGCAATAGTCATTACAAAAGTTACTGCACCGCTCATTCCCACTGCAGTTTCAACCTTGCTCGAAACACCTAAAAAAGGACAGATACCAAGGAACTGTGCCAACACAATATTGTTGACAAAAACTGCTGATATTATTATGATGATATATTCCATAATCTACCTATTTTTTTGAGAGTCGATTCATAATTGCAGTAAGGTAACCTAGCGCAATAAATGCTCCGGGAGCTAGCACAAAAACTAGCATTGCATACGTCTCTGAGAAAAGTTCAACTCCAAAAACCTTTCCGCTACCTAAAATTTCGCGGGTTGCTCCAAGAAGGGTTAGTCCAAATGCAAAACCGAGCCCCATACCTAAACCATCAATAACAGAAGAGCCAACATTATTTTTGGAAGCAAAAGCCTCGGCCCTACCCAAAACTAAACAGTTAACTACTATTAAGGGAATAAACAACCCTAACTGTTCATGGAGAGCGGGAAGGAAACCAGCCATGCTCAAATCAACAATAGTTACAAACGAAGCAATAACAACAATAAACGAAGGTATACGAACCTTTGCAGGAATTTGCTTTTTGGCAAGTGAAATTACAAGGTTAGCCATAACAAGAACAAATGTGGTAGCTAACCCCATTCCTAGTCCATTAATTGCACTAGTAGTTGTTCCAAGTGCAGGGCACATACCCAAAAGCAGAACAAAAACTGGATTCTCTTTAATAAAACCCTTGGTAAAATTGGTTACTTGGTTCATTTCTCTCCTCCTTCCTTAATAAATGCATCGTATGCTCTTTGAACAGCATCGCAGTATGCTCTGGAACTTATTGTAGATGCTGTTATGGCATCTACATTTCCACCGTCTTTTGTTACGGCTAACTTAAAGTTCTCAGGATGTTTTCCTTTGAACTGTACGCTAAAATCCGATTTTCCACTTTCCATTTTATCTCCTAGCCCCGGCGTTTCTTTATGAGCAATAACCTCAATTCCATGTATTGTTCCATCGGCAAGAAACCCAACCATCAGATCAATCTGACCGCTAAATCCATCCTTAGTAAATGTCTGAATTGCTGTACCTATTGATTGTCCATCCTTTGTGGCAGGGTAGAAAATTAGAATACCACCATCAACTTCTCTTTCAAATTTTTGAGCAGTTGGCTTATTGTCAAATTCGGGTAAAACTTGGCTAATTGCATTATTTATTTTAGCATTTTTAGCATCGTTAATTGGTCCCTCAGTAAAACTGTAGACAAACCCTAAACATGCTGACGATAGTAGGGTGATCGTAAGCAAGGTAAAGGTCATGTTTTTAAAAGTTGATTCTTTAGCCATTATTCTTCACCTCCTCTCCGAATCTTGATGGTTTCATATATCTGTTAATTAACGGAACAAAAGCGTTCATGATGAGAATTGCGAACGAAATACCCTCAGGGTATGCTCCCCAAACTCTTATAATTACTGTAATCAATCCTATTCCAATTCCAAACACCCACATCCCTTTGGGGTGCATTGGCGAGGTAACATAATCGGTTGCCATGAAAATTGCACCGAGCATTACACCTCCAGTTAGCAGATGGAATAGTGGATCAGCATTCGCCTCAGGGTTGATCAACCAAAGAATTCCGGTAAAAATTCCAATGGTGGCAAAAATGGAAACAGGTATATGCCAGGTTATAACCTTTGTTAAAAGCATCCAAGCAAACCCAATGAGTAGCGCAAATGCAGCTATCTCTCCTAGCGATCCTCCCATGGCTCCCATAAACAGCTGCATATGGGTTGGTATTTGATCGGCTAAAGCACTCATGGTTTCGCCTTTACCCAATCCCTCTTTTACAACTGCCAACGGAGTGGGACCTGTTACGGCATCAATATAGGCCATGCGCGATTGAATTGGCAAGGGCCAGCTGGTCATTTGTACAGGAAATGAGATAAGCAGAAACACACGACCCACCAATGCTGGATTAAAGGGGTTTCGGCCTAAACCGCCAAAAGTCATTTTACCAACACCTATTGATACTAATGCACCAATAACCACAATCCACCAAGGCAAGTTTGCCGGAAGGTTAAAAGCCAAGATTAAACCAGTCACTAGCGCCGATCCATCGGAGATGCTTGGTTTAATTTTGAGCAAAAACTTTTGGATTAGGAATTCGAACACCAAACACGATACAATGGATATTGATGTAACCACTAGGGCTCCAATGCCAAAGTAGAACAGCGTTACAGCCAATGCAGGAATTAACGCCAATACCACGTTGTACATCAACCTTGGGGTTGAATCGCCACTGTGAACATGGGGTGATGGTGATACAACAAGTAGTTTGTTCATTATTATTAGGGTTTATATCATCTGTTTAACTTGGATTGCTAATTTTTTCTAGCACGAATCATTGCGCTAACCTCACCTTTGCCCAACCGAATATAATCGAGTAATGGAAGGTTTGCTGGGCACACGTAGCTACACGATCCGCATTCCATGCAATCGAGAATTCGCTCTTCCTCCATCCTTTCACTCATCTTACGCTGCGATAAGCGAATTAACAGGTAGGGCTCAAGTCCCATTGCGCATGCGCTAATACACTTACCACACCTAATACACGATGGTTGCTCTTTTGGCCTTTGGGCCTCATTTTCGGCAAACAGGATAATTCCCGATGTTCCCTTGGTTACCGGAGCATTTAAAGTGCTAAGTGCTTTCCCCATCATTGGGCCACCATTTACAACCTTAGCCGTATTATCGGGGGCTCCGCCAACAGCATCAATTAGCGATGCAATAGGGGTGCCTATCCTAACCATGTAGTTAGCCTTTTTATCAATGTGCTTTCCGGTAACTGTAACAACCCTCTCGATAAGTGGTTTGTTTTTTTGAACAGCCTCGTAAACTGCAAGTGCAGTTCCCACATTATGCACTACTGTACCAACATCGATGGGTAACCCTCCAGAGGGTACTTCACGATTAATGAGCGCTTTAATTAGCTGCTTTTCGCCACCCTGCGGATACTTAACCTTTAAGGCGTAAACCTCAATTCCATTGTAGCCGCTGGCTACATTTTTTAGGTGGGCAATGGCGTCGGGCTTATTATTCTCAACCCCAATAAGGGCACGGTCAACTCCAAGCGCTTTCATTAGAATTGATATGCCAACCATTAGTTCATCGGCCTTCTCAAGCATCAACCTATGGTCAGATGTAAGGTATGGCTCGCACTCAACGCCATTAATGATAAGCACATCGGCTTTTTTTCCTTTTGGCACCGAGAGTTTAACATGCGAAGGGAATGTTGCACCGCCTAAGCCCACAATACCGGCTTCGTTAATTCTAGCAATAATTTCCTCGGCAGATTGCTTAATCTCCTTGTTAAGTTCAGTAGTCCGGTCAATTTCGGGCAACCACTCATCGCCCTCAACGGTAATGGTAATTGCAGGTTTTTTGTATCCTGTTGAGTCGAGAACCGGGTCGAGCGACGCAACAGTTCCCGAAACTGACGAGTGGATATTTGCCGAAACAAAACCCGCACTTTTGGCTATTACCTGCCCAACAACAACCTTATCGCCCTTAGCCACAACTGGCGATGCTGGCGCACCAATGTGCTGCGAAATAGGGATAACTACCTGTTGAGGTAAAGGCAATACCTCTACTGATGCTTTGGCTGAGAGCTTATTCTCTGGGGGATGTACCCCGCCTTTTGGAAACGTTTTTAACACGATTATCTATTTTTAGATATTGGTTACTTTACCATAAATTTTATTTCCGCTATGCTGTTTCAACCTCGCTTTTAGGCTCGGCTTTTGGCTTTTTTGGGGGAAAATTAATTTCGAGGATTGCACCTGTTGGGCACTCATCCACACATTTTCGGCATAGTTTACATTTATCGTAATCGATATAGGCCAAGAAATTTTCAAGGGTAATTGCATCGTGCGGACACACCTTAACGCATTTGCTACAGCCAATACAAGCAACTGAACACGATTTTTTCGCAACGCCCCCCTTATCATTATTAATACACGAAACAAAGATGCGCTTTCCTTTAGGCCCTTTCTTGCGAAGTTCAATAATATCTTTAGGACAAGCAGTTACACAGGCACCACATGCTGTACACTTATCGTCAACAACAACTGGTAGGCCTGTTTCCTCATCCATGTAAATTGCATCGAAGGTACAAGCCGTAACGCAATCGCCCAAGCCTAAGCAGCCATACTGGCAACCTGTATCGCCGCTAAACAATGATGTTGCCACCTTACACGATGAAGCACCGTTATAATTGCTCGTTTTGGGCCTATTCTCAGGCGTTCCTGAGCAACGAACTACCGCTATCATTGGAGTTTGAGCAGTGGCCTCTTTGCCTATTACTTTTGCTGCGGCAGCATAAGTATCGTTACCGCCAGGCGGACAAAATAGGCCGCTAATATCGTCAGCCTTAACAAATGCCTCGGCAAAGCCCCTACACCCTGGATAACCACAACCACCACAGTTTGCGCCTGGGAGAACTGCTTCCACTTCATCGATACGAGGATCCTCGTACACTTTAAACTTTTGAGCAACAAAGTACAATATTACCGCTGCTAACACACCCAAAGCGCTAAGCATTAATACGGTATAAAGAATAATGGAATAACTCATGCTATCCTATAATTAAGTTGATTCAATTTCGAAAGTAAAATGATTTGATATTCTATCTTTTAGGAAATAAAGGACAAAATAGTAGGGAACCAATACCGCTAATGAGGCCAAACCTGCCCTTGCCTCGCTAATATTAAGAGAGGTAAGCACGATAAGGGTTATTAAAACAGCTAAAAAAGGGAAAACGTAACCTAAGAAAAGTGCCTTAAAGCCCAACGACTGCTTAAGAATAACCTTAACGTTTTCGCCAACCTTAAAACTATTTGTGTGCTTAGGAACGGTAATTAACTTCTCCGTACTATCGGCTAAACCACATGCACCTTTTGCATGGCATGCAGCACAGGCCGACTGGCTAATTATACTTACAACTATACCATCCGAATTGATTTCCTGAATTCTACCAAGATGATCGACCGTTTTGTTCCTTTTAGCCATTCAGTAATCGTTTGAAAATTGACTACAAAAATAAATTTCTTTGGCTTTCAATGGTAATCAACCGGAATGAACTTCGTAATTTAGATTGAGTATAATTAAGCGCATTCGATTATACGTTGGCACCACGTTGAACACAATTAGCTAACCGTTTATAAAACTTCGTTTAGCCTATGCTGCAAACCCTTATAGCTTCCTAGTCTTGCTTTAACGCTACCAACTCTAATGGGCGACTCAATGTATAGTGGTACTCTATTTTGGTCGTTGCTAACCCAAACGTAAAGGTACTGCCCCTCTTTAAATACATCGCCGGCAATAAGCTCAACCCGGAATTTAAGAGTGTTAAACTCTCCAAGTCCCTTTACCTTTTTAACCTCTTTGGCAAGATAGGTATACTTAACGCTAAAAATTTCTCTGTCGAGAATTACGTTTACCGGATAGCTATCCAAGGGATTTGCCTCTGAAAAATCGAGGTTACGAGAAATATAAATTGCAGTAACCACATCAACAGTTCCTGGTTGAACGGGGATTGTATAAAACTTGTTTTCACCACCTCTTCGCCTAATGCGTGCCTCAACCTCATTGCTGTCCCAGCAAAACGAATATTCGTTCTCCTTTGTGTATCCGCCCTCGTTCACATCGCGATTAAAACGCAGAGGTACAATTGTTTCAGCATCAACCCACGACTCGTAAACATCGCGAACCTTAAAAAACCAATCGTAAAAAGGATATGACGTTCCGTAGGCATGCAGATGAAGAACGTGCTGGTTGTTTAGCGTATCGGGCTGCACTTTAAACTTCACCTCTCCCACATCAGTCCAGATAAAAAACCAGGTATAACTCATTATGTAGGTTAGCTCCTCGCCAATGGTAAACGAACGGTTATCGGTGCTCACACCTTGCGCAAATGAGGAGCCAAGAGCCACAATGCATATGGCACAAAACGCCAGTAGTCTATTAAAATTATATCTTAATAATTTTTTCATAAACAATTGCAATACTATAACAATTAAAACAAACCAAAAAGATACTACCATATTATGTTAGGTTTACTAAATTTGCAATTCTGATTTACAAAAGATGAGAACTAGAATAAAAAAGCTTTTTACGGCAATCTTCATTTCGCTTCGCCATTTAGGGCAGCAAAGACTTATTTTAATCCTAAGTGGGGTAGTAGGTATACTTAGCGGGTTGGCTGCAGTTATACTAAAAAACACCGTTCATTTTACCCGCGATTTGCTTCAAAAGGTAATGGAGCAAGGTACCCTCGGGTTTCTGTATTTAGCATTACCCGGAATAGGTATAATTCTCACCGTTTTATACATAAAGTATTTTGTTAAAGACAATATAGGGCATGGCGTTTCGCGAATTTTATACGCAATTTCACGCAGAGGCAGCAAGCTAAAACGGCACAACACATATACCTCAATTGTTTCAAGTACGGTTACCATTGGTTTTGGGGGTTCGGTTGGTGCTGAGGCACCAATTGTACTTACCGGAGCGGCTATTGGTTCGAACATTGGACAACTTTTTAAACTCAACTACAAAACCATAACCCTGCTTTTAGGCTGCGGAGCAGCCGCTGCAATAGCCTCAATTTTTAAGGCTCCAATTGCAGGCCTTATTTTCACACTAGAGGTTTTGATGCTCGATTTAACCATGGCATCAATAGTTCCTCTGCTTATTGCAGCGGTTACTGCAACAACAATCTCATACTTCCTACTGGGCCGAGACGTAACCTTTGCCTTTGAAATGATTGAACCCTTTGCCTTAGGTAAGATTCCATTCTTTATTGTACTAGGCATTTTTTGTGGGCTTATATCGTTCTATTTCACTCGAACAGCAATGCGAGTGGAAAGCAAATTTGCTAGTATTGAGAACCCTTTGAAAAAAGTGGCCATTGGGGGCGTTTTACTCGGAGTGCTTGTTTTTTTATTTCCACCGCTTTATGGCGAAGGATTTAACACACTACAGGCACTGCTAAATGGTGAGGCTGTAACAATTCTCGACAATAGTTTGCTTTACACATTTCGCGATAATGCATGGGTAATTCTTGCTGCTCTTGGTCTTATTCTTATTTTTAAGGTATACGCAATGGCTGCTACAACAGGCGCAGGAGGCGTAGGTGGGATATTTGCGCCAACGCTATTTATGGGTGGGGTTGCCGGATACTTTATGTCAAAACTATTTAATTTAAGCACGGGCACCAACCTGAACGAAGGCAACTTTACATTGGTAGGAATGGCCGGTATGATGGCCGGTGTTATGCATGCTCCGTTAACTGCCATATTTCTAATAGCAGAACTTACGGGAGGCTATGGGTTGTTCATTCCGCTTATGATAACATCAACAATTGCCTACCTAACCATAATGTACTTTGAGCCCCACTCCATATACACAAAAAGGCTAGCGGCACGTGGCGAACTAATTACCCACCACAAGGACAAGGCCGTGCTTACACTGCTAAGCCTCGGAAAAGTAGTTGAAAAAGACTTAGTTACCGTTAACCCAAACCATTCGTTAGGCAAACTGGTAAAATCCATTAGCCAATCGCGGCGAAATATTTTTCCTGTTGTTGATGACGAAGGATTGCTTCTTGGCGTAGTTCTGTTAGATGATGTTCGCGAGCTGATGTTCGATTCCGACAAGTATGAAAAGATATTCGTAAAAGACCTAATGTCAGTTCCTCCCGATCAAATAGTTATTGACGAGCCCATGGAAAAGGTTATGGAGAAATTTGAAACAACTGGCGCATGGAACCTGCCAGTTGTTGATAACGGGAAATATGTGGGATTTGTCTCTAAATCGAAAATATTCTCAGCCTATCGGAATGTACTTGTTCAATTCTCCGACGAGTAGCGCTAACTGTAACGAGCCAACTCCTCCAAACGCTCTAGGTTTATTACGGTAAGCGATTTGCCACTAATCTTAATTATGCCTTCGGAGTGAAACTCGCTTAGCATACGTATAACATTCTCTCGCGAAAAACCAATCATTTGTGCCATTTCCGATCTGCTAATCAGCAAAGTAAACTTGTTCTCCCTATGCGTTTCGGTGGCTAAATAAAGTAATAGCTTGGCTAAACGGCCTCTAATGTTGTTCCTTGATGCACTTTTTAGCTTATCGAGAAGAGGCAATACAAAGTCGGCGTTACCATGCTCTATTACCGATAGGGCAAATTTGCTGTTCGTTTTTAAGGCATCCTTAAAAGCATCAATTGGTACAAACAAAACTCGAGTATCGGAAAGGGTTACAACCGAGAACTGGTACTTATCAAACGATAAAACTACTGGAATTCCAACGAAACCCATACCCTGAACTATATCAAATATAAAGTTCTTTGTTCCTTCGTCATTTTCAACCTTAACATACCCATCAATAAGGAATACTAAATGATTGGCAAATTCACCGCGCTTAACAACTGTTTCGCGTTTTCGATAGTTAACAATCGTCGATTTTTGCAGTATTTGCTCAAGCTCGTTCGCTTTTAATGCATTTGCAAACCAATGATCCTTAACAATTTCTTGCATATTCTCGTAGTTAGTCATTGTTGTATTTTGTTAATTATAAAATCAAACATAAATATACTTCTATCTCCTTATACGCACATCCTTAAGTTGGTTGCAATGTTGTACTGATAATTGTGATTAACAATACAATGATTATGACAAAACCTAACAAGAGATTTGACGAACGAATTATGATCACTAGCAATAATAAATACTTATGTCAATAGTAACATTTCATATGTACCAAAAACTATGTATCACCTTTAAGTATAATAGATTATCAACTTGAAGCAACATTATTGTACACAAAACAATGGTCATGTTTTATCCAGCAGCATATTATCAAAATAACCGAAATAAAAATTTTCATTTGGCTGAAGGTGCAATTCTTCAAAGTAAAAACGGCTTTTTTCCCTTTTAAAAAAGCAAGAAGTGATTACAAATAAAGGTACTATAAAAAAACACGTTGAACATCTTATTGCTAAATAAGTTAATTAAAGTATGCTATTAAATAGTTTTTATGGCAGAACTAAATAACCTATTTTTACAAAAAAAAGTATTATGCAAAAAGATAAGCAAATATTCGACCTTATTAACAAGGAGAAAGAACGCCAAATGCATGGCATTGAACTAATTGCCTCTGAAAATTTTGTAAGCCCTCAAGTGCTTGAGGCAATGGGTTCGGTACTTACCAACAAGTACGCCGAGGGTTATCCTGGCGCACGTTACTACGGTGGTTGCGAAATTGTTGACCAAACAGAGCAGCTTGCAATTGACAGGTTAAAAGAGCTATTTGGAGCCGAGTATGCTAACGTACAACCGCACTCGGGCGCACAGGCAAACATGGCCGTTTTTATGGCTGTTATGCAACCTGGAGATACTTTTCTTGGATTAGACCTATCGCATGGCGGTCACCTTTCTCATGGTTCTCCTGTAAACATGTCGGGCATTTGGTACAACGCAGTTTCGTACGAAGTTAAAAAAGATACTGAAACCGTTGATTACGACCAGATGGAGAAACTTGCCCTTGAGCACAAACCAAAGCTAATTGTTGGAGGTGCTTCGGCATATTCGAGAGAATGGGACTACAAGCGCATGCGCGAAATTGCCGATAAAATTGGTGCTATCCTAATGATCGACATGGCGCATCCTGCTGGTTTAATTGCTGCTGGCCTACTCGACAACCCTGTAAAATACGCTCATATTGTTACATCAACCACGCACAAAACATTAAGAGGCCCACGAGGCGGAATAATTTTAATGGGCAAGGATTTTGAAAATCCATGGGGTTTAAAAACGCCTAAAGGTGTTACCAAAATGATGTCGCAAGTAATTAACAGTAGCGTTTTCCCTGGCATTCAGGGTGGACCATTAGAGCATGTTATTGCCTCTAAGGCTGTTGCCTTTGGCGAAGCATTGCAACCCGAGTACAAACAGTACCAAACACAAGTTAAAAAGAATGCAGCAGCCATGGCCGAAGCATTTGTAAAAAAAGGGTACAAAGTTGTATCGGGTGGTACCGATAACCACTCAATGCTGATCGACCTGAGAACAAAGTTCCCAGAGATTACAGGCAAAAAGGTTGAGAACACGCTTGTTCTTGCCGATATTACCATCAACAAAAACATGGTGCCTTTCGATTCAAGATCGCCTTTCCAAACATCGGGGATTAGGGTAGGTACGCCAGCAATAACTACACGCGGACTTAAGGAAGAGCATATGCCAATCATCGTTGATCTGATTGATGAGGTTATTTCAAACATCGACAACGAGACGGTTATTGCATCGGTTCGCCAAAAGGTTAACAAGCTAATGGCTGATTTTGAACTTTTTGCTTGGTAAAACCCTTTGCAATACTACCTATTGAGCCTTGGCATGGCCAAGGCTTTTTTTATGTCCAAATTTTGCCGTAACAAAATCACAATAATTTATAAAATACTTACCTTTGGTTAGCACAAACCCTAACCAATAGCTATGGAACCCTTTAAAATAAACCTTAACCAAATGGCCGAAACTAGCGGCCGATACAGACGATTTTTAATTATTCTCTCAGTTTTATTTATTGCAGCAGCAGCCGTATCGTTTCTAATCCTAAATCAGCAGGACGACCCGAAAGAATGGATATTTCTTGCATTTGGCATCTATGGCTTGGGGTTTATATACTTTGCATTCGCAGGACGAAAAGCCAAAATATACTTTAGTGCCGATGAGTTTGCCATTGAGTACCAATTCGGTTTCTTTATGAAAACACCAACCGCAATTATGTGGGATGTAATTGACAAGGTACGAATTGGTCCAACTTACATCACCTTCTTCAAAAAATCGGGTAAGGGAAAAAAAGTACAACTTGGCTGGCTCCCATATAAAAAAGTAGTTGAAATTAAGGAAAGAATTCAGCAATGCTCAAACAACAAAGGAATTGAAGTTGAAATAGCAGAATTCAGCAAGATATAATCTACCTAAAAATTCGTCGCCAAATATTTTCCTTTGGCTTCTGCATTCGAGTTCTGAAATTTGGGCAGTCAGGCTCATCCTTACTTTTACTCCTTGCTGGCATAGTGGCATTAACACTTCTAGTGTAAATACTCTTCGGGTATAAAATCGCCTCGAGTTCTTTGTCGCTAAGCAGAGGTTGCTCGACAATATCCTCTGCCTTGTTAAACAGCAAAACATCGTTTGTGTTTTCGGCATAGAAATATGGCACGGGCAAACGGGCAAGTTTACTTGGCACTGTTGAAGTTGTTGAAATAAAAGCACCGTGAAACATAGCCTCGGCTTGGCTAGCAATCTTCCCCTCGGTTTGTATAACTAACCGCCAGCTAATATCAGCGCTGTTTAATCTCTCATCTAACTCAATAAGTGCCTTAATTCTTTCGGCCAAGAGCGTATAGTAGTTAGTTATCCAATCGTCTTTTCGTATTGGATAACCTGTAAACACAATGTCAACAGCAACGGGTTGTTCGTTAGCAATCCGCATTTTAATATGGCTAACATCATTTTTAATTACCGATTTTGCATAGCCAAAGGTTATGCAATAATGGTTTTCCTTAGTAGGTAAAGAGTAGGAAGGAACAGAGTCAATGGGAATACTAGTATCAAACCAAGCCGAATTTGCAACTGGATTATTTAAAACATGTGGCTGCAAAAGCAGGTTAGCCTGCTGACCACTAACGGTTAAAACAGTAGCAAGCCATGTTGCAACAACTAATAATAATTTCGCAAAAAATGCAAAAACCTTCACCTTAGCACCTAGAAGCATATCCAATCAAATTCGCACATTTTTCTATATTTGCAAAACTAGCAAGTAAATTTTTACCTAAAACGCTAAACACATTATTTATGAAACGATTATTACCTCAAATTCTTATTCTAACTCTTATGTTTCATGTAACCGGTTGCAGCCAAGAAAAAAGCATTAAACTACCCCAACCCCAAATGGATGGTGGAATGCCACTAATGGAGGCTCTTTCGAAACGAACTACATCAAGAGTCTTCTCTGAAAAAGAGCTCGATTTACAAACCCTTTCGAATTTGCTGTGGGCTGCAAATGGTATTAACCGCCCTAGCGATGGACTCAAAACAGCGCCAAGCGCTGTAAATTGGCAAGAAATTGATATTTACCTAAGCCTCTCAAAGGGCGTTTACATTTATAATGCCATCGAAAACCAGCTCGACTTTTACATGAAAGGCGATATTCGAGAGGCAACTGGACGCCAACCATTTGTAAAGGAGGCACCTGTAAACCTAATATACGTTGCTGATTTTACCCGTATGGGCGACAGAGACGAAACCACAAAGCACTGGTACTCCGCTGCCGATGCAGCTTTTATTGCGCAAAACGTTTACTTATTCTGCGCATCGGAAAATATGGCCAATGTGGTTAGAGGTGCTGTTGAAAAAGAAGAACTCAAGAAAACGCTTGCCCTCCCCGAGCATAAGCATGTTGTGCTTTGCCACTCAGTTGGATTTCACCCAGAGTAGAAAAACAAGAACGGAGCTAAAGACGGCTAATCAAAAACGCAACACAAAAGTTTTTGGTTAGCCTTTTTTTATTAAAACATTTATTATAGCCAGCTGTTTTAATTAGTAAAAAAGAGAGCTTTGAAAACCGAAAAACATATCTATCCCGTAACTGGCATGTCGTGTGCAGGTTGTTCGGCAAGCGTTGAGAGCATGCTAAAAGCGCAAGTTGGAGTTACCGATGCAGGTGTTAACCTAGCAAACCAAACCGCGTGGGTAGTTTTTAACCCACAGCAAATAAGCGCACAGCAGCTGCAACAGGTAATCCGATCAATTGGCTACGACCTACTAATTGACCATGAGGGAAACACGAAGGAAACCGATAGCATCCGAAACCGCGAATCGGGGAAAATGCTACGCCGAACTATACTAGCTGCCATATTTACGGTACCAGTTTTTGTTATGGGGATGTTCTTTATGGAATGGGAGTATACACCAATTCTATCGCTAGTTCTATCAACACCTATAATATTTTGGTTCGGTCGCGGTTTTTTCGTTAATGCATATAAGCAATTTCGCCATTTTAAAGCCAACATGGATACTTTGGTGGCGCTTAGTACTGGCATTGCCTATCTATTCAGCCTCTTCAATACTTTTTACCCCGAGTTTTGGCTTAGCCGAGGTTTGCACCCCCACGTTTACTTCGAGTCGGCATCGGTAATCATCACGTTTATCCTGCTAGGCAAGTGGCTCGAGGAGCGAGCCAAAGGGAAAACATCCTCATCAATTCGTAAGCTAATGGGTTTACAGCCCGAAACAGTTACTATTGTAGATGGCGAGAATCAAATTGAAGTTAAAATATCGGAACTTCAAAAAGATCAAATTGTACTAATAAAACCCGGAAGTAGGATCCCCGTTGATGGAGAGGTTACCGAAGGAACATCGCTGGTTGATGAAAGTACAATTACCGGAGAACCTCTGCCTGCTTCAAAAGCAGCCGGAAGCAAGGTTTATGCAGGAACATCGAACCAAAAGGGATCGTTAAAGGTAAAGGCTCAACAGGTAGGCTCCGAAACCGTTCTTAGCAGAATTGTTCAGATGGTTGAGCAGGCGCAAGGGTCAAAGGCCCCTGTTCAAAAATTGGCCGATAAAATTGCCGGTATTTTTGTACCAATTGTAATGGTTATTGCAACTATTAGCCTTGTTGCCTGGACATTTTTAGGCGGACAGGATGGTATTGTTCACGGAATTCTTGCTCTGGTAACCGTTCTTGCAATTGCTTGTCCTTGCGCACTAGGATTAGCCACACCAACAGCCATAATGGTTGGCGTTGGTAAAGGAGCCGAAAACAACATCCTAATTAAGGATGCCCAAAGCCTTGAAATTGCCCATAAGCTTAGCACGATTGTACTCGATAAAACGGGTACTATTACCGAGGGGAAACCATCGGTTACAGATGATTATTGGGAATCTGAGGTTGAGAGTATTGAAGAGAACAAAAAAATTCTTTTTGCAATTGAAAGCAAATCGGAGCATCCGCTTGCCCAAGCATTGGTTGAACACCTTAAAGATGCACAAACAGGGAATTTTAGCATTGATGATTTTGAGGCACAGTCGGGGCTTGGTGTTAAGGCCAAAATTAACGGTAACGAATTTATTGCTGGGAACCTAAAACTGATTAGCCAATTAAATATCCCAATAAGCAACAGCGTAAAAAAGCTAATAGAGACTTGGGAAGCAGATGGCAAAACAACCATTCTGTTTGCAAGCAACATGCAAGTAATTGCCGCTTTTGCCATAACCGATAAGGTTAAAGAAACATCGAAACAGGCAATTCAGTCGCTTAAAAAAATGGACATTGAGCCCATTATGCTTACTGGCGACAACCAAAGTACTGCAAGTATCGTTGCCAAAAAGGTTGGCATTTCCAAGTTTTCAGCATCGATGCTCCCAAGCGAAAAGGCCGATTACGTTGAAAAGCTCCAAAAGGATGGGCACACCGTTGGCATGGTTGGCGATGGAATTAACGATTCGCACGCACTTGCCCTTGCCGACATTAGCATTGCCATGGGCAAAGGATCGGATATTGCTATGGATGTGGCCAAAATAACGCTTATGTCATCGGACCTAAACCAAATTCCGGCAGCCATTAAGCTATCGAAACGTACAATGCGTACCGTAAGGCAGAATCTCTTCTGGGCTTTTATCTACAACATTATTGGTATCCCAATAGCCACAGGCGTACTTTTCCCAATTATTGGCTTTCAGTTCGACCCAATGATTGCAGGAATAGCAATGGCACTGAGCTCAGTTTCGGTTGTAACCAACAGCCTAAGGCTAAAAAACATTAGCATACAGTAGTTTGTAAAAATTCTAACTAAAAATCTTAGCCTAGTTTTAAATAAAAAAAGTACATTTGGTGCACATTTCTGTTGCATTAAATATCATTTTTATGAAAAAGCTGTCCTTATTAGCCATCACCCTTTTTATTTCTTTCACGGCATTTACCCAAACCCTAGTTCATATCCCAATAAGTAACGAGCAAAGCGTTGCTCCTCTCTTTAAAAATCCTACCCTTATAGTTCACCACTATACAAACAGCTTTGTAATTGCTACCTGCAATTCGGCTATTAAAAGCAACATGGAAGCACTCGATACTTCTCCATGGAAAGATGGTGAAAGTTATTACGTTGTCTACACTGATGATAGCGTGAATAAAGAGCTATATCTTCAATCAATAAGCAAAACGAGTAGCATTCTTATCGACCAGAACAGCTACCTTATAGTTAAAACAAACGAAGCATTTTACGGACAGCTACAACCAGCAAAAAACGACGGCATGGTTCGTATATTCAACAAGGAGGCAAAACTTCCATTGTACACCATACACCACACGGCAAAAAGCAGCACACCTGACCCCTACATTGAAGGCCTTTTAGCTCAAGTATCAGGCGAAAATATCACAGCATCCGTTCAACATTTACAAGATTACGGTACACGCAACGCATACGCTCCCGAGAGCGTTGAAGCAGAACAATGGATTTACCAACAATTTGCCGACTTAGGCCTTGAGGTTGAGACAATGGATTTTACCATGCCATCGGGGTCTGCTAGCGACAACGTTATTGCAACGCTCACTGGAACAAAATACCCTAACGAATATGTTGTGGTGGGCGGACACTACGACTCGGTAAGCAGCAGTGGCGATGCACCAGGAGCCGACGATAACGCATCGGGAACCGCTGCGGTTATTGAAATTGCCCGGATACTCAGCAGCCAGGAACTTGACCGAAGCATAATATTCTGCGCATTTTCGGGCGAAGAGTATGGCCTTTATGGTAGCGCAGCTTTTGCTCAACAATGCGCCAACCAAGGGTTGAATATCCATGGCTACTTTAACCTCGATATGATTGGTTACCTTGAGGAGGGTGGAACTATGAAAAGCACCTTAATATACCCACAACCGGCGCAAGAACTTGCCGATTTCTACATGAACATTTGCTCAATCTACCTCCCCGATTTTATTGTTGAACCCGGATCATTTTCTGGTGGCGACAGCGACCACACCTCGTTTAACAATAACGGTTACATGGGCATTTTCCCTTTTGAGAACATTGATGCATATAGCCCTTACATACACACATCGAACGATATAATTGGGCCAAGCTACAATAACCAGGAACAAGCCGTTGTATTTACTCAAGCCTCACTAGCCGCAACGGTTGCCATGGCAAACCGAATTTTGCCACCGCAAAACCTAATTGCCATCCCACAAAACGGATCGGTAAAGCTTACATGGAACGCAATGGCCGATATTGACAGCTATACTATTTACCGAAACAATATAGCCATTGCCTGGCCCGCCGAAAACGAATACATAGATTATGCAGTGGAAAACGGTACGCAATACAGCTACTTTGTAACAGCAATTTATAGCGATACGCAAGAGGAATCGGACCCTTCGAATACAGTTACCGTAACCCCTGCCCCACCAATTGAGATCCCTTTTGCTATTTATTTTGAAGATGGTTACAGCCATTTCCAGATTGAAAACGGATGGAACGTTACCGCCGAGCAATACTTCGAAGGCAGCTATTCGTTCTCCGAAAGTCCAAACGGACAGTACACCAACAATCTAAACAGCACAGCAACGCTAACCTACTTCAACCTCGAAGGGTATACATCAGCAAATGTATCCTTTTACAATAAATACGAAATTGAGTCGAATTGGGATTACATGTGGTTTGAGGCATCGAAAAACGGGAGTATATGGACTGAACTCGAAGAGTTTACCGGCGAACAAAACACTTGGATACTTAAAGAATACGACCTTTCCGAATACCTTGACGAACCATTTGTATCGCTCCGTTTTCGATTCGAAAGCGACGGTTCGGTTGTAAAACAGGGTATGTTTATCGATAATTTTGCGGTTATCGGCGAAAAGCCTACATCGGGAAATGAAGCGATTAGTAGTATTAAGCCTAAAATTTTCCCTAATCCAACCCAAAACAGCGTAAACATTGTTTTTGGAAACGGATTGACTGCAAGCATAAAAGTAGTAAACCTTTCAGGACAAGTGGTTTTTGAGGAATCATTCCACGAAAGCACGTCAATTGGCACCATTAGCTGGCCAAAGGGAGTTTACATAATTGAGATTATCACTGCTGATAAGAAGTATGCCGAAAAGCTAATTGTAAAATAGCTTAGCGCAATAAGCTTAAAGCTGCTTTCTTAACCTCATCAAAGTGATTATGAACAATATGTTTTAGCCAATAGGTATACCTATCGGGGTTTGACTCAACATCGTGCTTAAGCTCATCAAAAGTTATCCAAGCAAAATCGGATACCTCATTTGGGTTTGGCAGCGGGTCATCGTTATAAAATCCAACGTATATATGGTCAATCTCGTTTTCGGTTAATCCGTTTCCAAATTCAATGGTGTAATGGAAACTAGTAACAAAGGTAAGCTTAGTGTCAAACCCCATCTCCTCAACCAACCGTTGATGAATTGCCTCATCCATAGCCATGCCCTTAGGCAAATGGCTACAACATGTATTTGTCCATAAACCTGGCGAGTGGTACTTGTCGAGCGCACGTTTATGAATCACAATCTCCCCTTTTGCGTTAATCACAAAAATTGAGAAGGCCCTATGAAGCAGAGCCCTTTTATGGACATCAAACTTCTCATCGTATCCAACAACCTCATCGTTCTCATTAACAAGGGCAATCAAGTTCTCCATCAGCTAATTTTTATTAAGATGTAAGCAAATATATACAATAACCCAATTTTTACATAATGGTTCACAATCAATATCGTTATAATACAGCTTAAGCATGTTAAACATCATTGTAACCCACACCAGTTATTAACAGTTTAGTGTTAATATTATAAAACCAATAAACACCATGCATTAGCTCATTAATTTGTATTTTTACACGAAATTTAAGCCATATACTATGCTTTCACCACTGGTTCGATATGTACTACTTTGCGCGTTAGGGCTAATTGCGCTTAATGTACCTGCACAAGAAGAAAAACAGCTATCTCAACCCGAAATGTTATTCAACAAGGGCATTGAGCTTTTCGAAAAGGGCAATTACGTTTCGGCCCAAAAGCATTTTAAAGAGTTTAGCCAATTGGCCCCTACCAATCAAATTCATTTAAAGGGAGAGGCTGAGTTTTACTATGCACTTTGCGCCATTGAACTGTTTAATAATGATGCTGAATACCTCATCCGTACATTTATCAACAGCTACCCCGATAACCAAAAAGTAAACGTTGCTTTTTTTGAACTCGCAAAACTCCGATACCGCGAGCGTAAGTACAGCGATGCAATATACTGGTTTAACCAAACCAACAGAAACGGGTTAAGCTTTGAGCAAAAAGCCGAACTCCTTTTCAAAATGGGCTATAGCCAGTTTATGCTCAATGAACTTGACCTGGCAAGTAGGGCATTCTTTGAGGTAAAGGACACAAAAAACAAATACTCCTCGCCAGCAACCTACTACTACTCGCACATTGCCTATACACAGGATAATCTTGCCACAGCGCTAAAAGGATTCCAAAAGTTAAGCAACGATGAAACCTTCTCACCGCTTGTACCCTACTACATAGCACAAATTTACTACAAGCAAAGAGAGTACGAAAAAGTAGTAGAATACGCTCCACCAGTTCTCGAAAATGCCACTCCTAAGCGCGCACCCGAAATTGCTCGACTCATTGGCGAGTCGCTTTATAGGCTAAGACGATACGATGAAGCGGTTCCTTATATTGAGCAATTTGTTGAAAAGGCATCATCGCTTACGCGCAACGACAACTATCTCGTGGGCTTTATTTACCATAGAAACAACAAACACGATGAGGCAGTTAAGTATCTTGAGCGCGTTGCAACCGAAGACGACACATTAAGCCAAAATGCATACTACCACCTTGCCGACTGTTACATAAACCTTGGCGATAAAGCCAAGGCTCGCCAAGCATTCTCCATGGCCTCGAAGTATAGCTACGACATGGCCATAAAAGAGGATGCGCTTTTTAACTTCGCAAAAATTACCTTCGAAACCCTTTACAACCCATTTAACGAGGCTATCGAGGCTTTCCGCTCATACATCGAGCTATTCCCAAACAGCTCGCGTATCGACGAAGCCCACAACTACCTTGTTTTGGCTTACACAAGTACAAAAAACTATGGTCAAGCGCTTGCCTCGCTTGATATGATTAAAAACAAGGATGCATCCATAAGGCAAGCATATCAAAGAGTGGCTTTTTTCAGAGGGATTGAACTATTTCAGAACCTAAATTTTACCGAAGCAGCTGAGAAGTTCACCCTTTCGCTTCAGTATCCCGAGTACAACAAATCGTTGTCGGCTTTAGCCCTTTACTGGCGAGGCGAAGCATACTACCGTACAGAAAATTTTCAGCAAGCAGCCTCCGATTACAACCAATTCCTTTTGTCTCCCGGATCATTCGACCTTGCTGAGTATAAAATGGCTCATTACAACTTAGGCTATGCCAATTTTAAGCTTAAAAATTACGATGAGGCCATTGTTTGGTTCCGAAAGTACACAACGCAGAATCACGAAACAAAAACAACCTACCTTGGCGATGCCTACAATCGCATTGCGGACTCGTACTACATTCTAAGGCGATACTGGGTTGCTCTCGATTACTACGAAAACGCCATAAACACCAACACTATTGATGTTGATTATGCAATACTACAACGAGGCATTGCCTTTGGATTAGTTGAAAGACCTCAGAAAAAGGTTGATGCCCTCCTTAGTCTAGTCGAAAATCATCAGGAATCGGATTTTATGGACGATGCTCTGTTCGAACTTGCCGAAACCTACATGTCGATGGGCGAAACGAGCAACGCCATTAAGTATTACAGCCAAATTCAGGAAAATTTCCCTGGCAGCTCGTACTTTGTAAAAGCCCTTGTTCAGCTGGGTATTGCTGCGTACAACAACAACGAGTCCGACAACGCCATGCAGTACTACAAACGAGTAGTTGAAGAATTTCCTGGATCAACCGAAGCAAAAAATGCGCTTATTGGCATCAGAAATATCTACGTTGATAATGGCAATGTTGACGATTATTTCAACTACGCATCAAGGCTTGGCAGCCTAGGTAACGTTAGCATGGCCGAAAAGGATTCGCTCTCGTACATGGCAGCCGAGCGAGTATACATGAGTGGTAACTGCCAGAAGGCTCTACAAAATCTATCAAAATATATTGAGGAATTTCCAAAAGGCAATTTCACGCTAAATGCCTATTATTACATGGGCGATTGCTACTATAAAACCAACCAGTTCGACAACGCCCTTACAGCATTCAACCAGGTTATACAGAGGCAAAAAAACCCTTTTACTGAGCAAACGCTAATTGCAGCATCAACAATATACATGCAGCAAAAAAAGTATGCCGAAGCATATGAGGTTTACTCAATGCTCGAGTCGCTTGCCGACCTCAAATCGAGCCTGCTCGATGCCCGCCTTGGAATGATGCGCACAGCCGAAAAACTCAATAACCACCAAGAGGTTGTTGAAGCAGCAGCCAAGGTGTTAATAACGGAAAAACTTCCCAGTGAACTTGAAATTGAAGCACGATTTAGCAGAGCAAATGCGCTTGTTAAGCTCGACCGCTTATCCGACGCATTTAATGAGTATGCACGAGTTTCGCTCAACCTAAAAACCAAACAGGGTGCAGAGGCTAAATACCGGATGGCACAAATATACCTTGAAAGAGGCGAGCTTATAAAAGCCGAGGAAGAAGTATTTAGCTTTGCCAATAAAAATACACCTCACCAATACTGGTTAGCAAAAAGTTTCATACTACTTGCCGATGTTTACATCATTCAAGATGATTTCTTTCAAGCAAAAGCTACGCTACAAAGCGTAATTGATGGATACAGCAATACCGAAGATGGTATAATTGACGAAGCATCGGAAAAGCTAACTCAGCTGGTGAAAGACGAAAAAGAGAAACAGCAAGCTGATGATTCGGGCGACACAATAAACATCCAGCTAAACTAACAACACAAATTGCAGTTTACCGAAAAGTAAACCCTTTTATATGAACAAAATAGCAAGCATAATAATTGCATCAATCGGGTTAGCAACACTTTACCCTAACCCATCATTTGCACAAGACGACAAGCTAACCAAAGAGGTGCAGGTTGTTCGACCATACGAGCCCACAATATCCGATGCTTTTAAAATAAACAAGCTCCCACAGGTTGACGATACCATTAGCGTATCGCCCTCGTTTAGCTACAACCTAACCATGCGACCAGTGGCCATAAATTTCGATGTTAATCCCATACCACCTGCCCGTATGGTTGCTGAACCGTTAACGCGAATTAGCCGAGGCTATGCAAAGCTAGGTTTTGGAAACTACTCGTCTCCTTTAGCCGAAATATACTACTCAAACGAAAGAGATGAGGAATACTCCTACGGCGTTTGGCTTAAGCATAAATCATCGTTCGGGAATATTAAGCTCGACAACTCCGCCAAGGTAAATGCTAACTATTCCCGAACCAACCTATCGGCATTTGGCAAGCGCATATTCTCTAAATCGGCACTTTTGGGTAATTTAAGCTACAATCACTTTGGCTATAACCTTTACGGTTTCGATACGCTTGCAATTGCTCAACCAATACCCGATTCTCCGGAAAATCAATCACAGCGAAACTTCACAATCGACCTAAAATACCACTCTACCCATATCGACTCCACCCATGTAAACTATAGCGCAAACACTAAGTTTAACCATTTCTCCGATAAGTTTGGTGTGCAGCAAAATACATTTTACCTTGGAACCAATGCAGATAAATTCTTTAGGATTGAAAAAATTGGAGGCAGCCTAGAGTTTACGCATCACATAAACAACGAAAAGCTTTCGACAGACGATAACACAATTATTACCTTTTCGCCATGGGTTGGACTCTTTGGTGAGCAATGGAGAGCAAAAGCAGGCGTAAGGGCTACCTTCGACAATAACGAGTTGGGAACTAATTCACACTTCTACCCCATTGGGCACCTTTCGTACGACATAATTAGCAATTACGTAATACCCTATTTTGAGTTTGGCGGACATTTAGAGGACAACAGCTATGGCAAAATACTAAACGAAAACCCATGGGCAACCCCTGGACTAAACGTGCTCAACTCAAGCCATAAATTTGTACTCAAGGGAGGCGTTAAAGGAAACATGAGCCCAAGAATAGCCTATAACATATCGGCAAGCTACTCGTTGGTTGACAGCGCATACTTTTTTGTAAATAGCCTTAGTCAATCCGATGATTTTTTTACAAGCACATTCGATGTTGTTTACGACAATATTAGAAAGAAAGAATTTTTGGGTGAGCTAACTTTTGCGCCTACGTCAAGTATCAAAATTTTTGCCATGGCTCAATACACATCTTACACCATGCAAGATATTTCTAAGCCATGGCACAAACCCAATCTGCTATCGAAAGCAACATTGTGGTACAACCTACAAGATAAAATTCTGCTAAAAACGAGCATTTACTACGAAGGGAAACGCCACGTGAAATTGCTCAACGGCTCAAGTACTGAAATTGATGGTATTTTCAACGTTAACCTTGGACTTGAATACCGATACAACAAAAGGGCCTCAGCATTTATCAACATTAACAACCTAACCGCAAACCGCTATCATCTTTGGTACCTTTACCCAGCCCAAAGGTTTCAGCTTATGCTGGGTGTAACCTACGCTCTATAGTATTGTTAGTTTAAATCCTATTGGTGGTTTATGGCAATGCCTACCCATGCACTCAAGCTACATTTGCTTGGCTACATATTCGCGCAAAATTAGCAAACCATTTACCCATTTTTTAGACCTAAAAAATCATTGCATATCTCCTTGAAATACAAAGCGCTAGATAGTGTATAAAATCCTCAAAAAAATTGGAAAATACCTTCGTAATTCCAATTAAAATTGCTACTTTTGAAAGTTAAACTAATGACAATGTAAAACATTAACTATCAGCGTTTTAGTGTCGTATTTGTTTTGATTATTTTAAAGAAGAAAAATGGATAATTTGGATAACGAGAAGTTGGTAAACGGCCCAGCCGTTGAAGGCAAGCAGTATTCTGCAGAGAGCATTCAAGTACTTGAAGGTTTACAGGCAGTTAGGAAACGCCCAGCCATGTACATTGGCGATACCGGAGTAAAAGGATTGCACCACTTAGTATACGAAGTTGTCGATAATTCAATCGACGAGGCTCTTGGAGGATACTGTAGCAGCATTGATGTAATAATTAATGAGGATGGTTCAATTACAGTAATTGATGATGGCCGGGGAATACCAGTCGATTACCATGAAAAGGAAAAGAAATCGGCACTCGAAGTGGTAATGACAGTGCTTCACGCTGGTGGAAAATTCGATAAAGGATCATACAAAGTATCGGGAGGATTGCACGGTGTTGGCGTATCGTGCGTAAATGCTCTTTCGCAAAAGCTTGTGGCCGAAGTACACCGCGATGGCAAAATCTGGAAACAGGAGTACAGCAAGGGTGCTGCGCTTGAACCGGTTCGCGAAGTTGGCACAACCGATAAAACAGGGACAATAATTACATTCCTCCCCGACGACACCATTTTTACGCAAACAACCGACTATAACTTCGAGATACTATCGTCTCGCCTACGCGAGCTAGCCTTCCTTAACAAAGGCATAAACCTCTCAATTACCGATAAAAGAGAACTTGAAGAAAACGGCAATGGAGGTAAATTTCGCCATGAAGAGTTTCACTCCGAAGAAGGCTTGAAAGAGTTCGTTGAATTCCTCGACTCAAACCGCGAATCGCTTATCGAAACAACAATACATATTGAATCGAATAAGAACGAAGTACCCGTAGAGGTTGCAATGCAGTACAACACCTCATTCTCCGAGAACATCCACTCATACGTTAACAATATCAACACTATTGAAGGTGGTACCCACCTAACTGGCTTCCGCAGGGCGCTTACCCGTACGCTAAAAAAATACGCCGACGAATCGGGCATGCTCTCAAAGCTTAAGTTCGACATTAGCGGCGATGACTTCCGTGAGGGGTTAACAGCCATCATCTCGGTTAAAGTTGCTGAGCCACAATTCGAGGGTCAAACAAAAACCAAACTAGGCAACTCTGAAGTTAGCCTTGCCGTTGATCAGGCAGTGAGCGAAGCGTTAGCCAACTACCTTGAGGAGAACCCAAAAGATGCACGCACCATTGTGCAAAAGGTTATTCTTGCAGCCCAAGCTCGACATGCTGCCCGCAAAGCCCGCGAGCTGGTTCAGCGAAAAACCGTTCTTTCGGGCTCGGGCTTACCCGGTAAGCTATCCGATTGCTCCGAAAAAGACCCTAGCCAAACCGAAATATTCCTTGTTGAGGGCGATTCGGCAGGCGGTACAGCAAAACAGGGTCGCGACAGGCGTTTTCAGGCAATTCTTCCGCTACGAGGAAAAATTCTGAATGTGGAAAAAGCCATGCAGCATAAAATCTTCGAAAACGAAGAGATTAAGAATATGTTTACCGCACTTGGCGTTTCAATTGGCACAGAAGAAGATAGCAAAGCGTTAAATCTCTCAAAATTAAGGTATCACAAAGTAATAATCATGACCGATGCCGATGT
>NPID01001597.1_pt3 | contig 44430 bp, 43 predicted proteins | sample 8637491 | NCBI WGS metagenome assembly NPID01 (sample SAMN07420843, study PRJNA396082) | bioreactor metagenome | isolation source: sample BA6 brine-fed electro-methanogenic bioreactor BA | place: Japan: Kochi | collected 2016-06-14 | reverse complement strand
GGCATCACCGGCGAAGAGGGCCCTTAGCACCTGTCCCGGCGGTATGGGGACCGCACCCACTGAGATGGAGAGTATCAGCAGCGCGAAGAGCACAATCAGCCCCGCCAGGTTCAGCAGCAGCTTCCTGCCGGTGTACTTCGTGTACTCCCCGGGAACCCTGCCGTCCTCAAGGTGCAAGGATGCCTCCAGACACCGTCAGAGTTCCACCCTTTCGAATATCAGCCCCCCGAAGGAGTCCTTCAGCTGCTGGTATACCCCTGCTCCCACCAGGAAGCCGTATATCTCGTCGGCCTTTGCCGCCGGGTCCACATCCTGGAATGACTCGGGGTAGAGCACCTTGCCTATGTAGTATGCGTCCGCCAGAATGGAGCCGCAGTTCCAGGTGTACCAGTTGTAGGGCAGGAGGCAGTACACCTCCCCGTTCCCCACGGCGGTGAGGGAGGAGTACGCCGGGTCTTCCGTGAGCTGCTGGATGGCGTTGGCTCCCGGGTCCGCCTGGAGGGTGGAGCCGTCGACGAAAATCACCTCCGGGTCCCAGGCCAGTATCTGCTCCTTTGCGATGTCCGCGTGCTCCAGGGAGAGGCCTTCGGTATTCTCGGGCATTGCTATGTTGCGTGCCCCGGCGAAGATGAACGGCGGATATCCCGGCTCGGTGGACTGGAAGCCGTGGGGGCCGCGATAGGCTATTCCCCCCACGAAGCAGCTCCTGCGCCGGTCTTCGGGAATACCGGCGGTTCGTTCCGTGAGGTCGGAAATGGTTGAGTCGATGAACGCTATGACCTCTTCAGCCCTCTCCCCGCGGTCCAGCACCTGGGCCATGGTCCTCAGCGAACCGTCGAAATCACTTCTGTCCGGCCAGATCCTGCCGTATTCCAGAACCACCACCGGTATGCCGGTCATTTCCTCCAGCTCCACCGGATCCGTCCCCATCAGGGGGAATGTCTTGAAGATCACCTCCGGCTGGGGATCCAGCGCCAGAATGAGTTCAGGATTGTCGTGCCCACGGAACTCCCCGAATACGGGCAGTTCAGCCAGCCACGGGTTCGCCAGGAAATAGGGCCTTGCCTCGAATGTTGACCTGCGCCCCTCCATGTCGTCAACGGCAACAGCTCTGTCCTGGGCCTGGAGGTAGACCAGAAGCCTGAGGCAGCCGGGACCGGAGCATATCACATGTTCAGGGTTCAGGGGAACGGTAACGCTTCGCCCCAGCCCGTCCACAACCGTTATTACACTGTCGGCGGCAACGGTTTCCGGAACGCCGCTGTTCCCGCAGCCGGTGGCGACCAGCATGAGGATCGCCGCGGCAAGGGCCGGTAGTGTTTTAGTGAAGATGCCCGGTGACTGTGTCTTATCCATCTGTTCTCCTTGTGTCCTCAGTCCCGTGAACGCTCCGCTTCCCAGTTGAAATGTTCCGATTCCTCCCGGTTCCGGGGCCAGTGGGCGCACCATTCCGGCAGGCGGACCTCCGAAACCCTGTCGGAGCCGGGGTGGTAGGGCTTTATGTCTATCACCGGGCTGTGGTCCATGGCGTCGATGCGGTCAAGCACAACCAGCCCTTCTGCTTCATCCACCGACAGTATCCGGCAGGTTGTCACCGCCACCGGGCTGGGACGGCGGGGCGACCTGGTGGAGAACACGCCGGTTTCTTCAGAGACCTTTCTGAATGGCGGCCTTACCTCAAGGGCAGTTCCGTCACAGGGGACACGGTCGAACACCCAGAGTATCATGGCGTGGGAATAATCCCCCAGCCCCCTGAGCCCCTTCCGGTATTCCTTCTTTACCCGAACGGCGAAACCATCCTCAAGGGTTACCGTTCCAATGGTTCTCATCGTGTATTCGCTCTTCATGGTAACTCTCCCGTTGTCCGCCGAAAATAACCGATTCATAAGAAGAGTGGAACGGTCTTCCAGCTATTCCGGGTGGAACTTCCCTGGAGCCGCTCCTGTCAATCGCCTATGGTCTTCCTTACGGCTTTCGCCAGCTCTGAGACGGTGAACGGTTTGCGAATGAAGAAAGGCCGGTCAGCCTCTGGAAGGCTGCTTTCCTTTCCCATTACATCGGCGGCGTAGCCGCTCATGAACAGGCACTTCAGGTCAGGGTTCTCACCTGTGAGCTTTATCGCCAGGTCCTTTCCGTTCATCTGGGGCATTACCACATCCGTGAGAAGAAGGTCTATGCTGTCACGGTGGTGCTCAGCGAGTTCCATGGCCTCTGCCGGGGTAGAGGCTGCCAGTACATCGTAGCCCAGGTTCTGCAGCATGGTCCTGGTCATCTTCAGCACCGACTCCTCGTCCTCCACCAGGAGGATGGTTCCGGTGCCCCTGGGAGCAGCGGCTTCACCGGGGCTGTTCTCCTCTGCTGCATCGCTGCCGTTCCCTGCGGGCAGGAACACCCGGATGGTGGTTCCCCGGCCGGGGGCGCTCCTTACCTGAACGAAGCCATCGTTCTGCTTCACGATGCCGTACACGGTGGAGAGGCCCAGGCCCGTTCCCCTGCCGGTTTCCTTCGTGGTGTAGAAGGGCTCGAAGATGTGCTGGCGGGTCTCATCGTCCATGCCGCAGCCGTCGTCGGATACAGCCATGCAGGTATAGATGCCACCTGCCGGGCCTGCTCCCGTGATCGAGGGGATCCGCTCCTCCGCCGTCGAGGCAGTTTCTATGGTGATGCTGCCCAGACCGTCTATTGCGTCCCTGGCGTTAACCACCAGGTTAGCGAGAAGCTGGTCGAACTGGGTGGGATCCAGCCTTACCGGCTGCAGGTCCTTCCCCGGGTTCCAGTTCAGTGTGATGTTCTCGCCCACCAGCCTGCCAAGCATCTGCAGCATGCTCTCCACTTTCTCATTCATGTTTATGAGCCGGGGGGCTATGGTCTGTCTTCTGGCGAATGTGAGCAGCTGGCCTGTGAGGTCGGCGGAGCGCCTGGCGGCGCTCTGTATTTCCTTGAGTTCGTCGTACAGGGGCATGGAAGGGTCCAGGTGCTGAAGGGCGATCTCCGCATTGCCCAGGATGACACCCAGCATGTTGTTGAAGTCGTGGGCCACTCCGCCGGCGAGCCTGCCCACGGATTCCATCTTCATCATCTGCATGAGCTGGAAGCGGAGCTTCTCCCTGTCCTCCTCCGCCCTTTTTCTCTTGGTTATGTCCACATTGAATTCCGCCAGCTGCCAGCTGCCGTCGCCGCCCTGGAACGGGATGGTGTGAACCTCCACGAACCTGTCCTCCCTGGGGAGGTACTCCTCGGTCACCACGGTCTCTCCGGTTCTCAGGGCCTCAGGGATCCCGCATCCTTCACAGGGTTCTTCCCTTCCCATGAAGTAGCTGTAGCACTTCTTCCCCCTGTAGTCGCCGTAAACGGCCTTCCACCTCTCGTCCACGAAGGTCAGTGCGTGATCGGAATCCATGATGTTGATGTTGGTGTTGGTTGCCCTCAGGAGAAAATCCATCCGTTCAGTGTTCCTCCGGAGCCGCTTCTCAGCCTTTTTCTGGTCGGTTATGTCCTGGAAAGAGCCCTGCACTTCCACGATGTTCCCCGCAGAATCCGTAACGGGTCTTCCTATGGTCCTGACCCATACCCGTTCGCCGCTGCCGGTTATTATCTCCATTTCCTCGCTGTACGGAATGCCGTCGATGGCGCATGCCTTGAATACCTGCTGGATCCTTTCCCGCCATTCCGGCGCGTAGAACGCGATGGCTTCCTCAGAGCCTGGTGAGTAGCCCCGGGGCATTCCGTGCATGTCGCAGACGGCGTCGGACCATGTGCACTTGTCCCTCTTCAGGTCTACGCGCCATCCTCCGAAGCCGGCGGTTTCACCGGCTATCCTCAACAGGGCGGCGTTGGCTTCTTCGGCGTTCTTCGCCTGCTTCTCGGAGGTAATGTCCCGCACCCACTCCATGAAGGCTTCCACTTTCCCGTCATCGTCAATGATGGGTATCACCCTGATGTCGTACCATCCGCCCTCGGGGAGCAGGGCGATGGTGCGGAAGGGGGTTCCTGATTCCAGAATGGCCCTGGCCCTGCAGTCCGGGCAGATGTCGTCCAGCCCCCGGTAGGTACTGTAGCATTTCGTACCGGGCTTCCTCAGGTGTTCAGGAACCTCGGCGAACCCCCGCCAGTTGCTGTAGAGGATGTCGAAGTCGGGGCTGTGAACCGATATCATGTCGGGGACGACTGAGAGCATCCTTCGGAATCGGCCGTCCATTTCGTGGAGCTCGGTCATGGTTTTTTTCTGCCAGGTGATGTCCAGGGCCGAGAATGTCAGCCCCTTCTCCGGGTGCCCCCGTTCGATGACCGAGGAACTGAGAAGCACATCCATTAGGGAGCCGTCTTTGTGTTTCCACACCGTTTCCACGGTGCCGGTTCCAGTTCTCTGGATCTGAGCATATTTCTCTCTGCCCACCCGGTCGAACTCCTCCCGGGAGGGGTAGAGCATCAGGGCGCTCTTCCCGGTGAGTTCATCCCTTGAGTAGCCTGTCATCTCGCAGAGCTTGTCGTTCGCTTCGAGGATGATACGGGATCTGACCAGGCCGATGCCCACCGGAGCTGCTCTGAAAATGCTTTCCAGCCGCTGCTGAACGACAGAGCCTGCGGAGGGGTCCGGGGTCTCCCCGTTCATTTTCTCCGTAGGTTCGCTGCCCTTTCCGCGCACGGTACACCCCTCCCCGGTACGGGATGGCCTTACATCCTATGATGCCGGAGGTGGCTGATTGTGTCAATAACCGCTGGAGTCATGGGGAATAGGGAGCCAGGGGTTCAGAACCGGTCCAGCATTATTCCCTTGGGCAGCACTCTGCACCTGAAGGTGAACTCGGTTCCATCGGGGGTCGAAGTGAAGCCCATGGATCCTCCCAGAAGGGTTTCCCCGAGTAGTTTCATTGAGTATGTGCCAGTTCCCCTGCCCGGTTCGTCCTTGGTGCTGAAGTTCCTCTGGAATATCCTTTTCTGAGTCTCAGGCGGGATCATGGCCGGGTTCCACACCGTAAAAGAGACGGAGTCTTCATCCTGTTCAACGGACAGCCTCACTTCGTCTGTTTCACTGCCTGCTTCAAGGGCGTTGATGAGCATGTTGCTGATGATCCTCATGAGAAGGGAAAGGTCTGTGAAAAGGGTTACATCCCCGTCCACCCGGGGGAAAATGATGTTCCTTCCGGTGCTGGCCGGGTGGCTCAGAAAAAGCACCCGAAGTTCACTGATGATCTCGGAAACGGACAGCTTACGCCATACGGGGTTGTATCCACCGAAGGGTGCTCCAAGGAGCAGACGCTGTATGGCTATCTCACCGCGGAGACGATTGGCGGCGCGAAGCACACCCTGGGCCAGGTCGGAGGGATGCTCGGCAGCCAGCAGTTCGCTTGATCCCAGAAGAATCTGAACCATGTTGCCGATGTCATGGAAGAAGGTTCGCTCCAGGGCGGCTCTGTGCTGCTGTTCGGTGATGTCCTGAAGGAAGAGGAGAACGAACCTTTCATCGTTCACCTCTATGGGGTGGGAGCGTACCAGGAAGGCAAGCTCTATCTCCTTCCCGTTCCGCGTCGCGGTGAGGGCGCATATCCTTTCCGCGGGCTGGTTCTCTCCGATGGCCGCCACGATGGCTATAGCCGCCCCGCATGATGAACAGTATTCCGATGTGCCGCAACCGGCCTGCTCGTCATGGGCGTGAACGCAGTTCAGGGCCTCTCCCGGCCTCAAGCCCATCACCTCGCCGGGGTCGTCTATTCCCAGTTTCTCCAGGAATGCACTGTTCAGGGATACTATCTGCCGGTTGCTGTTCAGCACCGCCAGCAGCCCCCCCACGGAGTTCAGAAGGCCGGAGACGACCGGGCTGCCGTTGACTATTCCGATCTCATGGCTGAGAAGGGTTTCGCAGGTTCGCTCCGGTGACGCGAAATGAGTTCTGATATGACCACCTCCCTCCGGGTCATATGTCAGTATCGCATTCATCATCCGGGTCGAGACCGGTTATTTATAATCGGATCAGGCGGTATGTCCAATAGATGCTTTTGAAGGCAAATTCGAGTGACTGAAGAAGGCCGGATCCGCTAGCCCGAGGTGACCCTGTTCCTGCCCTGTTCCTTGCTTCTGTACATCAGTCCGTCGGCCCTGTTAACGATGCTGTCAGCCGTGTCCCCCGGCCGTGCCAGGGTAATGCCCATGGACACAGTTACACCGATCTCGATTCCCTGGTGCTCTGCGCTGGTGGCGGCGACCAGATTCCTGAGGCGGGTTGCTATCTCCGTGAGAGTTGGAAGGGATATCCGGGGAAACACCCCCAGGAACTCCTCTCCCCCCCATCTTCCCACTGTATCGAAGGGCCGCACCGAACCGAGGAGCGTTCGTGCCACCGCGGCCAGGACCTTGTCGCCGGCCTGGTGGCCGTACAGGTCGTTGCACTGCTTGAAATGATCGATGTCGATGAAAGTGACTCCGAAGGCGATGTCGTTCCTGCGCATTGCAGCCAGCCTGGCGTCCAGGACCGCCTCCAGCTGCCGGCGGTTGGGAAGCCCTGTGAGAGGGTCCACCAGCGAGAGGGTGCGCAGATGGTCGATCTCCTCCTGCATTGCCCTCTGGGAACCGGCTTCGTGGAACAGCTCGACGGCCAGCTTTTCCCCCGCTTCAGGCTGCAGCAGCATGGTTCTGGCGTCAACCGCCACCCTGTGTCCGAGCTTGTGGTGAAGGTAAACGGTAATGCGTCTGCTCATGGCATCGTTCAAGGTTGCTGCCACGGGGCAGCAGCCCATGCACAGCTTCTTGCCGTTCTGGTCAACATGCACCAGTATGTTGTCCGAGCATTTCCTGCCGACCACATCCGATGAGGTATAGCCCGTAATACGCTCGGCCTCCTCGTTCCAGAAGCNNGTTCCCCGTCGAGTATGTAGACACCCTCTCCCACCGCCTGAAGGATCTTCTCGAAGTGTTCCGGGAGGAATCCGTCCGTCATTCCGCTCTCCATTTCCATACTGTATTTATATGAATATACAGAATGGGTCACCGGAAGTTCAGCAGCACCAGCTGATTCACCACAGCCTCCTCCCGGAGGGGGTACGTCCGGCTGCTCTGATGAAAAGCAGTATCCAGAGTGCTGAGAACGCCAGACCAGCGGCTAACTGTAAGAGACAGCCCCGGGATGCCATCGCCGCCTCTGTCATCCAGAAAGAGGGCAGAGGAGAGAAAAGGTACCGGGCGGATCCCTTTATGAACAGCGGAGCCTGGATGCCCAGCATGGAGAGACCGCCCAGTTTCATAAGGGCGAGACCCTCTACCTTGTTGTTCGCAAAGGCGGTTACTCCCAGGCAGACGGCAACGGAAGCCGCAGAGGCAAGAATCGCGATGGGTACGGCCCGGTTCATGCCCAGGGCCGATGACCTGAAGGAAGCGAAGAGCAATACAGAGACTATGGTTGCCAGGGCGGCGGGGATCACCAGCCTGCCGAGAAGATAGCCTCTGGTGCCAGGGGGGGATACGGCCATGTAAAGGCTTACCCCTTCATCCCGTTCCTCCAGCATGATCATCGCCGCGCACATGTTCAGCAGGTACGGAACCAGCAGGAGCAGCATGAGGTCCAGCATCAACGCGAAAATGTGCAGAACGGGATCGTGTCCCAGGGCCGCTCCGATCCACCGGTCCAGCGCTGGAAGCCCGTACCGGAACAACAGAGCGATCAGCACCGGAGCAGGTATCAGGACCGTCAGCATCGCGTCGCGTCTGATCAGCGCGAATCCTGCCCGGAGTACATTTCCAGTTCTCACAGCTGCATCCCCCCCAGTTCCTTCACCATCCGCCTTACCCTTTTCAGAACCAGTGGTATTGCCGTTAGTGTCCATAAGGTAACAGTAACGAGGTGCTTTACCGTGGAAGAACCCGCATCCGCACCTGTACCCCCTGTCATCAGAGAGAGCAGAGCGGTTCCGGGATGAAGTTCCCAGATCAGTGCGGGTCCCGGGAGCGTCCAGAGGCTCATCGTGCTTCCCAGTACGATCATCGGTGGAAGCCAGAGAAGCAGCGTAAGCGGCGCGATGGAAACGAAGAACCTGTTGAGAGAGCGTGCCCTGCCGGCAACGGCAAGCCCGATAAGGGAGAAGAGTACTGAACCGGTGAAGAGCCCCGCCGCCAGGATGGCAGGGGAGAAGCTTCCGGGAATGGAGATGGAAACGATGGCAAGACCAGCAAGGGTTGAGATCACAGCAAGGGAGAGGACCTTCGCACAGAGGTATTCACCAGGCGTAAAGGGGGAGACGAAGAGGAAGTCCAGTGTTCGTTCGCTCTTCTCGAAGAGGATCATGCCCCCCATGAAGAACAGCCCCAGAGCCGCCGGGTCGCTGAAGAGCACCAGAGCCGCGGCAAGGGGTCTCCAGCCCCGGGGCATGGCCAGCAGCATCCCGGCATAGACCACGGAGACCACAAGATAGAGCAGATAGAAGCCGTAGCGGTACTGGAACCTTACATCGTTGGCCAGGGCTGCTGCGAACCTCCTTGCGGTCATCTCAGCTCCCTTCCCGTAACCTCCACGAAAACATCCTCCAGCGTTGGCTCCTTCGAGTGTATCCTGGTTAATCGGTTGTTCCTTATGGCGTCGAGAAGCGCCTCATCCTCCGAGAGCCTGGAGAGGGGGGTTTCGCCATGCCGTTCCTCCCTCCCCTCAATGAAGGTGTATGAAACCGTTGCCGGTTGCTTGCCCACGGTGAGGTTCTCCGGAGTGTCCAGGGCCCTTATCCCGCCGTCTACGATGAAGGCTACCCTGTCGCAGAGCTCCCCGGCATCGTGCATGTTGTGGGTGGTGAGTATGATGGTGGTACCCATGCGCTTCTGCTGCTGTATGATGCCCTTCACCTGCCTGGCTGTGGACGGGTCAAGCCCCGAAGTGGGCTCGTCCAGAAAGAGCATTCCCGGGCGGTGCATAAGGGCCCTCACGAAGTTGAGGCGGGTCTTCATGCCCTTGGAGAACTCGGAGACCCTTCGGTGGCCATCCCTCTGGAGACCCACCATTTCCAGGAGGGTCTCCGGGGGTATCAGCCCGCCCCTGTGCAGCGAACCAAAGAAGGCCAGGTTCTCAAGGGCGGTGAACTTTCCGTAGAGCCCGGGGAACTCGAAGACCACTCCGATGCTCTCATAGAAGTCTGCCCTGCGGTGTTTCACCTCGGTTCTGTTCACCTGAACCGTTCCGCCATAGCCGGTGAGAACCCCGGTCAGGATCTTCTGCAGTGTGCTCTTTCCCGCTCCCGAGGGTCCCAGAAAGCCGAATATCTCCCCTTTTCCAACCTGAAACCCCATGCCGGTAATGAGGGGCTCCTTCGGCGTGTAGGAGAAGCACAGGTCCTCAATGTGAATCGCGCCTCTGTTATTCTCCAACTCCTGTCTCCTTTACCCCGGCCAGCACCAGCCCCTGGATCAGCAGCTGCATGGCTTCGTCAAAATTCTCTTCCCCGGTTTCGTCCCGGTGCATGAGGGCCATGGCCAGGGCCCTGAGAGCCGTTGAGAAAAGTGGTGCATCAACCGATGCCCCGGGAATGCCCAGGGCCTTGAGAAGGAGTTCAGTGGTATCATCATCCAGTTCACGGTGACTGAAGACCTGTTCCTGAGGCAGCCCCCGAATGAGTACCGACATTTCCTCGGGATTCATCAGGGTCATGAGGAAGGAATCCTTTACCTGGCTGAACATGTGCCAGATAGCCCGTGAGAGACCTTCCTTCCCTGACAGGCCCTTCTCCTCCACAAGGACGAACAGGTCCTGGAAAAGGTCTTTCTGGTACTCCTCCACAACATGGAAGAACAGGGCTTCCTTCGAAGGGAAGAACCTGTAGAAGGATCCCTTGGATATTCCAGCTCCCCTTGCCAGCTGATCAACGGTGGTCTTCCGTACCCCATACCTGGCCAGGCAGTTTTCAGCCTCGCGGCGAAGCGCCGCCAGTATCCCGTTGGTTTCCGATTCAGTAAAAGCCCTGGGCATAGAATCTTCCTCTCTGTTTTCCTCAATGACTGAATATATAAAAACAGTCATAAAGTATGCAAACAGTTTTACTGTCTTTCCCGCCTGGCTGATCGCGGATTTCATTACTACCGCTAAAGCGGTAAAAATTGAGATGTTAAGCTGCGTGCCTTCTTGACTTTCACCTGAAAGGAGACATATTGCTGCTATGGCGGTAAAATTGCGGAGGTCAGAATGGCCAGTGATGGAAGAATATCATGTTTGGGGATGCTTGTAAGGCATCATAGAAGCAGGGCGGGTCTGACCCAGACGGAGCTGGCCGACATGGCCGGCGTGGGAAAGACCACTGTGTTCGATATCGAGCGCGGCAAACCGACAGTTCAGCTTCGGAGCATTCTTCCGGTGCTGAGAGTGCTCAATATGGATCTGGAAGTCACCGGCCCTTTCGTTCAGGAATGCCTGGAGAAGAACAGTGTGTAGAGCAGGGATCAAACGCAGCGCTGTGGTTTTGGTGCATGGAGAACCGGCTGGAGTGCTGGAGGAACTCGCAGAGGGAGGATACAGGTTTCGTTACCTTTCCGGGTACGAGGGCCCTCCTGTATCCCTTACGATTACCCGTGACCGAAGCCTTTGGGAATTTAAGTCGTTCCCTGCCTTTTTCGAGGGTCTGCTTCCAGAAGGATCAATGCTGAAGGGGCTTTTACAGCAATACAAGCTGGATGAGAACGATCTGTTCTCCCAGCTTGTGAAGGTAGGAGGCGATCTGTCCGGAGCGGTCACCGTAGAGGGTTCGACATGAGATTCTGCCCAATCACATATCGCAGCTGCGGTAACGCTGAATACTCCGCAGAAGGCCTCCGTATGCTGAATTCCCGACTTGAGAGGCTTAACCCTTTTCCCTATACCGCAGCCCAGCAGCGCAGGGAATCCATTCGCCTTGCCGGGAAGCTCTCCATTGCCGGTGTACAGCCCAAGCTCAGCGCAGTTCTAAGTGTGAAGCATCAGACGTTCATTCCGGTGGAGAAGTACGGCAATTACATACTTAAACCTCAGCACGCCGATTATCCTCAGCTTCCTGAGAATGAGGCGATCACCATGAACATGGCCAGGGTCGCAGGGCTTGAGTTGCCGCTTACCGGTCTTGTCTATTCGGCGGACGGGTCCATGACCTACTTCATCCGCAGGTTCGACAGAGTGGGCAAGGCAGGAAAGCTGGCGGTGGAGGATTTTTCCCAGCTCGCCGGACTTGGCAGGGACGCCAAATACAGTTACAGCATGGAGAAACTCTCCGGACTTCTCGACGGATACTGTACCTTTCCTGAAGTTGAGAAGAACAGGCTTTTTCAGCGGGTGTTATTCTGCTGGCTTACGGGAAACGATGACATGCACCTGAAGAACTTCTCGGTGATCAGTCGGGCAGGTAAGGTTGAGCTTTCGCCTCTTTATGACTGCCTTAATACCTCCGCTGTCTACAGACTCATGGGCCGGAAGGAGGAGGATCTGGATGAGATGGCCCTGCCCCTGGGCGGAAGGAAGAGGAACATTACACGAAGGATCCTGGTGGACTACTATGGAGCAGAGCGTCTTGGTCTTACAGCCAGGATGATAGGCAAAGCTCTGGACAGGTTCTCAAGGGTACTGCCGCTCTGGAATGATCTTCTGGAGAAGAGTTTCCTCAGTGAAGAAGTAAAAGGGATTTACACTGACCTGCTAAAAAGGCGAAGCGCGGAACTCCGCTTATAGTTCAGGGAGTGTCTTCGGTCATGACCGAAGAAGCCTGGAAGAGGAATGATGAGTCTGGCTTTTTTCAACCGGGATGCCTGTATCGTGCATGGGGATGCCGAATACAGGTTCAGCGAAGATGACTTCAGGGAACTGAACACCCCTTCGAGCTACTGGCACAATCGCACCGACCCCAGCACCTGGCTCTGCGCCTCCACGGTGCGCCTGGCCAGGATCAGGTTCCGTGACAGGCTTCCCAGGACTCTGCTGATCAGGCTCTGCGCCGATACCCTGAACATCACCGTTCAGAAGCTGGAGGACTGCATGGACTGGCACGCCAACTACATGGCCTGGCACGACGGCGGTACGGTGGAGGAGTACCATCCCTATATGCGGGATGAGACCTGAGGGGAGGGCATGGTGAGAATGACTGCGGAGTGCATCCCAGGAGGTGAAGCAGCCCGGGTCATGGTGTATTCTCCCGGAGCAGGGGGGTGCTACCTGTTCCTGTTTCGAACTTTGGAGGACGGCCCGGCCTTCGCCGACATATGGTTCCAGGACCTTCCACAGGCAAGGGCATGTGCCCAGGAGGAGTTCGGCGCCATCCCGTCAAGCTGGCGGGAAGTGCCCGATCCGGCACCTGGCTGCAGGCACGACATCGTGAGACCGGTGAGGATCTCATCCGAAGGGGGTCAGGAATGATCATTTTGTTTTCGGCGATACTTGTTTCCGGTGTGGTTGACCAGGGCTCCTTCGAATATCTGGGGGCATTCAGGCTTCCCCAGGGTGGCGACAGACCCCATACCTTCCAGTACGGGGGCGAGGCCATGACCTGGCTGCCCGGGGATCCCGGCACCCTTCTGGTGATGGGGCATAATTCCATGCCCTATGGAGAACTCCCAGACGGGAACCGTGTGGCGGAGGTTTCGATACCCTTCCCTGTGATCTCAGGTGATATGGAGGACCTTCCCAGGGCAGAACTGCTCACAGGCTTCCTTCCTGTTTTCGATGAGCTGTTCCCGGGGATGGACGAGATACCCAGGGCCGGAATGGAGTGGAGCGGGGGTATTCTCCACCTCTGCGGCGGTCAGCATCTGGAGGAGAGCCCTCCCCTTACCCACGGCCTGGCGCTGTTGGAAAGGGATACCATTTTTGCCGGGCCATGGAGACTGTCCGGCTCCGTTCCCTACGGCACCAACGACTACATGTTCTCCGTTCCATCCATGTGGGCCGACTCCTTTACCGGTGGAAGGATTCTCCTCTCTGGCCGATACCGCGACGGCGGCTGGGGTGGAATGGGACCTTCCCTCTATGCGTACCGCCCCCCTGATCCTGGCTGGGATGGATCTTCCCTGCCTGCGATTCCCCTCCTCCAGTACAGGACATCCCTTGATACAGAGCTTATAGAAGGCTGCATACCTGGCTACCAGCACGCCGACGAGTGGACCGGCGGCGCCTGGGTGGACGACGGTTCCGGGAATCAGTCGGTTCTTTTCTGCGGAACGAAGGGAACCGGCGATCTCTGCTGGTACGGATTCCGCAGCTCTCTTGGCCCTGGGTATCCCTGCGTCGAGCGGGAGATGATCGGTGAGTTCACCATGTGCAGGAACGCCGACGGCTCACCCACCGGGGGGGACCTGTGCCAGGGGGAGCCGGTCTCCTTCAGGGGCTGGTGGAGCAGCGGGTTTTCCGCCGGTTTCCTCCTCTATGATCCTGAAGACCTGGCGATGGTAGCCTCCGGGGAGCTTTCGCCCTGGGAACCGCAGCCCTATGCGTTCATTAAGGTGGACGAACACCTGTTCCTTCCAGCTGGTGTGGAGGAGGAAATGCTGGGAGCCGGGGTTCAGCGCAGGTTCCGGCTGGGGGACGCTGCGTGGGACGGGGAGAATCGTCTGCTCTATGTTCTCGAACTTTTCGCCGACGACTGCGCTCCGGTGGTGCATGTGTGGAGGGTGGGGAGCTGAGATCCGGGCGGGATATCAGATCAACTCGTTCTTGAGTTGATTGATTGGAACGACCTTTGCCTTCTCGTTCAGCCTGTAGCTTTCCCTGCCGGGATACACCACGGTAAGCTGCTGCAGATCAAGACTCTCTATCGCAGAGCGCATTGATTTCGTAAGGACAGGCGCATCGCAGTACTTGAACTCCACTCCCCGCAGCGCTCCTTTGCTCTGATACACAAGATCCATCTCAGCGCCGGAATGGGTAGCCCAGAAGAATACTTCTTTCGTGGTTTTATCGAGAACGGCAAGTGTTTCCTCGAGGGCGAATGATTCCCAGGATGCCCCCAGTCTTGGATGGGCTGTAAGCTGTGTCAGGCTATCAATTCCCATGAGAGTATGGAAAATGCCGCTGTCACGGAAATAAAGCTTCGGGCGTTTCACGAGCCTCTTGGAGATGTTCGTGTAGTAAGGCTGCAGAATACGGATCATGAAAGTGCTTTCCAGTATTTCAAGGTAACTTCTCACGGTCATGTCGGATATGCCGAAGGCTCGGCCGATCTCGGAGAAGTTCAGGATCTGTCCGTTGCAGTGGGCCAGCATCATCCAGAAGCGCCTTAGGGTAGCCGAGGGAATGCGGATCCCAAGTTGAGGAATGTCCCTTTCCAGATATGTTGTGATGTAGCTGTTCCGCCACATGGTGCTCTGGTCGTCGGAAGCGGACAGGTAGGATCTCGGGAATCCTCCCCTTATCCAGAGCTTTTTCATGCTGCCATCACCGGTATCGTTCAGATGGAATCCTCCCAGGGAATGAAAACCGATCCTTCCTGCCAGGGATTCGCTTCCATGTGACAGCAGGTTTCGGGAAGCGCTGCCGAGTATCAGGTACCTCTGATCCGAAATGGTATCTACCAGATAGCGAAGAAGGGGGAAGAGGTCGGGCTTCCTTTGTATCTCATCTATTACTATCAAGCCCTTGAGATCTTCCAGAAGAAGCTGAGGATTCATGAACCTTGCTTCGTCCCTGGGATTCTCCAGATCGAAGTAATGGTCACCGCCAATTGCGCGGGAAAGGGTTGTCTTGCCGCACTGTCTCGCGCCCAGAACAGCACTCACCGGGAAGACGCTCAGCATGTCCCTTACTATCTTGATGTCCCTGGGTCTTTCGATCACGATGGGTTCCTCCATAATTAGTTAATAACCAATCATCATTGAAATGTCAAATTCAGACTATGAAATTTCAACGATAAGGGGGAATCGTAGAGGCAATCCCTTGATTGTAAACCCTGCCCTGATACATGCTAATTAGCCACAATATGGGAAGTTACAGCATTTGATTGACAAACTTGCGGGCGGCCTACTGGTATTGCTCCGGCCGGAAGAGGGTGTAGCCAATCTCAAAGTTTCCGTCGGGGGAGATGTAGAGCTTCTCGAACACTGTGGTGCAGAGGCCGGGCTCGAACTCCCTCAGTTGGTAGAACTCGCTGTCCACATCGCTGTACCTCACCGTTATCACCCCTTCTCCGATGCTCTCGATCTGGCAGAACAGCTGGGTATCCCCGGCGGTCTGGGTCCAGGAGGCGCCCTCTTCCAGGGGAAGCCTCAGCAGCTCCATCCGTGGAAAATCGCTGTCCATGGCCAGGGGAGCGTGCTGGGAGAGGATAAGGCAGCTGTCGGTAACGGTGTATTTCAGCTTCATGGAGAAGTTGCCCTGGGCTTCTCCGCCTGATACGTCCTCCACCATGCCCGACACCATGAAAACGGTTTCGTCATCTCCCTGGATGATGTCCACCAGCCGCATTGTATTGCCGTATTCGGCGAAACCCCAGTAGTGCCATGTGAAGCCCGGTTCCTCCGGGAGGTATTCAAGAAGGGTCCCGGAAGGTCCGGCGGACGCAATTACCGCCAGAAGGAGAATGGGAAAATACGTTCTCATTGTTCTTCCTTTCAAGAATGAAGGATAGTATACAACGTGTTGCGCTTTGTAAGAAACCTTCAGGAGGCAGTCGGATCAGAACGGTAATAGCAGCGCTTCTATGCCTTTCCTCCGCCGGGGTCGCCGCCCTGGCGGAGTACAGGCTCGAGATGGCCCCGGAACACCTTGAAATGCTCTACGACGATCCTTCCTCCCCTGTGGAGTATCCGGGGGTGATAAGCTGTTCGGGATGGTCATCCCCATGCATGGTGCGCTTCCGGGGCAAGTCGACCCTTGTGTTCCCCAAGAAGAGCTGGGCGCTCTCATTCCCGGATCCCACGGTTTCCGGAAGGGAGAGGATCAACCTCAATTCGGAATACATGGACCCTGGGATGATGCGGAACTGCCTGGCAATGAGGGTCTCGTCAATGATGGGGCTTCCCTCAAGCAGGACCGAGCATGTGCGTTTCTATGTGAACGACGAGTACATGGGTGTGTATCTGGATGTGGAGCGGGTGGACGGCGACATGTTCCAGCGGTACGGCTTCGACCCCGTGGCCCTTTTCAAGGCCAGGAACGAATCCACCAGGATGATGCCTTTCTTTTCCGGTGGCGACCTGTCCGAAGGCTACGCATCGAGGGGTTACAGCGAAATGCTTTATCACCACCTTGCGGAGCTTGTGGCAATGGTCAACGCCGGAGTCTGGCCGCTGCCGGTGGACGGGCCGAACTTCATGGGCTACTATGCGGTGAGCCTGGCCCTTGTCAGCAGGGACGCAGGGTCAAACAACCACTATCTGATGCTGGATTCCGACGGCATGTGGCGGGTCTTCCCATGGGACTGCGGCAGCACCTTCGGAGGGCTCAGCGACGGGGAGTTCCATCCGGAACTGGTTGTGTACGACAGGCTGGAGTATTTCCGGATGCACACGCTGTATGACCGCTTGTGCGAACACGATGAGAACCTGGAACTCATGGAGTACGATATCAGCAGGGTGCAGGGGCTGCTCATGGATTCTGTTCCCCTGCTCATCGATTCCCTTTTCCAGGAAGTGGGCCCCGATCTCTATGATGATCCCCTTTCTCCCTTCACCCCGGAAGAGATAGACCAGGCAAGGGAGGACCTGCTCTGGTTCTGCGCCGAGAGGGCGGCTTTCATCCAGGATAACGTGCTGCTTCACCAGCACGGCCAGCTGCTCTCCCTGGATGTGGAATCCCCGTGGCTTGAGGGCGGGGAAGCCTCGTTCGTGAACCTGGAGGTCCAGGGTGACTACACCTTCGCCAGGATGAGATGGTACCAGGGCGACCAGGCTTACTATCTGTTCCTTACGCAGCAGGACCCGGGGAGAAACGAAGAATGGAGCGGGGTTTTCTCCATGCCCCAGGAAGTAGCCATCTGCCCCTTCGACCTGTTCTTCAGAACCCCCTCCCAGGAGAGGTTCAGTTTCACCTGGCCCGTCTACTCGCTGAACATGTTCCCGGTGTTCCAGCAGGCTGTGCCCTGTTTCGTAAATCCCCAGCAGGGATCCTCACCCCCTGATCCCTACGGGGCCGATCTCGTTCCAGGTCCGCTGACGGTTTACGGCCCGGAGCTTTGGGCGGTTCCCCTTGTGAACCGGTCGGACCATCCGGTGGACTTGTCATGCTGTGGCTTCCGCCTGGGGGACGGTCCCGGCAGACTGTTCCTGGGACCCTGCCCGGCACTCCTTCCAGGGGATACACTGTTCCTTGCCAACTCCCTGGCTTCATTCCAGGCCATGTTCCCGGGCAGGCAGGCCGCCGGGGATTTCGGGTTATACACCCCTGGCTGGGGGTCGCTCACCATGTTCGATCCAGTTTGGAAGGACATGTGGACGAAGCCCCTTTCAACCTCTCAGCAGGAGCCCTGGATCCCGGCGGGTCTGAAGGTAACGGAGATATGCCATTCTCAGCCCCCGGGGAGCAGCTGCCCTGACTGGATAGAGCTCTGCAACCTTTCAGGCGGGCCGGTCTGCCCCCTGGGATGGCAGCTTGGGGACATTGACGGGAACAGGACCCTGATCGATCATGCCGACACCCTTCAGCCCGGGGAGTTCCTGGTTCTTGCAAGGGAGCCCTGGCAGTTCTACTGGAATTATCCAGTTGAATGCGCCGTTGCCGGGCTGAGTTTCAGGGCAAACGGCGAATGCGACCTGATAAGTCTGTACGACATCGGCGGAAACACCGTGCAGATGGTTGAACTGGCCGATGAGACCGGCCAGGTGACCGGGCTGGTGCATCCCGGCAGGGATATCTGGGAGTCCTGCCCCTTCCCCGGAACCCCGGGGGAGCCGAACAGGCTGTGGAGCGCCGGGGGAATACCCCTCTCCCTGAAGCTCCTTTCATCGAACCCTTGCAGCTCTCGATTCCTGCATTTCTCCGTGACCTCCCTGAGTTTTCCCGTTGAGGCAGGGATTTACGACCTCTGCGGAAGGGAGGTGGTTCCTCCGGCCATCCTGGCCGAGGTAGGTCCGCAGGCAACCGTGGAACTGCCCGGATCCCTTCCCCCGGGAGTCTACTTCCTCACGGCGCGAACACCGGGCGAGTTCGCGGCGGTGAAGTTCACGAAGCTCTGACACGAAAAAGGGCCGGAGCTGCTGCCCCGGCCCGCTGGTTCTTTTATTTCTCAGTCCACCTCTGGCCTGTGACCCTGCTGGAACTGATCGGCTCCGTGGGGGTCGGGGTGGTGGCCGCCGTTATCATCTTCGGTTTCATGGAAGTTTATATTCCAATGGGGATTATGGGGATCGACATGATGCCTGGTGTCGCTGGAGGAGGAGTCGGGATCCCTGGGACCGGGGTTGGAGCCGGTAATGGCAGGGCCGCTCTCCTCTCCCTCGATATCACCCCCGCGGGGATCGTTCTGGGCAATGGACGGAGAGCCGCAGATCTGGGGCTTGTTGTCGATCACCGAAGGAGGGGTTCCACCCTGGCCTCCAGCCTGACCGGCGCCCTGCCCGTTGTCCGCTATGGCTGTGAAATTGCCGCTCTGGCTGGCGATCTGCCCAACGGAAGAGTACGACGATGAAGATGAAGCCGCTATGTATGAATGCTGCCTGTGCATCTGCTGCAGGGTGCCGCTCCTGTCGACCTGGCTGGCTATGGAGGTGGTCTTGGGGATGAGCACCTCGGCGGTGGCGGCGGCTGAGGTGGTGGAAGCGTCATCAAGGGGATCGGTTGTTTCCGTTACCGTGGCTATCCTGATTATCCGGCCCCTGTCCTCCTGCTGTGAAGGAGGGGCAACGGTGATGGAAGGCGTGGTGTCGGTGGAGTGTACAGGTGAGCTGGACCTGTAACTCTGCAGATCGTTAACGCCTATGAGGCTGGACATCGACGGATAGTCGAAGTCCAGGGCCTGGTTCATTGTCTGGGTGGTACTGACACTGAGAAACAGCGCAAAAGCCATTCCCAGCACCAGCCCGCCGGAAAGAGAGACTACCTTCTCAGTCATTCTGTCTGTACCTCCACAACCTCGTACGAATCCTGGACGTGATCCGGATCCTTCGATCCACCCTTAAGGTAGAGGATAAGGCTCACTCCAATAAGAAAACCGATAATGGCGTGCGACCAGTTCAGTTTCCTCATGACAACCCTTTCGGATGCACTATTCTAATTACACCATAATGGTACAGCCAGTGCGATGCAAAGTTCCTTCTCATCCATGCTCCGCATTTCATGAAAAAACCGGAGGGTGGCCTCCAGGGGAATGAAATGCATATATGCCTGGTGGACATGGATATAGCTCCACGGTTAGAATTGTAAACCATCATTCTATGACCGGTTTCCAATTGCGGTGATCAGCATCATCTCAGGCGGGTCGCTCCAGTTGACCGCACCTTGACCTCCCCGGGGCTGATTCGTTTTGCCTCCTGCACATGATCCCATCTGGGCGGAATGGGTAATATAAGCGGCTGTTTACACCTCAGCCCAGCTGTATTCCATCAGGATTTAAAAGTTAGCCGCATTCGGGATAAAAAAGAGATGAATGCTCTATGTGCCCTCAGCAAGCCTCCATCAGGGAATCATTGCTATTCTATTGAATATGTATATTACCCTGCCGGTTGCGCTCCATACGGGCAGTCTCCGGCAAAACCCCTTACAAGGAGAACCTGAAGTGAAGAAACTGATCGTTCTTGCACCTGCGCTTGCACTGGCGTTCGTGTTCGGCTGCGGCGGAGAACCCGCCGATGAAACCGCTGAACCCGCGGAGAACGCTGAGCCTGTTGCCGAGACCGTGGAACTCAGCGAAACCATAGTTCTGCCCGAGGGCTGGGAGATGATAGACGCCGTAAGCGTCGAGGAAATAGAGGCGATCGTCGGTGCCGACGGTTACGATACCTGGCACGAGCCCCTCAGCGACGCCGCCGGCGGAAAGCCCCAGCTCAGCTACTTCGACACCACCAGGGAAGGGGAGTCCAGACCCGGAAGCAAGATCAACTTCCTGGTCTACACCTTCGACGGCGGAAGCAACTATGACAGGGTGCTGGGCTACATAACCGACACCGAAGAGGTGGAAAGCGACCTCTGGGACAGGGCCGTTGTGGGTACAATGGACAGCCTCACCGATGACCCCAGCGTGGGAATGCTCATCCAGAGGGGCGATGTCTGCATCCGCATCAAGTGGAATCCCGCCGAGTACCCGGAGATGGACAGGGTGGACTTCAGCGTAGAGCTTGCTGAACTCATCATCAACAACCTCTACGGAGGCTGATCTTTCAGAGCCTGCAGCCGGCGGTCCGCCGCCGGCTTTTTTAATACGCCGCCGCGGCGAAGGCCAGGAAACCCGTAAGGAAGAACACAAGCACCACCTGCAGCTGGGGCGCCATTGCCCTTATCCTGCTCGACGCCCCTGCTCCGGCTCCGGTGAGGACAAGTCTCCACATCCCCACGCCCAGGGCGGCGGGGAGGAGGGTCTTGAGAAGGTTCCCAGCGGAGAAGACGGACTGGCCGTTCAGCAGCGGTTTACCATAAAGAATACCGTTCAGGAACCGGGCGCACCCATCGCCGAACACCCCGGTGACCACACACCCCAGGGCCAGGGCGGCAACCGCCGCCGTCTGCGCCTTGCCCGGAAGACCTTTCGTTTCCCCGGTAATGCCGCCAGGAAGGAAAATCCTGGAAAGCTTGATGAAGCTGGCAATGGTAAGGATCCCCGTTATCCAGAGAAGGGGGTACGCCGGGGAGCCCTTCATCCCCTGGGTAATGTAGACCTTGCTTGCGAAGCCGTTGAACGGGGGAATGCCTGAGATGGAAAGGGCCCCGATGAAGAACGCCACGGCGAACAGGGGCATCCTTCTGCCCAGACTGGGCATCCTGAACAGGTTCCTCTCGCCTGTGACTGTCACAGCGGTTCCCACCGTAAGGAACAGCAGGGCCTTGAAAAGAGCGTGGTTAACCGCGTGGAAGAAGGATGCGGTGAGGGCGATAGAGGAGCCTGCGGCGAAGACCGCAAGCATGTACCCCAGCTGGGAGATGGAGCTGTATGCGAGAAGACGCTTCGCATCACTCTGGGCCACGGCACTGACAGCGGCCAGAAGCGCTGTTGCCCCGCCTATCCACATGAGCAGAGGGAAAAGGTACTCCCCCTGGAACTGCAGCAGTATCCTCACCATGGCGAACAGCGACACCTTGATCAGCGCCCCTGAAAGAATGGCGCTGATGGGGTGCGGGGCGTAGGCGTGGGCCTCAGGAAGCCAGGTATGGAAGGGTATGAAGGCGGTCCTTACCCCTATGCCCACGCAGAGGGAGGCCAGAGCCAGGTGCATCACCCTGGTGTTCGAAGCGCCCCCGGCCCCGGCCAGGGCATCGGATATCATCGAGAGGGAGAGTACGCCCAGGTCACGGTAGACGAGGAATATTCCCAGCAGGAAGAACAGTATGCCGGTGGTGCTCAGGATCAGGTACTTCAGGCTGGCGGCAAGTCCGGTTGCAGTGCCCTCCCAGGCTATGAGCACATAAACGGAGACGGCTATTATCTCGAAGCAGACGAACATGGTGAAGAGGTCACCTGTGAGGGCCACGCCGTACATCCCGGAGATGAGCATCATCAGAAAGAAGAAAAAGCCTCCGGTGTATCTCTTTCTTCCCAGCGAGAAAACGGCCACCGCCATGGCGATCACCGTGGTGAGCGCTGCGGAGACCCAGCCGATGCCGTCCAGCACCAGGGCTATGCCCACCGGTTCCGGCCAGCTCCCCAGTTCGTAGGAGAGGACCTCGCCGTTCATAACGGGAGCTGCCAGCAACGCAAGGGCCGCCCCGGACACCGCCAGGGACGCTGTGGAGACTATCTTAGCCCAGGGTTCGAGGCTTCTGAACAGTTTTCCCGCAAGTGCTGCGGCGGCCCCGGCCAGGGGAGCGGCAAGCACCCAGACGAGCAGCCCTTCAGTCATCGAGCTTCCAGGCCTTCCGTTCCACCTCGCGTATGTCCAGTGTGCCGAACTTCAGGTAGAGGCGGTAAACAAGCACCAGCGCCAGGGCCATGACGCATACGCCCACTACGATGGCGGTGAGCATGAGCGCCTGGGGCAGGGGGTCGGCCATGGTGCCGGAGCCGCCCTGGATTGGAGCGGTTTCTCCTGACAAAGATCCCTGATAAACGAAGAGAAGGATGATGGCACTGTTCGCTATGCTCAGGGCCATAACCTTCTTGACCATGTTGTGCCTGGCCATGATCCCCCAGATGCCCACCAGGAAGATGGCTCCCATGAGGTACCAGGACATCACGCCCCCCTGAAGAGCCTGAGGCATATCAGGCTGATCCCCGAACCCACCTCGATGCCAATGATGAGGTTCAGGACAAGGGCCATTCCCACCCTGGGCACGGCGCTGGCGTACACATGGGTCATGGGATTGCCCAGGAAGCCCATGCCCAGGGCGATGCCGGCAAAGCCCGCCGCCAGGAAGGCGGTGAACGCAGCAGCCTCCAGTTTCGAAAGCGCTCTGAAGGGGAAGAGCTTCTCAGCGGCGTCCACCCCCTGGGCCACCACCAGGAGGATCACCCCGGAGGATATGACCACCCCCCCCTGGAAGCCCCCTCCGGGCGAGGCGTGGCCGTAGGCCAGAAGATAGAAGCCGAAGAGGAGCATGAACGGGGCCAGCTTTCTGGAGATCAGGTCAAGGATGCTGGTTTTCTTCGTCATCCTTGCCCTCCTTCCCGGGGTCGACCAGGAAGAAAAGCACTCCTGTAACAGCGATCATCAGGACCATGGTTTCCCCCAGCGTGTCGAAGGCCCTGTAGCCCAGATAGATGGAGGTTACAAGGTTCAAAGCGCCGGTTTCCCGGCTGCCGTTCTCCGTTATGTAGTCCCTCACCGGGGAGGGAGCCACCCCGTGGTCCACATCCAGCACCTTGAAGAGGAAGAAACCGGTCAGGATCAGCAGGGCGATCTCCGCGGCTGCCAGGAAGCGCTTCCGGTTCACTTTCACGTGCGGTCCCGCCTGTCGGTTCGGAAGACTATCCAGATGAGTATCACCGTTCCCACGCCTGTTCCCACCGCGGCTTCCGTGAGGGCCACATCCGGAGCGTGGAGCATGAAGAAGACCAGGCAGCTGAGAAGGCTGAACACCCCCAGCACAAGCACCGCCGCAAGCATGTCCCGTATCTGCAGCGCTATCACCGCCACGATGAGCATCAGCATAAGGAGCATCTCGATCAACTGGAACCTCCAGGCCTTTTCGAAGGGGGGATCTTCCTCCAGGGTATCACGCCGGACTTCCAGGCGAACCTGGCTATAATGTGGGCGGAGATGGGGCTGGTTATGAAGAAGAACAGCGTTATCACAAGCAGTCTGCCGAACATGGGCCCCCACCCGGTGAGGAACATGCAGCCGATGAATATGGACAGTATGGAGGTGGTGCTGCAGGTGGAGGAGGCCTGGAGCCTGGTGTACGGGTCCGGAAACAGGATGACGCCCACGTTCCCCATGATGTTGAAAACCACCCCCAGGGCGAAGAACACCCCTGCGACTACGCTCACAGCTCCCCCTTCTTCCCGGAGAAGTACCTGGCCATTACCAGTATGCCCAGAAAGCCGAAGATGTCGTACACAAGGGCCACGTCCAGCAGAATGGTCCTGTTCATGGATACGGAGATGAGCACAAGAAGGCCCAGGGTCTGAGCGGCCACCAGGTTGAGCCCTATCATCCTGTCCGCCACGGTAGGCCCTGCGACCACCCTGTACATGCTGGCCACTATGGATATCACCATGAAGCGGATGACCCACTGAACCATCAGGACCACACCTTTGCCAGGAGCCTCTCGTGGGTTCCCTTGATCAGTTCTCCGGCGTACCTGCTGTGGGTGGTGACAGAGTCAAGCCAGTGAACAACGAGGTGGTCGTCGCTGAGGTCCAGGGTAATTGTGCCCGGGGTGAGGGTTATGGAGCTGGAGAGGGCCACCCTGGCTATGTCCGAGCGGAGCCTGGTGCGGAAGTGGACGATACCCGGGTCGATGTTGCCCCTGAGGATGCTCCACAGGACCCTGAAACTGGCTGCGTACATACTGAATATCAGCACGGCTCCGAAGGCCAGGAGATAGTGGGGCCTGGGAAGGTGCGCCCTGCGGCCGGCCTCGGTCTCGTCAACGAAGATCCTCCAGGTGGCCAGGGATACCAGCAGGCTGGCCAGCAGACCAGCCAGAAGGGAACCCGTGTCCAGTGACCATGTGAAGAGGAGCCAGCCGGCGAAGAGGGAGAAGAAGGTAATAAGGAACCTTACCAGGGACCATCTTTTCCGAAGGTCCATCAGGGGCCGTCCTTGACCCTGAACGCCTCGATGACCTCCTCCGGGGTCCGCGCCTGGAGAAGGGCGTCGCAGAAAGCGCCGTCGTGGAGGTACCGGGCCAGCTTGCTGAGAACCTTCAGGTGAAGCCCCGGATCCCCCTCGGGACCCGCAAGAAGGAAGAAAAGGGAGACCGGCTGGTTGTCCACCGAGTCGAACTTTGCCCCTTCCAGCTTCCTTGCGAAGGCTATCCTGGTGGTCTCGAGACCGGGAACCATGGCGTGGGGGATGGCGATGCCGTTCCCTATGCCGGTGGTGCCCATGCTCTCCCTCTCCAGCAGGGACTCATAAAGACCGTCGGGGTCAGGGATGCCGTTTCCCCGGGCCAGTACCTGCACCATTTCCCGGAGGATGTCCGGTTTCTTCCTCTCTGACAGTTCCAGTTCCACGGATCTGGGATCGAGAAGTTCGCTGAGCTTGATGGGCATCATTCCTCCTCCGCGAGACCTGTGGCCCAGTCCACCGGAACGGTGAACAGTATTCCGGTGCCGGGGCCGCTGAGGTCTCCGCATATCTCGTTGAGCAGATCATGGATCTTCGGGATGAGGCTTTCGTCCCTTATCACCGAGAATATGGTCTTGTTGTAGGGCTTGTTGCCCTTCATGAACTTCCTGAAGCCTGCGAACAGGGGTATCTCGAATGTGAGGAACCGTCCCATTCCCTCGGAGTCCAGGATGGTTCCCCCCTGTATGCCAACTTCGGCATAGGCCTCCAGGACCCTCTCCAGGAGCTCTTCGTTATTCAGCACGAATACCATGAGTTTCACGGCGCCGTCCTTTCGCCTGCGGGCGGTGCCCGGTCGTTCAGCGTCCGGTTATCTGAAAGTCCCTTATCCTCATGAAGAACTGGGTGTATTCCTGAATATCGTTGTGCCCGGCTCCCTGAATCACCGCGGCGGAGGCGATGCCTTCGGCAAATGCCGAGAGCAGGGCCTCAGAGGACTCCCGGGGTATCATATCGTCTTTCTCCGCGATGATCACCAGTGTGGGGGCGGAGATCTCCGGGGCCTTCTCCACGGACAGGTACCCGTCCCTGAGGAGAAGACCCACCGGGAAGTATCTGCCGATGGTGCCCGATGCGTCCGCCAGCCGGGCGAAGGGGGTGACAAGGACCAGCTGGTGAACGGGCCGTACAGAAGCGAGATGCACCGCCACGCCGCTGCCGAGACTCCTGCCGATAAGGGTGATGTTCTCGTGGTTCGGGCTCACCGCATCGTATATAGCCTCGGCGTCACGGAAGAGGTTCTCCTCGGTGGGGTTTCCGGTGCTTTCGCCGTAGCCGCGGTAGTTCACGAAGTAGATTGTGTGCTGGGAGAAAAGGTCCCGGTAGTCCGGTATTGAGTTCTCAAGCCTCTCAGCGTTCCCGCCGAAGTAGATGATGGCATGTTCCCGGCCGGGGTTCACCTCCCAGCCCCGGAGCACAGCTTCCCCGCTGGTTATCTCAATGGGTCTCTCGCCTGTGGGAAGAACACCTTCGACGGGGTGGTAGATCATCCGCCTCTGATTCATGTAAAGGTAACCCGCAGCGGCCCCGTAGATGACCACCGCGGCGGCCAGCATGGAGAACAGAATCCTTCCCACGCCGGTTTTCCGCTTCCTCCGTTTCCCCGGTGCGGTCCTTTTCCTGGCTGGGGTCTTCCTCTTTGCCACGGCACCTCCTTCATCGGGTTAATACCCACTGGCGGCAATGGCTGTCAAGCACCCCGGGCACTTGATTCGCCGGGGAGTCTGCGGGTATCTATGATAGAGGCAAAGGGAGGTTCATGTGATAAAGGCCGATCTTCACCTGCATACCACTTTTTCCGACGGTGACCTGACCCCCGGGCAGATCATCGGCATGGCCAGGGAAAAGGGGTACACCCAGGTCTCCGTAACCGACCATGACACGATAGCCGGGGTGGAGGAGGCCCTTGCAGCCGGTAGGGAAGCAGGGGTTTCGGTGATCCCAGGCATCGAGATAACTGTGAGGTTCAAAAGAGGTTTCTTTACAGGCTCTCTCCATCTGCTGACCTATTTCCCCGAGGCACTGCTGGCTGACACATCCTTTACGGGCTCGCTCAATGAAGCCGTTTCCGCCGGCCGGGGGCGTGCCCTTACGGAAACCAGGGTCGCAATGATCAACCGGGAGTTCGGGCCCCGGGGGAGGGATCCTCTCCTTCGGCATCCACTGGAGGTGTCCTCAATAGAGGCCCTCTCCTCCAACGCTTCCAGGAGGCATTTCGCCGTTGCCCTGTCCACGGTGCACGGCCTGTCCAGGGAACAGGTCTCCATGGTGATCGGCAATTCGAGCCCTGCTTATGTACCTTCCGGGGTGGAACTGGGCTCTCTGCTGCCGCTCTTCAGGGATCATCCCGTGGTGCCGGTGCTGGCCCATCCCGCGGCGGGTTCCTTCCCCGGCGAGAGCCATTACAAAGAGGTGCTTCCCCCTTTCTCAACCGTGGTCAGGCTCCTTCCGGAGTTCCTCATGGCGGGGCTCATGGGCCTGGAGGTTCACTACCCCGGTCACACCCCCGAACACACCGAACAGCTCTCTTCCCTGGCGTTTTCCCTGGGGCTGGTGATCACCGGAGGGTCCGACTGCCATGATCTGTCCACAAGGCCCATGGGAGCCGCCGGGCTTGCAGCACCCATTGATTTCCAGGGGCTTTTCAGGGCGAGGGGGGCTGACCGCGCAGGGGGGTTTTCTTATCATACCATTTGAATCGTATTTCCTGAGGAGGGTCATGCTCTTCCGCTGGTTCGCCTTAACGATAGCGCTGCTGCCGCTCACAGCTTCAGGCTCACGTCCCGTGCTTCAGAGCGGCTGCGAATACGACTACCCCCCATTCTGCTACCAGGACAGCGACGGAATCGCCGCCGGCTTTTCCGTTGAGCTTCTCACCGCGGCGCTGAACGCCATGGACTACGATGTCCGGTACAGCCTTGACAACTGGTCGGTGGTGAAGGGATGGCTCGAGACCGGCCAGGTGGACTGTCTGCCATTGGTGGGAAGGACCCCGGAGAGGGAGGAAGAGTTCGACTTCACCTACCCTTACATGAGCCTTCACGGAGCAATAGTGGTCCGTTCACACTGCGATCACATACATTCATCTGATGATCTGGCCGGCTACAGGGTTGGGGTAATGGCCGGGGACAACTCCGAAGAGTACATGATGCGAAACCACTACGGTGAGGAGCTGGTTTCCTTCCCCACATTCACGGATGCACTCCAGGCCCTTCAGGAAGATTCGATCCACGCGGTGGTGATGCAGAGGCTTGTGGCCCTTCGCCTGATTACCGAGATGGGCCTCACCGGGGTCCGGGTGCTGGACAGCCCCATGCCCGGCTTCAGACAGGACTTCTGCTTTGCGGTCCAGGAAGACGATGCAAGTACCCTCGCCCTTCTGAACGAGGGGCTTGCTGTGATTATGGCCGACGGCACCTACTCGTACCTTCATCATAAATGGTTCGCATTCATGGAGATACCGTCATCCAGGGCGCTTGTCGTAGCCGGTGACAGCAATTTCCCCCCCTTCGAGTTCATCGACTCCCTGGGGAATCCTGCCGGGTTGAACGTAGACCTTATCCGCCTCACCGCCGCCGAAGTAGGCCTGGATGTTGAAGTACGGCTCGACGACTGGTCCAGCGTAGTGGCCGCCTTCTCCGCCGGGGAGGCGGACATCCTCTGCGGAATGTTCTATTCCCCGGCACGGGACCTGGAGTTCGACTTCACCCAGCCCCACACCATAGTCCACTATGTGCCGGTGACAGCCTCGGACACTCCTCCGGGATCGCTGGAGGAGCTTTCCGGCAAGAAGGTGGCGGTTCAGGCCAGGGACATAGCCCACGACTTCCTGGCTGCTTCTGACTTCTCAGGAGAGCTGCTTCTCTACCCATCCCAGGAGGAAGCGCTTCTGGCGGTGGTGGAGGGCGAGGCCGACTGCGCGGTGGTGGCAAGGCTCTCCGCTCTCTACTTCATGGACCTTTACGGCTGGGAGCTTATCCCGGGCAACGAACCCCTTATATCTCCCGGCTACTGCTTCGCCGTTGTGTCCGGGAACGCTGCCCTGAAATCGGAACTCAGCGAAGGGCTCCGGGCCGTGGTGGCCACCGGCGGATACAGGCGGGCCTTCGAGAGGTGGATGGGTTCCCTTGTGGAGGATGAACCCGCATCCCTTGCCCGGGTCCTCAGGAGTTCGCTTGTCTTCGTTCTTCCACTTATCGGCGCCCTTCTCCTGGTGATGGTGTGGGTAAGGACCCTGCGGCGGCAGGTGAGGCTGAGGACCGCGGACCTCAGGCGGAACCAGGCCCTGCTGAACACCGCCCAGGAAGTGGCCGTAATGGGCGGCTGGGAGTACGATCTGAAGGCAGGGAAGATACACTGGAGCGACGAAGTGTTCGCCATACATGAAATGGGGGTGGGGAAGAACCCCAGGGATCCCTCCGAATCCATGGAAGAGAGCCTTCAGTGCTACTCAGAGGACTGCAGGGAAAAGCTTCGGGATGCCTTCATGTCATGTGTGGAAAAAGGTGTACCCTACAGCATGGAATGCAGGTTCCGTTCCCTGGATGGCCGGCAGAAATGGATACGAACCGCGGCTAGGGCGGAACTGGAAAAGGGTGATATCAGGCGCGTCGTGGGCTACATTCAGGACATAACGGACTTCAAGACAAAGGAGAGCAGGATCGCCCACCTGAATGTGGTGCTCAGGGCCATAAGGGACATCAACCAGCTCATCATCAGGGAAGAAGACCCCTCCCGGCTTCTGGCCGCCGCCGCCGATCTACTCGTGGAGCACAGGAGCTACAGCTATGCACTTCTTGTTCTTGTGCGCCCTTCGGGTGAGCCCTTCCTCTGGCGCCATGCCGGGCTGGATACGGATACGGCGAAGACTACCGATGACTATTTCTCCAGGGGAGAAATGCCCCCCTGCTACAGGAACATAGAACCGGGGTGCAACACCATCGACCGCAGCCTGTGCAGGGAGTGCTCCCTTTATGCCGGGAACAGTGATATCGCAGCACTTTGCGCACCGCTGATCCACGGCGAAGTCAGGTACGGTTACATCACAGTTTCCCTCCACCCCGGCCAGGGGGACGATGAAGAGGAGAGATCGCTTCTCGCTGAAATGGCCGACGACCTTGCCTACGCCCTGGCGGGTATCAGGGAGAAAAAAGAGAGACGAAAGGCGGAGAAGGCCCGTGAAGAGATACGGAAACAGCTGATCCAGAGCCAGAAGATAGAGGCGGTTGGTCAGCTTGCCGGGGGCATCGCCCACGACTTCAACAACATGCTTCAGGTGATACTGGGTCACGCTCAGATGCTGAGGGAGCTGGATACGTCCGAAGAGGTCCGTTCAGGAGTTGAGGGAGTCCTCGACGGGGCAGGCAGGGCCGCTGAACTCACAAGGCAGCTGCTGCTGTTCAGCCGCAGGCAGGTGATGACCATGGAGGTCCTGGACTTCAACCGGATGGTGGAGGACATCCTGAGGATGGTGCGAAGGCTCATCGGAGAGCACATCCGCCTGGAATGGGTCCCCGGGAGCGCCGTGGGCGCTGTGAAGGGCGACAAGGGCATGCTGGAACAGGTTGTAATGAACCTCTGCGTTAACGCCAGGGACGCGATGCCCAATGGAGGAGTCCTCACCATAGAGACGATCAGCGTTCTGATAGACTCCCAGTACTGCAGGAAACACTCCTGGGCAAGGCCCGGACGGTTCATACTGCTCTCGGTGACAGACACAGGCATAGGCATGGAACCATCCACCATGGAGAGGATCTTCGAGCCCTTCTTCACCACCAAGGAGCCCGGGAAGGGAACCGGGATCGGGCTTGCAACGGCCTACGGCATCGTTAAGCAGCACGACGGCATGATCAACGCCTACAGCGAACCGGGGAAGGGTTCCATCTTCAAGGTGTACCTGCCCCTGGCCCGGATGGAGGCAAGGGAGGTGGGGGCGGATATTCAGGGCCCCGCTGTGGGCGGCACCGAGACCGTTCTGCTGGCAGAGGACGACCCAATGGTGCGCTCCCTTGCCCAGGAGATACTCCGGAGAGCAGGATACACCGTACTGCCTGCCGCAGACGGATATGAGGCCATGGATGTTTACAGCTCCTCTGAGAAGGTGGACCTTCTGCTGCTTGACGTGATCATGCCGGGAATGAACGGTCATGAGGTCATGAAGCGCATCAGGGAGGCGCAGCCGGACATTCCGGTGCTGTTCACCAGCGGTTACACACAGAACGCCATTCATACGAATTTCGTTCTCAAGGAGGGGCTCAGGCTGCTTCAGAAGCCCTATTCGCAGGAGCAGCTTCTCAGGGCTCTTCGAAGTATCCTGGACAAGGGCTGAAACACACCTTCAGGAGGAGCAATGAAACACCTGTTCTGCTTTTTCACAGTTCTCGGAATGCTCGGCTGCGGAGCTTCACAAGAGCCCTCCGCCTCTGAGGATGCAGCTCCGGACACTCTCAGGGTAACGGGCATTCTCGGCGAGGAGTTCGGGGACTCGGCGTACACCCTGGGCGCGATAATGGCTCTGGATTTCCTCCCCGGCGGAGATTTTGCCGTTCTGGACAGGGCCGCGGGGAACATCAGGGTCTACTCCCCCTCCGGCGAGTTCCTCCGAAGCATATCATCCCCCGGCAGCGGCCCCGGCGAGGTTGTCCAGGCGTATGGAATGCTTCTCTATCCCAACGGGGATTTCGGCATAATGGACCCCAATCAGGGGGGCATGATGCGCTTCGATCCCCAGGGAGAGTACCTGGGGATCGATTTCGAGATACACCACAACATCCCCCTGAACATGACCATGGTGGGCGATTCGGGATATGCGGGAAGCAGGACGGCCATACTGGACGAAGGGAGCACATCCAGCCTGGAGACCTTCATAGGCCACTTCCCCATGCAGTGGGAGCCGGATCACAAGTACCTTTCATTCACCGGTCCCCTGGACATGGCCACTGTAAGCGGATTCCTCATGGAGACAATGCTCCAGTGCCCCTGGACGGTGGATCCAGCCACCGGTACGGTGTACGCCGCCCCCTACAGCAACGGCGAGTTCCGCATACAGATCCTGCATCTGTACGACTCCCTCCCCCCCGGGGAGATAGCACTTGACATACCGCCGGTGGAAAAGACCCCTGAGGAGATCAGCGCGGAAAGGGAGTACTACGCGGCGCTGTTCAACGTGATGGAGGGGGGCGAGCCTGTATACGACGTCTACTGTGATCCCTTCCCCCTTCGCCATCCCGTTCGTGCAATGGATGTTGACGACGCAGGAAGGCTGTGGGTGCTCAGGGGAGACCTGGACGAACCGCTTTTCATGGTGTTCGCAGACTCCGGGGAGCTGCTGGGCAGCTATGTCGCTCCGGAGCTTCCAGCCGGTGAGCAGCTGGTGTTCAGGGTGCATGGGGGAATGATGCTGGCCTTTTCCGAAGATCCCGTGGACTATCAGAAGGTCTGGATGCTGGAGGTGCCTGCCCTGCCGGTTGCTCCGGCTCAATAAGGTCTTTATTGTCTTTTATCGAGGTTCGGGTCTTTCATGATAAGGGAGGATCATGATGACGGGACTCAGGTCAGGGACGATCTTTTACTTCGCAGCCCTCATCGCTGCTTCCGCCGCCATTGCCGACGCCGACACACCGGTACTTCTTCAGGTGCCGGACAACATGGGGTTCGAGGCGCTGGCTTTCCAGGATTCCATGCCGGTGAACTGGACATGCGACGGGGCCGTATGCGCATACGACACAGCCTGCAGCAGGAGCGGCGGGTACTCCGCCAGGCTCACCGCCGCCGAATCAGGAGCTGAGGGGTATCTTGAGAGGACCATCCCGATGTACTACCTTGGCGAGGAACTCACATTCTCAGGCTGGATCAGGGGAGGGGATTCACCTCCTTCAGCCGTCGGGGCGTTCATCGCGGTGACCGACCGTATGGGGAACACACTGGGCTACAGTGAGTACGAGTTCCCGGGTGTTCCAGGAAGCTCCTGGGATCGCTTCTCGATCACGGTTCCAAAGAGCGCCTTCGCCGATTCCGTTGGTTTCGGCGTCTGGGTCAGAGGCCCGGGAGAGGTCCATGCTGACGATTTTCAGCTTCTCCTGAACGGAAGACCTCTGGTAGAAAGCTCTGTCCGCGTACCCTTCGGAGCGATTCTGGACACTGAGTTCGATTCCGGTTCGGGGATCGAGTTCGGCGAACTCGACCGGTTCCAGATGGAGTCCCTGGTCATCCTTGGCAGGATGTGGAACTTCCTTAAGTACCACCACCCCAAGGTCTGCTCAGGCGAACTGAACTGGGACCATGAGCTTTTCAGGGTGCTGCCCGGGGTTATAGCCGCCTCCGATCAAGCCTCCAGGGAAGCGGCGCTCATGCGTCTTCTTCCCTCGGTGGAGCCGATTCCAGCCGCTGACCTTGTGGAGGGCCCCGGCGACGGCCTGATGACTCAAAGCGATCATTCCTGGATAGACGGCGCCGAGATCGGGTATTCCCTTGCCTACCTGCTCGAAGCGGTTCTCCAGGGCAGGCACCAGGGGGAGAGCTACTATCTCAGGGACGGCTTCATGCCGGTGTTCTTCGAGGAGAGCTATCCCGACATTTCCCCGGATGACGACGGCTACAGGCTGCTGGGTCTATACAGGTTCTGGGGCATCGTCGAATACTGGTTCCCTTACAAGTACGCCACCGATACCACGTGGGCCGCTCAGCTGGAGGCAAGCCTTCCTGACTTCGTGAATGCCGGTGGCGAAGTGGAGTACAGGCTGGCGGCAATGAGGCTGGCCTCATCGGTGGGTGACGGCCACTGCGCCATATACGGCACATCGGAGGCTCTGGACGGCTATCTGGGTTCCCTCTACCTCCCTGTGGAACTCGCCTTCGTGGAGGATTCCTGGGTAATCACGGGCTTCCTTCATGAGAACGCGCTGAGTTCACCCCTGAGGATCGGTGACGCCATTCTTTCGGTTGACGGCGAAGCCCTCTCGGACAGAGCGGAGGATCTGCTTCCCCTGGCCAGGGGATCGAACATGGCCGCAAAGCTCCGCAATATTGGCTACGGGCTGCTCAGGGGCACCCCTGAAAACGCTGAAATAGTCATGGAAAGGGGAGGACAGGAGTTCCAGCTCGACCTGAACAGGGTGTCCATCGATGAGATGGACTGGTCCCTTGCATCAGGCCCGGCATACGGCAGCGATGCCTTCTCCATCATGGAGTCGGGCTTCGGTTTCGTGGACCTTTCCTCGCTTTCAATGGAGGATGTGGACTCCATTCGGGAGACTTTCATCTCCTTACCCGGAATGGTTATCGACATGAGGGGCTACCCCGAAGAGATGGTCATCTACCAGATGGGAGAGTTCCTGGTCCCCGAGCCGGAACCTTTCTGCCTGGTATCCCGGGCTGACCTGGATGAACCGGGCACATTCTTCATGGCGGAAACCCTCTTCGCCGGCGGCGGAGGGGAAGGCTCGTTCCAGGGCCCGGTGGCCCTGCTGATCGACGAAGGGTCCGTCAGCAGCGCAGAATTTCACACCATGGCATGGAGACTGGCCCCTGAAGCCAGGGTCTTTGGTCATCCCACTGCGGGGGCCGACGGCAATGTGAACACCTTCACCCTGCCGGGAGGTCTCAGGACCGGGTTTTCCGGAATAGGGATATACTGGCCCGACGGCTCCGAGACCCAGAGAACGGGCATACTTCCGGATACTGTGGTTACCCCTACAGTGCAGGGAATAAGGGATGGAAGGGACGAGGTCCTGGAGGCGGCGGTGAACTGGCTGGAGGAAGCGTCAGGTGAGTGATCCCTCAGCTTTCTCCTGATCCTCGCAGCTCTTCTTCCTGTTCATCCAGGTGAAATGCGTGTAGTACTGGGCCAGGCCCAGGTTCCCCGGGGAGAACCTCCGGTACTGTTCGTGGACCCTGTCGTAGACCTCCTTGTACCTGGGGTCTTCCTTGATCCAGTCGAAGAAGTTCATCAGCGTGAAATCCGCAAGCATGAAGAAGTGCATCCAGAAACTTACGTACTGATCGTCGCACCACACCGCGTGGGTTAGATGGTCCTCCTTCTCGAAGAAGGAGATCAGGTGCTGTATGCCGTCGACGGTGAGCATTATCCAGTTACCGGGCCACGGCGAGTTCCCGTGGGTGTTCAGCAGGAGGAACTCGCAATGCTGGAACTCCAGGGGCTCATAGCCAAGGATCAGTATCTTGACCCCTTCTGATGCCTTCTTCTCCAGCTCTTCCCTGTAGCGTTTCAGGTAAACGGCATCGGCTGTGATAAGGATCGCCCCCCTGGCTTCCTCTATCATCGAGGAAACCCGGGCGAAGAGCTGCTGGGCGTTGTCTATCCGGTAGATCCCCGTCTCGATGGGCGGCGGGGCGAGCCTTGCAAGCTCGTCTTCCAGGACCTCGGTCTTCTTATCTACTTCGCTCTTGAGCCTGGATACGAGTTCCTGGCATGGCACCGGTGAGTAGAGCCTGTCCTTCCCCTCGTAGCGGAGGATGACGAAACCCCTCCTGGTAAGGGACTCCAGGGCCTGATAAACATTGGAGACCGCCTTGCCCAGATTCTTAGCAACCCGGTAGCCGGTGGAGCCTGGATTCATCAGCAGCTCGAGGTAGACCAGGGCCTCCAGGTTGTTCAAACCCAGGTCCGTAAGCGCCCTTACCGTTTTCTTCTCGAATGCCATTCCATGATCCTTCCGACAGCCAACAATAAGAAATTTGACGCTCCTGAAGTAGTAGTATATAATAATAGCAACAACAAGCAACCCGCTTGAAGGGAGAGAAAGATGATTCAGTTTGAGCTGTTCCTTGTCATGGCTTCGGTGATCTCATCCTCCGCGATACAGACCGACTGGTCCGGCGGTCAGGATGCCGGGGAGCCGGTGAGTGCCTGGGATGATCAGTACTCCTCGCAGGAGGGCCTATCAGCACTTGCGTCACCGGGATTGATATGCCTGGGATCGGAACCCAGGTCCACCTGCCTGGAAACCATTGTTGAGCCCTCGCTGCCCCTGGCCGCCCTTGACTCCGGAGACATAAACGGCGACGGCCTGATTGACCTGGCGGGAGCCTCGCTCGTGGAAGGTCACTGCTGGTGGTTCGAGAACGCAGGTGATGATCAGTGGATCACCCATGCCCTTCCAGGAGAGTTCGGTTCCGGGCAGGGCTGCTCGGTCTTCGACGTGAACGCCGACGGTCATCCGGACATCATCGGATGCATGTGTGATCCCGACTGCATCGTTGTCTGGTTAAACGGGCAGGGCACAGGGGAGTTCGGAGAGCCTGAACTGGTGGCGGAGTCGTTCCCCGGGGCGCACTGCGCCGTGGGATGCTTTGCCGATCAGGACGGAGTTCCGGACATACTCGCCGTGGGCAACCAGTGCCACGAGGTCGCCGTGTGGTTCGGGCTGGGGAACGGGGAATGGGAGAAGAAGATCATCGATGACTCGTTTTCAGGCACCCAGTCGGTCTCGCCTGGTGATTTCGACGGAGACGGTCTGGTGGATGCGGTGGCGGCATCCTTCGGCCTGGCGGAGTTTGCCTGGTACAGGAACCCCGGGAACCGCATCGACCAGTGGGAGAAGAACATAGTAGGCTCTGGAATGCCCGGGGCGCATCATGTGATGGCTGCTGACATGAACCTGGACGGATTCATGGACGTATTGGGAACCTCATACAGCAACAAGAGGATCACATGGTGGGAGAACGACGGCGCCGGACAGGCCGTATGGGAAGCGCACACCATCGCGCCTTCCCTCACCGGGGCCGTCACCGCCGTTCCGGCGGACCTCGACGGCGACAACGATATCGACGTTGCCGGAGCCGGCTGGATCGCGGACAGGGTAAACTGGTATGAGAACACCGACGGAGCCGGCGAGAGCTGGCAGGTGAGAACCGCATCAGTCGGTTTCAACGGCGCCTGGCCCCTGGCCGTGGCGGACTTCGACGGGAACGGAGCAATTGAAATAGCCGCGGGGGCCGATGTCCTCGGTGGAGCAGGCAGTTCTCACGGTCCTTCCATTATCAGCCCCTGCGGCTTCCTGGAAAGCGGATGGCTCCAAAGTTCCGTTCTGGACACCGGGGAAGAGCCCCAGTGGGCTTCGTTCCAGTTCCAGGCAGAGCTGCCTTCCGGTTGCGGCATTACGTTTTACTGGCGAAGTTCTCAGGATGCAGGGGATCTCGGAGAATGGAACGGCCCTTACACCGACTGGTCCGAACTAAGCGGGTTCATTCACAGGTTCGTTCAGTACAGGGTGGAACTCACCGGCCCTGGAGACACCGTCTCGCCCATCCTGGAGGATGTGGAGCTGTTCTGGGATCCACAAGGCATACAGGGGTCCGCCGGTGTTCCTCTCTTCTTCGCGGGTTCCCCGTGCTCCCGTTCCTCAGGGGTCAGGGTAGTGCTGGGAAGCTGCAGCGGCCAGGTGGACCTGTCGCTTATGGACCTTTCGGGCAGGGTGATTGCCAGGGCTTCGGGGAGCCGCCCCGGGGAGACACTATACCTGGGGCGTGTATGCCCGGGGGTCTACCTGATAAGGGCGGAATCCCTCCAGGAGGATCAGACGGCCAAGCTATGCGTCCTGAACTGATCAGAGCTTGACGAAGAGCGCTTCAGCAGTCACTCCATCGGATTCGACAAGGATGGTATAGATCCCCGCAGGCAGCCCTTCTCCAAAGGAAGCGAAGCCTTCTTCAGCTAACACTCTGGAGATCACCCTTCCAGACAGGTCAATGACTGTCAGTGTGAAGAGGGATGAATCGTCGAGCGTGACCGTTGCCGCCCCTGGAGCCGGGTTGGGACTGACCCGGACCGAGACCGGGGGAACCGGTTCCGACCACTTCTCCTGAACCCCGGTGAGCTGCATCACGGAGAAGTCCTCCGATGTGACGTGCTGGTGGGAGAGGGAACCCGCAAAGGCGGTGAGCCTGAGCCTGCATTCCGCGGAGTTTACCTGGGGCACCGTCCACTGGAACCTGCCGTTGTCGGGAATACCATCGGCGATGATGACCCAGGGGCCTGCGGGGCCGTTCTGGGAGAACTCTATCTTCACCATGACCGGCCCGGTGCTCTGGGGAACCGCAGTGGTCCAGTCGATGAACCTCACCGAACCCGCCGGGAAGCACTCACCCCCCGCCGGATGTCTTCCCAGGATGTTCAGGGTGGCAGGCGCCTGCCATGGGGAAAGGGCCATGAGCCTGTTGGTGTAGGTGTAGATCGTTCCCTCCGCCGCCTGGACAACGATGTCGTGCCTGCCGTCGTGATCGAAGTCCCATCCTGAACGCAGCGCCGAGTGATGGCCCGGGGTGGAGAAGGAGAATACCGCATCGGCCGTCCAGTTGCCCTGGCCGTCGCCGAGGTACACCGTCCCCTGGGGTCTGGCGTAAACCATTACATCCAGGTATCCGTCTCCGTTCAGATCACCGAAGTTAACCATGGAGTATGCCGAACCTCCGGGAAGTCCTGTGGACCTGTCATCCCAGTCCCCTGAGGATTCATTCAGGGAGTAGACCCTCACCCCGGAGTCCGATGCGAAGGAAACCAGTATGTCGCAGCGGCCGTCGCGGTCGAAATCCCCGGTATCCACTGCGTTCATGGCTGTCTGGGGAATGTTGCCGTGGGCCAGGGTGAAGCCGAAGGAGCCGTCCCCCAGGAAGATGTTGGTGTATTCGCCGCCGCCCCACCTGGTGCAAATGAAGTCAATGTTGCCGTCGGCGTCGAAGTCCCCTGTCTCAAGGGTGAAGTCGGCGTTCTGGCCGGTGAGCTGCCATTCCTGCTGCCAGCTGCCGTCTCCCAGGTTCCGGTAGACCCGGACGCCGTTGGAAGCGCCGAAGGACTGGCAGATAACATCCAGGAGCCCGTCGTTGTCGAAGTCCGCGACGTCGGTGGCAAACATGCCCCAGCTCTCTCCGTTCTCACCGAGGCCCTCGTCCCAGGGAACCCAGCCGGAGCCGGTTCCGTTTCCCAGGGCGGCGTTGATGAGCCTGTCGCCCATTCCCCCTGCGCCGTAGTCGTGGTGCTGCCCCCAGGCAATGTCCATCTTGCCGTCGCCGTTAAGGTCTCCCAGGGCGCAGCCTCCGTAGCCGAAGTCGCCCTCCTGGGTAAGGCTCCAGCTTCCCTCACCGTTCCCGAACCAGACCATTATGCCCTCCTGGCCGGACCCGGGATTGCCGTGGTCACCCAGGGAAACGATGTCCAGGTTCCCGTCGCTGTCGATGTCCCCTATTTCCAGCTCTGTCTTTCCCGTTTCCAGCTGGGGTACTTCCAGACCGTCGGAACGGTCCATGAGGGTAACCGCCTGAACCGATGAAGTCAGAACCATGAGCATAAGCGTCAGATGGAACCTGATCCTGAGCACCACGCACCTCCATTCGTCTGCATCAAGTATATCTGATCGGAACAGCCTCGGTAAGATATTGCGGACCCGGACCTGACCGAGCTATCATCGATCAGGAGGTTGATTCATCATGGAAAAAGAACCTGAGAGCGTAATGCTTTTCGATGCCCTCAGAGAGCGGGCCAAGGAGCTGCGCTGCCTGTATATGGTGGAAGAGATCCTCTCCGGTGAGAATGCACTGGAAGAAAAACTGCGTAGGGTTGCGATGGTGGTTCCCCAGGGCTGGCTCGATCCCGAAGCCTGCATGTGCCGTATCTCATTCCTGGACGGCGAATATCTCTCCGGGGATCTCACGGAGGGGGAGCAATCCCTCAGCGCTGAGATCACGGTTAACGGGGCGGTTTCGGGTTCGATAACCGTTCTCTACCCCGACTCCCTCAATAATGACAGGATCGAAGGCGGTCCCTTCCTCGATGAGGAGAGGAAGCTTCTTGAATCCATCGCAAGGAGGATTGGGGAAGCCGCCCTCCTCGGCAGTCTGACACCGCTGATGGAGAAAGATGGTGAGGACGGCTCCCTGAGGCCTTTCATGGAGATGCTGAGGATAGCCGACGGCAGGCTCTATGGATCCCTGGCAAGAAGACTCCTGAACTACATGGGCTTCACAGGGGTGAAGCAGGCCGTGGAACTCCTCAGGAAATGGAGAACCGGGGAAGGTGACGCAGGTGTATCCCCGGCGGCCTTCTACCGCATGGAGAGGGCGCAGGTGGACAGGGTCCTGGCTATCGCCTCTGCGGAAATGGGCACAGGAAGAGTGGTGGAGCTTTTCCGGCGATGGGTTGGAGAGAGCAGGGTGGAGGAACTGGTAAACCTTCTCGAGAAGAGGGAATCCACTCTGGGTGAGATGAACAGGGTCCTCGAGGACAGATGGGAGCTCGTCAGCGGGGCTTCAACACTGTCAAAACCCCTTGAGAGAGCCTTGAAGGTTGCCATGATAAGGAGGTTCTGCGGGGGAGATCCCTCCGTTATGACCCTTCTGGGAGAGACCTGCGGACTGGAGCGCTTCAAGGAGCTTTTCGGAAGGGTCATCTACCCCTCAGGGGGTTCAGGCGGGATCGGAGGCAAGGCATCCTCACTCCTTGCAGCCGGAGCTGCACTCAGGGACATTCACGATACCGGCGGGTGGAAGGTCGAGGTCCCTCCCACCTGGTACATCTGTACGGATGCCCTGCAGGATTTCATATCCAGGAACGGACTGGAGGAGCTTATTCGTCTCAGATACAGGTATCCCGGTGAGATCCGCCATGAGTACCCCAATCTGATAGAGCTTTTTCGAAGCTGTTCGCCCGGCCGGGAGATCATGGAGGGGCTTGCAAGGATCATGGGGGAAGCGGGGAGCGGCCCCCTTGTGGTCAGAGGATCAAGCCTTCTGGAGGGGAGTTCCGGGGTCTTCTTCGGCGGCTGTCACCGTAGGGTCTTCCTGCCCGGAGGCAGCCTGGAAAGGCTTGCCGAAGCCGTGTCTCTAGTTTACGCTTCCGTTTTCGGCCCGGAGGCGCTTGCCCGGCGCAGGATGGGGAACCTCCAGGACCTCAGGGAGGAGATTGGGATCATGATCCAGCCGGTTGTCGGCAGGCGCCTTGGGAGATACTTCCTCCCTTCCTTCAGCGGGATCGCAATGGGAAGAAGCACCGTGAGCCTGAGCGGGGGTATGACGCCCGAGGATGGTCTGGTCCGACTGGTGCCGGGGCTGGGGATCGGTGCCATGAACAGGTCGGCGTTCCACAGCCCGGTCCTGGCATGCCCAGGGAAGCCTGACCTCAGGCTCCGGAGTTCTCTGGACGAGATGATCCGTTGCTCCCCCTCAAGGGCATGGGCGCTGGATATGGAAACGGGAGCGGAAGCATCTGTTCCGGTGGACGAGCTTGTAAAGGGATACGGAGCCGAATACCCGATGGCTCCAATGGTTTTCTCAGTTAACCGGGGCCACCGTCCGGTGAAGGCGGGGCTGCTTACGGATTTCAGCAGCGAGTTCTGCTTTGCCTCCTTTCAGGGACTTCTTGAGGGGGGAAGCGGCTTCCTCCGCGGTATCGGCTCGATACTCTCATCCCTGGAAAGAAGACTTGGATACCCTGTGGACATAGAGTTTGCATGCGACGGGGAAAGCCTGTATCTGCTTCAGTGCAGACCATCCGCAGATTCCGGTTCATCCGTCGGTGTTCCCGCCCTGTCATTGCCGCCGGGGGCGGAAACCGTTCTGAAGTGCGAAGCCATGGTGACAGATGGAGTATTCAGGGGGGTGACGCATGCTGTGGTCCTCCAGGGTCCAGGGTGCGCCAGGCTGAGCATGGATGAAAGGAACGATGTGGCAGAGGCCGTGGGGAAGCTGAACGAGATGCTCCCTCCAGGGGGATTCATGGTCATAGGCCCTGGAAGATGGGGGTCTTCCGATGATCCGCCCGGCGGAGTGCCGCTGGAATTCTCAAGGATTAACAAGGCTGCGCTTCTTGTGGAAACATGGCCGGATACGAAGGCGTTCCCACCGGATCTGATCCAGGGAACGCATTTTGCCCGATGCCTCGAGGAGTCCTCGACTTGTTTCGTTCAGGCAGGACTCGACCGCGGCGACACCGTTTTCAGCAGGGAGTTCTTCGAACACAGCCCCAGTACGCTCCAGGAGCTGCTTCCCGGAACGGGACACATTGCTGAAGCCCTGAAAGTGATAGACATCCCCCGCACCCGATCCGGAATGAGCATTGCCGCTGTGACCCAGAGGGACAAACGGCAGGCTACGATCTTCCTCACCGGTGAGAAAGCCGGTCTCACACCTGTGAAGAACAGTTCCCCGGAGAGACCGGACACCCGGAACAGCCACTGGATGTGGAGGGTGGAGATGGCCGAGGCCATAGCGGACGGAGTGGATCCTGAAGGTATGGGCGTGGTTGAGCTGTACCTCTTCGGGAGCGCGAAGAACGCGACATCAGGGCCTTCCAGCGATATAGACCTCCTCGTTCATTTCAGGGGCGGCGACATGGAAAGAAGCAGGCTTGAGGCTTATCTCAGGGGATGGGACCACTCCCTGGTAATCGAGAACAGGATGAGAACCGGGATAGATATGGGATCGATGCTGGACATTCACATCGTCACCGACGAGGACATACGCTCAGGGCAGTCCTACGCAGTGAGGATCGGGGCGATTTCCGATCCCGCCAGGCCTCTGGGGGTTCCCCGGGGCTAGAGCAGTTCCCTGGATGCTNNTCTCATGGGGTCGAACCTTACCAGTGCCAGTTCTTTCCCGTTGTGGGCGCCCCCCAGACAGCAGGTCCTTCCTATCCTCTCAACCCATCTGCCAGTTATGGAGAAGGCCTCATGCACATGACCGTGCATCGTGAGCAAGGGTTGTCTCTTCTCTATGAACCTCTGTATGGCAATGCTTCCCACATGAACGTCCAGGGGGGCGTGGTCCACCTTGACCCCGTCCAGCGCCGCCCTGTCCAGCACGCCGCCGTAGGGCGGGGCGTGAAAGAGCATGATCGCCCTGGAGAGATCGTCGTTCCCGGTGAGTTCCTCCAGGTCGACTGCTATGGTGGAGTACTTTGTCTCATGAGCTGTGGTCTCCACCGTTCTTATCCCCTCATACGGGTGTGTGCATCCCGGATCCACGAACCTGGAGACGTCGTATTTCTCCCAGTCCTTGAGCCGGAAGGGAGTGGGCGGTACGAATGAGTAGCCATACACCGGAAATTCTCCGAATGAGACCCGCTTCCCATGCACATACTCCCAGAGCCCGTTCTTCTCGCCCTGGAGCAGTCCCTCCTCTTCACATCTGCCGTCATCGTTCCCCAGTATGAGGAAGACCCTTGGATACCGTTCCCCCATGGAATCCCTGAGCTTCTCCATCTCAGGCATCAGATGATCGCCGATGAAATTTCCGGAGCCGGCCATCTGCAGCATTCCGGGAAGCAGATCGCCGCCGAGAAAGACGCCGTCGGGAAACTCCGTGAGAATGGCGCGGAAAAGCATACGGCAGCGGTGAAGGCTGCCGTGCAGATCGGTGGCGAAAAAGCAGAGTCCCATTAACCGAAGATAAGCAAAGGGCCTCCGGGACGCACCCGATATCCCCTTTGACAGAAACCCGCCGCGGTCCTATTCTTCTCCCTGAAAAAACAGGGAGGGAGTTTCAATGACCATACTGCTCATCGTTCTCGTTACCGGTTCCCCAGTCGATGTGTTCGACCCGTCCTCGGGGGATTTCCTGGATTCCGCCTCAGGCGCTGAGGAACTGTTCGCCATGGCTGACTCGGTCTACAGGGCCGCGGATTACGAGACCGCCGCCGAACTGTACCTGCAGGGTCTCCGGGCGGTGCCGGGGAACAGCGGCGCCATCTACAACCTGGCCTGCTGCTACGGACTGCTGGGGAGGGCGGACCTTGCTTCGACTTACCTCCTGCGGGCCTGGAACGCAGGATTCGAGGATATCGGCTGGGCCATGGGTGATCCCGACTTCGACCTGGTGCGGGAGGAGGAGGTTTTCTCATCCCTGGTGGACAGCCTTTCGGAGGCGGCGCAGCGGCGACTGGAGGAAATGGGTGAGGAGATCGTATTCTATGCCGGGGCCCCCTTCACATGCAGGGTGAGGGTACCTTCGGATTACGACGGATCTACCCCGGTTCCGCTGGTGATCGGCATTCACGGCTACGGCGGTTCTTCCGAACTTTTCATCGGCCTCTGGGAGGAGATGGAGGACTACGGGTGCATCTACGCCTGCCCCAGGGGGCCTGTGCCTTTCTTCCTGGGGGACAGGATCGGGTATTCATGGTTCACCGGGGAGACCCCGGAGGAGAGGTACGCCTCATCGGTCTCGTCCAGGGACTACATTCTGGCACTTCTTGACGAACTGGAGGAAAGGTACGCCGTTTCCCACGTGTACCTCTTCGGATACTCCCAGGGCGGCGGGATGACATACCTGACGGGGCTGGCGGCTCCGGACAGGTTCACCGCCCTGGCCCCGTTCAGCGGATGGCTGGACATGGACGTTCTCACCGAGTCCGAGCTTCAGGCGGCCCGGGACCTTCCTGTGAGGATCGTCCACGGCGAACAGGATCGAGTGGTGGACTACGCCGCTGCCGTGGAGGGTGACTCCATCCTCTCCTCCATGGGTTACGATGTGGATGTTTTCACCTTCCAGGGCGAGCACATGTTCAGCAGGGAAGGTCTCAGAATGTTCCTGAACGAGTTCCTGGGTCAATAAAGAAAGGGGACAAAATGGCCGGAATCGATGGGAAGGCCCTTATCGACCTGGCGAAGAGCGTGGGTCAGTTCTACCCCATGAAAAAGGGGTGGAGGAACTACCAGGTCTTCGCCGGGGTTCTCACCTGTCTGCTGGTGATAACGATACCACTGGGGGTATGGATCATCATCAGGGCCAGGAAGGCCGGAATAGGGATCAACGAGGAGGGTTTCGCCTTCAGGTATCTGAACACCGTTGCCTTCAGCTGGGATGAGGTGGAGTCCATAACCCTCTCAAGCATCAGCGGCGCCGAGTTCGGCGGAGGGCTGGTGGGCCTTGCTGCTGCATCCGCGGTGAAGAAGAGGTCCACTGGGCTCAAGGGTCCCATCCATGTGAAGCTCCGGGGAAAGAAGATGGCCAGGATGATCCCCGCCCACATGATGGAGGATTCGGTGAAGATGGCCAGGGACATGGAGAGGCTTTCCGGGATATCCTTCCTCCCTGCGGAAGCGGAGGCGGAGAACTCCTGAGGATACCGGGTTTGCCCTTCCGGGTCCGCTGAATCATAGTAGGCAAGCAACGCCCTGCCGATGACAA
>NPID01001131.1_pt1 | contig 44599 bp, 33 predicted proteins | sample 8637491 | NCBI WGS metagenome assembly NPID01 (sample SAMN07420843, study PRJNA396082) | bioreactor metagenome | isolation source: sample BA6 brine-fed electro-methanogenic bioreactor BA | place: Japan: Kochi | collected 2016-06-14 | reverse complement strand
CTGTTTCATTATCTGATGGAATAAATTTTTTTGTATGATTTTTTTCTTGCCTAATTAATTGTTATTTTTTTTCTCACCAAATAATGAGTTTGAAGAAATTATAGGAGGACACATGAAAAGAGTGTTTATTTTACTCATAGTCATTTCGACATTGTTTATTTCGGGATGTTCGGATGAGGGCGTATTGCGGCTTTTGAACTATTCTATGGAAGAAATATGGTATAGAATAGATTCCGGAAGCACAAACTGGTTAGCCAGTAATTTTCAAGTAGATTACAGTTGGGATCTCAGCACCAGTATTTTTGGTGAAGAAGATAAAACTGTCACAGTCAAATATGGCGGCGATTACTGGTGGTGGTACGATTATGAAACAACCCGCACTGTAAAACCGGGTAAAACTGTTAGTATCGATATTAAGGGTGATGCTGGCGAGATTGCCATCTGGAACAATTCCAATATTTTTTACGTTGAAGAAGTTTATCTTTCTCCCAGCTCCGATCCAACCTGGGGCGAGGATGACTTGATTGGCGACATCTGGCCCGGCGACACAGTAACCTGGAAAGTAACTACCGGCTGGTGGGATATTCTGGTGGTTGACGACTGGGGTGATGAGTTTGTTAGTTATGATAATTATGTAGATCAGGAAGAAACCATTACTTTTGAATACACCGGTTTCAAGAAAACAAAAAGTGCTGTGGCAGATAAAAAAGCCAATGCGTCAAAATACACTGAATTGACTGAAGACAGATGTGAGCAAAGACAATAAATAGGTTCGAAAACAAAATTGAACGGCGGATTTTGAGATCCGCCGTTTTTTTTTCTTGTCAATTTTAGCTACTTCCACAGATTTACCAGTGAGATTAAAATTAGCGATGGAGAGAAATATGAAATTGAAGCAAATTTTGATTATTTTTATCATAATGATTTCTTTATTAGGTTGCAGCGACAAAGGAAAAATTAAAATTATAAACAATACAGATTATGATGACATCTGGTATCAATTGAATGATAATGAAAAGATTTTCATCGACTCGGGTAATTCTGCCGAATTTGATTATAAACTCACCAATTATCTTCTTTTCAGTGATAATAAAAACATAGATCTGATCTATGGCGGCAAGTTTGTTGTAACTCAAAACAAGAATATAAAATTGTCTGCCGGTGACAGTAAAAAAATTGATATCTGGACAGATGCAGGCGAAATCGTTATTGAAAATGGCACCTATACTCAATATATTACAGAAGTAAATATATCCCAAACTGTTACAAACTACGGCGACAATCTTCTCTCCAATCCCATCGGACCTTTCGAGTTTCAAGTGTTCAATGCTGAATCAGGTTTTTGGAATATCAAGCTGAATCCGGACGGACAGGATCCAATCTATTTTGAAAATGTTTTTATAGGTTTGGAATCCACCTGGACTTTCACTTTGATCGATGAATAGGATAACAGCTTATTTAAACTGAAGACTTAATTGTTGAACCGGTTTATATGATAGCCGGTGACAAGGCAAAATTCCGTATCTATTAATCGCTTCCAGATGTTGTTTAGTGGGATAGCCGCGATTTTTATTGAAACCGTATCGAGGATATTTCTGATGCAGTCTGTCCATAATTTCATCTCGCGTAACTTTGGCCAGGATGGAGGCAGCAGCAATGGAAGCAAGACGTGAGTCGCCCTTCACAAAAGCTTCCGCTACCAGTTTTAGATCGCCGGGAATTCTATTGCCGTCGATCAGACAGAAATCAGGTTTTATCTCCAGATTTTCTGCAGCCTGTTTCATGCCCAGAAGCGAAGCCTGCAAAATATTAATTTCATCGATCATTTCCGGAGAGATTATGGAGATCTTCCACGCCTTGGCGTTTTCTTTTATTTTCTTAAACAGAATTTCACGCTGTTTTATGGAAAGCTTTTTAGAATCATTCAAACCTTCAATTGCCTTATTAAAATCCAGAATGACCGCTGCCACTACAACCGGTCCGGCCAAAGGTCCTCGACCGGCTTCGTCGATTCCTGCAACCACTTTGAATTTTTGATGATAAATTTGCTCATTGTTATATAAACTCATTTCTTTTCCAAAACGAAAAACAGCCTTGTAAAATTTTTATCCAGAACGTGCAGATCAGTTTTTAAAAGATCATCACCAAATCCGATGGAATAAACTGAAGCTAAATGAAAATCAGTTTGTTTGATCAGCTCTACAATCTCTGCAACCCGATAAACCCTTTGCTGATGGATTTCATCGTATCTTTCATATAGAAAGCCTTTCTTGTTGAAGAAAGTCAGCTTGGTTGTCTGCATCATTTCTTCTTCGTCATATTCACCCTGATGAATCAAATAGGAATCTTTCTCATCCTCCAGATTAACATATCCGTCGCAATTCTGTTCACAGTTTTTGATTGTGGTTATATCAAAAATAAATAATCCTTTTTTTTGGAGTGTATTAAACACATTATTAAATAAAGTCAGAATTTTCTGTTCATCCAGAAGGTAGTTTATACTGTCGAAAAGCAGCAGAACCAGATCATATTTTGCTGCCGGTAAAAGCCTTAGCATATTATGCTGGAACAGATGAGGACGAAACGGTTTTTGAGATGCGATTTTCAGCATTTCCCCCGATATGTCGGAAGCATCTACATCCAATCCTTTCTTGACCAGAATACTGGAAATATTGGCAGTCCCGCATGCTAACTCTAACATTTTTTTGGGGTGTCTTTTATATCTTTGGAAAAAATGATTTAGTATAAACTCAACCCAATTTTCGTAGTTCACATGCGCCATATATTGATCATAATAGTTAGCAAAATGGGAATAATTGGAATTGCTCGGTTCACAATTTATCTGAAGCATCTTCATAGCCATTTTAATAGCTGCTAAAAGACTTTTTTCGCTGGCAATATTTTTTCCGGCAATATCAAATGCAGTTCCGTGATCCACAGATGTTCGAACAAACGGTAAGCCCAGGGTCACATTTACGCCTGCATCGGTCGAGATCATTTTGAAAGGTATCAGACCTTGATCGTGAAAAGCAGAAATGATCAGATCATAATCCGTAGCATGATGAGCAAAGAAAGTGTCCGCCGGAAAAGGACCGTCGATGATGATCCCTTCTTGTTTCAATTTTTTCAAAATTTCAGCGATCATATCATCCTGGCTACCAAAAGCGCCTCTTTCGCCGGCATGAGGATTCATAGCCAGCATCGCCATTTTTGGTTTGGAAAGATATTTTGTTACTTCTCTGAAAATTATCCTGAGTTTATGCTCGACTATTTCTCTTGTAAGAAGCTCAGGAACTTTGTGAGTAGCAACATGAGTAGTTAATAATGCCAGATTGAAATGATCTCCCCAAAAGGACATGATAAAATCTTTTATGTGAAAGCTCTCAGCAAAGAACTCTGTGTGACCGATAAAGCCGGGATGCGAAAGACGGATCGCTTCTTTGCTGATGGGACAAGTAACTACTGCATCCAGCAATTCCTTTTTACGATCTGCAGCGCAACATTCTAAAATTCTATAAGCAATATCACCTGACAATTTGGATGGTTTTCCAACAGCAACTTCTATCTCATCGATCTCGATCCAATAAATTATTTTGGGATGGACAGCTTCCGCAGCTTTTTCAATTTTTTTTACTTCATTGCCGTTCGAAAAAAACTCAAACCTGCCGTAAACAATGAAAATAACGTTGTCCTGCAGAGCAAGAAATCGGAGAGCTTTGGCAGCAATTTCCGGGCCGATGCCGGCTGGATCTCCTGTTGTAATGCCTATTTTTCTCATTTCGATTAATCCTCTTTTTTTGTTTAAAACTATGCAGGATTGTAATCTGTCAATTTATTTGTTGTCAAAAAAATCGAGCTTGCATTTACTAACCAATGTATTAATTTAGTTAGTAACAGAAGTGAAGAGGTGTAATTATGAAAAGAAATCCAGTTGTAGCAGGCACATTTTATCCGGGAGATTCGATTATTTTAAGTTCCCAAATAGCAAAATATATGAAAAATGTTAGTATCAAAAATAGTTTCGAAGATATTCTGGGAGTGATCTCACCTCATGCCGGATATGTCTATTCCGGACAATGCGCTGCATATTCTTTTTCAGCAATATCTAAAAAAAAATTCAAAACTGCAGTGATCATTGCACCCAGTCATCGTCATGGCAATTTCAAATTTTCAGCCGGGAATTATGAATCTTATCTAACACCTTTGGGAGAAGTGGAAATTGAAAAAGCAATCGTGGAAAAGCTTTTAACCTATGCAGATTTTACTTTTCACACTTTAGCTCATAATACCGAGCATTCTTTGGAAGTACAATTACCTTTTTTGCAGATGGTCAATAAAAAGGCTAAAATCGTACCCATTTTACTGGGAAATCAGACTTTTGAAAACAGCGAAAAATTAGCCGAAATTCTAATCAAAGAATTCAGAGATCAAATGGAAGATACAGTCTTTATCATCAGTTCCGATCTTTCTCATTATTATCAAGGCAATGTTGCCAGCGCCATGGACTCTCAGTTGATCGATTTGATCGCAGCCAATGATATGGAAAGTATCGCTGAAAAAATTTTTGAAAGAAAGATAGAAGCCTGCGGATTCGGCGGGATCATGGTCATTTTGCAATTGGCTCGTAAACTTGATTACGACAGAACAGCGATATTAAACTACACCCATTCGGGTCAAATCACAGGTGACGACAGCCAGGTTGTAGGCTATCTTTCTGCAGCGATTCATAAGTGAATGTAATCTGCAGAGATTGAACTTGATAAAAATATTTGACAAAGAAAACTGCCTTCTGAATTTTGCATTCGAACCGAGCGGGAGTAGCTCAGTGGTAGAGCTCCACGTTGCCAACGTGGTTGTCGCGAGTTCGAATCTCGTCTCCCGCTCCATTTTATTATGAGCATAATAGCGGCGACATCGCCAAGTGGTAAGGCAAGGGTCTGCAAAATCCTTATCCCCGGTTCGAATCCGGGTGTCGCCTCCATTTTCATTTAGTGCCGGAGTGGTGGAATTGGTAGACACAAGGGACTTAAAATCCCTCGCCGTTTTTCGGCGTGCCGGTTCAAGTCCGGCCTCTGGTACCACTTAAGCCAGCCCTCAGCGGCTGGCTTTTATCGTTCCTGTTTCAATTTATCAACTGCCTGAAGGAAAGTATTCACTCTGTTTTTGGAGAGGGTATTCTGCCAATATCCATCTTTTTTGAAATGCGAACCAATGATAAATCCATCCGCCTGATTCCAATATTCAGAGATGTTTTCAGATTTGATACCTGAGCCGATAAGAATGGGCAGCGTTGTTGCCTTTCGGGCAGCCTCCAGGTCGGAGATGGCAACCTGTTCGGAAGTGGATTTGCCGGTTATGATGATGCCGTCACTCTGAAAAAAATCGGCGGCTTTGGCAAAATCGGAGATGGAGAGATCGGACGTGATAGCATGGGAGGAATGCTTCTTCCGGATGTCCGTGAAGATGGCAATGTTTTCCGCTCCGATTTTTCTGCGAAATCGCAATAATTCTCCGGCGTCTGCATTCATCAAACCTTCATCGGCAACGTGAGAAAATACGAATCCTTCACAACGCACGAATTCGCAGCCGGCAGCCAGCGCTGCCGCCAAAGCCGCCTGATTGGCTCCTGCCAGAATTTGCAAACCGCAGGGCAAATCCACACTGCGTTTCACTTCCCGAGCAATTGCCGTCATCGCTGCTGTGATCTCCGGTCCCACTTCCCGATTTAAATACGGTACGTCGTGCATGTTTTCCAGCATGATGGCAGCGATGCCGCATTCTGCATAGATATTCGCTTCTTCGACGGCAATGTCGATTATTTCGTTGATCGATTTCTCATTTTTCGGAGTCCCCGGCAGTGCCTGCACATGGATCATGCCGATTACTTTTTTGGTCAGGAAAAATTCTTCTGTAAATTTATTCATCAAAAAAAATTCCTTTTTTTTATTATCCTTCGATATAATTCGACCCGTCGAATCACTCAGGATGACATTTATATTTACTATTTGATCATTACCCTGTCACACTGAGTAGGATCCGGCAACTGCCGGAGACATATCGAAGTGTCCATAATTCTTCTAGTATTTATGATTCTCTGTATCTTTATGCTAAACTTGATTGTTTCACGATACTTTCCAGTCGTGGCGTACGCATCTGCAGAAACCATGATAGATCGCGCAAATCCCGCCAAAAATGGAGAAGAATCCCCAGAACAGCGGTAAGCCGAAAATATTAGCCAGCGAGATCTGTGCGTTATTGGCTTCCACGCTTCTGGCGATCATCGGTACATAATAGATACCCGCCGTTGCCAGCATGCAGCCTGCCACGATCGCTGCATGGCCGAAAATAATCATGCCGTAACGGTTCTTCATAAATGTGATCACGACCAAGCCGGCTCCGATGATCAATTTGACCACCGCCCACAGAAAGATACCCTGCCCAAAATGGATGGCAGAATAAATCAGCAAGCCAATCCCCAAAACCAGGGTGATGATTTTTCCGATTTTCATAATTTTCCTTCCTTAATTAGAATCGATCATAATTTGAGATTCTTCGTGAGAAATAGCGAAGAAGATTATCTCAGAATGACATTTTCGTTTTTTTATTTTTTTTTCTAACCAATCCATATCCAGCTAGTCCCAGCGATGTTGCCACGATTCCCATATAAAGCTCATCCATATTCTGCCAGAATCCGGGCAGACTTACATTTCGCCATACTGAAACTGTAATCACTCCTAATAAACTGGCAAATACGAATTGCAGATCTTTAATTTTTCCGGGAAAGATATAGCCATAAACCACCGGCAGCAGCAGGCAGCTGGCAGAATAACTTCCCAGCGTTTTCCAGACATCTCTGATATTGCCTTCAAACACCATTCCCATGAAAACTGCTAGAATTCCCACAAAAATGATGCCCAGATGATACAGTGAGACTTTCCCTTTCAAGCGTTTTGGCATCATGTCATAAGAAACGGTAGTACCGGCAATGAAAAGGTAGGAATCTAAAGTTGAAAGGATCGTTGCCAGTATTCCTGCCAGTACGAAGCCTTTGATACCGACAGGAAGTATTTGCAGAGCGTAGATCAAGTAAGCTTTGTCGGAAGCAGCTTCGGGCAGCACGGCTCTGGCATACATTGCTCCGCTGGTAGTGCAGATATCGAATAGAAACCAGATCAGCGTGGAAAGCAGGATGCCGTTACGCGCAACTTTGGTGCTGCGAGCGGCAAAAACGCGTTGATAGAAATTGGGGTCGACCAGCGTGGAAAGCGCGATGAAACCCCAAACCAGAGTTGTGCCTAATCCCACTCCGCCGGTTGGCGAAAAATGAGTCGCCGGCAGATTTGCCTTCAAAAAAGAAATTCCACCGAACAATTTGATCGAAAACAGCAAAACCAGAAAAACTCCGGCACACATCACGAAAAACTGCACGATATCAGAAAATACAACCGCTCGAAATCCGCCATATAATGTATAAACTATCACAATTCCAGTTCCGATCAGCATTCCCGTCAGCAGTGAAATGCCGAATATCGCCTGGATCAGCAGTCCCAGACTGATGACGTAGGCGATAGGCAGCACGTTGAAGAAATTGAAAACAGCACTCAAAGCACCGGCTTTTGGTCCGAACATTTTTCCCACCAGATCGGGTAGTGTAAGCGCTTTATAAGCCGAAGCTTTCTTCACAATGAACAACGCAAAAATGATATAGGCAATGTACCAGAATAAACCCTGAGTAACAAAATTATAAATTCCATGTTCGAAAGCGATCTTGGTCACGCCGAAAATGCCACCGTACCAGGTTGCCACCAGAGTGGCAATGAACATCGGCAAAGTAAGCTGCCGGCCCATCAGCAGCAGATCCAGAAAATTATATTCTTCGCTGTCTTTGTGTGCGGCTTTGCTTTTCAAAGACTGTCCATAAACGACTGCTGTAAAAGTGACTGCCAGCACCGCAAAAAAAACGATCCAGTCTGCAGTTGCCATCACCGCTCTGAAATCGATGGTTTCAGAAAAATGCATTTCACTCCTTTTGCGGCATTACCCGCTCAAGTTCAAAGGGTCGCATTCACCTCTCAGCACTATCCCTCTGCGGGAAGGCTCCCCTGTTTTTGTTGGGAAGGATTTTATCCGGTTGCTAAAAGTCAAATGATTTATGAATGAAATCCTGAAAAGTTTACCAGCCTTTGGTCGGCTTATCTTGCACTCAGCCTTTTCAAGGTTAGAAAAAACCATTTGACATCAAACAGCCTTATTTCAAATTATGATCATTGGTTCTTTAGAAAAAAAGATGTTCTGATTTAGGGGTGCCGAAAAGGCTGAGATAATACCCTTGAACCTGATCTGGATAATGCCAGCGGAGGAAATATGAAGAAATTGATATTTATTGACCACATTCCGGTTTTCCGCTGGAATGTGGTTTTTTGTTATTTCTCTCCTTCGTAAGGGGAGAGAAAGAGGGGTTCTGTGAAAATTATTTTGTGTTTTTTGAAACAGGAGTTTCACTGGAAATTATGTTCCCAAAGAGGATTTTGCGGAACAAGACATTTTCCTTCTCTTTAGGATAAAATGTTTAGCACTTAAATCTATTTTTATCGAATTTAGATGCAGTATGAATTATGAATAAATGAGGAGTAAAAAAATGAAGAAAGCAATTTCAGTGATATTTATTTTACTTGCGGTCAATCTGCTTTCGGCTGAGACGCTGATCGGACAGATTCATTCTGCTGAAAATGACAAAGCTCTGGAAGGTGTTTCAGTTTATCTTGATGGACTGAATAAAGGCACAATGACGGATGGCAATGGAAATTTCGTCATCAGAGATCTGGAACCGGGAAAATATACTGTTCATATTTCTCGGCTTGGCTACCAATCTATGGAAAAGAGAATTGAATTTCCCGCCGAGCAGATTCTGAATCTTTCATTGCAGCGTAAACCTACCCAAATTGAAGGTTTGAGGATTTCATCGACTGTGGCAATCGAGCGCGAAACTCCGGTCACTTTCACCAATATGAATCAGCAGGAAATTGCTGAAGCCAATTACGGGCAGGATATTCCCATGCTGCTGAATGAGCTTCCCAACGTGCTTTCCTATGCCGATGCCGGCAACCCGCTGGGCTATTCCTACCTCAAAATCCGCGGCTTCGATCAGAAACGCATTGGTGTGATGATCAACGGTATTCCGCTCAACGACCCGGAAGATCATCAGGTTTACTGGGTGGATATGCCCGATTTTGCGGAGAGCATTTCCGATATTCAATTCCAGCGCGGAGTGGGAAGTTCCATTTATGGAGTTTCTACTTTTGGCGGCTCGCTGAATATGCAGACCAATCATGCTACGCAAAAGGAAGGATCGGAGCTTTTTGCCAATTACGGCAGCTATAATACTGCCAAATACGGCTTTAAAACAACCCGCGATATCCTGAATTATTTCAAATTGAATCTGCGCCTTTCCGGTCTGCAGTCGGACGGCTATCGAGATAACAGCGCCACCGAGCAATGGTCCTATTTTTTCAACCTCAGCCGGGTGGGAGAGCGCAGCATATCTGAACTGAATTTATACGGAGGAAAGGAAACAACCCATGCCGCCTGGTATGCCTCCAGCGCTGAAGATCTGCAGCAGAATCATCAGCACAATCCCATCAACTACGATAATGAGATCGATCAGTTCAGTCAGCCGCATTATGAATTTCATCACAGTTATCTGATCGCTGAAAATCTCAACACAAAAAATTCCTTTTTCTATATTCGGGGGGAAGGTTTTTATGAACAGTTCAAAGAAGATCGTGATCTTTGGGAATACGGACTGGCAGAGGAAGAAGATGAATTGGAAGCAGATCTGGTTCGCCGGAAATGGGTAGAGAAAAATCATTTCGGCTGGATCGGCAACCTGCATTGGCAGCACAAAATGGGCAAAATGACGGTGGGCAGTTATATCAGCTTTTTCGATAGCGATCACTGGGGCGAGATCAAAGAATTGCTGGCGCCGGATTCTTTGAATATCAGCTTCCAGCCTGGACAAAAATATTACAATTATTTGGGCGAAAAAACTTATTACACCGCTTTCCTTAACGAGATATTTCAGCCATTGCCGGCTCTCAGCTTAATGCTGAATCTGCATTATCAGAAGATCAATTACAAATTTAAGCAGAAAGAAGCCGGAAATTTCACCGGAGAATACCTTAATTCCTATCAGGTAGATTATGATTTCTTTAATCCGCGTTTTGGCGTGAACTGCAATCTGAACGAAGCGATGAACCTTTATGCCAATATCTCGCTGGCGCAGCGCGAACCTGCCGATGATGAACTTTTCGATATCTGGGATGGACCGGATGATCTGGGAGTTGCTCCTCTTTTTGCCCAGGCAGACACAATTCAATCAGGTGGTCAGATCTATCATATCAAGTGGAGCGACCCTTACGTGAAGCCGGAAAAACTGGTCGATTATGAATTGGGATTTGGCTATGATTCCGGCAATTGGAAAGTGAAAACCAATCTTTTCTGGATGGACTTTCAAAATGAGATCGTCGGCTACGGCGCAGTGGATGAAGACGGCAATCCCATTCGCGGCAATGCCGAAAAAACCGTGCATCGCGGCGTGGAAATCTCTTTCGATACAGAACTTTCTGCCAATCTTTTCTGGAGTGGAAGTTTCAGTTATAATGACAACTATTTCGAGAAATTCATCATGAAAGACTGGGATGCCGACTGGAACGTGATCGAGGTGGATTTTTCTGGCAATCAGATCGGCGGATTTCCTGATATTTTAGCGAGTTCCAAGCTTTCCTGGAGATGGAAAACTCTGTTGGCTTCTCTGCAGATCCAGCACGTGGGCAGGCAATATCTGGATAATACCGAAGATAAAGACCGCATCGTGGAAGCTTATCAGCTTCTCAATTTCAGCCTGAGTTATGATCTTTCCGATCTGATCGGTTTTGCCGATATTGCTGTGAACCTGAAAATTAATAATCTTCTGGATAAAGAATATGAAACTGCCGGCTATTACGATGCCTGGGCTGGTGAAAATTACTATTATCCAGGTGCCGGCAGGAATGTGATTGCGGGAGTAAGAATGAATTTTTGATGAGGAAAGCAAAAAGCGAGCAGATGTAACGCAAACGTCCCGTTTGCGACAGTATAATCCAAAGAAAAACATTTAATGAAGGTTTTTTTAATAAACCTTTTCCAGCTTTAGAAAAACCGACTCCTACGTAACTAACACAATTTCGAAAATAAATATTTTCTTGACCTGTTTTTTCCAAATTCTCAAATAGCAACGGCTGAAGAAAATGAAAGCGGAAATTATAGATGAAGCAAAGAGGAAGTTGGTGGTGATGGGATATTCTGATAACACTCAGAAAACATATCTGCACTATCTGGGATTGTTTTGCGAGCACTTTGATAACGTAGATCTGAATGATATTGATTCGAGAAAAATAGAAACTTTTTTCTACGAGATGATTCAAAATAATCAGCTTTCCTATTCTGCTCAATCACAGTACATTAATGCTATCAAATTCTATTACGAAAAAGTTCTTGGAAAACCAAAAAACGTTTATAATCTGCCAAGACCAAGAAAACCTCAATCTCTACCAAAAGTTCTCAGCAAGAATGAAATTAAAAAAATTTTAGATGTTACCTCTAATATCAAACATAAATGTATTATAACCTTACTATATTCAGCCGGTTTGAGAAGAAGTGAATTATTAAACCTGAAAGTCAAAGACATCGATTCTGAGAGAATGGTTCTTATGATAAATGGCTCGAAAGGTAAGAAGGACAGAGTAACTCTACTGTCATCAAAAATTTTGAATTTATTGAGACAGTACTATAAGGAATACAAACCAGAAATATTTCTGATTGAAGGAGAAGAAGGAGGAAAGTATTCGGCAACCAGTATCTCAAAAATTTTAAAAAAATATGCTACCAAAGCAGGTATCAGAAAAAATGTAACTCCTCACATGCTTAGGCACAGTTTTGCCACGTATTTATTGGAGCAGGGAACAGATCTACGATATATTCAAGAACTTCTGGGTCACAACAGCAGCAAAACAACTGAAATCTATACCCACATATCAAAAAAAGCAATTGATAAAATCGTAAATCCGATAGATGACATTTATGAATAAATCTATAAAAAGGAAAATAAATACCATGGCATTTATACACCTAAATCGGCGGTATATATACCATGGTTTTTAGCTGATAGTTGTGCGAAAGAGTGAGCCATAAAAATAGGAGAAAACTAATGAAACAATGGTACGAATCTTTATTCGAAAACTATGGTAAGAAATACGATAACGAATCTTTTGCACAAGGGACTATTGGTGAATGTGATTTTATCGAAAAAGAAATCAATCACAATAAAGCATTAAAAATCATTGATATTGGTTGTGGCACAGGTCGCCATGCCATTGAATTATCAAAGAGAGGTTATTCAATGACAGGCATTGATTTGTCAGAGTCCTTACTTGAAAAAGCAAGAGAAAAAGCAAAACAAAAAGGATTGCAAATCGATTTTTTAAAACATGATGCTCGTAATCTGCCCTTCGACAAACAATTTGATGTTGCAATAATGATGTGTGAAGGCGGTTTTCCTTTAATGGAAACTGACGAAATGAATTTCGAGATTCTCAAAAATGTTTCTCAATCATTAAAGGAAAATGCAAAGTTTATTTTTACTACCCTCAATGGTTTATTTCCAATATCCAATTCTATCGAAGAGTTTTGTACCTCAAATACCGATGATGGGAATGCCACATATCATAAAAACACTTTTGATATTATGACATTCAGAGATTACAATATTACAATAGTTACAGATGATAACGGAGTAGAAAAAGAACTTGAATGTAACGAAAGATATTACATACCATCGGAGATTACATGGTTATTGAAAACGCTTGGTTTCACAAAAATTGAGATTTTTGGAGCAAAACTTGGTGCTTTTTCCCGGGAAGATAAATTAACAAAGGAAGATTTTGAAATGTTAGTAATTGCAGAAAGATAAAATGCACGAACGCACAACACGCGGTATAAAAAATTGCCAAGATAGCCTGTTATTCAAGGGTTGTAGCCCGTTTAAACTTTTGTGTAACTTGACAGGAAAGTGCCTCGCAGTCGGCTACTATTCTTATACTTACCGTTAACCGCCAACCCTTCATAACTTGATCAAGCCAATGAATTATTCCGGATTTCACGGATTAGATTCGTAATCTAAAAAAATTTTATCTAACTCCCGTCTGCTGTTTCCTTCACGAATCAGGATTTTCACAGAGATTTGCGATTTCTTTTTCCTTGCCCGTTAAAACGAAATTCATTCTTTTGATCCGGTAGGTGAGAAAAGGAAAATGAAAATACCAGAGTTGTTAAAACAAGCCACAGAAAGTTTGAAACAGGCCGGCATCGCCAATCCCGGACTTGCTGCCAAACTGCTCGTTTCGCATTTCACTGGCATTAACCGGCTGGAAATGAATCTTCATGCTGATGCTGATGTTTCTGCAGAAATTCAATATAAAATAGAAGATGCTGTTCGAAGAAGAAGCAACCACGAACCGATCCAGTACATTCTGGGCGAAACAGAGTTTTATGGATTCAGAATTTTGGTAAATCCATCTGTGCTGATCCCCCGCCCCGAAACGGAGCTGCTGGTAGAGAAAATTCTGTCAGAAAATCCTGCTGAAAAGTCCCTATTGGAAATCGGCAGCGGCAGCGGCTGTATCGCCATTGCTCTAAAAAAACTACTGCCGGATTCCAGTGTGACAGCTACTGATATTTCGGAAAAAGCTCTAAAAACAGCTCAAGAAAATGCCGAAATAAATCAGGCAGAAATCACCCTCATCCAATCCGATCTGTTTCAAAATATTTCCGGTAAATTTGATCTGATCGTTGCCAATCCGCCCTACATTCCACAGCATGAATACGTTGAACTTCCTGCTGAGATTAGAAAGTTCGAGCCGGAAAATGCGCTGCTGGCAGAGGAAGAAGGAATTTACTTTTATCGCAGGATTCTGGAGCAGGCAGAAGAATTCCTGAATGAAAACGGCAGGATCTATTTCGAGATCGGTTATGATCAGGCGGAGAGGATCAGAGAAATAGCTCTGCGAAACGGTTTTTCCAGGATCGAAGTCTTTCAGGATTTGAACGGATTTGATCGGATGATGCGGATAGGATAGTTTTTTCCATAAAAAAACTTGAATTATTGTTTGCTGGTTTAATTTCGTCCCTGATGATCAATAAAAAGTTGATTTTCAGTAGAAAAAATAAACCAGAGTAGTGATAAAAGGAAAATTGAAATGGATAAATTTATAATTAAGGGTGGAAAGAATTTAAGCGGCTGTGTGGAAATCAGCGGAGCCAAAAATGCCATTCTGCCGATCATGGCGGCGAGCTTGCTGACCAAAGGCAAATCGGTGCTGCACAATGTTCCGCATCTGAACGACATCAAAATGATGGCTCATGTGCTACGGGTGATCGGTGCACGAATTGATTTTGAAGGTGAGACGATGGAGATCGATGCCACGCATGCCAGCTTCTGCGAAGCGCCTTATGAACTGGTGAGTAAAATGCGCGCTTCCATTTATGTGATGGGGCCGCTGCTGGCGCGTTTCGGCAGCGCCAAAGTTTCTTTTCCCGGCGGCTGCGCCATCGGCACGCGTCCGGTTGATCTGCATTTGATGGCGATGGAAGCTTTGAATGCTGAAATCACTATCGAACATGGCTATGTTTTAGCGAAAACCAAAAAACTGAAAGGTGGAAATATCACTTTTCCCAAAGTGAGCGTGGGTGCGACTGCCAATGCTTTGATGGCAGCAGTTCTGGCGAAAGGTGAAACCAATATTTACAACGCTGCTATCGAACCGGAAATCGGCAGTTTGATCGATTTTCTGAATTTGATGGGAGCGAACATCAAAGGAAAAAATACCGATCATTTGCAAATTGCTGGTGTAAAAGAACTCCATCCGGCCGAAATGACAATGATTCCGGATCGCATCGAAGCAGGAACTTTCGTCATTGCCGGTGCGATAACCAAAAGCCCGATCACGATTAAAAACTGTGTTCCTGAACATATTCAGATTTTACTGGAAAAACTGAAAGAAACCGGCTGTGAATTTGAAATTTCTGAAGATTCCATAAAAGTGATTCCCGCCGAAAATATCTTGCCCACCGACATTCAAACCCAACCCTATCCTCTCTTCCCCACCGACTTGCAGGCGCAGTTTCTGGCTTTGATGACCCTGGCAGAAGGCACTTCCAGAATCGAAGATACGATTTTTCCTGACCGCTTCATGCACGTGGCAGAATTGAACCGCCTTGATGCCGACATTATGATGAACAAGAATGCTGCCACCATAAATGGCGTGAAATCGTTGAGCGGAGCGGAAGTGATGGCTACCGATCTGCGCGCCAGCGCTGCTCTGGTTCTGGCAGGTTTGGCAGCATCCGGGCAAACCACCATTTCCCGCATCTATCACATCGATCGCGGTTATGAACGCATCGAAGAAAAGCTGAAGAAACTCGGTGCAGATATTAAAAGGATAAAAGGATAAAAATTAGGAGTTTTTTTAATGGATGATTATGCAAAATATGAAATGGAATGTGAGAAGTTAAAAGCAGAAAACAAATTACTGCTGGAAGAATTCGAAATTTATCTGAGAGTTTTTGGATATGGTGAAAAAACCATAAAAAACCATCTGGATAATATCGATTTCTATATCAACGATTATCTGAATTATTATGACCCGACACCAGCGTCAGAAGGTCATTCTGGAGTTCACGATTTTTTGGGAAACTGGTTCATTCGCAAAGCCATGTGGTCTAGTAAAGCAACGATAAAAAGTTCAGCAGCAAGCATTAAGAAGTTTTATACTTTTATGTTCGAGAAGGAACTTATCTCAAAAGACGATCTGGAAGAACTGAAATCAGATATCAAACAGTTGATGCCGGACTGGCTGCAAGCGATGGAAGATTATGAAAGCAATGTTGAGATTTGGTAAATGCGTTCTTTCCGCTATGCTTCAAAGGTAATTATTTGAAAATTGCCGTTGCCATGAGCGGAGGTGTGGACAGTTCCGTAGCTGCTGCGCTTCTGCAGAAACAAGATCAGGAAGTGATCGGTGTGACGATGCGTCATTTTGACAATGCTGAATACGGTTTTGCCAGCAATGAAGGAATCCAGCAGGCGATTTCCGATGCAGCAAAAGTCTGTGAAAAATTGCAGATTCCGCATCATATCATCGATACTTCAAAAGAATTTCAGCGAATCGTGGAAACTAATTTCATCGAAGAATACCAACAAAGCAGAACTCCCAATCCCTGCACGCTCTGCAATCCAACCATCAAATGGGGAGTATTCCATGATCAGGTTTTAAACCTGGGAGCGGAAAAAGTGGCAACCGGTCATTATGTGAAACTTTCTGAGAAAAACGGAATCTTCCAGATACACAAAGCTGAAGATACTAAGAAAGATCAGTCCTATTATCTCTGGGCACTGAACCAGAAACAATTATCCAAAACGCTTTTTCCAATTTCTGAACTCACCAAATCTGAGGTTCGCAAGATCGCGAAAGACATGAATTTGCCGGTTTATGAAAAAACCGACAGCCAGGAAGTCTGCTTCATCAAAGGTCATTATGAAGATTACCTGAAAAAGCATCTGGAACTGAATCCAGGCAACATTGTATTTCCAGATGGAAATGTAATTGGAAAACATCGCGGCCTGCCGCTTTATACGATCGGACAACGCAAAGGATTGAATACTCCCTGGACTTCACCTCTGTTTGTGCTTAGATTGGATGCAGACAAGAATGAATTGGTCGTAACCGACAATCCCGACGATCTGTTGATTGCGGAATTTAGAATCAATAATGTGAACTGGATCGATAAAGTTCCAGACGTAAACGATAAAATCTCTGTTCAAATTCGTTATAATAGCAAACCTGTCCCCATCAAGAAATTAGAATGTTGTGAGGATAGCCTGAAAGTGATTTTAGAAAAAGCAGTTCGAGCTGTCACTCCCGGCCAATCGGCAGTTTTTTATGAAGGAGGTCATCTGCTGGGCGGGGGAGCTATTTTATGAAATTTATCTTTGCAACAAACTAAACTAACAAGACGAACTTTAGGAGGCTTATTTTGACTGAAGAAAGAAAATTCTTAAAATTGACTATCTCCGTGGCAGAGCCAAGGAGTATCAGCCAAAGGCTGACAAGTTTTGCCAATTTTATTTCAGCAAGCTGAAAATCGAATTTTCATTATTTACCCCTCTGCCTTCGGCATCTCCCCTCAACACGCCTTCGCTGTGTTTCGGCGGCGCAAGCAGGGGAGAATATTTGGAAAACCCCGACGCAAGCGTCGAGGAATTCTATTGATTAAATAAAAAGTTAGTATAGTTGGTATCGTTAGATGCTAAAAAAAGGAAAAGAATGAAACAAAAAATCCATCTTATCGTGGGAGCCAGACCGAATTTCATGAAAATGGCTCCGCTCTACAAAGAGTTTGCCAGATATCCCGAAGAATTTGAACTGAAGCTGATCCATACCGGACAGCATTATGATGAGCGAATGAGTAAGTTTTTCTTTGATGATCTGCAAATGCCGGTACCGGATGAATACCTGGAAGTGGGCAGCGGATCGCACGGAAAACAAACAGCCAGGATCATGGAACGTTACGAAGAAGTTTTGCTGAAGGACAAACCCGATCTGGTGATCGTTGCCGGCGATGTGAACAGCACTTCCGCCTGCGCTATCGATGCGGTGAAACTGCATATTCCGGTGGCACATCTGGAAGCCGGACTGCGCAGCTTTGCCCGCACTATGCCGGAAGAGATCAACCGTATTCTCACCGATGCTATCTCCGATTTTCTGCTCACGCCTTCACCCGACGGAGATGAAAACCTGCTGAACGAAGGAGTTCCTAAAGAAAAGATTTTCTTTGTCGGGAACATCATGATCGATTCGCTGGTACAATATCAGGATAAAGCAAAGCAATCTGACATCCTGGAAAAAATTGGAATTGAAAAAAAAGATTATGCTCTCATTACTTTGCACCGCCCTTCCAATGTGGACAGCGAAAAGGGCTTGTTGACTATTTTGAACGCTTTCCAGGAAATTTCCCAATCGATTAAACTGGTCTTTCCCATTCATCCCCGCACCAGAAAGCAGATCGCAGTTTTTGGTTTTGATGAAATGGTGCAGAATATGCCGAATCTGATACTGACCGAACCGGTGGGCTACTACGATTTTCTCAAACTGCAGATGCAAGCCAGATTCATCCTCACAGATTCCGGCGGAATTCAGGAAGAATCGACTTATTTCGGAGTTCCCTGTCTTACCCTGCGACCGCAAACCGAACGACCGATCACGATCTGGGAAGGAACCAATAAACTGGTGAAACTGGAAACTGAAGACATCATCAACGAAGCAAAAAATATTCTGGACGGAAATATTAAAAAGGGCAAAATTCCAAAATACTGGGATGGCAAGACTGCGGAAAGGATCGTTAAAATATTTAGGAAATGAAACAACCATGTTTCAGGAAAACACACAAGAGGATGAAAAAAACTAGAAAATGTCATCCTGAGTTCGACTTTAGTCGAGTATCGAAGGATGATAAAAAAAAATGTGACACTTCGATACGTCTCCGGCAGTTGCCGGATCCTGCTCAGTGTGACAGAGGTTTTAATCTTATGAAAAACTACTTCTTTCACATCGCTTCCGATTTCATTTCCGAAAAGGAGATTCAATCCATTATCCGAATAAATGCCGGATACTTGGCAAAATTGAATTGTGAACTGATTTCTAAAGATGAATTTCTGAAAGTTGATCAGCTTTACTATTTCGTCGTCACCGGCGGCACAGAACAGCAAATCTTAGATTTGCACAAAAAACGATTAGTGAACCACACAAATGAAGAAGTTGTCCTGCTGGCTCATGCCACTCACAATTCTCTGCCGGCAGCTTTGGAAGTATTGGCAAGATTGCAGCAGGATGGTATAGAAGGAAAGGTCATTTATCTTCCGCAAGCAGGAAAGTACTTCAATAAAGATAAACAAGTAAACATCAGAAATTTCGCAGACAGAGAACTCTTAGCTGGAAAGCGTATCGGTCTGATCGGTGCTCCATCCGATTGGCTGGTTGCCAGTAGTCCATCCAAAGAAACAGTGAAAAAAGCTTTTAGAGCGGATGTCATCGAAATCGAACTGGCTGAGCTGAAAGAATTGTTTAAATCGATTTCAAACTCTGAAATTTCGAGTATCAAAACTGATTTCTTAGCAGAAGCTGATTCAATTCTTGAGCCATCAGAGAAAGAAATCGACGACAATATTCGCATTTACCTGGCTTTAAAAAAGCTGATCTCCGATTACAGTTTAGATGCTGTAACGATCCGCTGTTTCGATCTGGTTCTGGATCTCAAAACGACCGGTTGTTTTGCACTTTCGCATTTGAATGATGAAGGAATAATTGCCGGTTGTGAAGGCGATCTGGTCAGCACGATCGGCATGATGTGGGCTTTTGAGAAAACCGGCAGACTGCCCTGGATGGCAAATCCGGCTCAAATTGATCTAAATGAAAATTCACTGATTCTGGCACATTGCACAGTTCCCTGTAGCCTTGTTTCCGGTTATACAATTCGTTCTCATTTTGAATCGGGAATCGGTGTGGGAATTCAGGGTGAATTTTACAAACAGGAAGTTGAGATTTTCCGATTTGGCGGAAAGAAACTAGATAAAATATGGTGTGTAAAAGGAAAGATTATCCAAACTGGAAATGATGAGAATCTTTGTCGAACGCAGATCAAGGTGAAATTGAATAATGTATATTCTGTTCAGGATTTGCTTACAAACCCGTTGGGAAATCATCTGGTGGTCGGAAAGATCAGCCACTGAAACAGAAAACAAAATTTAAAACACACTTTTGTTCGTACATGTTCGTTGCCAAATAGAAACAACACAGAGACACAGAGGTACAGAGAAAACCTAGTATTTATGTGCTGCAATATGCTTATAATTGATTTTCTCGATCCGACAGATCGAGGTAAGGGAATTTTTTGCTAACATAAAAAACCTCCCGATTTCTCAGGAGGTTTTATAAACAGAAATAATCTTTAGATCAGATCTTTAAATTTATCCACGATCTTATCTTTGCCGGCTAAGCCAACTATCTGAGCTTGAACTTCTCCTTTGTTAAAGATCAGGAGCGTCGGAATCGACATTATGGAATATTTTGCGGCTATTGTTGGGCTTGAATCGATATTCAACTTGCATACTTGCAGTTTGCCTGCATATTCCTGTGCGATATCTTCCACTGTCGGTGCGATGGCTTTACAAGGACCGCACCACGGTGCCCAAAAATCTACTAATACGGGAAGTTCGTTCTTTAAAACTTCACTTTCAAAATTGTCCTGATTAATTTCGATCAAACCCATGCTTTCTCCCTTTTTTCAGTTATTCGATTATAGCCAGAATATCGCTGCGGGAGATGATCTTGATCTTTTTGCCTTCAATATCAAATTCATCGCCGCCGTATTTGGCAAAAATAACTCTATCCCCGACTTTCACAAGCTTCTGCAGTTCTTCGTCCGTACCTACTGCCATGATCTCGGCAATCTGCGGTTTTTCTTTGGCTGTGTCGGGAATGATGATCCCGCCTACATTCTTCTCTGCCAGTTCTTCTTTCATCTCGATCACAACTCTGTCATCAAGTGGTTTCAATTTCATATCTTCCTCCATCAATTTTTTTCTGAAAATCTAAACTAATTTTCATTTTTAGCAAACACTTTTTTAGAGTGCCAGCTTTTTGAGTCAAGAAAAAAATCCCTTATTTTATCTTCAGCCTGTTTTGCAGGAAATCAATCAGATTTTCTCTGCCGATTATCTGCTGCTCTCCGCTTTTCATCTCTTTGATAACAATGGAATTAGCTGCGATTTCATCTTCTCCCAGAAGGAGAGTGTATCGGGCATTTTCCTTATCGGCAGCTTTCATCTGGGCTTTCAACGAATCTTTGTCGGAATTATACTCCGCTTTGATCTGATTGGAACGCAATTCATTTAATAATGCGGCTGCTGTTGATTTTGCACTTTCTCCGATCATGACCAGAAAAACATCCGGTCTGGGAAATTCACCGAAAGATAAGCCTTCGTTTTCCATAGAAAGCATCAGTCGTTCAAAACCTCCCGCAAAGCCGATTCCCGGAGTATCTTTACCACCGAACTGCTCTACCAGACCGTTGTATCTGCCGCCGCCGATCAGAGCGTTCTGCGCTCCCAGATTATTATCCAGAAATTCGAAGGCAGTTTTGTTGTAATAATCCAGTCCGCGCACGATTTTTGGATTGACTTTGAATGGAATATTCATTTGCTTCAGATAACTTTTTACTTCTTCAAAATGCGTTCTGCATTCTTCATCCAGATATTCCAGCATACTGGGAGCATTTTTTGCTATTTCTCTGCAGGATGGCACTTTGCAGTCCAGCAATCTTTTGGGATTTTTATCTATTCTTTCTTTACAATCTGTACAAAGTTTATCAAGGTTTGGCAAAAAGTATTTTACGAGTGCATCATCGTAATCTCTGCTGCAATTGCTGCAGCCGATGCTGTTGATCTCCAATTCAAAATTCTTGAGTCCCAGTTTTGTCAGAAATGCATAACCGAAGGCAATAACTTCTGCGTCGATAAAGGGATTGTCACTGCCGATATTTTCGATGCCGTATTGATAAAATTGGCGGTATCTGCCCTTTTGCGGACGATCGTAACGGAACATCGGTCCCAGATAATAAAGTTTAGTATTTCCGCCACTCAGGTTCAGATTATTTTCCACGTAGGAACGCACAACGGGAGCAGTTCCCTCCGGGCGTAAGGCAAAATTTCTGCCTTTCCTGTCCACAAAACGATACATCTCTTTCTGAACGATATCCGAGCTGTCGCCCACACTTCGTTCAAAAACTTCGGTCTGCTCAAAAATGGGCGTAACGATTTTCTGATAGTTGAAGATCTTTGCCGTCTCGCAGAAAATGCTTTCAACATATTGCCACTTATAGCTTTCCGCCGGAAGTATATCGTACGTTCCGCGCGGTGCTTTATATTTATTTGCCATGATAAATCCTTTTTGCCACTAAGTCATTGGTCTTCGCTGGCAGCTATGCCCGACAGGCAAAACTCGAAGAACACAAATAAAGTTTTTTTAATCTCGTCACAGCGCTTAAGCTGTGCATTTATACAAACCCATCTGTCCCCTTGACGGGGGATGAAAAAAAGGAAGATACACTCAATAGTTCTGAATAAAATTTCCAAACCAAGTGCACCATACACCTTATACCCAACACCTTATACCCAACACCTTATACCCAACACCTTAAACCCTTAACCTCAAAAAAGTGTGCACCTGCCGTCGATACCTATTCCGAGTTGAGATATGACAGCCAGCTCAAATCAAGTTGACCGGCGGCACATCGCAAGTTCTGCTTATTGCTGCTTCCTTCCGGACCTGACAAGATTCGCAGTTTGCCATTGCGCCGGGCTTGACTCTCAACACCGCTTATCACACTCAAAACGAAAATCAGTATTCTCCGGCAGGAATTCAGCCCCGCTATAGCGGATTGCGGGTTACAGGGCACCGCTGACTCCCCACCTAGCACACGTTATTTATATCACTTATTTTTGTTTGAAATGCATAGTTTTGAAGTCGTGTTTTTGTGTCAAGCGCAGAACACTCAATAAAATCAATGGAACTTGAAAAAGTCCTTTCCAAGATTTCAGCAACTACAGTATTTTGAGGAATGAATTTCACAATCAAGTTGAAAATTCCAGATTTTCTTCTTGAGAAAAATTATTTCCCAATCCTTCAATATGAGTATTACTCACTATTTGCAAAATCTCGAAAATTTTTTCTTTCTAACTTATAGAAATAATTTGACATAGCTTACATATAAAATTTATTTTGGTATTGGATAATGTGTAATACATTTTGAATAGCAAAATTCTGCATTACTACTGAACATAATCCACTTTTTTAAAATTATTTTTTTAGAGGTGAGTTTATGAATTCTTATTTTATTTTAACGAAATTTAAACGTTCTGATATTATGCTACCCAATTTGAACGAAGGAGGAAAGATGAAATCGTTCATTTTAGTTTTGATTTTTATTTTCTGCAGCACAGTTTTATTTGCCGACGGTGTGCAGCCTGCCGGCAGCGGAACTCAGTCGGATCCCTATCAGGTCAGCCACGTATTGAATTTATTGTGGATGAGTACAACCGATACAGCCTGGGATAAACATTATATCCAGACAGCTGATATTGATGCCAGCGAAACAAGTACCTGGAACAATGGAACAGGTTTTTCACCAATTGGGTTATCCACTGATTTTACAGGAAGTTATGATGGACAAAATTACGTGATTGACGGTTTATTCACCAGAGGACATTCTTATCTGGGTACTTTTATGTCTGACTACGTATTAGGTCTTTTCGGATCTCTTAATAACGCTACAATCCAAAATCTTGGTTTAGTTAATCTCGATATTGATGGCAGCATGGGATTAGGCGGAATAGCTGGAATGGCAACTAATTCCACAATAATAAATTGCTATACAACCGGCTATATCGTAGCTTCGGCAGATTATGTCGGAGGTCTGGTAGGCGGAAACACAACTTCATTAATAGAAGGCTGTTACAGCGAAGTTAACTTGAGTGGTGGAATATATCTCGGTGGACTAAGTGGTTTTAATCAAGGTGGCAGTTTTGAACAATCGTACAGTAATAGTATTATAACCGGCGATAATCATGTTGGTGGCTTAACAGGAGTGCTTGTCGATGGAATAATTAGTAATTGCTACAGCGTTAGTGATATAACTGCCTCAAACTGTGTTGGTGGAATAACTGGAATTATGGCTAGTAGTTCACAAATGAGTACTCTAACAAACAGTTATTTCGCCGGCAGCATAACAGGTAACTCTCCTGTTGGTGGTTTGATTGGAGAATTGGGCTCAGTAATTGATGTAACTCTGTCATATTGGGACACAGAAACCAGCGGACAATCTACAAGCGCTGGTGGCGGCATTGGAAAAACCACAGCCGAAATGAAAACGCAAACCACTTTCTATGGCTGGGATTTCACCAATATCTGGGCAATGGATGGAACTACGAACAGCGGCTATCCATATCTCTTACCTTCTATTCCTCCTCAGCCTGTCTCTGCCGAATTTTCTGCCGATAATACCGCACCTGTGATTGGCTATGATGTTCAATTCAACGATCTTTCCACCGGAAATTTAACCAGTTGGGAATGGGATTTTGATAACGATGGTACAATCGATTCCTATGATCAAAATCCGGTTTATGCCTATTCGCAAACAGGATTTTATACTGTTGTTCTTACTGTCTCCGACGGTGCGACTGCCGATACCGAAACCAAAACTGATTACATCGAAGTGGGACAGAGCATCGTTCCCGATGCTAATTTCCGGGCGGTTATCAATGCCAGCCTGGGTCAGTCTTCCGGTTACAATCCCAGCATTGCCGACCTGAACAGCCTGACCGGTCTTCTGGATGCAGGCGATGAAGATATTCTATCCATCGAAGGAGCGCAATATTTAACCGGGTTAGACCGTCTGTACATAGATGATAACCAGATTTCCGATCTTACCCCGGTTGCCGGACTTACTAATCTGGAAAGACTTTGTGCCGATAGCAATCAGATCATTGATATTTCTGCCGTGGCAGGATTGACAAATCTAAGTCAACTGAAACTGGATGATAATGAGATCGTTGATATTTCTCCGGTGGCAGGACTTACCAATCTTTACTATCTCGATCTGGGTGAAAATATGATCTCCAACATCTCTCCTCTGGCTAATCTCGTAACGACACGTTGGATCTATCTGGACAATAATCAGATAAGTGATCTTTCTGCTCTGGCTGGTTTGATCGGAATTAAAAGATTGTACCTTTGGAATAACCTGATCACCGATATTTATCCTTTGGTCCAGAATACTGGCTTGGGTGATGATGATGTATTGTATCTGGAGCGTTATAGTCTTGGAAATCCGCTTTCGGTGGAAGCTCTTACTGATCACATTCCGATCTTGCAAAGCAGAGGATTCGACATTCTGCAATATCCTGCCACTCCGCATGATCAAACAGCCTGCTATCCAGATCCGGCGCGCCTCAGCAATGCGGTTGTTTCCGGCGCCAATCTTTCCTGGCAGGGAAATTATGCTGCTCCCAATGCCACCTTCCGGGTTTGGCAGGGAACTACGGCAGATAATCTTTCTCATGTAGGAGATGGTGTCTGGATTGGTGGTAATCAATACGCTTGCGATCCTCCTGTGGCTTTGAATAATTATACCGATTATTTCTGGAAAGTGGAAACTGTGACGACATCGGGCAGTCTGTGGAGCGGCTTGTGGTTATTCTCAACGACAAATGCAATTGGTTTGATCGCCGATTTTTCGGCAGACCAGACCTATACAACCACCGGCACACCCATTCAGTTCACCGATCTTTCCACCGGAACTCCCACCAGTTGGGAATGGGATTTTGACAATGACGGCACAATCGATTCTTACGATCAAAATCCCGTCTGGAGCTATCCTGCCAGCGGAACTTACACGGTTTCACTCACCGCCAGCGACGGCACCAATACCGATACCGAAACCAAAATCGATTACATCACACAATACGATTCATATTTCGTTCCCTGCTACACTGGCAACGGCTATCAGAACATGACAATAATCATCAACAGCGCATATCTTGAAGACGCGGCTCTCCAGGCTGGAGATGAGATCGGCATCTTTGATGGAACACTTTGCGTGGGAGCCGGTCTGTTTAACGGCAATTTTCCCCTGCAGCTCACGGCTTCTCAAGATGATCCGAATACACCAACTACAGATGGTTTTGGCGATGGCAACGATATCAGTTTTAAAATCTGGGATGTGAGCACAACCACAGAATATCTGCTTACATTGGATTCTTATATCGAAGGCGATGGCACCTTCTCGCCTTTTGGCACAGCCATCGTGGATATACAAGCTGGAGGTTTAATTAAACAGATCCCGCTTCTTCAGGGCTGGAATCTGATTTCATACAATGTCGAATCATTTATCTACGATATGCAATTCCTCTTTCAGCCGCTCATCAACAATCAGCATTTGATCAAGGTTCAGGATGAAAACGGCAATATCCTGCAGGAATTGACCAGCATCGGCTGGTATAACAGCATTGGCGACATGATGTACACTGAAGGCTATTATACCAAAGTAACAAATAACGTGAATCTACCAACAATGTATGACAGCTATATCGCAATGCCGCTTTCCATTCCTTTGACTGCAGGCTGGAATATCATGGGCTTTCCTTATGCTGGAAATTTCGATGCAATGGCAGTTGTCCAACCACTGATAAATTCAGGAGAACTGGAAAAAGTGCAGGCTGATAATGGCGATGCCGTCTGGAATAATGGCGGAACCTGGCAAAACGACATCGGCAATATGAGCGATGGCAAAGGGTATTTCATCCTGGTCAATGCCGATTGCGTTCTCACGATCGATGTTCCTGATGCTATTGCCGGCAAACAGAATGAAAATAATCCAAACACCAATAGAGATACAAACCACTATCAAACCAGCTGGAACAATAATCCCTATCTGGCAATGAACATCTATCTGCTCTCTCTCGATGGACTGCAGCCGCAACCCGAAGATGAAATCGCTATTTTTGATGGCAATATCTGCGTAGCCAGCAGCCAGATCGGAACCGATGATATTATCTCTTTGATCGCTTCTAACGATGATCCGCTCACCGAATATGACATTGATGGATTTACAGAAGGTAATCAAATGATGATTAAATATTGGGACAGCAGCGAGGATATGGAATATCTGCCTGCTTCTGTTAACTTCCTGGCCGGAAATGAAGAGTTTGTGCCTTTGGGCACAGCAATCATCGAATTGCAGTTCCAGCCTGTCGGCAGCAACAATAACATTATTCCTGCTTCTACAACTTTAAGTCAGAACTATCCCAATCCGTTCAATCCCACTACGACTATCTCTTATTCGATTGGTGAGGAAACCAGTGTGAATATCTCTATCTACAACATCAGAGGACAAAAAGTGAAAACACTGGTCAACGAGAATAAGAAAGCAGGTTATTTTACGATTGATTGGGATGGAACCGATGATCAACAGCAGCAGATTGTTTCCGGTGTTTATTTCTATAAAATGATAACACAGGAAAAGACTATCTCCAGGCGAATGCTTCTGCTGAAATAGAATGTGAGTTTTTTATTGAATCAAGCCCGGGAGAAATCTCGGGCTTTTTTATGGCAAAATGAAGATTCTTGTTCAGCATATCTTTTGAAGAAACCTTAGAAAGACAAGAAAGTTTTTCGGTGCTGTTTGGTGATTTCCTCTGGTTACAATACTCTTGCGTTGTAACCGGACGTCCACGCTCCGCGTGAGAAAGTTTTTATTTCTTCCTGCTTAGTTCAATCCGGGCAAATGCGAGTCGCATACCCTGAAATTCTCAAGTTAGAGAATTTGTGAAAAAAAACTTGAAAAGGTTCAGCAGGAAGAAGAGCTTTGTAAACTTTTTCATGGTTACTTTCTTCTTTGCGACTTAGCGTCCTTCGCGGTAAATTCCAACCCTGAAAGTCTCAAGTAAAAGAAACTTGCGAAAGAAAGCCGACCAGAGGCTGGTAAACTTTTCAGGGTGATCTTTTTTTTTTTTTATTGACATGGATTTTCATGGGTGCCCTTTTGACTTGTGATTAAAAAGAAATCAGCGAAAAACTGACATGAAGCCGCTGCAGGAGAGCTGATATTCTGTTCACATAATTTCGCGTTGCAGATATGCATCTTAGGTAGTTGAAGTTGGGAGGATCTATGAAGCAAAGATTTTATCTTTTTTGTTTTTTCACTTTCACCTTTCTCCTTTTGCCTTTTGCCTTTATCCTTGCCGATACCATCATCGATAGTGTTTACTCCGATCCAGCTTTAGATGGTGAAATAAATTTCAGCCAAAATTCTCAATCTTATAATACTAATTGCTGGATGTACGATATGTATTCAGGAGACCATTGTGGTAATTTTATTACACCTGATTTAAATTCATATGTTAGATCATATCTGACTTTTTTTCTACCTGAGATTCCTGAAAACTACCATGTTGATAGTGCTTACGTCCGAATATATCAGTTTGAATCTAATGGATACAATGCTTCAACTGGAGACCATACTGATTTTCCAGTATGGGATGTCGCTGGTGGAGATACTATAAAATGCATTCTAAGCCATATCGATTATGGTGATGAATTGGATGTGAATGATTGGGAAAAAGGTGATGTTGGCAATCCATTCACTTATCAAAATAATATAGGAACCGTAACTGAAAGTGGTGATGTTGGTTATAGATATGTCGATGTAACTTCCAGTGTAATAGAAGATTATGAATTGAATAGGGATAAAACTCAATACCGAATTGCCTTCCAGATTGACACTGACTTTGATGATTGGCCTGACTTATTAGGATTTTATACTTCTAATGGGTATCCACCCCATAATGAATTAAAACCAACATTATACATTACATATACAGATGAAATTGTATCAGTTGATGAACAAGAAACTCCTTTAACTTATAATTTAATATTTGATATTTATCCTAATCCTGTAAAAGACAGATTCATGATTTCATTTTCTCGTAAAGATCTAAATATTGAGAAGCTGGAAATCTTCAATATTAAAGGTCAAAGAGTGAAAAATATTTGCTACTCTGATTTATCAAAAAACAATATTTCCCTGAACTGTGATGCAATGCCATCGGGAATTTATTTGTTAAAAGTATCTTCAGAGAAAGAGGTTGCCATGAAAAAGTTTTTGATAATGAAATGAGAGGAATTGGATTATGTTATATAATACTGATTATGGGTGATTTATACAATCATTGGAATATTAACAGTCACTGATATTGTTATAAGAAAAAACCATAAAAAATGAGGAAAAGAGAGCAAATAAAATTCCCTTGCCAGAGTGAATTAAAATCCGCATCTCAATCCCTCTTTATCAAGCTTTCATCTAAGCCGTATACGTCAAGAAAAGTTTGAAATTGGATTGAGCTTGCTCTCTTTCCCCACCAAAAGGAGACGAGATGATCAAATTAAGTAAAAGACTCATTTTTACCTTTATAGGTATTTTTATCCTTACTGGCTTATTTTCAGAGGAAGAAGGAAAATATGCGCAGGGTACGATATTCTTTCGTGTTTATAACGATTTCTCCTATATGCAGGTGAATCAGAACAATGTTGTTGAAACAGACCAAGCTTGGTTCAATGCAATTGCAAATGAATATGAAATATATGAAATGATCCATCTTTTTGAATATACTACCAAATCAGAATTACAGCATTACTATAGCTGCATGTTCCCAGACTCTCTCGACATTGATGTAGTAAAAAATGTTTTCAAATCTAAAACAAGTTATGTTGAGTATACTTTTAAAGACATTGCTCTTGAATTTCATGCAATACCTGAAGAAGAATATTATGATTATCAATGGCCGCTTGATATTATTCAAGCTGAAGATGCCTGGGATATTGACGTTTCACCAACTGAAGAAATTATTGTAGCCGTCATTGATACTGGAGTTAATCTGATGGAAAGTTTGGATCCCGAAATGATTCCAGGCATACATCCTGATCTTACCAACAATATCTTGAAAGATATAAATGGAAACCCAATCGGGTATAATGTTTTTTCACCTTATTTACCATATGATGATATAGGTCACGGCACTCATGTGGCGGGTGTTGTTGCAGCAACTACTAATAATAATCTTGGTGTTGCCTCTTTAGCTGGTTGGCACGAAAACATTAAAATAATGCCTGTAAAAATACAAAAACGTTTAGATGGAAATTATTTAATAGAGGTTTTCGGTTCTAGAGCAGCTTATGGGATATGTTGGGCTGCTGGATACAATCAATATGGTATTGGGGCTGATATTATAAATATGAGTTGGGGTCCACCTTATGCTTTAGACTTGCAAGAAGAGGATGATGCTGCATATTATAATATGATAAACATTGCAATAGATATTGCTCAGGAAGCCGGTTGTCTTTGTGTAGCTTCTGCTGGTAACTTTGGTTCTGACTGGACTGAATTAGATACTGCACCAGCAAGTTTAGATGGAGTAATAAGCGTAGCTGCATCTAATATGGAAGATACAAAAGCTACTTATTCATCTTATGCTGAATGGGCTACAGTTACAGCACCTGGTGGAGATGGAATCTTCACAGTAGCAAACGCACATTCACCGGAAGGCTATCTGAGTACTGTTCCGATTCATGATGATTACTTATCTTATATGGCAGGAAAATATCAGATGGGAGGTTGGGAACCTGGTGGAACATCTGAACCACATTATGATTTTATTCAAGGAACTTCCATGTCTGCACCTATGGTCAGCAGTATGCTCGCACTTATGAAGGCAAAATTCCCAACCTTAACAAATGATCAACTAATTGAGAAACTTTATGCAGCTTGCGATAACCTCCAAGGTTGCACTCCTTACAATACAGGCAAATTAGGTGCAGGCAGGATGAATGCCTATAAATCATTGAGTGATGGACCTTTTGAAAATTTTACGATTCATGATATGACTTTTGATGGTTCCAAATACATTCCTGCAAATTCTACTGATGCAGATGTAGAGATTTGGTTGAAGAATTGGTCGCACTCCGATATTTCAGTAACCTCTATTCAAGGTTTATTAACCTGCGATCCGATTTATGGCATCAGTATTACACAAAATAATGCATTTTGGAATGGCATTGATCAATATGAGTTTGAACAAAACCTTGGAGTTATTAAAATTACTGATGATACAGGATTGTTGAGACAAGTAGTTTTTGAACTTGAACTAACAATTGAAACAGCAAATCATGGAACGCTATTTGAAACTATTCCTATTTTTGTTGAGGTAAGAATAAATATTAAGGATCCGGAGATATTCTCTGAGTTAACTATTGATGACCTGGATAATGATGGTATTGATGAAATAGCTTTTGGAGCAGCAACAAGTACTAACCAGGGAAAAGTTTATCTATATAAGAATGGTGTGCTAAGTTATAGTGATACGGAGCGGCCGGTGACAGCAAAAATAGCTTTTGCAGATTTGAATAATGACGGGTTAAAAGAAATTATAGCTGTCGATGCGGAATACCTTTATGTTTATGATAATGAAGGTATAGAACTTTATAATGATTTTGTTAATGATCTACCTACTATTTCGGTAGCGGTAGAAGATATCACAAATGATGGTCAATTTGAAATTGTAATCAATAACTCGGAAGGTGTGGTAGTGTATTACAATTGTGCAAATCTACCAAATCTACTTAGATTTGATTATTCTGTAGATGGAGATGTTCTTTCCGAACTAGCTATTGCTAATGTAGATACCGATCCCCGAAAAGATGTTATCTTTTTAATTCATCATCCGAATGATCATAGACTTGAACTCGTAAAATTTAATTTTACATTATATCCTAATGTTAGTGGCAGTTATGTATCTACAGAGATTGGTAATCCACCAAATCCGAATAATTTCCATTCCTATGATGTTACAAATATATTGCTTTTAAAGCGGGAAAATGATCATAATCCAAATCACAGTATTTTTTTTGGTAGAGTATTAAATGAGACTGGCGGGATTGCGCCAGATCCAACTCTATCTAACTATTATACTTATGGATATGAGTGGCCATCGGAAACAGGAATAGCAACCGAAATATGGTCGGTTATGGGGCAAGATATATATATCGGACATGATGCCACACTTCCTGCCGGCAAGATAATAGCTGGAGAATTTTTAAATGGGTCTGATTATACTACTGGGCTCGAATTAATCACATATACTGACGAGTTAATCATAAATATTGAAGGTGAAGGAGACACTCAATCAATGGGAAACCACATCCATGGTCATGTTTACGAATACTATGTGTTAAATCAGGTTTTTTATCCAAGAAATAAACATTCAATTATTACTAACTCGAGTGATTTCAATAATGGTAGAATATATACATTCAAAGGTAATAAAATGAAAGTATACGATTCATTTAAGAACTATTTACCGGATTATACAATAACAGCTGGTTTTTCGTCTAACGAAATTGTTTCTATTGCTTTTGGTAATGCAATTAATGAAGTAGATAGAGAGGTTTATTATCTTACCAATACAGGTATGTTGGGAAGCTCGTATATTACATCAAATCAGAATCTATTATGTGAGTTTTCCCAATTTCAAGAAAACGCACGAAATACTGCTTCATATTATCAGCCTTTACCAATAGTTATCGAAGATAACATTATCCTAAAACATGATTCAGTTATAGATAAGAATACTGTAGTTACTCCGGGGAACACACTTACAATTGAACCAGGGATCGAAATTAGATTCGAAAAGAACAAGTCGTTAGTTTTTTCAGGCGAATCCGAATCACCATATCCGGGAGGGTTGATTTGTATTGGGACAGAAGAAGATTCTATCAGAATAGGAGGATTATGTGGAAATAAGATGCGTTCGTATTGGAACAGTATTGATTTGAATAGAGGAAGAACTTCCGAAATTGAATACGCAATTTTCCAAAATGCTAACACTGCCATTCAATACTATGATAGTGATAATCACTCATTGAGTAACTGCCGGATGTCCAACAATAAAATCGGTGTCGGTTTTTATAGCTCATCATTCGAAGTAAATACAAACCAGATTTCCAATAATCAATATGGAGTATGTTGTGACAAATATGCATCACCGTTATTTGGTTATCCAAGCATACCATCACCATACATCGGTCATAACGGAATTTTTTATAACTACACAGGTGTTCATATAAATAAAGCAACACCCTCTTTTGAAGATGGGTTTAACGATATTTGCCATAATTTCATATACAACATGAAATATAACTTCGATGTATCAGGCCCCGATATTCGAATAAATGCTGAGAATAACTGGTGGGGTTCGGAAGAGGAACATGAGATTATCGAATACCTGGATCCTGTAGAAAAAATCATTTATGATCCATGGTGTAATTCTCCTCAATCTTCTTTTTTATCTCGAGAAGATTCATTATCTCTATTTCAGTTAGCTTGTATTGAACTCTATGAATGTCGTTATACAAATGCCATCAATCTTTTCGAACAAGTGATTGCAGATAGTATCTCGTCATATGAAGATTATCTTTCCATTGCATATATGTATACTTGTTATTCAAAATTGAACTTTTTAAATGTTTTCTTACTATATTTGGATGAACAGTTGATTTCTCAACCAAATCTCGAATTTGAAAAATGTTTGTTGCATTTTAAAAGTTTGAGTTATAGAGCTACTGGTGATTATGATGCAGCAATTGTTATCTATGAAGATATTATCACGAATAATCATCTATCTTATGTTGATTCTTGCTATGCAGTGATTGATATTGGTCATACTTATCTTGAATCAAGCGGTCGTGCAATTGGCAGATTGAGTCATTTACGTCCAGAATCATTACAAAGCCATCAGCTGACAACACAAATGCTACTTGAGTCAATAAGAACGGGTAATCATTTACAAAATCAAGTGCCACCGGTCACTAAAAGTATTCTATACCAAAACTATCCTAATCCCTTTAATCCAACAACGACAATCTCCTTCTCCATTCCCGATGACAGTAAAGTGGATGTTTCCATCTACAACATCAAAGGACAGAAAGTGAAAACACTTGTGAATGAAGAAATGGAAAAAGGTCTCCACAAAATCGTCTGGAACAGCACGGATAAAAGCAGTAAATCCGTTTCAAGCGGAGTCTATTTCTATAAACTCAAGGTAAACGGCAAAGACAGAGCTGTGAAGAAATGTCTGCTGCTGAAATAGCAGAAACGGCAAAAAATACCAGAAAGCCCGGGAGAAATCTCGGGCTTTTTTATGGCAAAATGGAGATTCTTCGTGAGATTATCTTTGAAAGAAACCTCAGAAAGACAATTGGTTTTTTCGGTGCTGTTTGGTGATTTCCTCTGGTTACAATACTCTTGCGTTGTAACCGTACGTCCACGCTCCGCGTGAGAAAGTTTTTATTTCTTCCTGCTTAGTTCAATCCGGGCAAATGCGAGTCGCATACCCTGAAATTCTCAAGTTAGAGAATTTGTGAAAAAAAACTTGAAAAGGTTCAGCAGGAAGAAGAGCTTTGTAAACTTTTTCATGGTTACTTTCTTCTTTGCGACTTAGCGTTCTTTGCGGTAAATTCCAACCCTGAAAGTCTCAAGTGAAAGAAATTGTGAAAGAGAGCCGACCAGAGGCTGGTAAACTTTTCAGGGGTTTAGTTCTATTTCACAAAATGACAGCCAGTCGATTGATCATTGTGAGTTGCTGCATTTACAATGATCGAAGCATTCACAATTGCATTACGCAGTTCAATGATGTCTCTGTTCAAACGGGCGCTTCTATAAAACTTGAAAATCCGGTGCGAATAATAATTCAAATCGGCGCTGGCACGTTCCAATCCTTTTCTGGTGCGTATGATGCCGGCATAATTCCACATCGTCATCTGGATCGCTTTCCAATCCTGGGTAAGCAGCAGCGGATCAAATTCTTCCGATTCTTCCGGCAGTTTCCAATTCGGTATCTTATCGAAACGTGTCTGAGCAATCGCAGTGAAATCTTTGCTGATATCCTCCGCAGCCAGTTTCGCCCAGAGCAAGCCTTCCAATAAGGAAGAGGAAGCCAGCCGATTGGCACCATGCAATCCGGTGCAGCTCACTTCCCCGATTGCATAGAGGTTCTTCAGCGAACTTCTTCCCTTCAGATCGGCTTTGATACCGCCGCAGGAATAGTGCGCCGCCGGCACGATCGGAATTGGCTTGCTAATAATATCGATGCCGCCTGCCAGACAGGTTTGATAGATCTTGGAAAAACGCTTTTCCAATGGTATTTCGCCATCATAGAAATTGGCAATATCCAAGAGAACATATTCGCTGCCCGTCTTTCCCATCTGGTTATAAATGGCGCGTGCCACCACATCGCGGGGAGCCAGATCCTTCTGATGAGAATAATCTTCCATAAAATAATGCCCGTTCTTATCCTGCAGTCTGCCGCCCTCACCCCGCAGAGATTCGGAGATTAGAAAGCGTTTGATATCTTTATGAAAGAGTGAAGTGGGATGGAACTGGATAAATTCTGCATTGATGATATCCGCTCCGGCCCGATAAGCCATGCTCAAGCCGTCACCCGTGGCGGCAGCAGGATTGGTGGTGTGCTGATAGAGATTGCCCAATCCGCCGGTTGCCAGAATTACTTTATCGGCAAAGAAGGTTATCACTTCTCCGCTGTTATTATTCAGCACATAACAGCCCATCACTTCACGCGGTTTGTAAAATTCCTGATAATCTTCGGAATGATGATTGTTTGTGATCAGGTCGATGGCGGTATGTTCGGTCAGAATGGGAATTTTGATTTTTGCACAGTAATCCTGCAGACTTTTCTGGATCACATCGCCGGTGTGATCTTCATAGTGGAGTACCCTGCGGTTGGAATGAGCTGCTTCTTCGGTATAATCCAGTTTTCCTTCGGAAGTATGTGAGAATTCCATTTTCAATTTATCGATGAAGAAATCAAAAACGAGCTGCGGTCCTTTTTCGGCAAAAAGTTTTACCGCATTGAGATTGTTGTAGTTGCAGCCGGCTTTCAGGATGTCTGCTTGCAATTTTTCACTTTCATCGCCCTTTTTCCAGGCAATGATGCCGCCTTGAGCGTAATTCGTATTGGTTTCCTCGATCTGCTCAACTTTGGTTATGACAACGACATCCAATCCGGTTTCTTTCAGATAGATAGCTGCCGTAAGACCGGCAATGCCGCTGCCGATGATAATTACATCATATTTCTTGCGCATACTTCCTTCTTTCTTGTCATCTATTTTTCCACGATCTCGATCATTTTGCGCAATGCCTTGTAAGCATTGGTTTTCGTCTTTTCAGCCACTTGCACGACACCCTTCAAATCGGATTTATTCTGCAGGTGAGATTGCACTGATAGCAGACTTTTCAGTAATTTCTCCAGCGTGATCTTAGCCATATTCCCGCAAATTGATTTACGCAACGGCAGCACGGTTTTATCCGGAAATTCGTCAGAGATTCTCTGCACAAAATGATATTCCGTTCCCACGCCCCACACCGAACCGGCAGGACTTTTTTCGATCTCGGTATAAATTTTTGCAGTTGAACCCGCATCATCCGCTGCCTGCACCACTTCTTCATCGCATTCGGGATGCACGATTATCCTGATCTGGCGATGAGTATTGCGCAAACCATCAATATCACTCACCTCAAACTTTTTGTGAACATGGCAGAATCCGTCCCACAAAAAAAACTTCGCTTTCTCTGAATCTCCAAGAAGTTTAATATCCCTTGTAATTGTTGCAATTTCTGCTTGTTTCAGATTCAGAGAGCGTGCCGTATTGATTCCCAGATTAAAATCCGGAGCAAAGAGAACGACTTTATCCTGATCGAGGTAATATCTCACGATTCTGTCTGCATTGGAACTGGTGCAGACCGAGCCACCCTGCTGTCCGCAAAAACTTTTCACTTCTGCATTGGAATTCATATAAACAACCGGAGCAATTGTTTTGGAAGTCATTTTTTTTATGAGTTCAAAAGCACTTTTCATCTGAGTGAAATCGATCTGATCTGCCATCGGACAACCGGCATTTCTATCCGGCAGGATGACTTTCTGATTTTGATCACTCAAAATATCGGCAGCTTCCGCCATGAAAAATACCCCGCAAAAGATGATGAATTCGGCATCGGAACGCGAACAGTCAACTGCCAGTTTATAGGAATCTCCCACGAAATCGGAGAGAGCTGCAATCTCCGGTATCTGGTAATGATGAGCCGGAATGATGATCCTGCTTCCAAGTTCTTCTTTTAAGTTTTTGATTTGATCAATTATACTTTTCATATCCACAAAATTCCTCTCTATCCTTCCGAGCACTGCAGAGAAGGATTTATTCTTCAATCTTATATTCATCCTTCACCTCCGCTCCCGCCTTTGTTACACTTCGGCGTGGCAGGCAGGATGACATTCAAAGAACTCAGGATGACGATCATAGAGTTCGGGATGACAATGCTATGATTTTTTCTTCAATGAAAAATCGAATGCCTTCACGCTATGCGTCAATTCGCCCACCGAGATAAAATCCACACCGGTGGCAGCCACTTGGGAAATCCTGTCCAAAGTCATATTGCCGCTGGCTTCCGTTTCGCATTTTCCCGTAATCAGCTCCACAGCTTTCTGCATTGTTTTTAGATCCATATTATCCAGCATGATGCGATCTACACTGCATTCCAAAGCTTCTGTTACTTCCTGCAGATGGCGGGTTTCCACTTCGATCTTGAATTTGTCATTCCACTTATGTCTGATTTTCTCCACAGCTTTTTTTATTCCACCCACTGCATCGATGTGATTATCTTTGATCATTACCATATCATAAAGTCCCAGGCGATGATTCTGTCCGCCGCCGCAGCGCACGGCATATTTCTGCAGTTCTCGCAAGCCGGGCAGGGTTTTGCGGGTATCCAGAATAATGGATTTTCCATTTGCTGCTTTCACGAATTCGGCAGTTCTGCTGGCAATACCGCTGAGATGAGCCAGAATATTTAGAGCTGTTCTCTCCGCTTTCAGGATGGAAGCTACTTTTCCGTTAATCTCAGCAATGATATCTCCAGATTGAATCTTATCGCCATCATTAAAAAAACACTTAATCTGGATTGTAGTATCTATTTCATCAAAAATCTGTCGAAATTCTTTCAAGCCACAAAGAGTGCCATTTTGCTTAGATAAAAGAACGAATTGATCGATCTCATTCGAGAAGATCACTTCTCCTGTTACATCGCCCAGATCGGCAAAATCTTCTTCCAAAGCGGTCAGTAAAATTTCCTTTCTCATACCTGCATCCTAACCGATTTCTTAAATATTCAATGTTTAAAACACAAAATTCACGCTATCCATATTCTGCAATTATTTCGTGCTTGCAAATGGATAACTTCCAAAGCCTACAGTGGACAAACTATACGATTCATAGATAATTTCAACAAAAATTTGCCATCCAGTTTCAGAGAATTTCAGTTTTTCAAATTCAGGCAGCAGGTTTTCATATTGCTGCTGTTCGGTTGGAAACCAGATAGAAGCCGTGCCTGCCGGATAATCCTGAGTTGAATTCGGATCTTCCAGATCGATATAATACTGAGAGCTGAAAGTTTGATCGATTAAATCCAACATGAATTCGCAATCAACGGAAAGTTCGCTTAATTCAGAAATTTCCAACAACTTTGTGAAATAATCTTTGATATCGATATCGGCTTCAAAATCGTTGAAATCGATCTGGCAGTTATTTCTGGCAGTTAAGAAGATCTCAGGTTCATCATAATTCTGCCAATCTATCACAAACTCCGAAATGGCATCCAGTAAGGCGGGAAAGAAAGAAGTATTAACGTTTGCCACGGCTATTTCCAGCGGATCTGAAAAGGGATTCTGGGATCCGTTGGGCATATAGGAATTGGCATAAGTCAGAGCTAGTTGATCTGCCAGAATCTGGATGTTGGTATAATCTTCCCAGAGAGTCAGGATTTCGTCATAAGGAAAACCGTTTGGACAGATCTCAGTTTCGGAACCAAGAATAAAATCTGCGTATTGGTAAACTTCGCTGATCACCTCGATCGTGAGCATATTACAGGCATCGAGCACCAGAATATCCAGATGAGAATTTATATTTTTCATCGCCAGGGCAAATTCTCCATCCGGAACGCTGATGGCAGATCCACTCTGATTATCAGGACAAAACCTGTTGTAAGCATTATACCAGCCGTTGCCGTGACCCCAGATGAAGAGAGCCTTGCTTCTGGCAGGATAATTCTGAAATCCCCAGTTGGCAAACTGCGTAAGAACGTTATAATCGCCGCTGTCGATCTCGCCGAGATTGGAAATTTGATTCAGCTGTCCGGATCTGATCTGATATCGTTTCGCCGTTGGATCGCTGCTCAAATCACTTTCATCGATCTGTACGATCAGATTGATTTCTTCCGAAAAATCCGCTGAGATCATTTCCTGGATATCATTAAGAGCAGCGCTGTTCAGATTGTTATCTGCAGCCATATAGACCAGGATCGTCCATTGGGCTTCCTGTTTTTCACTGCAAGAGAGTAATACAAGAAGCAGAACAATCGGCAAGATTAACTTCAACATTTTCCCTTATAATCCTTTTCCAAACAGCCGCATATGGTTCATTTTCAGAAAGGAACCTTATTTATATTCTTTGGCTTCTTCCCAGCCTTTCAGCACACGCACTGCACCCTGACTGAGCGCTTCCATTTCTTTTTCGCCGGGAATGATTTTAATTTCTGCCAGAAACGAAATCCTTTCGATCAGATTATCGCGCAGGTAGTCGTTATAGGCCAGTCCGCCCGTCAGGAAAATCAAATCTACCTTGCCTTTCAGCACGGTGGCACAAGCACCGATTTCTTTGGCGATCTGATAGATCATTGCATCGAAGATCAATTTTGCTTTTTCATCTCCTGCTGCAATCCGTTCTTCCACTTCCTGACCGTCATCCGTTCCCAGATAAGCGGTCAAACCACCCGTTTTTGTGAACATTTCCTTCATTTCTTTATGTGTGTATTTTCCGGAAAAAGCCATTTCCAGAAGATCACCGATTGGAAGAGCACCTGCCCGTTGAGGTGAGAAAGGTCCCATCCCCAATACAGCGTTATTTACATCAACCATTTTCCCTTGTTTGATGGCAGCCACACTGATGCCGCCGCCCATGTGTACACCGATCTGATTGAGATCACTGATCTTTACCCCCCTTTCTCTGGCTAGACTGAATGCACAATATCGCAAGTTTAGTGCATGCAACAGCGATTTTCTTTCAATTTGCGGACAGCCGGAAATGCGGGCGATCGGCTCAAATTCATCAACTGTTACCGGATCGACAATATAGGCTGGAATACCGAGTTCTCCCGCAATGGAATTTGAAATGAAAGCACCCAGATTGGAAGCGTGAATTCTGCCCCAAAGATGAGGATCTTTCAAATCTGCCAGCATTTTGTCATTAACTTTGTAAGTACCTCCACTCACAGATTTTACCAATCCTCCCCTGCCAACTACAGCATCCAAAGTCTCAGGTGCGATCTCATGCTCAGCCAGAGCGGCTAAAACAAATTTCTTTCTGAATTCATACTGATCGATAATTCCCTCAAATTTTCCAATCTCATCGGCATTATGCCGCAAAGTTACAGTAAATACAGGTTTTTCATCATCGAACAAGGCGATTTTTGTAGATGTGGAACCCGGATTGATCGCTAACACACGATAATTCATAAAATTCCTCCATTTTCTTTTATTATTATTTGAGGGCAAATTGTGATTATCCGCCTGGTGCGTCAATCGCTTTTTGGTTGTAAAAACTTTTATTGAAAAAATTTACTTTTTAAAAAGATTATACTCGTTTCATTAATAATCAATTTTTTGTGTTTGTCTCAAACATGGCTGTTGCATTTTATAATAACAATCGGCGATATTCAGAGTATTCACATTTTTCCAGAATCAAATTCGGATAGTTCCAAACCGATGGAAAAAAAATTGGACAGATCAGAGCCAAAAAACCAGATTGCTTGCTGGAGATGATTATGAAATTTATTGGAGCACATGTCAGCATCGGTGGTGGAGTGGAGAATGCCCCCGCCAATGCCGCAGAGATCAAGGCGAAAGCTTTTGGAATGTTCACCAAAAATCAACGGCAGTGGAACGCCAAACCATTTACCAAAACCAATATCGATTCATTCAAAGAAAATCTGGAGAAATATGATTTCCTGCCTCAGCATATTCTGCCCCACGACACTTACCTGATCAATTTGGGACATCCCGAAAAAGAAAAACTGGCAAAATCCAGAACTGCTTTTCTGGATGAGATGCAGCGCTGTGAACAGTTGGGATTGAAACTTTTAAATTTTCATCCCGGCAGTTCTCTGGGAAAGATATCAACTGAAGAATGTCTGCAAATTGTGGCGCAATCCATAAACTGGGCAATTGAGCGTACGGAAAACTTAATTGCCGTCATTGAGAATACTGCCGGAATGGGAAACCAGGTGGGAAGCAGTTTCCAGGAGATTGCCTTCATCATTCAAAATGTGCAGAACAAGGAGAGAGTGGGAGTCTGTTACGATACCTGTCATGGTTTTGCAGCAGGATATGATATTCGCACCAAAGCAGCATTCGATAAGACTTTTGCCGAGTTTGATGAAATTATCGGCTTGAAATTTTTGAAAGGAATGCACCTGAATGACAGCAAGAAAGAACTTGGTTCCAAATTGGATCGTCACGCCAGCATCGGCAAAGGTTTTATCGGGAAGAATGCGTTTAAATTTATCATGAATGATATCCGATTTGACGACATTCCGCTGATTCTGGAAACGCCCGATCCTGACATCTGGAAGCAAGAAATTGAGATGCAATATGAGTTGATTGAATGATCTGGAATTTTTTTAGTTTTGCTTCAGACTAAAGTCTGATTCTGAATCAAGTCCTGCGTCTGAAAAAAGTAATATTTTCAATTAACTCCTCAATGTTTCTATTTATAGCTTGGGGAACATCAATGTTTAAGGCATTTTCAATTCATACTTCTTTAAAGAATCAATCATGTCATAACTCTTTTAATCATAAGTAGTTACCCCCCCCCCGAAAAAAATAGCTTAAAATGCTTGACATTCATTTGGCTGCAAGCAGTTTTGAAATTGCTTTATATGGTAATAAATTTACCGGATGTAGTTATATGAAAAAAAGGAAGAGAGAATGATGAAATATTCAAGGCAAGAACCCGATATTTTATTTCGCCACATCCCCCTTCCACGATTACAAATTAAGATATTGCACCATGATGTCAAATAGTTTGTTGATTCTGTAATCTTCATACTTGTAAATTTGTGGTCTCTCTTCCTTCAATCTGGTTTTGAAGGAGGGCGGAGATGTTGTTCTTTATCTGTAAAAATAAATTTGAGTGAATCTCTCCTTGCACTCAAAAACAAAAAAAAAATTAAAAGGAGAAGAAAGATGAAGAATAGTTTGATTATCTTAGGAATCATTCTTCTATTGACGTCAACCTTAATGTTTGCAGAATACGTGGAATTTGTAGAAGATGATAATCGTACCTCGGGACATGTTTATGGTGATGTTTATGTGTGGAATCCAGAATTTGGCAGATGGGATGCGAGTACAGGTGAGACAATTAAATGTGATATTTGGGGTTCGTGGTATGGTCACGTATATCGTTTTCCAGTCAGCTCAAATGGTTGGTATGATGCAAGTTTTATTGGTGATCCTGCTGCGATGCATGAAGATTCTATACACTTAAAGGTTACCTTTCGGGGACAATCGTATACTGCAACCTGGGATTACGATGAAGGAGTAAGGGTAGATATTTATTTCTATCCTGATCGAGATTAAGAATAATGGAGCTCTCACAGACGATGAGAGTTCCATTTATAAAACAGATTATGAAATTAAAATTAATTTTTCTCTTTATTGCGATGAGTATCAGGATTTTATGCATTATCGAGAATATTTCTTTTGAACAGAATATTGATCATCGCTCTGGAAATATTGCTACTTTCTGTATTAAGAACGAAAGGTTATTCGTTGATGCAAGAGGAGTTCTGGAATGTTATGAGATTTTAGATAATGGGGAATTGGATTTTCATTCATTTTTACCAAAATATTATTATCAAAATCCTGAATGTAAAATATTTGGCGATAGTCTTTATTATGTAGATTATGTACCCGATGAAATGTATTTTATCAAATCTGTAAATATATCGGACGATAATATGTATGTAACCAATTCTGTAACTATAGAAGAAACACCATCAAATATGTTAATCACGAATTTGGAAGTAAATAAAGATTATTTATTCTACAAAGCACAAGGGAGTAGTTCAGTTGTAGTTAACAGGCAAACCTTTGAATTTATTATTGAGCTAGATTTAGGAGAAAGATATGCAATACAAGATACTTTAGCATTTATTGAAGGAAGCCAAACCGTGCTTCAAATCAAGAATATATCTGACATCATTGAACCCGAGAATATAGCATCTTTAGCATTGCCGAATATTGGATCATTTAGAACTTTTTATTTCAAGGATAACCATCTATTTATTGGAAGAGAAACTGATGTGATAATTATTAACATTTCTGAGATTGAAAATCCCTTTTTGGAAACAATTATAAATGACATTCCAAACATTCCAACATTTCCTTCGCAAAACTTTTTTCTATCTTTAATAGTTAAAGATAATTTTCTCATTATCAGCAATAATTATAATTCATTTTGGATATATGATGTCTCATCCACCAATAACCCCATTTTCGAAAACTATTTTCAGGGTGAAGCTGGAAACTATAGAGATAATATCATTCTACACAATAATTCCATTTATCAATCATCGACACTTCATAATATTCAGCAAATAAATGTCAGTAGTCTCCCATCAATTGATATTATAAATGAATTTGGAAAAGGAGGATTTTTCTATAATAGTATTTATTTTCATCCCTATCTTATATATTCAGATTATTCAATAACACCTGCTAGTTATTTTCTTGATGTGAGAAACACTAATTCTCAAATATATGAACTTTGTGATTTCGAACAACAAAATTTATGCAAAACGGATTCTTTATTATTTTCTATTTCTAATAATGAAGATTTCGTGTATTTAAATATTTTCGGATTTGATGATAATCATATTTCTTTAATGAATAGAATCTTGCTTGAAAATTCAAATCTAACTTCTCTTACTTACTATCATCCATACATTTATACGAGTGAAAAGAATACTAATTTGGTAAGAATTTACTCTGTGAATGCAGATTTAACTATTGATCTGATTGACATTAAAAGTTTTGATCACAGAGTTTATTTTCCTGAGAGGAGCGATTATGTTTCTGAAGATTTTGTTTTCGTAGAATTAGAAATAGATAATTATGAAACAGTAATCTCTATCATAGAAAATGTTCCGCCTTTTAATTTAGTATCATCTTTTTCATTAGGTTCTTTTTCTTCAGGTGGGTTCGGAAGACAGAAAATTTATATTTTATCAGATAATAATCATCTAATAATAAGTGACTTACATGAAATTAATCATGAAGCTTATCTATGCAGCTATATATTTCCCGATCAACTTGATGTGATAGATGAAACGGTTATTAAAAGTGATTTTATTGAATTGTATGATCACTATTTCAGTACAACAAGAAGTTTTGATGGTGTAATCTCTTTTTATAATTGGCAAAATAACGAAATCGAAATGGTTTTTTCTCACGATTTTGGATTTGGAATCCGTAGTATTGAATTTGTTCCAGAGTATTCATTTTTTTTTGGTATTGGAGCATATGTTCTTAATGAATATTCATGTGATTATGTTTTCGCTATCAATAATCAGATATCTGTTAATAAACCACTTCTCTCCAACCACCCCAATCCCTTCAATCCATCAACAGAGATCAGTTTTCAGATTTCAGAGATCAACA
>NPID01003129.1_pt1 | contig 44818 bp, 50 predicted proteins | sample 8637491 | NCBI WGS metagenome assembly NPID01 (sample SAMN07420843, study PRJNA396082) | bioreactor metagenome | isolation source: sample BA6 brine-fed electro-methanogenic bioreactor BA | place: Japan: Kochi | collected 2016-06-14 | reverse complement strand
AATGCGCGATGAACCTTTTTTTGTCCGCTCCGAAATGAGCCCGGGGTTCGGCGCGCGCTACCGCGGCGCTGTCAGGAGCCGGCGTCACCCGGCGGCAGCAGGGCGGGCTCGATGCCGGTGGCCTCGCGCACCCGCACCCGGGCCGCCATGGCCTCGGCGGCGGTGGCGAAGGGACCGAGCACCAGGCGCTGGAGATCCCGGCCCGGAACCGCCTCCACCCGGGAGGGGATGCGCAGGGCGTTCAGCTCCCCGGTGAGCATCTCCAGGCCGGTCGGATCCCGGAACGCGCCCATGTGCAGGTGCCATTCCTGATCGCGCGGGGTGGCCGCGGACACGATCGCCTGCGGCGCAGGCTCCTGCTTCGGCGCCGCGTCGGCAGGGGCGGGCCATGCGGCCGCCCTGAGCAGCGGCATGCGCGTCAGTTCGCCCGTGACCGGCACCGGCAGCCCGGTGTGCTCCAGCGCGGCGGCCCGGATCCGCTCCCAGTCCGGCTCCAGCCCCCGCTGCTCCGCGGCGCCGATCACCGCGGCCACCAGGGGGGTGGTGTTGAGCCCCCCGGCCTGGTCCTCGTCCAGCGGCGGGTGGGCCTCGACGTAGAGCACCCCGTCGCGCCAGCCGGCCTTGTAGGGCTGGTTGACGATGTTCACGCGCGTCCCGATCGGCACCTGGGCGAACAGCGAGGCGATGTCCTCCGGGTAGAGGCGGATGCAGCCGTGGCTGATGCGCATCCCCACCCCGAAGGGGCGGTTGGTGCCGTGGATGAGGTAGCCGGGCAGGGACAGGCGCATGGCGTAATCGCCCAGCGGGTTGGCCGGGCCGGGCGGCACCACCGCCGGCAGGATGTCGCCGCGGGCCGCGTGCTCGGCGCGGATGGAGGCCGGCGGGGTCCAGCTGGGATGGGCCGTCTTGTCGAGTATGGTGCCCGTGCCGGTGGGCGTGGCCCAGCCCTCGCGGCCGATGCCTATGGGGTGGGTGATGACCTCGTTGCGGCCGCGGGGGTAGTAGTAGAGGCGCATCTCCGCCACGTTGATGACGATTCCCTCGCGGGGGGCGTCGGGGAGGATGTGGCTGGTGGGCAGGGTGATGACCGTGCCCTCGCCCGGCACCCAGGGATCCACGCCGGGGTTGGCGACCGCCACCTCCCGGAAGCCGAGGCCGTGGGCCCGGGCGACGTCGGCGAAGGTGTCCTCGTAGCGGGTGGCGATCTCCAGCGGACGGCCCACCACGCTGTCGCCCTCCGGCGGAAGGGTGAAGGTCTGCGCCGGGGCTAAGGCGGGCAGGAGGACGAGAACGAGCCACGCGGACAGGCGCGCGATGGCGGGGCGCCGCGGGGAGCGCGGCACCCGCAGGTTCAGGCACGGCATGGCGGCGGGTAAGCTCCGGAATCAAGGACGAAAGTGGGCGGATATTGTGTCATAGTCTGAAGCAGGTGGCATCCGGTCGACGGCCCATGTCTGTACGGCAACCTCAACGAGAGAGACCCGCCCCGGAGGCGGAGGTTCAACTCTGTGTCTGGAGCGGACCGGCGCTGACCCGTTACGGATTCGGGGTCGGCCACCCGTTCGGCAACGAGCGCCTGGAGGTGTTCTGGGATGGGCTGCGGGCCGCGGGGCTGGAGGCGCGGGTGCGGGTCTGCGAGCCGGTTCAGGCCGACGACGCCCTGCTGGGGCGCTTCCATGACGGCGGCTACGTGGGCCGGGTGAAGGCCCTGTCCCGGGTCGGCAGCGGTTTCCTCGACTACGGCGATACCCCGGCCTACCCGGGTGTCTACGAGGCGGCCGCCACGGTGGCGGGTTCGGTGGTGGCGGCGGCCGGGGACCTGCTGGAGGGGCGTTGCCGGCGCGCCTTCGTGCCGGTGGCCGGACTGCACCACGCCCGCCGCGACCGGGCCGGCGGCTTCTGCGTGTTCAACGACTGCGCGCTGGCCATCGCCACCCTGCTGGAGGTGCACGGGCTGCGGCGGGTGGCCTACGTGGACATCGACGCCCATCATGGCGACGGCGTCTACTACGGCTTCGAGGACGACCCCCGCGTGATCATCGCCGACTTCCACGAGGACGGCCGCTACCTCTACCCCGGCACCGGCTTCGCCCACGAACGCGGCAGCGGCGCGGCGGTCGGCACCAAGCTCAACATCCCCCTCCCGCCGGGCGCCGGCGACGAGCTGTTCCTGGCCTGCTGGGCGGAGGTGGAGGCGCTGCTCGCGCGCTACCCGCCCGAGTTCATCCTGTTCCAGTGCGGCGCCGACAGCCTCGGCGGCGATCCCCTCACCCATCTCGACCTGACCGTGGCGGCCCACACCCATGCCGCCCGGCGCCTGTGCGCCATCGCCGACGCCCACTGCGGCGGGAGGGTGCTGGCCCTGGGCGGGGGCGGCTACGACCATGCCAACATGGCCCGCGCCTGGACCGCCGTCGTCAGCGCCCTGCTCGAACCCCCGGTGGCGTGAGTGCTCCGCCCCCGGACATGGATTGATTCGCACCACGAAGGCACGACGGACACGAAGAAAGGCGAAAAGACGTTTTATCCGCAGATTACGCCGATTACGCAGATTTCTTATTTCGGGTGGGCGGCTCTGCTCACTGCCGGGGCAGCTCCCTGCCCCCAGTGGCAACGGAACAGCCGGTATGGCAGGGAGTGTCCACCGGGCATCCCGCATCAACATCGTAATCTGCGTAATCGGCGTAATCTGCGGATAGTTCTTTTCTTCGTGTCCTTCGTGCCTTCGTAGTGAATCCTTGGTGAATGGCGCCGGGCGCGGGGGATTTCCCCTGTGAGCCCCGCTGGGGGTACAATATTCCGTTTCCACCGCCAGCCAGCAAAGCAGGTGCCGAATGTTCAAGCGTGACATGTCCATTGCCGGTTTCGACGACGAGCTCGCCCAGGTCATCCGTGACGAGGCGGTCCGCCAGGAAGAGCACATCGAGCTCATCGCCTCCGAGAACTACGCCAGCCCGCGGGTGCTCGAGGCCCAGGGCTCGGTGCTGACCAACAAGTACGCCGAGGGTTATCCCGGCAAGCGCTACTACGGCGGCTGCGAGTACGTGGACAAGGCCGAGGTGATGGCCATCGAGCGGGTCAAGGAGCTGTTCGGCGCCGACTACGCCAACGTCCAGCCCCACTCCGGCTCCCAGGCCAACGCGGCGGTGTACATGGCGCTGCTGGAGCCGGGCGACACGGTGCTCGGAATGAGCCTGGCCCACGGCGGCCACCTCACCCACGGCGCGAAGGTCAACTTTTCCGGCAAGATCTACAAGGCGGTGCAGTACGGCCTGGACGAGTCCACCGGCGAGATCGACTACGCCCAGGTGGAGCGGCTGGCCCGCGAGCACAAGCCGAAGATGATCGTCGCCGGCTTCTCCGCCTACTCCCGGGTGGTGGACTGGCAGCGTTTCCGCGCCATCGCCGACGAGGTGGGCGCCTGGCTGATGGTGGACATGGCCCACGTGGCCGGCCTGGTGGCGGCGGGCGTCTATCCGAGCCCGGTGCAGATCGCCGATGTGACCACCTCCACCACCCACAAGACCCTGCGCGGCCCCCGCGGCGGCATCATTCTCGCCAAGGCCAATCCGGAGGTGGAGAAGAAGCTCAACTCGCTGGTCTTCCCCGGCACCCAGGGCGGCCCGCTGATGCACGTCATCGCCGCCAAGGCGGTGGCCTTCAAGGAGGCGCTCGAGCCGGAGTTCAAGGCCTACCAGCAGCTGGTGGTGGACAACGCCCGGGCGATGGCCGGGGTGTTCATCGAGCGCGGCTTCGAGGTGGTCTCCGGCGGCACCGACAACCACCTGTTCCTGGTGAGCCTGATCGGCCAGGGCCTGACCGGCAAGGATGTGGACGCCTGGCTCGGCGCGTCCAACATCACGGTGAACAAGAACAGCGTGCCCAACGATCCCCAGTCGCCCTTCGTCACCTCGGGCATCCGTGTGGGCACCCCCGCGGTGACCACGCGCGGCTTCGGCACGGCGGAGTGCGTCGAGCTGGCCGGCTGGATGTGCGACGTGATCGACGCCCGCGGCGATGCGGCGGTGGTGGAGCGCGTCAAGGGGCAGGTGCTGGCGCTCTGCCGGCGCTTCCCGGTCTACGAGAAGTAACCAGGAGTGCGGGGCCGCGGGCCCGGGGCGCAGGCCCCGGAATCCGCGGTCCTTGCCCACGGGTCGTTCCCATGCGCTGCCCCTTCTGCTCGGCCCAGGACACCAAGGTCATCGACTCGCGCCTGTCCAACGACGGCGACCAGGTGCGCCGTCGCCGCGAGTGCCTGACCTGCGGCGAGCGCTTCACCACCTACGAGAGCGCGGAGCTGCTCATGCCCCGGGTGGTGAAGCGCGACGGCAGCCGCGTCCCCTTCAACGAGGAGAAGCTGCGCGGAGGCATCCTGCGGGCGCTGGAGAAGCGTCCGGTGGACACCGAGCAGGTGGAGGCGATGATCAATCGCATTCTCCACCGCATCCGCGCCGCCGGCGAGCGCGAGGTGGCCTCCGGCGCCATCGGCGAATGGGTGATGGACGAACTGCGGGAGGCGGACCAGGTGGCCTACGTGCGCTTCGCCTCGGTCTACCGCAGCTTCGAGGACGTGAACGCCTTCCGCGAGGAGATCGAGCGGCTGGAGCGCGCGCCCTCCGCCGAGGCGCGCCGCCAGCAGCTCGACCTGCTCGGCGGCAAGGGGCAGGACAATGATGAGTGAGGGGCGCTTCAGCGCCGCGGACCACGGCTACATGGCCCAGGCGCTGCGCCTGGCCGCGCGCGGGCTCTATACCACCGATCCCAATCCGCGGGTGGGCTGCGTGCTGGTCCGTGACGGCGCGGTGGTGGGGGAGGGCTGGCACGAGCGCGCCGGCGAGCCCCATGCGGAGGTGAACGCCCTGCGCGCGGCGGGCGCCGACGCCCGGGGCGCCACCTGCTACGTGACCCTCGAGCCCTGCGCCCACCACGGGCTGACTCCGCCCTGCGCCGAGGCCCTGGTTTCGGCGGGCGTGGCGCGGGTGGTCGCCGCCATGGAGGATCCCAACCCGGCGGTGGCCGGGCAGGGGCTGGCGCGGCTGCGCGCGGCGGGCATCGCGGTGGAGCACGGCCTGCTGGCGGACCAGGCCGAGGCCCTGAATCCGGGCTTCCTCAAGCGCATGCGCGGCGGGCGTCCCTATGTCCGCTGCAAGCTGGCCATGAGCCTCGACGGCCGCACCGCCATGGCCTCGGGCGAGAGCCAGTGGATAACGGGCCCGGAGGCGCGCCGCGACGTACAGCGGCTGCGGGCGCGCAGCTCGGCCATCCTGACCGGCGCCGGGACGGTGCTCGCCGACGACCCCTCCTTCACGGTGCGCGCCGCGGAGCTGGGCGAGGGCGAGCCGGCGGGCGGGTTGCGCCAGCCCCTGCGGGTGGTGGTCGATCCCCACCTCAGCACGCCGCCGACGGCGCGGATGCTGAGCCTGCCGGGCTCGACGCTCATCCTTACCACCAGCGACGACACGGCGGAGGCCGATGCCCTGCTGGCGGCGGGGGCGGAGGTGGCGCGGCTGCCGGGCACGCCGGACACGGTGGACCTGGATGCCGTGCTGGAACTGCTCGGTCAGCGCGGGATGAACGAGGTGCACCTGGAGACCGGGGCGACGCTGGCCGGCGCCATGCTGCGCGCCGGCCTGGTGGACGAGCTGGTGGTCTACATGGCGCCGCTGCTGCTCGGCGACGGGGCGCGCGGCTTGTTCCACCTGCCGGGACTGGCTAGCATGGCCGACCGGGTCGAGCTGGAGATCGTCGACCTGCGGGCGGTGGGCCGCGACTGGCGCATCAGCGCGCGGGTCGCCACCCGCTCCGCCGCGGCGCAATCCTGACGGGGAGCACGAGACAGATGTTCACAGGCATCATCGAGGCGGTGGGGCGCATCGCCGCCATGGAACCGCGGGGGCAGGACTCCCGGGTGCGGGTACAGACCGGCAAGCTCGACCTGGGCGACGTGCGGCTGGGCGACAGCATCGCCGTGAACGGCGTCTGCCTGACCGTGGTGGACCTGCCGGGCGACGGCTTCTGGGCCGATGTCTCCGGCGAGACCCTGGCGCGCACCGCCTTCGCCGACCTGGCGGTGGGGGGGCGGGTGAACCTGGAGAAGGCGCTCACGCCCACCACCCGCCTGGGCGGGCACCTGGTCAGCGGCCACGTGGACGGCGTGGGCCGGATCGTCGAGCGCAGCCCCGCCGGCCGCTCGGTGCGCTTCGTCATCGAAGCCCCCGCCGGGCTGGCGAAGTACATCGCCGAGAAGGGTTCCATCTGCGTCGACGGCATCAGCCTGACCGTCAACGGGGTGGACGGGGCGCGTTTCACCCTCAACATCGTTCCCCACACCCTGGAGGAGACCACCATGGCCGATTTCCAGCCGGGCCGGGCGGTGAACCTCGAGGTGGACATCATCGCCCGCTACCTGGAGCGGCTGCTGCTGGGTGAGCAGGCCGCCGAGAGCGGGGCCGGGGGCATCACAATGGAATTCCTGGCCCAGCACGGGTTCATGAAATAGGCTGCGGCCGGACGGGAGCGGGAGACAGCGGGTCAATGGCGCTGAACAGCATCGAAGAAATCATCGAGGACATCCGGCAGGGCCGGATGGTCATCCTGATGGACGACGAGGATCGCGAGAACGAGGGCGACCTCATCATGGCCGCGGAGAAGGTGTCGCCCGATGACATCAACTTCATGGCCCGCTATGGCCGCGGCCTCATCTGCCTGACCCTGACCCGGGAGCGTTGCGAGCGGCTCAAGCTGCCGCTGATGGTGAGCAACACCGGCGATATCCACTCCACCAACTTCACCGTCTCCATCGAGGCGGCCCGGGGGGTGACCACCGGGATCTCCGCCGCCGATCGCGCCACCACGGTGCAGGCCGCGGTGGCGCCCGGGGCGGGTCCCGACGACATCGTCATGCCTGGCCACATCTTCCCGCTGATGGCCCAGCCCGGCGGGGTGCTGGCCCGCGCCGGCCACACCGAGGCGGGCTGCGATCTCACCCGCATGGCGGGCCTGGAGCCGGCGGCGGTGATCGTGGAGATCCTCAACGAGGACGGTACCATGGCGCGGCGCCCGGACCTGGAGGCGTTCGCCCGCACCCACGGGCTGAAGATCGGCACCGTGGCCGAGCTGATCCAGTACCGGATGCAGAACGAGAAGAGCGTGGAGCGGGTGGGCGAGTGCAACCTGCCCACCGAGTACGGCGAGTTCCGCCTGGTGAGCTACCTGGACGTGGTGGATCAGCAGATGCACCTGGCGCTGGTCTACGGCGAGGTGGATCCGGCGGCGCCGACCCTGGTGCGGGTGCACCTGCGCGATACCCTGACCGACGTGCTCGGCGGGCGGCGCCAGGATGCCCATCGTCCCTTCGCCGAGAGCCTGCGCCGCATCGCCGCGGCCGGCTCCGGCGTGGCGGTGCTGCTCCAGTACCCGGAGCCGCCCCAGGCCATGATCAAGCGCATCCGCAACTATGCCCTGGCCGACCGCGGCGTCAATCTGCCCTCGCCGGAGGAGGACGGCAACCTGCGGGTCATCGGCATCGGCTCGCAGATCCTCGCCGATCTCGGCGTGCACAAGATGCGGGTGCTCGGCACCCAGCGCAAGATGCCCGGCCTCTCCGGCTTCGGCCTCGAGGTGGTCGAGTACGTCTCCTGAAATCAACCGGAGCCACGCAGGGACCGGGACTGGACTGGAAAGATTTTTGTTAACCGCAGATTACGCTGATTGACGCAGATTATTCGCTGCAGGACGAGCCGCCCGTTGACAATCCGGGACTGGTAAACGGCGGTCGACCCTGTACCGGTCGCACGCGACCGGGTCTGCATCCGCCAGTGGCACCATCAACAACCCGCTGTGTTTTTTTAAATCTGCGTAATCTGCGGATAAAAAGTCTTTTCACGACCTACGTGGCTTCGTGGTGAAATAGTCAACTGAGCGAACAATTTACAAGGGGTGGGAAATGGCTGAGATCAAGACCGTGGAAGGTGGGCTGACGGTGAGCGGGGCGCGCTTCGCCATCGTGGTGAGCCGGTTCAACAGCTTCGTCGTCGAGAGCCTGCTGAGCGGCGCCCTGGACGCGCTGCGCCGCCATGGGGCCGAGGATGCCGGTATCGAGGTGGTGCGCGTGCCCGGCGCCTTCGAGATGCCGCTGGTGGCCCAGAAGCTGATGCAGAGCGGCAGGCATGACGCCGTCATCGCCCTCGGCGCGGTCATCCGCGGCGGCACGCCCCACTTCGACTACGTGGCCGGCGAGTGCACCAAGGGCCTGGCCCAGGCCTCCCTCGCCACCGGGGTGCCCGTGGCCTTTGGCGTGCTCACCACCGACACCATCGAGCAGGCCATCGAGCGGGCCGGCACCAAGGCCGGCAACAAGGGCGCCGAGGCGGCCATGACCGCCATCGAGATGGTGAACCTGATGCGCAGCCTGGATGCCTGAGACCATGACCGGGAGCGGCGATCAGCCCCGGGCCCGCAACCGCCAGGCCCAGATAGCCGCGCGACGCCGCGCGCGCCGGATGGCGCTGCAGGCGCTCTACCAGTGGCAGCTCAACCCCCAGGACGCGGTGGAGATCGAGCTCCAGTTCCGGGCCGAGCAGGAGATGGACAAGGTGGACGTGGACTACTTCCACCACCTCCTGCAGGGCGTGGTGGAGGAGCAGGACACCCTGGACGGTTACATCGAGCCCTACCTGGACCGGCCGCTCGCGGAACTGGACCCGGTGGAGCGGGCGATCCTGCGCCTCGGCGCCTACGAACTCGCCCGGCGCCCGGAGGTTCCCTACGTGGTGGCCATCAACGAGGGGGTGGAGCTGGCCAAGACCTTCGGCGCCGAGCAGAGCCACCGCTACGTCAACGGCATCCTCGACAAGCTGGCGGCGCGCCTGCGCGGCGCGGAGGTGCGCGCCCGGGGCGGCTGAACGCCCGGGCGACGGGTCGCACATGGCGCTGTCCGAGTTCGAGCTCATCGCCCGCTACTTCAGCCACGCCGGCGCGCCGCGGGAGGACGTGGCGCTCGGGGTGGGGGACGACTGCGCCCTGCTGCGTCCCCCGGCCGGGCAGCTGCTGGCGCTGACCACCGACACGATGGTGGACGGCGTCCACTTTCCCCACGCGACCCGCCCCGGGGACCTCGGCCACAAGGCCCTGGCGGTCAACCTGAGCGATCTCGCCGCCATGGGCGCCGAGCCCGCCTGGGTGACTCTCGCCCTGACCCTGCCCGCGGCGGACCCGGCATGGCTGGAAGCCTTCGCCGGCGGCTTCGCGGCCCTGGCCCGGGAGCACGGGGTGGCGCTGGTGGGGGGCGACACCACCCGCGGCCCGCTCTCCGTGACGGTCCAGGCCCACGGTTTCGTCCCGCCCGGGCAGGCCCTCACCCGCGGCGGCGCGCGCCCCGGCGATCTCGTCTATGTCACCGGCACCCTCGGTGACGCGGGCCTGGCCCTGCTCGCCCTGCGGGGGGAGATACGGCTCCCCGGCCCGGACCTCGCCGCCGTGCGCGAGCGCCTCGATCGCCCCCGGCCGCGGGTGGGGGCGGGGCTGGCCCTGCGCGGCATCGCCAGCGCCTGCATCGACATCTCCGACGGCCTGGCGGCCGATCTCGGTCACATCCTGGAAGCCTCCGGCGCCGGGGCCACCCTGCACCTGGAGCGGCTGCCCGTCTCCGCCACCCTGGCGGCCCGCCTGGCGGCCGCGGGCGGCTGGAGCCTGCCGCTGAGCGGAGGCGACGATTACGAGCTCTGCTTCACCGTGCCCGCCGCGCGCCAGGGGGAGGCGGAGCGGGCGCTGGCCGCCGCCGGCTGCCCGGCCGACCGGGTGGGCGTGATCGAGGCCGCTCCCGGCCTGCGCTGCGTGACGCCGGAGGGCGACAGCGTGGATGCGGGCCGCGGCGGCTGGCAGCACTTCGGGGGCTGAAGCCATGGCCCGTCTCCCGCCGCCCCCCGCCCGCCAGGTCCTCGGCGATCCCCGCCTGCTGCTGGCCTTCGGCTTCGGCAGCGGGCTGGCGCCATGGGCGCCGGGGACCTTCGGCACGGCGGTGGCGGTGCCTCTCTACCTGCTGATCGCGCCCCTGCCCCTGGCGGCCTATCTGGCGCTGGCCGCGCTGGTCATCCTCGCCGGCCCTTACCTGTGCGGCCATGCCGCCCGCCGTCTCGGCGTCCACGACCACCCGGGCATCGTCTGGGACGAGATCGCCGGCTTCCTGGTCACCATGGCGGCCGCCCCGGCGGGCTGGCCGTGGGTGGTGGCGGGGTTCCTGCTGTTCCGCCTGTTCGACATCTGGAAGCCGTGGCCCATCCACCTCGCCGACCGGTACGTACAGGGCGGCTTCGGCATCATGCTCGACGATCTCATCGCCGGGGCCTACGCCTGGCTTGCGCTGCAGGCCCTGCAGCGCCTGGTCCCGTGGTACGCCTGAAGCCGCGGTGATTCTCACTGCCCGCGCCCGCCACGGCGGGCAGTGGCCTCAGAAGTCGTCGTCGTCGTGCAGCTCGAGCTCGCCCCGCCAGACCGCGATCACCATCACCGCCTCGTTCAGCCACGGGTGGAGCTCGATCTCCAGGTCGGTGAATTCGGTGTCGGCGTCGAGAAAGACCAGTTCGCAGAGGCTGATGTCGTAGACGTCGTCGTGCCAGGTGATGCCGCCCTCGAGGTCGGCCGGGTTGTCCGGTTCCATGCCGGTGTACCAGCGCGCCACGAAGCGGGGGGCGCCCAGGTGCGCCACGTGCCCCTCGTCCACGCTCTGGTACTGATCGAAGGGGGAGTGGCCCACCACCCACAGGGGCGTCTCGAAGGCGCGGTTGCCCTCGCGGGTGACCAGATCGGTGCTGTGCTGGAATTCGTACATTGTGCGTGAGTGCGTGAGTGCGTCGATATGCTCTGACTGAAAACTGATGTCCGTGATACTCGCCTTTGTCCCTTATCCCCTATCCTCACCAACCCACATCCTGAAAATCCGGTGAATCCCGTCCATTCCAGGCTCGACTCAGCCGAAGACGCCGCCCTGGACCAGGAACATGTACAGCCCGGTGCCCGCACCGATGCTGAGCAGGGCGTTGCGGCGCCAGAGGTGGAGGCCCACGACGGCAGCGAGGGCCAGCGCCTCGGGCAGGCCATGGGGCGCCGTGGCCAGGGGGACGTCCTTGAGGCAGTAGAGTAGCAGCAGGGTCATCACCGCCGGCGGGAGCACCCGGCCCAGGTAGAGCAGGGTGGGGTGCTCGGCGCCGCGGGCGAAGAGCAGGAAGGGCAGGGCGCGGGTGAGCAGAGTCGCGCCCGCCATGACCCCGATGACGGCGATCAGGTAGAGCGTGGCGTCCATTGGCGGGTCTTTCCGTGGGCGACGAGGATGGCGGTGGACAGTGCGATGGAGAGCAGCAGCATGTGCTCCTGGCGGAACAGCGCCAGGGCCAGGAGTCCGCATCCCAGCGCCACCAGGAACGGCAGCAGGGCGCGGGTGGCCCGGTACTGCTCCAGCACCAGGACCGCGAACAGGGCGGTGAGGGTGAACTCGAGGCCGGTGGTGTCGAAGGCCACCGCCCGCCCGAGCAGTGCGCCCAGGGTGCAGCCGCTGACCCACCACAGCTGGTTCAGCCCCGTGACCCAGAGGTCGTAGCTCACCCGCGGCACCCCGTCCGGCGGCCGGGTGCCGGTGAGCAGGGAGTAGGTCTCGTCGGTGAGGCCGAAGACGAGATAGAACTTGCGCCAGCCGCCGACGCGGAAGCGGGTCAGCAGCGACAGGCCGAAGAAGAGGTGGCGCGAGTTGAGCAGGAAGGTGGTGACCGCCACCTCCAGCAGGCCGGCATGGGCCGCCAGCAGCCCCACGGCAAGGAACTGGGCGGCCCCGGCGAAGACCAGCAGTCCCATGAGGGTGGCGAAGTACCAGGGGTGGCCGAGGCCGTCGAACAGCAGGCCGAAGGCGATGCCCAGCGGCACGTAGCCGAACAGGACCGGCAGGCTGGCGCGCAGCGCCGCCGCGGCCGGCGAGGAATGGGACACGGGCTTCCCTCCCGGGAGCGGAATGAAGGGGTCACAGGATAGGCGTGGTGCCGGGTCCGGGCAAGACGGTCTTTCACCAAGCGACCTCAACGCCAGGACGCCGGGAGAGCGACAGGCAGGCATTCGACATCCCGACCTCGCCGCCGTTGGGATCGTTGCTGCCTCGCGAGAGGAGCTGCGTGTCCAGGCCGGCGCTGCTGCAGCGCCGGCCTCAGCTCTGGGGCAGGGTCAGGGCGTACTTGGCGATCTTGCGGTCCAGGGCCGGGCGCGAGATGCCGAGGATCTCGCAGGTGTGGCCCTTGTGGCCGCCGGTGTGGTTCAGCACCCGCTGGATGTGCTCCGCCTCCACCTCGTCCAGGCTCTTCAGGGGCGCCTCCGCCGTGGCAGGCGGGGGCGGTTCCTCGCCGGGACCGCTGGGCAGCAGGTCGGGGGTGAGCAGGCCGTCGCGGGCATGGACCATGGCCTGGGTGAGGACGTTCTCCAGCTCCCGCACATTGCCGAGCCAGGGGTAGCGCAGCAGCGCCTGCTCGGCGCCGTCGGTGATGTGCAGGGGCGGCTTGTGGATCTTCTTGGCGGCTTTGGCCATCAGTGCCTGGGCCAGCAGCGGGATGTCCTCGCGCCGCTCGCGCAGCGGTGGCAGGTGGACGGTGACCACGTTGAGGCGGTAGAGGAGATCCTCCCGGAAGCGCTTCTCCCTGACCTCCTGCAGCAGGTCGCGGTTGGTGGCGGCGATGATGCGGGCGTTGGTGGTGAGCTTCTGGTTGCCGCCCACCCGCTCGAAGGTGCCCTCCTGCAGAATCCGCAGGAGCTTGGCCTGCAGGGGCAGGGCCAGCTCGCCGATCTCGTCCAGGAACAGGGTTCCGTCCCGGGCCAGCTCGAACTTGCCCACCTTGCGCTCCACGGCCCCGGTGAAGGCGCCCTTCTCGTGGCCGAACAGCTCGCTCTCCAGCAGGGTCTCCACGATGGCCGCGCAGTTGACCGCCACGAACGGCCCGCTGAGCCCGCTGTGGGCGTGGATGAGGCGCGCCACCACCTCCTTGCCGGTGCCGCTCTCGCCGGTGATGAGGACGTTGGCGTGGCTGGCGGCGGTGAGCGCGATCTCCTTGCTCACCTTCAGCATCGCCTCGCCGCGGCCGATGAAGTCGCTGGTGGTGCGCGGGTGGGCCGGCTCCTCCTGCAGCACCCGCAGCTCGCGCCGGAGCCGCCGGGACTCCAGCGCCCGGCCCATGACCAGCTCCAGCTCCTGGGTCTTCACCGGCTTGTGGACGAAGTCGAGCGCGCCCTCCTTGATGGCCTCGATGGCGAGATCCAGGTCGTGCAGCCCGGTCATCATGATGACCGGCAGTTCCGGGTCCTCGGCGCGTAGGCGCCGCAGCAGCTCGATCCCGCGCCCGTCCGGCAGGTGCTGGTCGAGCAGCACCAGGTCCACGGCGTGGGAGGCGAGGTGCGCCTCGGCCCCGGCGCAGGTGGAGGCGATGGCGGTGCCGTAGCCCTGCTCCTCGAAGTGCAGGGCCAGCAGTTCCGCCAGGGCCGCGTCATCCTCGACGATCAGCAGCTGCGTGCGCATTGTGTCTCCAACCTGTCCGGATGCCTGATTGTCGCCATTCAGGCACAGGGTACACAGAAAGCGGGCAAAGGCCGACAAAGCGCGGGTGCCCGCGCCGGCCCGATGGCTTTTTCGTAGACCCGGTCCAGCGGCGGAACCTTTCCCGCGCCATTACTCCCACAGGTCCACCGATTCGCCCCGTTCGCGCATCGCCTCGGTGCGCCCCTGCAGGTAGCGCTGGAAGCTGGGCTGCTCCCGGTAGGCGCCGTCCGCCACGTAGCGCAGGCCGTTGACCAGGTGGAAGGGGCGCAGGTAGGCCTCGTTGCGGAATACCTCGCGGCCCGACACGTCGAAGAACACCAGCGTGGGCGCGTACTGGATCCCGAGGCGGTCGGCCCACTGCCGCGCGGTGGTGCGCTCCCCCGCGGGCGTCATCACCGGCGTGTCGCTCCACATGTCCAGCTGCACCACCTGGAAACGTTCCAGGGCCGCGCGCACCTCGGGCCGGGTGAAGGCCTCCGTGTGCAACTCGTCGCAGGCGGGGCAGGCCCGCTGCTCGAACAGCACGGCCAGCGGCCGGTCGGCCGCGGCGTGGCTGCGGTCGAGCTGGTGCGGGGGCGGGCTGAAGAAGGGCTGCGGGTGCAGCTCGCCGCTGGCGGGCGCCGGCGCCCGCTCCGCCAGGAAGGTGCGGAAGCTGGCGGGCTTGCCGCCGCCGGGGGCGGCGTAGTCCAGTGCCACCGCGTACTTGTGGGGCGGGAAGTAGCCGTTGATGCGCAGCGCCACCGCGCCGTTCTCGTCCAGGAACAGCAGGGTGGGGGTGAACTGGACCCCCAGCCCGGCGCTGAAGGTCTTTTCCGTCACGCTCCGGCCGCCGAGATCGGTCACCTCCCGGTCCCCCCAGATGTTGATGGCGATGACGTCGAAGTTGGCGCGGGTCCGCTCCGCCAGGGCCTTCTGCCCCAGGTTGTCCTGCAGCAGCCGGGCGCAGTAGGGGCAGCCGTCCTGGTAGAAGTAGAGCAGCACGCGGCGTCCCTCGGCGCCGGCCTCGGCCACGTCCTCGCGCAGGTCGAGGAACGAGGACTTGAACCAGGCCGGCTGGCTGTGGAAGCCCGGGTTGACCAGTCCCTCGCCAAGGCCCTCGCCCTCCGCGGCGTCGGCCGGGCCGGCCGGGTGGCCCGCGAGCAGGGCCGCGAACAGTGCCGGCGCGAGGGCACCCGCGCCGATCCGGGACAGAAACATGGCCTTTCCTCCTGTCTGGCACGGGGTCGAGGCCCCGGCATGGTCGTCGTTCCGCGATCTGCGCCGCGGTCACACTATCAGGCGGCGTCGAGGCAGTCGTCGAGGTAATCGCTGCGGTTGCGGACCGTGGCGAGATAGAGCTTCTCGAACTCCGGCACCACCGAGTCGCGCACCTCGGGCAGGGCGAGCAGGGCGTCGCTCCAGGCCGCCACCCGGGGCAGGGTTTCCCGGTCATAGGTGCTGACGAAGCGGTTGAGCATCTCCAGGCGCATGAACAGGGGGGCGAAGGCGGTATCCACCAGGGCCAGCGAATCGCCGTTGAAGAAGGGGCCGTCGCCGAGCACCTGCTCCAGCCGCGCCAGCTTGGCCTCCAGGGCCGCGCGGTGGGCCCGGAACTTCGCCTCCTCGGGTGCCGAGGTGATCTGCATGTGATCCCCCCAGCAGTCGGAAGCGAACTCGATCCAGGCCCGGTTGATGGCCCGCCGCACCGGATCCTCGGGGTGCATCCGTCCCGGCGTGACCTCGTCGATGAACTCGTTGATGACCGCGGACTCGAAGATGGCATGGCGGTTGTCGACCCGCAGCACCGGGACCTTGCCCAGGGGCGAGATTTCGCTGAACCAGGCCGGCGGGCTGTTGAGGTCGATATAGGTGATGGTGTGGGGCACCTGCTTGTGCAGCAGGGTGATGACCGAGCGCTGCACGAACGGGCAGAGCTTGAAACTGATGAGCTCGAGTTCCACGATATCTCCTCGCGAAGCAGTCAGAATGATGGCTACCCATGGTAGGTTCAGCGCTCCGGGCGGGCAACCCGGCAGCCGGCCGGGTCATGTGACGGGAGACGCAGCAGGATGGAATTTTACGCCGATGTACCGGTGACGGCCTCCGCGGAGGCCATCCAGGCCCGGGTGGTCATCCCCGCCCTGCCGCGGCTGTGCGCCTCGGTGGACACGGTGATCGAGCATGCCGGGGAGCGGGGCCGCATCTACTGCCTGTGGGGCGAGTTCACGGTGGAGCGCCAGCTGATCCGCCAGGGGGTGCGCTTCGCCCTGCCCGGCTGCCCCAACGCCCTGGCCTGGACGATTACCGGGGAGGAGGGCGGGGTGCGGGTCCACTGCACCATCAACCGTCCACGGCACGAGCCCGACTTCATCGAGTCCATCGAGGCCTTCGTGGCCGACTGGGCGGCGGGGCTGGGTGCGGCGCTGGCGCCGGACGGGGCGGTGGCATGATGCGCGGCGCCGTTCTCGCCGGCGCGCTGCTCGCGGCCGGATCCGCCGGCGCCGGCGAGGTGACGGTGGAGGCGGTGGAACTGGTGCCCGGCAGCGGCGGCTGGACCGCCCACGTGACCCTCCGCCATGCCGATGCGGGCTGGGACCACTACGCCGACGCCTGGCGCCTGGTGGGCGAGGACGGCGCGGTCATCGGCACCCGCACCCTCTACCATCCCCATGTGGACGAGCAGCCCTTCACCCGCAGCCTGGATGGACTGCGGATTCCGCCGGACGCCAGGGCCGTGACCGTGCAGGGCCACGACAAGGTCCATGGCTGGGGGGCGCCGCTGCCCATCGACCTGACCCGGGACACGGGCCCGGGCTGGCGCATCCGGCGCTGAGTCCGTGAACGGTCATCCGCGGCTGTGGGGTGTGCTGGCGCTGCTCGCCGGTGTCTGCGGCACGGCCGCGGCCGTGGATCAGATTTCGGTGCAGGGGCTGTTCCAGGGCATGGCGGTGGTGCGCATCGACGGCACCGACCGGCTCCTGCGCGCCGGACAGCGCAGCCCCGAGGGGGTGCGGCTGGTGAGCGCCGACAGCGAGCGGGCGGTGCTGGAGGTGGAGGGGCGGACGCTGACCCTCGGGCTCGGCAGCGACGTGAGCACGGCCCTGGCCACGCCCGAGACCAGCACGGCGCGGATACCGCGCGACGCCAGCGGCCTCTACCGCACCATCGGCAGCATCAACGGCCAGACGGTGCGCTTCCTGGTGGACACCGGCGCCACCCGCGTCTCCCTCAACGCCGCCGAGGCGCGCCGCCTGGGCATCGACTACCGGGTGGTGGGCGTGCCGGCGGGGGTGGTCACGGCCTCGGGCTACGAGGCGGCCTGGCGCGTGCGCCTCGACCGGGTGCGGGTGGGCGGGGTGGAGCTGCGCGGGGTGGAGGCGGTGGTCCTGGACGGGCCGCTGCCCGCCGAGACGCTGCTGGGCATGTCCTTCCTGCAGCGCCTGGAGTTGCAGGACCAGGGCAACATGCTGGTCATCACCCAGCGCCACTGACCCGCCCGGCGGGGCGGGCGGGGGCAGCGGTCAGCCCTGCGCGGCCCGCTCCTTGTCCATGCTGATGAGGGCGTAGGCGGAGTGGTTGTGGATGGACTCGAAGTTCTCCGATTCCACCACGTAGGCGCTGATGCGCTCGTCGGCGTTCAGCCGCGCGGCCACGTCGCGCACCATGTCCTCCACGAACTTGGGATTGTCGTAGGCCCGCTCGGTCACGTGCTTCTCGTCGGGTCGCTTGAGCAGCCCGTAGAGCTCGCAGGAGGCCTCCTGCTCCACCAGGTCGATGATGTCCTCGATCCAGATGAAGCCGCGCGTGCGGGCGGCGACGGTGACGTGGGAGCGCTGGTTGTGGGCCCCGTAGTCGGAAATCTTCTTCGAGCAGGGGCAGAGGCTGGTGACCGGGACCACCACCTTGAGATCCATGGAGATCTCGCCGTTGTGCGCCTCGCCGATGAAGCTCACCTCGTAGTCCATCAGGCTCTGCACCCCGGAAATCGGCGCCTTCTTGTTGACGAAGTAGGGGAAGGTCATCTCGATGTGTCCCGACTCGGCCTCCAGGCGCTGGGTGACCTCCACCAGCATCTCCTTGAAGGAGTCCACCGTGATCTCGCGCTCGTGCAGGTTCAGGATCTCCACGAACCGCGACATGTGCGTGCCCTTGAAGTTGTGGGGCAGGTTCACGTACATGTTGAACATGGCCACGGTGTGCTGCTCGCCGCCGTCGCGATCGGCGACGCGGATGGGGTGGCGGATATCCTTGATGCCCACCTTGTCGATGGCGATGCGCCGGGTGTCCTGGCTGCTCTGCACGTCGGCAATGGACTTCTCGGGTCGGTTCATGGTGCAGGATCCTCTGTATGGCGAGCGCCGGCAGCCGCCGTTTTCCCCGGGGGGACGGCGGGCACCCGCAGGCGCTTGTTGTTGAGCCTCTTCCGCAGCCGGCCACGGGGCCGGTCCACGCGCTCCTCCGCGTTCCCGTGGCTGCGGTCGAAGGGCTCGCTGGCGTTCAGGCGGGGATGAATCGGCCGACCGCCCGGCCGGCGCCGCGCCGCCCGCTCCCCGCCACTCCCGTGGCGGGGAGCGGGCGCGGTCGGGACCGTCGGGGCGGGGCGCGCACTCATGCCGTTAAAACCTGAGTAATTAACTACGACTTTACGGCGGTGGCCGCGATTTGACAATCGGTGGCGGCCGAAAAGTCCCGTACCGAGCACTCGATGCCGGCGGCGTCCAGGCCCACCTCGGCAAGCAGCTCATCCCGCCCCCCGTGCTCGAGGAACCGGTCCGGCAGCCCCAGGTTCAGCACCCGGCAGGCGAGCCCGGCGGCGGCCAGGAGCTCGTTGACGCCGCTGCCGGCGCCGCCGGCGACGGCGTTGTCCTCCACCGTCACCAGCAGCGCGTGGGTGGCGGCCAGCTCGAGGACGAGGTCCGCGTCCAGCGGCTTGACGAAGCGCATGTTCACCACCGTGGCATCGAGCGCCGCACCGGCCGCCTCCGCCGGCGTCACCATGGCCCCGAAGGCGAGCAGGGCCACGCCGCGGCCCCGGCGCCGGACCTCGGCCCGGCCCACGGGCAGCGCGGTCATGGCCTCCTCCGGCGTCACGCCGGGCCCGGTGCCGCGGGGATAGCGCACGGCGGCGGGGCCGTCGAGGGTGGTGCCGGTGTAGAGCATCTGCCGGCACTCGTTCTCGTCCGCGGGCGCCATCACCACCAGGTTGGGGATGCAGCGCAGGTAGGAGAGGTCGAAGCTGCCGGCGTGGGTGGGGCCGTCGGGCCCGACGATGCCGCCCCGGTCGATGGCGAACAGCACGGGCAGGTTCTGGATCGCCACGTCATGGATCAGCTGGTCGTAGGCCCGCTGCAGGAAGGTGGAGTAGATGGCCACCACCGGCCGCAGCCCGTCGCAGGCCATGCCCGCGGCGAGGGTCACGGCGTGCTGCTCGGCGATGCCCACGTCGAAGTAGCGGGTGGGGAACTCCTCGGAGAAGCGCACCATGCCCGAGCCCTCGCGCATGGCCGGGGTGATGCCGACGACATGGGGGTTCCGGCGCGCCATGTCGCAGAGCCAGTCGCCGAAGATCCCGGAGTAGGTGGGGCCGGTGACCTTGCCCGGCTCCAGCTTGCCCGTGGCCACGTCGAAACGGCCCACGCCGTGGTAGGTGCAGGGATCGCCCTCGGCCGGCGCGTAGCCCTTGCCCTTGCGCGTGACCACGTGCAGGAACTGCGGGCCGCCCAGCTTGCGCAGGTTGCGCAGGGTGTGCACCAGGGTGGGCAGGTCGTGGCCGTCCACGGGGCCGATGTAGTTGAATCCCAGCTCCTCGAACAGGGTGCCGGGCACCACCATGCCCTTCATGTGCTCCTCGGCGCGGCGCGCCAGCTCCCACACCGAGGGCATCGAGCTCAGCACCTTCTTGCTGCCCTCGCGCATGGTGGAGTAGAGCCGGCCGGAGAGCATCTTGGCCAGGTAGTTCGACAGTCCGCCCACGTTCTTGGAGATGGACATGTCGTTGTCGTTGAGGATCACCAGCAGGTCGGCGTCGAGCACCCCGGCGTGGTTGAGGGCCTCGAAGGCCATCCCCGCCGTCATGGCGCCGTCGCCGATGACCGCCATCACCTTGCGGTTCCTGCCCTCGATGCCGGCGGCCACGGCCATGCCCAGGGCGGCGCTGATGGAGGTGCTGGAGTGACCCACGCCGAAGGTGTCGTAGGGGCTTTCGCCGCGCTTCGGAAAACCCGCCAGGCCCCCCTTGCGGCGCAGGGTGGCCATCGCCCCGCGGCGGCCGGTGAGAATCTTGTGGGCGTAGGCCTGGTGGCCCACGTCCCAGACCAGGCGATCCTCGGGGGTGTTGAAGACGTAGTGCAGGGCGAGGGTCAGCTCGATGGTGCCGAGGCTCGCGGCCAGGTGGCCCCCGGTCCGCCCCACCGACTCCAGGATGTAGGCGCGCAGCTCCGCGGCCAGGACGGGCAGCCGGGATTCCGGCAGCTCGCGCAGCTGGGCGGGCAGGTCGACCTGGTGCAGCAGGGGATAATCGGAAGTCGGCATCAGCGGCGATACAGCTCAAACGGATCGGGAAACAAAAAATGATCGCCTTTCGCGGCGCGTCATGCAAGCGGAAAAACCATTGGCGGTATTCGAACCGGCGGCATTCCTCAGGTATATCAACGGTGTGGCGCGGCCGGCCAGGACTCCGGCCCTCAGTGGACCCGCTCGATGACATAGCGGGCCAGCGCCCGCAGCTGGTCGGCGCGGGCGTCGAACTCCTCCAGCGCCCCGATGGCCAGGGCGCACTGCTCCCGCGCCCGCTCGCGGGCCGGTTCCAGCCCCAGCAGGGCCGGGTAGGTGGGCTTGTTGAGCGCCATGTCGGCGCCCTGGGTCTTGCCCAGGGTGGCGGTATCGCTCTCCACGTCGAGCACGTCGTCCTGGATCTGGAAGGCCAGGCCGATGGCGGCGGCGTAGCGGTCGAGGGCCTCCAGCGCGGCGTCGTCCGCCCCCCCGGCCAGGCCGCCGAGAGCCACCGCGGCACGGATGAGCGCCCCGGTCTTGAGCCGGTGCATCCGCTCGAGCTCCGCCAGTCCGATTTCCCGTCCCACCGCCTCCAGGTCGATGGCCTGGCCCCCGGCCATGCCCGCCATCCCGGCGGCCGTGGCGAGCCGGGCGATGAGGGCGATGCGGATCTCCGGGGAGACCGTCAGGCCGGGATCCCGGGCCAGGATCTCGAAGGCCAGGGTCTGCAGCGCATCGCCGGCCAGGAGCGCGGTGGCCTCGCCGAAGGCCACGTGGCAGGTGGGTTTGCCCCGCCGCAGGGCGTCGTTGTCCATGGCCGGCAGGTCGTCGTGGACCAGGGAGTAGGCATGGATGAGCTCCACCGCGCAGGCCGGGCCGTCCAGGGTCCCGATCCGTCCGCCGGCGGCCTCGCCCGCGGCGTAGACCAGGAACGGGCGCACCCGCTTGCCGCCGTCCAGCACCGCGTAGCGCATGGCCTGCTGCAGCGCCGCGCTGGTCGCCGAGGTGGCGGGCAGCCAGCGCGCGAGGGCCGCGTCCACCCGTTGCCGGCAGGTCTCCATGAAGACCTGCAGCGGAACGGGGTCAGTCTTGCTCGGAGCCGGCATCGAAAGGCTGGGGTTCGGTGGCATCCCGGGCCAGCAGGATTTCCACCCGCTGTTCGGCCTCGCTGAGCGCCTGCTGGCAGGCGCGGGTGAGCTCCACGCCGCGCTGGAAGGCGGACAGGGAGTCCTCCAGGCTGAGATCGCCCTGCTCCATGCGCTGGACCAGGCTCTCCAACTCGGCAAGGGACTGTTCGAAATCGAATGCTGTGCTTTTCTTGCGGGCCACGGACAGGTTTGACAGATGGTGAGAAGGGTCAAAACTTACCCGACCGGGCCGTTCACGGTCAATCGCAATGGTCATGGACGGGCCGGGGCGGGGCGTTGCCGTGGTTTCCGGGCGGGGGTTGTTGACACGGGTGGGGTTGGTGGTTAACTTGGCAGGGGAATTTAGACTAGGTCTAAATCAAACCTGAACTAAACTAAGGTTATTTGCGAACAGTCACATCATCCAGATGAGGAGGTATCCATGGAACTGAAAGGCAGCAAGACCGAGCAGAGCCTGAAGGAAGCATTCGCGGGCGAGTCCCAGGCCAACCGGCGTTACCTCTATTTCGCCGCCAAGGCCGACGTGGAGGGCTACAACGACGTGGCCGCCGTGTTCCGCTCCACCGCCGAAGGTGAGACCGGCCATGCCCACGGCCACCTGGAGTACCTCGAGGCCAGCGGCGATCCCGCCACCGGCCTGCCCATCGGCGCCACGGGCGACAACCTGAAGGCCGCCATCGCCGGCGAGACCCACGAGTACACCGACATGTACCCGGGCATGGCCAAGACCGCCCGCGACGAGGGTTTCGACGAGATCGCCGACTGGTTCGAGACCCTGGCCAAGGCCGAGCGGTCTCACGCCAACCGCTTCCAGAAGGCCCTCGACGAAATGCAGGGCTGAGTTCCGGCCGCGCCGCTCCCCCCCGGCGGGGGGCGGCGCCACCGGCCCGGAAGGCCCCCCGATGGAGCGCCGGCCGGGAACGCCCGGCCCCTGTCCATAACAACACTGCACGAGCAGGGAGATACGCCATGTCCGCACCCACCGGTGGCCCGCGTGAAGGCAGCCTGGAAGCGCCCCAGCGCCATCCCCTGGACTGGAACAACCCCGATTTCTACAACGAGGAGAGCCTGTTCAAGGAGCTTGAGCGGGTCTTCGACATCTGCCACGGCTGCCGCCGCTGCTTCAACCTCTGCCAGTCCTTCCCCACCCTGTTCGACGCCATCGACGAGTCCGACACCATGGAGCTCGACGGCGTGGCGAAGCCGGTCTACTGGCAGGTGGTGGATCACTGCTACCTCTGCGACATGTGCTTCATGACCAAGTGCCCCTACGTGCCGCCGCACGAGTGGAACCTGGACTTCCCCCACCTGATGCTGCGCGCCAAGGCGGTGAAGTACCGCAAGGGCGACGTGAAGATGCGCGACCGCATCCTCACCTCCACCGACACCGTCGGCAGCCTGGCCGGCATCCCGGTGGTCTCCGGGGTGGTCAACGCCGCCAACCGCATGAAGCCCTTCCGCCAGGTGCTGGACAAGGTGCTGGGCGTGCACCCGGATGCGCTGCTGCCGGAGTACCACAGCAACAGCCTGAGCAAGCGCCTCAAGGGGCACAGCTCCAGTGTCAGCGCCGAGCCCGCCGGCACCACCCGGGGCCGGGTGGCCCTGTTCGGCACCTGCTACGGCGAGCACAACGAGCCGCACCTGGGCGAGGACCTGGTGGCGGTGTTCGAGCACAACGGCATTCCGGTGAGCCTGGCCGGGGACACCCGCTGCTGCGGCATGCCCAAGCTGGAGCTGGGGGATCTCGAGGCGGTGAACAAGGCGAAGGAGTACAACATCCCCCGTCTCGCCCGGCTGGTGGACGAGGGCTGGGACATCGTGGCGCCGGTGCCCTCCTGCGTGCTCATGTTCAAGCAGGAGCTGCCGCTGATGTACCCGGACGACGAGGCGGTGGCGAAGGTGCGCGACGCCATCTTCGATCCCTTCGAGTACCTCGCCCTGCGCCACAAGCACGGCAAGCTCAACACCGAGTTCAGGAATCCGCTGGGCAAGGTGGCCTGGCAGGTCTCCTGCCACCTGCGGGTGCAGAACATCGGCCAGCGTACCCGCGAAATCCTGTCCCTGGTGCCGGACACCCAGGTGCAGGCCATCGAGCGCTGCTCCGGCCATGACGGCACCTACACCGTGAAGAGCGAGTTCCACGCCGACGCCATGAAGATCTGCAAGCCGGTGGTGAACCGGGTCAGGCAGTTCGAGGCCGATCACTATGGCAGCGACTGCCCCATGGCCGGGCGCCACATCCAGAGCGGCCTGGCCGACGGCACCCAGTCCGAGCATCCGCTCACCCTGCTGCGCCAGGCCTACGGCATCTGAAACCGAGCCAACACACGAGTGCGGCGGGGGGCTGCGGCCCCCCGCCTGCCGGAAGGAGACCCCATGTCGAAGAAACTGAGCCGCGAGGAGCTGATGAGCCTCGAGCGCTACGCCGCGGAGCGTAACGACTTCCGGGCGCGGGTGATGGCCCACAAGAAGGATCGCAAGGTCCACCTCGGGCCCAATGCCACCCTCTACTTCGAGGACACGCTCACCATGCAGTACCAGGTCCAGGAGATGTTGCGGGCCGAGCGGATCTTCGAGGCCGCGGGCATCCAGGAGGAGCTGGACGCCTACAATCCGCTGATCCCCGACGGCGACAACTGGAAGGCCACCTTCATGCTCGAATACGACGACGTGGAGGAGCGCAAGGCGGCCCTGGAGCGGCTCATCGGAGTGGAGGACCGGGTGTGGATGCGGGTGGACGACCACGACCCGGTCTACGCCATCGCCGACGAGGACCTGGAGCGGGAGACCGAGGAGAAGACCTCCAGCGTCCACTTCCTGCGCTTCCAGCTCACCCCGGAGATGGTCGCCGACGCCCGGGCCGGCGCCCCCATCGCCGCCGGCATCGACTTCGAGGGGTTCAACCACCTGCAGGATCCCCTGCCCGAGGCCACCCGCGCCTCCCTGGTCGCCGATCTCGACTGAGGGCGCGGGAAGGGGAAGGCGGGTTCCCCCGGACGCCGGGTCGCGGATATGGTCTTGCCGGGCCCGGGGGCGTTAAGATGGCGGGCCACGGCAGTCCTCAACCGGAGTGAGCCCATGAGACGTACCCTGGCGGTCCTGGCGGCCGTCCTGATCGCCGGCCCGGCCCTCGCGGCCAAGCCCTTCGAGGATGAGCCCCACCGCATCCAGCGCGAGATCGAGGAGCCCGAGCCCTGGAAGGAGGGCAGCTACCAGCTGCCGCCCTATCCGGAGGAGAAGAACCTGGCGGAGGTCGACGTGGCCCCGCCGGGGACCCCCTTCACCTTCGCCATCGATCGCGAGAACCTCAACGTGGGCGCGGACAACGTGGTCCGCTACACCATCGTCATCACCTCCCGCACGGGGGCGAGCAACGTCCTGTTCGAGGGCATCCAGTGCGCCTCGCCGCTCTACGTGACCTACGCCTACGGCGATGGCGCCGGCGGCTTCCGCGAGGCGTCGGCGCCTGAATGGCGGGTCATCTCCGGCCAGGGCACCGAGTCCTACCGCAAGTTCCTGCGCGAGGACTACTTCTGCGATGTCACCAATACCAACCTGACCCTCGACCAGATCCGGCAGCGGTTCAAGTACCCGGTGCGCGATTCCGGACCGGATCGGCTCCCGGCCTGGTTCCAGGGGCGGTGAGACGGTTGTTCCAGGTGTCCGAACAGACGAAGGCCCGGTCAGACCGGGCCTTCGTCGTGCAGGGGGTGATGCGGGCCGAACCCTATTCGCTGCCGCTCGGCTCCACCGTTCCCACGGGCATCACCTGGGCCATCCGGCCGGCGCACCAGCCGACATAGCCGTCCCGGTCCTTCGCGGCGGTTCCGTTCGCGGCGGCGAACTCCGCGCAACGGGTCTGGTAGAAGGCCACCAGGCGCGGATCCCGCTGATCGCGCGCACCGGAGGGGTACTCGACGGGGATCTGCGCGGCCAGGGCCGCCGAGCAGCCGGCCACGGTCAGCGCGGCCAACACGAAACGTTTCATCAGGGCAATCCTCCACAGTGGATGCGGTCCAGGTCTGGGCCTGGTTCAGGGCTGGTCAACGACCTGAAATTAAACGCCAAATCACTGGAATGGAAAGCGAAATCTCGTATTGCTGATGAGCACCAACGGTCATGGAGCCGGCGGGTGGGAGTTGACCGCCAGCACCGCCCATGGTTTGCTTCCGGCAGATCCGACGGGGCCGGATTTTTCCCGCTCCGTCATCCACTTGGTGGGGCACACGGGCGGGCGACGATGAGCTGGACGACAATCATGCGCATGGGGCTGGCGGTGGGCATGCTCATGCTCGCCGGCTGCGGCACCGCCCCCAAGGCGCCGGGGCCGGGCGAGGCGCTGCTGGGGCGGATCGAAAGCTCCCACGGGCCCGAGGCGCGGCAGCGGGTGGAGGCCTGGCGCGACCTGGTGGAGCGGGAACAGTCGGTCGCGGAGGGCGAGAAGCTGCGTTCGGTGAACGCCTTCATCAACCGCCTGGTCTTCGTCGACGACGCTGTGCACTGGGGGCGCGAGGACTACTGGGCCACCCCGCTGGAGACCCTGGTGAGCAACGGGGGCGACTGCGAGGACTTCACCATCGCCAAGTACTACACCCTGCGCAGCCTGCGGGTGCCGGAGTCGCGCATGCGGCTCACCTACGTCAAGTCCCTCACCCTGCAGCAGCCGCACATGGTGCTGGCCTACTACCGCGAGCCGGAGGCCGAGCCGCTGATCCTGGACAACCTGGTCAAGGAGATCCTGCCCGCTTCCAGCCGCCTCGACCTGGTGCCCGTCTACAGCTTCAACACCGAGGGGCTGTGGCTGGCGCGGCAGCGCGCCCGCTCCGAGTACGTGGGCGATCGCGACCAGGTGGGCCTGTGGCGGGAGTTCCTGGCGCGCCTGCAGCGGGAGGAGCGTGACTGGGCCACGCTCTCGCCCTTCCTCGGCAGCGCCCACGCCGCGCAGTAGAAGCCGGACCCCGTCGTTCCGGTGCGCCCGGCGCACCCTACGCTGCACGGTTGCCCCGGTGCGGGAAGCGCTCCGTAGGGTGCGCCGTGCACACCGTCATCCCCGCAGGTCGGCATCCGTTCCCGGTGCTGTGGTGGGAGCGTGGCGGTGCCCCGGTTTCACGCAGACTCTTCCGCTTTCCGCTCATCCGCCCGTGCCAGTTCCCGCCCCAGCAGGGCGAGCTTCCGCCCCGTGCCCCAGCGGTAGCCGGTCACGGCGCCGCTCGCGCGGATCACCCGGTGGCAGGGGATGAGCACGGCCACGGGGTTGGACCCCACCGCCGATCCGGCCGCCCGGGCCGCGCCGGGATGGCCGGCGAGCGCCGCCAGCCGGCCATAGGAGATGAGCGCCCCCTCGGGCAGGCGCAGCAGTGCCTCCNNGCCTCCCACACCAGGAGCTGGAACCGGCTCCCGGCCACGTGCAGGGGCGGCCGGGCGGTGGCGGGATCGAAGACCCGCCCCATCAGGGCGCGGATGCAGTCGTTGTCCTCCCGCAGCTCCGCACCGGGCCAGCGCTCCGCCAGCGCCGCGGCCGCCGCCCCGCCATCACCCCCATCGGGAAGAAACTCCAGGGCGCAGAGGCCGCGCCCGGTCCAGGCGGCGAAGGCCCGCCCGTAGGGGGTTTCGGCGCTGCCGTGGCGCAGGGTGAGGCCGGCGCCGAGCCGCCGGTATTCGCCCGGGGTCATGCCCTCGGTGGAGATGAACAGGTCGTGGAGACGGCCTGGACCGGAGAGGCCGGCCTCGATGGCCGCCTCGAGCAGCGGGACGGAGTCCCCGAGCCGGGCCTTCAGGTGCTGCCGGGTGATCTGCCGCAGAAAGGACTTGGGACTGACGCCGGCCCAGCGGGTGAAGAGCCGCTGGAAGTGGTAGGGGCTGAGGCCGGCGCGGTGGGCGAGGGGCTCCAGCCCGGGTTGCTCCCGGTGGTGTTCGGCCAGGTACTCGATGGCGGCACGGATGCGCCCGTACGGCGTGGCGGCTGGGGACATCGGGGTCTCCTGAAGGGGGGTACAGGAGCAGCGTAGTCCGTCACCCGGCCGGGCGCATTCCGATTCTTGCGCCCCGCCGCGCCGGGGCGGCGGGGCGGGGCGTACGCGGCGGGGAGGCGTCGGCCCCGCCGGTGCTCAGGCGGCCAGTTCCCCGGTCGCGGCGGCCTGGGCTTCCAGGTCGCGGAACTCCTCCAGGACCACGGCCTCGTAAATCTGACCGATGGTCTCCAGGGCGTCGAGGTCCAGGGTCAGACCGTCGAAGGTGTCGGCGATGAGCTCCACCAGCTCGGCCCGCTTGTCGGCGTCCATGGCGAGGTCCTCCACCAGGCGCTGCTCGGGCTCCAGCTCATCCATCTCCACGTCCAGGGCCTGGGCGATGGCCGCGCGCAGGGCCATCAGCATCAGGTTCTTGACGGTGTCCAGCTCGTCGTTCCCGGCCTTGAAGCACATGCTCTCGATCCTCTCTGCGTCATCCGGACCCGGACCGATGGCCGGGGTTTCCTACCCCGTTTCGCGCCGGCTCCGGAGAAAGCCCCGGATGGCGGCCATCGGTCCCATTTTCATATATCAGCAGAGACTAATAAACAGATTTTCTGGCCGGATTGCTTTGACCCGGATCAACGAAGACGCGGGAAAGTGACAAATGTGGCCCTGGCGGCGGACACCGTGCCGCCCTACTGGCGGACGCCTTCCACGGAGAGTTCCAGTTCCACCTCCCGGGCGGCCGGCCCCAGGTCGTAGTCGATGCCGAAGTCGGCCAGGGTCAGGATGGTGGTGCCGTGGAAGCCGCGGCGGTAGCCACCCCACGGGTCGGGGCCGGCGCCGATGGCGGTGACCTCCAGGGTGACGGGGCGGGTGACTCCGTTGAGGGTGAGGTTGCCCTCCAGCTTCGCGCTCCCGTCGCCGTTCTCGGCGTAGGCGGTGGAGACGAAGCGCGCCTCGGGGTGGGCATCCACGTCGAGGAAGTCGCCGCTGCGCAGGTGCTTGTCCCGTTCCGCGTGGTTCGTGTCGAGGCTCGCGGTGTCGATGGTCACTTCCACCCTGGCGGCGGCGGGGTCGTTCTCGTCGTAGCTGAACCCGCCCTCGAAGGTGTTGAAACGGCCGTGGAGCCAGCTGTAGCCCAGGTGCTGGATGCGGAACTGGACGAAGGCGTGGGCGGTGTCGATGACATAGTCCTCCGCCTGGGCCGGCGCGGCGGTTGCCAGGGCGGCGAGGAGCGGGGTCAGGATGGTCAGTCGCATGGGTCTTCTCCTTCTGGTTTTCAGTCGTCTTGCGGGAAGTCAGCGGCCCAGCATGCGCAGCAGGGTCCGGTCGGCGTCGATGAAGTGGTGCTTGAGGGCGGCCAGCGCGTGCAGCGCCGCGAGCCCCACCAGGGTGCTGGCCAGGACCAGGTGCACGCTGCCGGCCACATCCTCCTGGCGTTCGATGCCGGTCACCAGGGCCGGGATCGTGAACAGGCCGAGCACCTCCAGTGGCCTGCCGTCGGCGGTGGAGATGAGGTAGCCGGTCGCCATCACCGTCAGCAGCAGGAGGTAGAGCAGGCCATGCGCCAGCGCGGCGCCCCGGCGCTCCCACGGGGCATGGGTGGCGGGTGGGGGCGGGGGCGGCGAGACGAGCCGCCAGGCCAGGCGCAGGATGACCACAGCCAGCAGGGTGACCCCGATGCCCTTGTGCAGCCAGGGGGCGCGGGTGTACCAGGCGTCGTAGTAGGTGAGCCCGGTCATCCACAGGCCGAGGCCGAACAGCCCGAACACGGCCAGGGCCACCAGCCAGTGGAGCAGCACGGACACCGCCCCATAGCGTTCCCTGTCGTTGCGCAGTCCCATCCCCGGAATCCGCCCGTGGGTCAGAAATTGCCGGCCTGGAAGTCGCGGAACGCCTGGCGCAGTTCCGCCTCGGTGTTCATCACGAAGGGGCCCATCCGCGCCACCGGCTCGCCGATGGGGCGTCCCGCCACCAGCAGCAGGCGGCTGGCCGCGACGGCTTCCAGGGCGGCCCGGCCGCCCTCGCCCAGCACCGCGAGGCTGCCCGCCGCGACGGCGGTGCCGGCGATGGCGACGCTCCCCTCGATCACGTAGACGAACGCGTTCCAGTCCCCCGGCAGCGGCTCCTCGAGGCGGCCGCCGGCCTCGAGGCTGACGTCGAGAAACAGCGCCGGGGTCACCAGCTCGCGCACCGGCCCCGCCGTGCCGCGGGCGGTGGCGCCGGCCACCACCCGCACCCGGGCGCCGTCCCCGCGCGTCTCCTCCGGCACCTGCCGGCGGTCGAACTCCTGGTAGCGCGGCGGCATCAGCTTGTGGGCCGCGGGCAGGTTCACCCAGAGCTGGAACCCGGCCAGCAGCCCGTTCTCCTGCTCCGGCATCTCCGAGTGCACCACGCCCCGGCCGGCGGTCATCCACTGCACCCCGCCCGGCTCGATCACCCCGGCGTGGCCGGCGCTGTCCTCGTGGCGCACCCGCCCGGCCAGCAGGTAGGTGACGGTCTCGAAGCCCCGGTGGGGGTGGGAGGGGAAGCCGCCGATGTACTCCCGCGGGTCGTCGGAGCGGATGTGGTCCAGCAGCAGGAAGGGGTCCAGCAGCGGCAGCTGCGGCCCGCCGATGACCCGGGTCAGGCGCACCCCGGCGCCGTCGGCGGCGGCATGGCCGCGCACCAGCTGGCGGACGGGCCGGGAGGGGAGGGCGGTCGGATTCCGGGTGCTGCCGTTCATGGGCGGTGTCCCAGTGAATTGCTTGGATAAGTCCATTGTGAACTGGCGCATTTGGAAATAAAGTCGCATTTACTGAATTCATAATTGCGTGAAAGGCAACAATGGATCGCTTCGAAGCCCTGCAGACCTTCGTCGCCGTGGTGGAGGCGGGCCAGTTCAACGCCGCCGCCGAGCGGCTCGGCTGCAACAACTCGGCGGTCTCCCGGCGCATCGCCGAGCTGGAGAACCGGCTCGGCGCGCAGCTGCTGACGCGGACCACCCGCCGCCTCGCCCTCACCGACGCCGGGCGCGCCCTCTACGAGCGGGCGGTGCGGCTGCTGGCGGAGCTGGAGGAGACCGAGCAGTCGGTGGCCGCGGAGCAGGCCGCTCTCACCGGGCGCCTGCGTCTCGCCGCGCCGCTCTCCTTCGGACTGCTCCACCTGCCGTCCATCCTCAACGCCTTCATGGCCGAGCACCCGGGGGTGGAGCTGGACATCCGCCTCGACGACCGGGAGGTGAACCTGGTGGAGGAGGGGGTGGACCTGGCCGTGCGCATCGGCCACCTGGCCGACTCCTCCCTGGTGGCCCGCCCGCTGGCGCCCATCCGCTTCGTCACCTGCGCCAGTCCCGGCTACCTGGCCCGCCACGGCGTCCCCCGGGAGCCGGCGGACCTGGCCCGCCACGCCTGCCTGGTGTACGGCTATCTCCCCGAGCCCCAGCTGTGGCGCTACACCGGGCCGGACGGCGGCAGCGTCGCGGTGCGGGTGCCGCTGCGCATGCGCGCCAACAACGGCGACCTGCTGCTCTCCGCCGCCGCGGCGGGGCTGGGCGTCTGCCTGCAGCCCACCTTCCTCGCCTACCGGGCGGTGCTGGAGGGGCGGCTGACGCCGCTGCTGCCCGGCTACACCGTACCCGCCGCCACCGCCTACGCCGTCTACCCCTCCCGGCGCCACCTGCCGCGGCGGGTGCGCGCCCTCATCGACTTCCTGGCGAACCAGATCGGCGCACGGCCCTACTGGGACGAGGGGCTGTTCGACGGCGGGACGGAATCCGGGAATCGGTAGGGCGGGGAGCGGGCGGGGCGGGCCCCGGCATGGGGCCCCCGCGCCCTTGTCAACGGCCGCCGGCTACTCGAACAGCTCGTTCTGCATGGAGAGATAGACCTGGTAGGCGTTGCGCCGGTTGGCCTCCGCGAAGGCCGGCAGGTGCTCGAACTCCGACCAGTCCGCCGCCCGGTAGGCCTCGTCAAAGGGCGTCAGCTCCTCCACCGCCGCCCCCATGGTCGCCCGCAGGTGGGCCAGGTAGCGGTAGGTGAGGCCGATGGACTCCACCGGCGCGGCCTGGTGGGCGCCGTGGCCCGGCACCAGCGCCGCCAGCCCGCTGCTGTCCATCCGCCGCAGGGTCTCCAGCCACAGCCGGGTGTTGGTGCTGCCGAGAAACGGCACCCGTCCCTCGAAGATGACATCCCCCGAGTAGAGCACCCGGTCGTTCTCCAGGTAGACGGTCATGTCCGCGTCGGAGTGGGCGTCGCCCACCACCGTCAGGCGGAACTCCACCCCGCCCAGGCTGAAGCGCTCCTCGTCCGCCACGTAGCGGTCGGGCCACACCAGCCGGGTGGCGTCGTTCACCCAGGGATCGAGGGAGAAGCGGCGCTCCTCCAGCCGCTCCCGCGCCACCGGGGCGTTGAGGTAGCGCTCCGCCCCGGCCGGGGCGATCACCTCCGCCCCCTGGTCCCTGAACACCTGCAGCCCGAGGATGTGATCGGCGTGGTAGTGGGTCACCAGCACCTTCACCACCGGCCGGTCGGTGACGGTGCGGATCGCCTCCAGCAGCTTCCAGGCGAGGGAGGGGGTGCCGAGGGCGTCGATCACCACCACGCCCGCGTCGGTCACCACCACCCCGGCGTTGGAGACGAAGCCCTCGTTCTCGATGGCGGTGCCCGCCTGTCCCTGGACGTAGTAGCCGTGCTCGCTGACCCGCTGCAGGGTCATCTCCACGCCGGTGGGGGGATACACCACCGCCGGCACGGCGGGCGGCAGGCCGGTGAGCAGGAGCGCAATCAGTGCGGTTCGCGGCAGGGTCATGGGGCGTTCCTCCGGTGGCTTTTCGTGGTGCCGGTCATGTGCCTGACCGTTGATAGGGCCTGGGGCGATACGCCCGGAGACGACGCAGGGGCGTGATTCGCCGGCCCGGAGACAGTATATCGAGGGAAGAACGATGGGGCAGTCAACCTCGCTGCGTCGACCCCGGTTCAGGGCATGACGGGAGGGGACGGGGCTGCAGAAGATTAATTGAGAAAAAACAGCTGCCCGCCATGAGCGGGGGTGGCTTTTTGTGTTGGTGGAGGCGGCGGGAATCATATTGCCTTATAAATCTGACTCTATATTCCTGTCGGCACGGTCGGCCAATAGATTTCGTCAGACAAATCGCGCCCCTGTTTTCGATGCCGCTCGATCCTTGCTTGTCAGAGTTCATGACGGTGGCGCGCTGCACGGATGGATGATACAAATGCTCGGTACATAGGGTCTATACATCGAGTATTTGTATCAATGGCGAAACCCCGATCGCAGCGTGAACTGGCCCAAACTCTGCTGAAGAAGCAGGGGATCATGCGCCTGTTCGAGCTGCGCGAGGCCGGCGTGACCGCGGCGACGATGAGTCGTATGGAAAGGGCCGGTGAAGTCATCCGCCTGTCACGGGGCGTCTATCAGCTGCCAGACGCAGACCTGGACCCGAACCACAGCCTGGCAGAGGCCGCAAAACGGGTGCCCAAGGGCGTCGTATGTCTTGTCTCGGCGCTGGCGTTCCACGGCCTAACGGACCAACTGCCACCGAAAGTCTGGATGGCCATCGGACCCAAGGACTGGGCACCGCACCGCAGCGGTGCGGGCATTCGCATTGTTCGTTTCACAGACAATCTGCTGAGGGAGGGCATTGAGACGCATGCGATCGAAGGTGTGTCGGTAAAAGTTTTCGGCGTGGCCAAGACGGTGGCGGATTGCTTCCGGCATCGCGGCAAGGTGGGTCTATCCGTCGCGATCGAGGGGCTCCAAGAGGCGCTGAGGCAACGTAAGGCAACTCCAGCGGAAATCGCTCGGCAAGCCGAGAAAGGTGGGGTGTCGACGGTCATCAGGCCGTATCTCGAGGCGCTGACCGCCAATGCCTAAGGAGATCAGAAACATCGGCGCATCTGTTCGGGCCCGTTTGCAGAACCTCTCCCGGGAAACGGGGCAGAGCTTCGAACTGATACTTACTCGCTACGCGTTGGAACGTCTGCTTTACCGACTCAGCACGTCCGCCTTTGCCGACCGATTCGTGCTCAAGGGCGGGATGCTGTTGATGAGCTGGTTCACGGATCCACACCGGGCTACTCGTGATCTCGATCTGTTGGGGTTCGGCGATCCAGGCCCGGACGCGATGGTCGCAGTGTTCAAGGAGATTCTTGCCACAGCCGTCGAGGATGGCGTCGAGTTCGATTTGGACGCCGTGCGTGTCGACCATATCCGTGAGGATCTCGAGTACGGCGGACTGCGGCTACGCACGACTGCGTCGATCAGCGGTGCCCGAATCGCGGTGACAGTTGATGTCGCTTTCGGAGATGCGCTGGACCCGGGTGCCGAGGTCATTGACTATCCGTGTATGCTGGACTTTCCTGCACCTCGTCTACGCGCCTATGCTCGGGAAACGGTGATCGCTGAGAAGTTTCAGGCAATGGTGGCGCTGGGGCGCACGAACAGCCGGATGAAGGACTTCTATGACATTTGGCTCCTCAGCCAGTCGTTTCCTTTCGATGACGACCGGCTGGCCCGTGCAATCACCGCGACCTTCGAACGGCGCGAGACCGAGATCCCGGCCGAACTGCCTGATGCCCTTGCGCCGGCCTTTGCCGAGGATGAGCAGAAGCAGCGTCAGTGGAATGCTTTTCTGGAGAACGTGGCACTCCGTCCCGGCAGCCTTGCCGATGTGACCACGAGTGTTGCTCGATTCATCATGCCCCACGCAATCGCCGCAGCGAAGATTGGCAGGAGCCATTGATGCCGTCGGATCCGAGCCGCCTGATGGCCTCGCTGATCGCGGCGACCCGGTTCAGGATCTCAGGGGTGATGGTGTAGGGCGGCTGGGATGTGCTCATATCAGTCCCCCGTCATCGTGCCGCCGGATTGCCGATACCGTTTTCCCCATCTTCATCAGTGAGATAGGAAGTCTTGAACTGCTCCGGGTTGCCCGGAGGTTGTCTCGTTTGAGTCAGCACCGCCGGTGCGGTCAGGATTCCCAGGAGCGGCCCCACTCATCGGGCAGCGTTCCCTTCAGCAACAGTGTCTCACCGGCCAGTACCCGTTTCAGGAACGGATTGCCGTCGCGCAGACGACGTTTGAACTCTTCCGATGTGAAGAGCGTGGGGTTGATGGGGCGTCTCAGGGACTGCTCTGCGCTGCCGAGCAGGCGGTAGACCGCTTCGAGTGTCAGGGTGTCGGAGACCAGCAACAGGTCGATATCGCTCGCGGCGGTTTCAGTCCCCTTGGCCACGGAGCCATAGACCAGGGCCAGCTCAACCGCCCCTGAAGCCGGTTCCAGTGCCTCCCGCAACGGCTCGAGCAGGCCGATGGTCTTCCGGACCAGGGCGCACAACTCGCTGAAGATGGGGGAAGCGGGATTGGCCTGGAAGTGCTTGCGGTTGCCGATGCGCGAGACCGTCACCAGTCCGCTGTCGGCCAGTTTCTTCAGCTCGCGCTGGACCGCGCCGGAACCCGCACCCAGCCGCTCGATGATCTCGGTGGCGAAGAAGCTGCGATCCGGCTGACCGAAAAGGAGGCCCAGCACTCGCTGCTGGGTGGAGGAGAACAGGGCATCGGCCAGTGAGCGTCCGGCTTTCTTCGCTGCCGGATCCGACATGAATCGATCGGGGCTGACGGGTTTGATACCCATGTTGGGCAGGTTAGTGCCCAATTTGGGTATGATCAAGTGGAATCAATGGTGATCTGCTGTTGAAGTGATTGTCCAACCGGGTGGTGTTGGTTTGTTGGGAGCGGGCATCAGGTTCCCGGGCCCACGGGGAAAAGCCGGGTCGTTGATGGTGCGCACTGCCAACTCATGCGGAAGGAGAGCAAGATGGAAGTCGTTCACCTCAACCAGAAGCAACTGGCTGCTCGCTGGAACATCAGCGAGGCGAGCCTCGAACGCTGGCGCAGCGAGGGGTTAGGACCCAAGTTTCTGAAGATCTGTGGCCGAGTACTGTACCGCCAGAGCGACATCGAGGCCTACGAAGCACAATGCCTCCATGCATCCACCTCCAGGCTCGTAGCGGAGCAGGCGGGGACGACCGGTAGGGCCGGGCAGCGGGAGTTGTCTTGCCGTTGAGGCGATTCCCTCGCATAATCGCTTCATAATATGGAGCGAATAAAGCATGCCAACGCCTCTCACCTGGATCTGGCAGCAACCCGACTGGCCCCGCTTCCGCTGGGACGAGGCCCGTCTGGCGCCGCTGCTTGCCCGTGCCCGGCTGGCCCAGGGCAAGGTCCTCGGGGCGGGCCGGCTGCTTGATGCCAACCTCACGCTTGAGGCCGTGGCCGCCATCCTGGTGGAAGACGGTCTGACCACCAGCGCAATCGAGGGCGAGCGACTAGAGCTGGAGGCGGTGCGCTCCTCGGTCGCCCGCCACCTGGGGCTTCCGACGGCAGGACTGCCGGCGCCACCCCGCGCCGTGGACGGACTGATCGACGTGTTGCTGGATGCGACCCGGCGCCACGCCGCTCCCTTGACCACAGAGCGCCTGTTCGGCTGGCAGGCGGCCCTGTTCCCGACCGGCTACTCCGGCCTGCACGCCGTCCGGGTGGGGGCGTTACGTGGCGATGAACCGATGCAGGTGGTCTCGGGCGGTATCGGCAGGGAGAAGGTGCACTTCATCGCGCCGCCCCGCGAAGGGCTGGAGGGCGAGCTGGAGCGCTTCCTCGCCTGGTTCAACGACCCGCCGCCCGGTCTCGAAGGTCTCATTCGCGCCGGGCTGGCCCACCTCTGGTTCGTCACCCTGCATCCCTTCGAGGACGGCAACGGCCGGCTGGCCCGCGCCATCACCGATATGGCGATCTCCCAGGACGAACACCAGCCGATGCGGCTGTTCAGCCTCTCGGCGCAGATCCTGCGGAAACGGGAGAGCTACTACGTCGTCCTGGAACAGGCGCAGCGAGGCGGATTGGAAGTCAGTGACTGTCTGGCCTGGTTCCTCGAACAGGTCGAGGCAGCGGCGACCGCCGCCGAGCAGACCGTGGCCAACACCCTGGCCAAGGCCCGCTTCTGGCTCCGGCACCAGACGACCGCCCTCAACGAGCGTCAGCGCAAGGTGCTCAACCGCCTGCTGGACGCCGGCCCGGGCGGTTTCGAAGGCGGCATGAACACCCGCAAGTACATGGGGTTGACTAGGACCAGCCGTGCCACTGCCTACCGGGAGCTGGCCGATCTGGTTGAGAAGGGTTGCCTGCGGCCCACCGGCAAGGGTGGTCGCAGCAGCGGGTATGAGGTCGTGTGGTGACCGTTTCAGATTGGTTTAAACGCCGATTTACCGTAGATTGCAGTACATTTCCAGTACACAACCGGGAGGCCGCCATGGCGACCACCAAGAGCACAACCCTGACTTTCCGCATCGAGCCCGGCTTGAAGGAGGCGCTACGTACAGCGGCGGCCCGCGAGCATCGCTCCATCGCCAATATGGTGGAGGTGCTGATCCGGGACTACTGCGGGCGCAGTGGCATTCCCATCGAAGAGCCAACATCAAAGGCTGGGGCAGAAAAGAAGTAACAAGAATTAGAACGAAAACAGCAGGGGCCGACCATGGCTGCAGCCAGAAAGAAGGACATCCATCGTTGAACACTCAGACACACGAAGAGTTGAAAGGAAAAATCTGGGAGATCGCGAATCGCCTGCGGGGGCCGTACCGTCCGCCTCAATATCGGCTGGTGATGCTTCCCATGATCATATTGCGGCGGCTCGATTGTGTCCTGGAGCCGACCAAGGACGCCGTTCTGAAGCAACTGGAGAAGCTGGAAGCCCAACAGATGCCCGAAGCGGCCATGGAGCGTCTGCTCGGCAAGGCCGCCGATCCAAAGCGCAAGCATCCGCTCTACAACACCAGCCCCTACACCTTCGAACGACTGCTTGGCGACGCCGAGAACATCGCGCCGAATCTCGTCGCCTTCATCAATGGCTTTTCGCCGACCGCGCGCCGCATCTTCGAGCGCTTCAAGTTCGCCGACCAGATCGAGAAGCTGGACGCCAGCAACCGCCTCTTCACCATCGTCAAGGCAATGGCCGAGGTCGATCTGCACCCTGGCCGGATCGACAACCTCCAGATGGGTTACCTGTTCGAGCATCTGATCATGCGATTCAACGAGCAGGCCAACGAGGAGGCGGGGGACCACTTCACGCCGCGCGAGGTGATCCGCCTGATGGCCAACCTCATCTACACCGGCGAGCAGGACGTCTACAAACCCGGCATCTTCCGCACCATCTACGACCCGGCCTGCGGCACTGGCGGCATGCTCTCCGAATCCGAGAAGCTGATCCTATCCCAGAACGAGCGCGCGCAGCTCGCACTCCATGGCCAGGAGTACAACGACGAGTCCTGGGCCATATGCTGCTCGGACATGCTGATCAAGGACGAGGACACCGCCAACATCGTCCTCGGCGACACCCTCGGCGACGGCAAGACCCGCGACGGTTTCGAGGGCAAGCGATTCCACTACCTGATGGCCAATCCACCCTTTGGCGTTGAGTGGAAGGACCAGAAAGACACCGTGGAGCGCGAGCACAAGACCATGGGCTTCGCCGGCCGCTTCGGCGCCGGGCTCCCGGCCATCAACGACGGCTCGCTGCTGTTCCTCCAGCACATGATTGCCAAGATGCACCCCTACACCGAAGGGGATGAGGACCAGCCCGGCTCCAAAATCGCCATCGTCTTCAACGGCTCGCCGCTGTTCTCCGGCGACGCCGGATCGGGGCCATCCAACATCCGTCGCTGGATCATCGAGAACGACTGGCTCGATGCCATCGTCGCGCTGCCCGACCAGCTCTTCTACAACACCGGTATCTTCACCTACGTCTGGCTGGTGACCAACCGCAAGGCGCCGGAGCGGCGCGGCAAGGTGCAGCTCATTGACGGCACCCGCTTCTTCCAAAAGATGAAGAAGAGCCTCAACAACAAGCGCAACAAGATCACCGAGGACCAGATTCGCCATCTAGCCCGCGTCTACGGCAACTACCAGGACGGCGAGACTGCCCCCGCCGAGATCCAGTTCCAGAACAACGGTGAGAGCGAGACCCGCGTCATCTCCCGCATTTTCGAGAATCGAGAGTTCGGCTTCCTAAAGGTGACGGTCGAGCGCCCCTTGCGCATGAACTTCGAGGCAACCCCGGAGCGTATCGCCAGGCTCGACGACCAGACCGCCTTCGCCAACCTGGCGTCGTCGAAAAAGCGCAAGGATACGGCGGCGGCAGAACGCGAGATTGAGGAGGGACAGAAGCAGCAGGACGCGCTCCGCGACCTGCTCGCGACGCTCGAAGGCAAGGGCCGCTACATGGACAGGGAGGTCTTCGAGACGGACCTGATGAAGGCGGCGAAGCGCGCGGGACTCAAGATCCCCGCCCCGGTCAAAAAGGCCATCTTCGCTGCGCTCGGCGAGCGCGACGCGGACGCCGCGATCTGCCGCGACGGCAAGGGACGGCCCGAGCCCGATAGCGAGCTGCGGGACACCGAGAATATCCCGTTGCCGCCCGGCACCGCGCTGCCGCTGCCCATGGAGTTCGGGCCGGACAAGCCCAACGATCGGTTGATCGCGGCCTTCCGGGGCGAGATCGACGCCTACATCGCGCGCGAGGTGCTGCCCCATGTGCCCGATGCTTGGGTGGATTACGACAAGACCAAGGTGGGCTACGAGATCCCAATCAACCGGCATTTCTACGTCTACAAGCCGCCGCGACCACTTGATGAGATCGAGGAGGATATTACGCAACTGGAACGGGAGATCGCGGAGTTGCTGAAGGGGTTAGTGGCATGAGCTACTTCGCCCACAGCGATGAACTGCCCGAATGGGCGGCGCATGTTCCGGACGGCTGGGGAAGTGACTGGCTGAAATGGTCGGTTGATTTCTCCACAAAGCGACCGACCGAAGAGGAGCAAGAGGCGCTCCCATATATATCGAACGAGGACATTGCGTCCTGGACGGGAAAGCTCCTGATCGAGGAGGCGAAACCGACCGAATCAGATAGCCGGAGATTCTGGAAAGACGACGTCCTGTTCAACAAACTTCGCCCCTACCTCGCCAAAGTCTTCCACGCGACATTTGACGGAGTGAGTTCGGGGGAGCTGCTATGCCTTCGGCCGTCGCGGTCGGTTGAGCCCCGATTCCTGTTTTACGTCCTCGTGTCCAAAGGTTTCATAGACACTATCAACGCCGAAACCTTCGGGGCGAAGATGCCCCGAGCAGATTGGGAGATCGTAGGACACCAACCGCTACCCTTACCCTCACTCGACACCCAGCGGCGGATTGCGCGGTTTCTGGATGAGAAGACGGCGCGCATCGACGGGCTGATCGAGAAGAAGCGCGCGCTTCTGGACAGGCTGGCCGAGAAGCGCCAGGCCCTCATCACCCGTGCCGTCACCAAGGGCCTCAACCCAGACGCCCCCATGAGGCCCTCCGGCATCGACTGGCTCGGTGACATCCCCGAGCATTGGACAACAACTGAACTGCGCTGGATCACCAAGCGGATAAAGACTGGTCCCTTTGGCGCTCAGTTGAATTCCGCCGAGTTTGTTGAAGATGAACTCCCGGTCATAAACCCGAGCGATATTCTCGACGGCAAGATCGTCCCAAATCGTTACAACACAATAACTGCTGAAACTGCCGAGAGGTTGGCAGCCTACAGGATGAAGGCTAAGGATATTGTTTTCGCGCGTCGCGGTGAAATGGGTCGTTGTGCACTAGTTACGGAGGAGCAAGACGGCTGGCTTTGTGGAACAGGGTGCATTGTTGTAACTCCCGAAACAAGATTCCTATTCCCCCGTTTCAGTGAGCTCTTTCTTGGGTCGAAGTTCTCGCAGGAATGGTTCTCTCTAAACAGTGTTGGGGCGACCATGGCGAATCTTAACGAAGAAATACTTGGCGTCTTTCCGGTTATCGTGCCTCCTCTTCGTGAGCAGTTGGCGATCTCTGACTACATAGATCGTGGACTTGAGTGCGAGAACAACCGCGCCGCCAAAGTTGAGCGGAGTGTTGAGCTTTTCGAAGAGTATCGTGCGGCACTAATCACGGCGGCCGTCACAGGACAAATCGCGGAGCTGCAATGACGCTGGCAGCAGGCACGTACTTCGAGCATCTCAAGGCGTATGTAAATAGCGCCTATGTTACGGACGATGGGTCAGGTGGAAAGGTCGTCTTGGTCGAGAAATACTTCCGCCCGGAAGACGTGAAACCGCAGGAACGCAAGATTGAACTTCTTATGCCGAGCGCCGGCATGGCTTTCAAGCTGGACCACGACGATTTCGAAACGGGAAAAGGGAAGAGCAAACCGGCTCTTTTCCACTTCCTCGACGATAACGCGAAACCTTGGTCGAAACGCTGCGATTTCGTGGTCTTCTACGTCAACGGCCGCGCGTTCTGTGCCGATTGCATTGAGTTCAAGTCGAAGAGTCTGAGTGCAGATAAAATCGTCCCGCAACTCAAGGCCGGTGTGTGTTGGGTTGCCAGCCTGAAACGTACCATCGAGCACTACACCGGAGACAGGCGCAGGATTCGAGTGCGCAAGTTCGTCTTCGCAGAGAACGAGAACCCCGATCCGTATATCGACGGAAACCGGCAACTGAACGCCGATCCTTCCATTCGCTACTACCACTTTGACGAGGTGCAGGGTCAGTCGCTGGCCGACCTTCAGAACACCTCGGTGCAGGAGATATGACCTATGCCCGGTCACACGGAGCGTGATTTCGAGACGGCGATCGAAGCCGGTTTGACCGCCTCCGGCGGATACGAGAAGCGCAGTCCGAGCGCCTATGACGAGGCGCTGGCACTCTTCCCCGAAGATGTCACCGCCTTCCTGAAGGAGAGCCAAGCGACCAAGTGGGCCGCCCTTGAGGCGCTGCTAGGGCCGAAGATCGTCGCGACGGTATTGGACAGCCTGTCGAAGGAGTTGGAACTCAAGGGCACGCTGCACGTCCTGCGGCACGGGTTCAAATGCTACGGCAAGACCTTCCGCATGTCTTATTTCCGGCCGAACACCCGCATGAACCTGGAGGCGGCCCAGAGTTACGCGAGGAACCGGTTGACGGTCACGCGCCAGGTCGCCTTCACTTCGGTACTGAAGAAGACCGATGGCAAGAACCGGCGCTGCATTATCGACCTGACTCTGGCCGTGAACGGTATCCCCGTCGCCACCGCCGAGCTTAAGAATCCGCTCACCGGGCAGCGCGCCGCCGATGCCATTCGCCAGTACGAGGTAGATCGGGACGAGCGCGATCTGCTTTTCGCATTCAAGAAGCGCGCCCTGGTCCATTTCGCGGTGGACCCCGACGAGGTATGGATGACGACCCGCCTCCGGGGTAAGGAGACCCATTTCCTGCCCTTTAACCGGGGCAACTATCATGGGGCCGGCAATCCGACCGTGGAGGGCAACTGGAAGACCCACTACCTCTGGGATGAGGTGCTGCAGGCCGACAGCCTGATGGAAATCCTGCAGCGCTTTATCCATCTGGAAACGAAAGAGAAGCAGGTCAAGACAGACAAGGGCGTGCGCACGGTGCGGAAGGAGACGATGATCTTTCCGCGCTACCACCAGCTCGACGCAGTTCGCAGGCTCGTGGCGCACGCGCAGGCCCATGGCGCGGGCCGAAACTACCTAGTTCAGCATTCGGCCGGTTCCGGGAAGTCGAACTCCATTGCCTGGCTTGCGCACCGGCTGGCCAGCCTGCACGACGCGCAGGACGAGAAGGTGTTTCATTCGGTCATCGTGGTGACCGACCGTCGCGTGCTCGACCAGCAGTTACAGGCGACCATCTACCAGTTCGAACACAAGACCGGCGTGGTGGAGAAAATCGACGAGAATACCCAGCAGCTCGCACGCGCGCTGTCCCAAGGCACACCCATCGTCATCACCACCATCCAGAAGTTCCCCTTTATCTCGCAGGCGCTTTCGACCCTGGAGAAGAAAGGCAGCGGTGTGAACATCGACACAGCGGGTAAGCGCTTCGCCGTCATCGTCGATGAGGCGCATTCGTCCCAGAGCGGCGAGACGGCCACTGCGCTGAAGGGCATGCTGAACAAACATGGCATTGAGGCGGCCATTGCTGCGCAGCTTTCGGAAGAGGAGGACGACGACCTCTCGGACGAGGCTAAGGCGGCGGTACTGCGCGATGCGCTGCAACGTGCCCGGCAGCCGAACTTGAGTTTCTTCGCCTTTACCGCCACGCCGAAGTTCAAGACCAAGGTTTTATTCGATGAGCCCGGCCCATCCGGGGCGTCGCCATTTCATGAATACAGCATGCGCCAAGCCATCGAGGAAGGCTTCATCATGGACGTGCTGCAGAATTACACGACCTACAAGCGCTTCTTTGGTCTGATTAAAAAGGTCGAGGATGATCCCGAGGTACCGCGTAAGAAGGCCGCAAAGGCTCTTTCGCGCTACCTGGAGCTGCATCCGGTCAATATCGAGCAAGTCGTTTCAGTGATCGTCGAGCATTTCCGGCTCTATGTAATGCACGAACTCGGCGGGAGGGCGAAAGCGATGGTGGTCACCGGCTCGCGCTTGGCCGCCGTGAAATACAAGCTCGCCTTTGACCGCTACATCAAGGAGCAGGGTTATACCGGCATTCGCTCGCTAGTGGCCTTCTCGGGAGCGGTCGAAGACCCGGACGACCCTGGGTCGTCGTACACCGAGGTATCGATGAACGACGGGCTCGCCGAGAGCGAGCTACCGGAGGCGTTCGAGCGTGAAGATTACCGGGTGCTGCTGGTCGCCGAGAAGTATCAGACCGGCTTCGATCAGCCCCTGTTGCAGACCATGTATGTGGTGAAGCGGCTGGCCGGCGTGCAGGCGGTGCAGACCCTTTCCCGCCTCAATCGTATCGCACCCGGCAAGTCGCGCACCTTCGTGCTCGATTTCGCCAATGAGGAGGAGGACATCTACCAGGCTTTCAAGCCCTACTACGAGACGACGCCCGTCGGCGAGAACGCCGATCCGCAGCGCCTCTCGGAGCTACAGCACCGCCTGCTGGAGTGGGCGATCTTCACGCCAGCCGATGTGACCGGCTTCGCCGAAGTCTGGTACCAGCGCAAGCGCGACCACTCGGCGAGTGATCATCGGGTGATGAACGCCGTGCTCGATGCCGTCGTGCAACGTTTCCAGGAGTGGGATGAGGAAGAGCGAGATGAGTTTCGCGGCCAGTTGACGGCCTATCGCAACCTCTACGCCTTCTTATCGCAGATCATCCCCTACCAGGACAGCGACCTCGAACGGCTCTACGCCTTCGTGCGGAACCTCTTGGCAAAGCTGCCGCCACCGGGAGAGGGTCGGGCTTTCGTTCTCGATGACGAGGTGGCGCTGCGCTTCTTCCGGCTTCAACAGATGACCGAGGGCTCCATCGATCTCGCACAGGGGGAGGCCTATCCCCTGAAGGGGCCGACTGATGTCGGAACCGGCGGCGTCAGGGATGAACCGGTTGCCCTTTCGAGCCTGATCGACACCCTCAACGAGCGTTTCGGCACCGACTTCACCGAGGCGGATCAGCTCTTTTTCGATCAGATCCGGGCGTCGGCAGAAAACGATGAAAACATCGCGGAGGCAGCCCGCGCAAACAACTACGCAAACTTCGCCGCCTACTTTGATCGCATGCTGGATGAGCTGTTCATCGCTCGCATGGAGGGCAATGAGGAGATCTTCTCCCGGGTGATGACTGATACCGAGTTTCGCTCAGCAGCCCATGAGCACCTGGCGCAGGAGATTTTCCGCCGGATACGAGAGCAAGAGTAAGCCGCTAATCGATCAGTTGTACTGGTGTCAGGGCGAATCGGCAGGTTTGTCGAAGTGGGCCGTCGGACCGCCCGTTACGCCTCTTGCTTGCTAACGCGGCAAGCGTCGCGCCGGGCGATGCTCTGGCGGCTACGGCCACAAAACCGGCCTTCGCCACCTGCGCAATGCCCTCGGTGCCTTCGTGAGGTGTCGACTCCGCCATTTCCGCCATGGCGCCATTCGCTCCAAGAAGACGGTGACAAGGGCTTGCTGCCCGCCAACGAACAACAACAAAAAGGGGTCGCTGACAATTGGTAAACATGAAGCTTCTCATATGTCAAAACCCCTTTTATCCGCTTGCACTCTATCCCTCCTACCCGGGTTTTGTCTCCAGAATCGCCTGTTCGAATCGGGTTCTTGCTTCCCTCTGTTCAGGCGTATAGCGCCCATTCCGTGGCGTGAGATCCAGGTAGTGGGCCAGCACCAGGGCGGCCCGTTCCCGCTTGTAACCGCGCAGGAAAGGGTGGACCTGCCGCAGCAGTTCCAGCGCCTGGCGGCTGGTGATCCGGTAGGTAAAACTGGGAGTGTGCCGGTCGCTGTAGGTGCGCTTGGTGGTGATCCGGCCGGCGCCGACGGTATCCTTCACGAACCGGAGCAGGGCCATCTCGGTGCTGCTGATGCTGATTACGAGGCGCCGGTTCTCGTTGGCGTGTTCGCGGGTAAGGGTGACGGTGCCTTCGCCGTCGATGATCCCGGCGATGTAGGCGGCGTCGGTTTGGGACAGGGGGTGGATACTCTGGCTCATCCTTGAGTCCTTGGTTTGTGTCCGGTGGTGGTGCATTGCCCGGTCTGGGGTCAGGTTTGTGATGGTTTTCAGTGCGCACCCATTCTGTAGGAATGTTAGTCCTTCAGGTGCGCGCGGCGCACCCTGCCGCGTTGGATGCGCAAAAAAAACCGCCGCCGGTGTTGCCGGCGGCGGTTCCTGTTG